>ENA-OROK01000967-OROK01000967.1-human-gut-metagenome-genome-assembly--contig:-NODE-967-length-30530-cov-3.940574_pt1 | contig 30530 bp, 32 predicted proteins | sample MGYA00242127_ERZ509046 | MGnify/ENA primary metagenome ERZ509046 (study PRJEB26280, sample SAMEA2338728) | human gut metagenome | biome: human gut; feature: human-associated habitat; material: faeces... | reverse complement strand
GGCGGGTGGGCAGGCCCATGGCCAGACGCACGCGCTCCTCGACGATGGCGCGCTCCAGGAAGATGTCCTTGCGCAGCTTGCCTTCCTCACCGGGGATGATGGTGTAGGGGATCTTGCGCATCAGGTGGTTGGCCTGCTCGCCCTTGACGTTGGCGTAAGCCATGCGGGCGACCTCGGTAAACACCTGACGGCGGATCTGGATGACCGTGGTATTGATTCCTCTGAAACTCATTCCAATCTCTCCTTGCTTTGAAACAGCCATAAAACGGAGCCGCCTGCCCTGTGTGCAGAGCATAAAACGGCGCTATACGGGCGCGGATGGTACCGTGCTGGTTGCTTACAGCACGCCGGACCCGATGAATCCATCTTCATTTTAACATAAAGACGTGCGTATGGAAAGGGCAAAATACAAAAATCGTTAAAAATTTATTGTATTCATGCGGATGCACAGAATGTACAAGTAAAATGAAAAATTTTCAGCAAAGTGCTGCACGCACCCGCTCGCCGTCGTAGCTGCCCAGTTGAATGTAATCGCCGAGCTGAACGCCCGTCTCCGCGCCCGCGGCCCTGACCGGCAGAGGGAGCAGGCAGAGCGTCAGAACAGCGGAAAGGAGCAGAGCCGTCACTCTGCCGCTTCGCTTGTGCTTCATGTGTATAGTCCGCCTTTCTGCGAAAGGCACCGACGGGGTTATGAAACCTGCGGTCTTTCGCACATTTTCAAAATTTGTTACAATATCCACGGAGCGTTCGGTACACTACAGAACCCGTGGAGGTGAGTGGTGGGGCTGTATAGCGGCAACCCCGCATGTGTATATGGTTCGGTCGTCCGTTAAGGCATCAACGATTGGCGCAAACAAGCAGCCCGTAAACTTATCTCTTTCAAATCGACTCGATTTTGCCGGATGACCAGTCACTGCCGAACCTTTCCAATCTATCTTGGGAGGTATATGTGGCATTTAAGATTTTCCGCAAAAACTGCTGTGGACTGGATGTTCACAAGACCTGGATTTACGCCTGTATCGGAATTACTGACACAAATGGACGTACAGAGTATAAGCAGGCTCGCTTTTCCTCCTTTACAAAAGGCTTGCAGGAACTGGCTGACTGGCTTGCCAAATACGACTGTAACGATGTTTGCATGGAATCCTCCGGTAAGTTCTGGATACCGGTGTTCAATATCCTTGAAAATTTTTGCGCACATGAGCACACATATACGCAGCATATAAAGTTTTCCCACTTCCCTTAGGCCCAAGGATATAGTATGTGCTTGGTTCAAATATCTTCTCGAACCCACACGCCTGCGGCACAGGATCCTAAAGGTGGGCATATCTATCGCCCCAGTCAGGGGACATTTTCCTTTGGGGCGGATTTCCCCCGGTCAGCCTCGGCCTGTATTGCGGAGGTTTTCATCTGCTTCCAAATCGAACGGGGTCTGTCGGGATTGGCGGGCGCGGGCTGCGGCTCATAGTCGGAAGTCTGCCGCTGGTGTTGCCTTATTGGGCTTTCTTGAGCCGGGTGATTTCATTGCCATGATACTTAACGGCTGCTTCTAATATATCGAAGCGGTCGTACATTCGAGCCTACAGGTCGTTCCTCTGCTCTTGCAGCTTGGCGTCCATCAGCTCGGTCGGGCCCTTACTCTGCTCTTGCAGCAGTTCGCGGAGCTGCTATATAGCTTCCCTTGTCATTGCTCTGCCCTCCCCGTCCGTTTGCTTTATTTCTGCTCGTCGCGCGCGATGGTCTCCTTCACGGCGCGGTAAATGAACGCATTGGTGGACTCTCCCCGCGCCTTGGCGTGCTCTGCGATATTCCCCTTTTCACCTTTGGGGACGCGCAGCTGAATGTTCTCCAGTTTTTCGTGATATTTTTTACTGGCGCGCAATTGCGCCTCGGTCTGCTTCATTGGAATACCGCCTTCTATCCTCTTTGTTTCATCTTACAAAATAAGAAGCTATATGTGAATACACATATTTCACAGATTATTACAAGAATATTTGGATACATTGCCCATTGATGTGTGCATACACATATGCTATACTGTCATTACAAAGTAAAACAACGGCAGTGGTAAAGGACGGCAATCCTCTACCACCTGCGCAGGTGGATGTAGCACCTACACAACGGCTGAAGCCGCACCGTCTGGAAGCAGTATACCCTGTTTTGCCCCGTTTGGCAAGATACGGTTACTATAAAACTTCCTCTGTGTGCGCTCGGGCGTCAGACTTCCGCACCCTCATAGCGGTTTGGAGCAGCGTGTAGGCGAAATGCCTGCGCGCTGTTTTGCTTGCCACGCTGAGGAAAGGAGGTACCGTTCCATGAAAGAGTTCAAGGCCCGCAGCCGCGCGCTTTATCCGCGGCACATACCCTGAGCAGCGCATCGGGTGACCCTGTGGTCACCGCCCCGCTTCCCCCCTGCTGCAGCTCACAGGCGTGGAACTGACCGCGCCGAAGACAAACCATATATTAGAATAATTAGGAGATAACATCCATGAACACGACTAACTACATTCAGAACCTCTTCAACAATGATCCCGTGATCCCCGAGAACATCTATGAGCCCTCCGGCGTCTGCATCGGCGACACGGTACTCGACAACACCCCCAGCGGCTTCGCCCTGTTCCAGGCCATTGGAGGCCACTACACCTCCCCTGCCCAGGCCATCGAGGAGCTGGTGGACAATGCCATCTCCTCCATCAAAGCGAACGGCGGCAGCGGCGAGGTCATCCTCCGTCTCACGGATGGCGGCGACTACGTAGACATCTCCGTCTACGACAGCGGCACCGGCATCTCGGACCTCGGCGCAGCCCTGACCATCTCCGGCCGCGGCGGAGCGCAGACGCCGCTGAATGAGCACGGCTGCGGGCTGAAGAACGCCCTTTCCTATCTCAGCGAGGAGGCCGAGCTGTGGCTCCTTGAGAGCCGCACCAAGGAGGACGCGGCGGCGGACCGATACCGCTGCGTGTCCGCGCCCTATGCCGCCATCGACCAAAGGATGCGCGCAAGGGTCCATCAGGGCAGCGGCGCCATTCTGTTTGAGACCGGCACCACTGTCCGCGTCCGCTGCAGCAAGGAGAAGCTTGAGGGCCTCAAGCCCGCAACGAAGCGCGCCAAGGCGGACTTCCGTCAGCTGTGCGGCTACCTCAAGGAGGAACTCGCCTACACCTATGCAGCCATCCTTGCGGAGGGGCGCATCACCATCGGCATCATCTGCCGCGAGCAGAACGCGCATGAGAGCTGCCATCGGCTCGAGGCGCTTGAGCCCCTCTGGGAGACAGACCCGATAGAGCTGCCGGAGACGCCGGCGGACTTCGGCGGCGGCAAGCTCACCGTCCGCTGCCGCTACGGCACCATCGAGGCGGATAAGGAGAATGCCACCTACTACAAGGGCAACATGGCCTCCTCGGGCCTTGAGATCCGCATCAACGGCCGCTGCATTGAGCGCGGCCTGTACAGCAAGGTGTTCGGAAGGGCGCTGCACCCGAGCTGCAACCGCTTCCTCGCACAGATCGACCTGCGCGGCGAGGACGGCGCCGCGTTCCCCGCAACGGAGACGACGAAGAACGCCTTTGTCGAGGGAGACGCGCGCACGCAGGCGCTTTTCCGCTGGATCCGCGCCAATGTCAGACAGCCGGAGACCTCGCGCGAGTCGCTGGAGAGCCGTCTCGTCGGCAAGCTCGCGGAGAAGAAGGCGGCGGAGAGCGATACGCTCCGCATCGGCCGCGAGGAGGGCACCTACCGCACGATCGGGCTGCAGGGGAAGATCGACCTGCTGGTGAGCAAGACCGATGGAATGACCATCTATGAGGCGAAGGCAAAGGGCACGAAGGCGGAGGACCTCTACCAGCTTCGGCTCTACGCGGACGGCTGCGCGATGGACGGCGTTCCGGCGAAGGAGAGCGTGCTCATCGGGGCGCGCCATCCGAAGGAGGTGTGCAGTCTGGCGGAGCAGCTCAACAGCCAGTGCGACCCCACGGGAGCGCCGTATCACTTCGTGCTGCGGACATGGGCGGAGGAGGGCATCAGCGCGTGATGCTCTATCCGGTGATCGATGTGAAGGCGACGGGGGAGAACATCCTCCGCCGCCGGATCGAGAAGGGCTGCACGGTTTTGGATGTGCAGCGGTATCTGAACCTCGCGTGTCCCCAGTCCGTGTATCACTGGCAGGCGGGACGGACGCTGCCGAACATCGATAACTTCTACGCGCTGAGCGTACTGCTCGGCACGACCGTCAACGACCTTGTGGTTGAACGAAATTGCTTGTAAAACAAATAGGCATTGCTGCTCTATATGCAAAAAATGTAGCTGGGAAGTTTCAGATGAAACCTCCCAGCTACATAAGGGGTATTTGGTTTTACGGTTGAGTTGCTGCGGGGCTATCCATACGATCGACTTCCTCTATCATGTGAATCGACCGCTTGCTGACATAGCCTCTTTTGACCTGATCATCCTTGTCTTTTGCTTCTACCACATAGTAGTACCGTGGAGAGTCATCAACAATGATCACCGTCTGATTCTGCTCAATATGGTAAATGACTTGAGATGTCGGAGTGATGTCTTCATACATTCTGGTCGGTCTTGCTGCTTCGCCGAGCTTTGAAATACCTGCATTCAGAATATAAGCGAGAAGAATATGAATGATCAGATACTTTAGTACAGCAGCCCAAAATGGATGATCTTCTTCGTGCTTTTTCACACTCGCCATAAACCGTTGCTCCCAGTTTCCGCTGTCTGCAACGATAGAAGATGCTTCTGCTGTAAGGAGCTGTTTTTCTTCGTCAGATAATTCCTCTGCTTCGTCCGATCCCAATTCGTATGATGTATTTATTTCAGAAATGCGGTCAAGCGCCTCAGCCCATCGGGATATGCCCTGCTCTCTGGCAAGCCATAGTTCCTCGTGCTGAAACGCCGTTGTGTCAGATAGCAATTGGGTCCAGCTTGGGATATGATCGGCTATCTTTGGACACAGATCCGTCAACAGGGCAAAATCATTCAGAAGTTGTTGCTGCTGTTGCAGCGCTTTCACAATCCCGTCAGGATACAGCTTTGGCATCAGCAGCTGCTCCTGCTGTATCATTTTGATCATGCCCGGGGGACACGATTGCGCTAACATACTTGCCTGCCGCAGCGCTGGGTTATCAAGTGCCGCTGCCATGTTTTTCGCTGCAATCAAAGCATCCTCGTGGATAAAAGACAACGGCCTTGCGAGCGCCTCAAGCTGCCGATGCAGTTTCTCCATCTGCTGCATCCAAGGGGGCATATCATAAAATGCGGACATAGTTTTTGCCATGCGCAAAAATCCTCTCTACTGCATATTTTGGACATTATACCATATATTGTGGTTATATTCAACGGTTTACCACAAATTGAGACAGGACACTTTTCACATGGAACCTGCGGCGGATCGTTCGGCCTTGCCTGCCCTTCTTCTATCTCTTTGCCTTACCGCCGGCGCGCTTGCTCAGACAGTTGGATGCCCATGCGAAGAAGTGCGGTACAGAGGCGAAGAGAAACGCATTCCCCACAAGCTCTTCGGTCAGCTCCTCGATCGTGAAGGGGCGATACCCGTACGGGTCCAGATGGTCGATCAGGGCATCGGGGTCTCCGTTTATCATGATCCGCAGGAATTTCTTCGTGTCCTTATTGACCGAAGCCAGCCGTTTCAGGTGGTCCTCTGCCTTGTCAAGCTGATGAAGCTTATAATACAGGATCGACAGCGGAAGCAGCATTTGCGTTTCCTCATAGGCGGCGTACTTCCGATGCAGCGCCAATGCGTGCAGCTCGTCCTCCGTATAGGCATAGAGATGCATCAGGAGATAGCGAATGCCGAGGTTATCCCCCTCGCACAATTCCAAAAGCTGCCGGCATTCCTCGATCGCAAGCTGCATCATGCCGCATTCGATCAACGAACCGAGGTACTCGCGGCGCACGCGCATATAAGGCCGTGTCTCCATGATCCCCCAGAACGCCCCTGCCCCTCTTTCAAAGCAGCCTTCCTCCTCCAACGGCTTAGCCGCCTTTTTGATGAGATCCTCCAGGGCGGTAAGGCGTGCCTCCGGAGCGTCCTCCGCCTCGGTCAGGATCAGCTGAAGCTGCGCGTCCACATGATCCGGCTCAAGCTCCAGCGCCTTTTTCAAGTAGTTCAGGCGCTTTTTCTTTGATGCGGCCTGCTCGGCGAGCTCCAGATAGTCATCGGCCGTTTCAATCTCTCCCATACTGCCGCCGTCCGGAGAGCCGTTGTGCTGCGACAGAAATTGCTCCGCCAGCCGGTCAAAGTCCTTCTCATCGTTCAGCTCCTCGTTGTGGAGTTCAAGAAATTTCCGAAGCTCCGCCAATACCTTTTCGTTTTCTCGGCTCATTGCTGTCCTCCCGCTTTCCGTTTTGGCTCTGGTGTAAGTTAATTGTATCATGTCGTGCGCCGCACCGCAAGCACAAGCGGATGGAAGGGGCCAAGCTCCGCCTTGACACCGAAGCATGAAAACGGTACAATGAAGCCATAAAATACTGAGAAAGCAGGCTTTTACAATGCGTGCAAGGATAAATGGGAAACAGAACTCTGCGTGGCTTACGGCGGCGCTGTGGCTCGCGCTCGCGATGCTCGGGCTGCTGCACTTCGGCGGCGTGGGGGTAAAGTGGATGACGCTGCTCGCGGGCATTGGTGTGATCGCGCTGCTTGTGCTCGGCGACCGCAAACGGATCTGGAACCTCCCTTCCCTGCTGCTGCTCGGCTATGCGGCGTTTTCGTGGGTGACGATTTTTTGGGCGATGTCCGGCAAGTTTCATCTGCGCGAGGGCTCGAAGCTCCTCATCGCGGTGTTTTTCTTCCTGCTCGTTGCCATGCATAAGAAATTTGACGGTGCGTTTGCACGGCGCGTGATGGGCGCGATCGCAGGCATTTCCGCCATCTACGCGCTTTTGAGCATAGAGGCGGTGAGCACGGGCTTGACCAAGACGCTGCTTGCGAGGCTGCCCGCATTGGATGCGGAGAAGATCGTGTTCCAAAACAGCCGTTTGAACGGCATTTTCGGCAACGCCAACATCGAAGCGTCCATCTACGCCATCGGCATTTTCTGCGCGGTCGCGCTCGTGTGCGGCGCGGAGAAAAAATGGCAGCGCGCACTCTGGGCGGCAGCCGCGGCGGTCGATGCCCTCGCCTTCCTGCTGGTGTTCAGCATGGGCGCGATGGCCTGCTTTGCCGCGGCAGTCGTGGTCTATCTCATTTTTGCGGGCAAGGGGCGCGTCGCGGCGCTGCTGCGTATGCTGGAGGCCGCCGTGCCTGCGTTTATGTGCGGCTTTGCCGCGTTTGCCCTGTTCGGCAGCGGGCGCGTCGGGCTTGTGTTGCCGGTGCTGCTGGCAAATGCCGCTGCGGCTGCCGTGCTCGAGCTGACTGTCATGGAGAAGCTCTCCCGCGTGCTGGAGAAGCATCAGAGGGCGGCCTTTGGCGTGCTGATCGGCGCTGTGCTCTGCGTCGCGGTCTATGCGGTCGCGGCGCTGTATGTGACGGGGTCGTACACCTTTGGTATGGCTATTTACCGCAGCGCCAGGCTCAATGCCGGTGAGCATACCATCACAGTCGAGGCGGACGGAGAGGTTTGGCTTACCATCTTCTCGCGCGACCGTCTGGAGCTGCTCAATATGACGCAGACGGGACTTTACGATGGCCCTGCGGAGGGGGCGGTGGCCTTTGAGGTGCCGGAGGGCAGCAAGATCACCGTTGTGCGCATGAGCGCAGCCGAGGGTGTGACCGTTCGCGGCGCAGTCATTGACGGCGAGCAGGCGCTGCCGCTGCGGCATAAGCTGCTGCCGGGCTTTGCCTCGGAGCGTATCCAGTATATCGGCGCGAGCACCTCGGAGGAGCAGCGCGCGACCTTCCGCGAGGACGCGCTCAAGCTCTGGCGGCTCAGCCCGATCATCGGCAACGGCGTCGGTGCGTTCGAGACCGGCGTGACGGCGGTGCAGGACTATCCCTACGAGACAAAGTATGTGCACAACCACTATCTCCAGCTCCTGCTTGAGGACGGTGTGGTCGGTCTTGCGTTATATGTTGGTGCGCTGGCCGCGATGCTGCTCGCGCTCTGGAAAAAGCGGAAGCAGATGCAGGAGAATGAGTATTACTGGCTCTACCCTGCTCTGTGCGCGGAGTTCGTGATGAACGGCGCGCAGATGTGCTGGGACGTTTCCATGTCGATGATCGTGTTCCTCTGCATGACCTACGCCGTCTACGGGCTGATCGTTGCGACCTGCGCCGAGCCATTTGCGGAAAAGGCCGCGGCGGAGGAGAACGGAAAGAAAAAGAAAGCGCGGGCGAAAGGATTTGACACTTCCCTGCTGGCGCGGAACATCGGCATCGGCTTTACCGTGGTCGTGGTGCTGACGCTGTGCGGCAACCTCTATGCGGCGTCGAAGGCAGACGCGCCGGTCGCGGATGGGGATGAGTTCCTCTATAACCTCAGCGTGGCGGCAAAGCTCGACCTTTATGAACGGAACGACATGATGCTCTCCTATGTGGTGAATTCATTGGAGATGGAATATCCGGAGGATTACCGTGAACAGGCGGACGAGTATGCCGCACAGCTCGCCAAGGTGCAGAGCAATACCATTCCGCGCTACTTAGTGGGCTACTACCTGCAAACGCAGCAGTACGGCAAGGCCATTGACGCGGCGATCCTCGGCGCGTCCTACTCAGCGTCGGATGCCGACACATGGGACGACTGCGCTGCGCTGCTCAACGAAGCGCTCTTCCAGAATATGCTCACGCCCCTTCTGACGGAGGAGCGGGCGGCGCTGATGGCAAAGCTGACGGAGTATTATGACGCCTTGCAGGCATATAATGCCTCTGCGCTTGTGCCGGTGGAGCTGAGCGAGAGTGCGCAGGCGTTCTTTGACAAGATCGTTATCCTGAACGGCTGCATGGACGACGACCGGCGCTTTGCGGAAACGCTGTTCACGGCATAGGCCGCACACAAGGACAAAGGAACGCCCATGGCTGCGGCCCTGGGCGTTCCTTTCGTCTCACATGAGTTTTGTCCGAGTGGTCGGAAGACTGTGAACGGCGACAGAGGAACGGTGCGGAAAATCCTCCTACACTTGAAGTATAGACTTCAGTGAAGGAGGACTTTTTTTTGAAACAGGACATCATCTGCGCCGCTGTGCCGGACGCGGAGGCACTCGGCGCGGCGGTGGGCGAATTTCTGCGCACGGTGCGCCCCGAGCGACAGCGCCTCTACGACTATTACCGCGGAGAGCAGAGCGTGGACAAGGGCGAAACGGTGCGCGGGCGTCCGGACAACCGCCTGCGCGCGCCCTTTCCGCGCTACATCACGGAGGTGCACACCGGCTACTTTCTCGGCCTGCCGCCCACCGTCGCCTACGGCGGCGCGGCGGGTGCGCGCTACGCCGCCCTCAGCCGCGAGCTGGACCTGCCGCACCTCTATTTTGACCTCGGGCGCGACCTGAGCATCTGCGGCGCGGGCTTCGCGCTCGTGTGGGCGGAGCGCGGCGGCGTGAAGGTCTGCCGCTGCGACCCCTGCGGCTGCTTTGCCATTCGCTCCGGCGACGCGGGCGCTCCCCTGCTCGCCGCCGTGCGCCTGTTCGCAAGCGGCAGGGGCGGGACGCGCGGCGTGCTCTACACCGCGGAGCGGCTCGTCCCCTTTGTGTGGGACGGGACCGGCGTGACCCTCGGCGCGGCGGAAGAAAACCTGCTGCACACCATTCCCCTGCTGCCCTTTTACAACAACTGTCAGGGCGTGGGCGACTTCGCGATGGTGACGGGGCTGGTGGACGCGTACAACGTGCTGCTCTCCGGCGCGCTGGACGATATGCAGTCGGTTGCCAACGCGTTTCTGGCCCTCTACGGGATGCAGGGCACGACGCAGCGGGACATCGAGCAGGCGAACCGCAGCCGCATCCTCTCGCTCAGCGAGGGCGGGCGCGCGGAATTCGTCGTCAAGAACCTCAATCACGAGGCGCTCGGCCAGCTGGAGGTCAATCTGCGCCGCAGCATTTTGCAGCTGTCCATGACGCCGGACCTCTGCGACGAGCATTTCGCGGGCAACAGCTCCGGCGTGGCGCTGCAATACAAGCTTTGGGGCATCGAGCAGGTACGAGCTGCAAAGGAAAGGACCTTTACAGACGGGCTGCGCGCCCTGCTCGCCGTGCTGACGGAGGGCGAGCGCCTGCTTGGGCGGAGCGTTGATCTCACGGGCGGCGAGGTGACTTTCTACAAGACCCTGCCGCAGGACAACGCCGCGCTGGCGGAAACGCTGCTGTCCCTCTCTCCCCTGCTCTCGCGGCAGACCATTCTGGAAAATCTGCCGTGGGTGGCGGACGCGCAGGAGGAGCTGCGGCGCAGAGCGGCGGAAAACGGATAAGATGGAAAGGAGAACCACATGACAGACGAAGAAAAGATGGAATTGGAGGCGCTGCGCGCCGAGAAGCACGACCGCGAGCAGACCGAGCGCGCCCGCGCCGCGCTCGGCGCGGCGGGCGTGAGCGCGGGCTTTGCCGCGCTGCTCGTCGGCACGGACGACGCGGACACCGACCGCCGCGTGCAGGATTTCTGCGCGGCGTATCAGTCCTCCCTGAGCGAGGACATTAAAAAGCGCCTGCCGGAGCGCTCGCCCACGCTGACGGCTCCCCTCCCCCAGCGCCCGAAGCGCGGCGTCCAGCGCATTCGATAAGGAGGGGAACGGATGAGCTTACAGGGCTTTTACACCACAAAGGGTCTGGCGCTGGCGGCGAAGCTCGCCGCCGGGACCGGGCTGACCATTACGAGGGTGACGGCGGGCAGCGGAGAAACGGCGGAAAGCGCCGCGGCGCTGGCACAGGAAAGGCAGACGCTCACCGTGGGCGAAGCCGCCGTCAGCGGACAGAGCGCCGTCCTGCCGACGACGCTGGCGGAGGCCGGAGCCTCCGCCGCCTATACGCTCACGGAGCTTGGGGTCTACGCCCGCGACCCGCAGGAGGGCGAGATCCTCTATCAGGTGTTTCGCCTTTCCGAGGGCCGCGCCATTACGGCGGGCGGCGGCAGCGCGTACCGCTTCTACCTCAAGCAGACGGTGGGCGCGGCGGGCGTCACCGTCACCTGCTCCCCGGCGGGGCTGCTGACCGGCGAGGACCTGCAGCCTCTGCGGACGGCTTTGGCGAGGAAGCCGGACGCGGTGCAGGGAAACATCACGCTCCACGTCGCCAAGACCGGCAATGATACCACCGGCGACGGCAGCGAGAGCAAGCCGTATCTGACCATTCAAAAGGCGCTCAACAGTCTGCCGAAGCTGTTATTGGCACGCGCGGACATTGTGATACACGGGGGAACATACGAAGAAGCTGTTCTTGTCTATGGGTTTTCGGGGCCCAACAGCTTGACAATCGGGGGAGCCGAAAACGAGACGGTAAAGATCAAGACGGTCGATATTCGCGCTGTAAATCTGGCGGAAGCGGTGCAGCTCCGAAATGTAGAGCTTGTCGGAACATCGGAGGACGGATACAATTTTTCGGTTCGGACGGGCGACGTAGAGTTTGTCGTTTTGGAAAATGTTTCCTGCACCAACGCGACGGCATCCTCTCATTGGGGGGCGTTTCGGTTCACATACACGCTGTCTGCGCGCCTGACAGGCTGTACGATCTCGAATAAGGCGGTCGCGCTCGACGTTGCCGCCGCGGTGGTTTACATGGACAGTACCGTCACAGGCACAGGCAACACCGTCGGAATCCGCTGCGGCAGCGGCTGGGGCAACGTGGGCGGCTATGTCCAGAGGGGCGGTGCGAATATTGCGGGCGAGGAACAGAAAGGATTCGGTGGTCAGATATGGTAATGACGGTCTACGGGCAGGAGATCCCCTGCGCACGCGCGGAAAAGGGCGCGGATTTCGTCCGCGCCTATGATGAGGGCGGCGCGTGCGTGTTCGAAGCGGCGAAGATCGCGGATTTTTCCGGCTACTCGCTCACGGGCGGCGCGTGGAGCGCGGCGGAGCCGACGGACGGCGAGCGCATCGGGGAGCTGGAGGCGCTGGTGGCGCAGCTGCTGTTCGGAGGTGAGGGCGAATGACCTTGGCGCTGAAGCTGCTGTGCCGCGTGGTGCGCCGCCGGGTGAACGCCGGGGAGGCGCTGGAAAGCGTGCTGGCGGATTACCCGAGGCTGACGGCGGCGGAAAAGGACACCGTGCGGGAGCATATCCGGCAGAGCTGAGCGGAACGGAACAAAAGGACCGGCAGGCATTTGCCTGCCGGTCCTTCTGCTGTTATGCCGGATCGTCCGTTTTGAAGGCAGAACTCTCCTCTACCTCCTTGCGGATGCGGCTGATGTCGTCATCGGTGATCTCCATGGGGATGATCTCCAGCAGCTGGTTCCGGATCGCCGGAGCAAAGGTTTTTTGCAAGGTGGCCAGACGGCGGGCAGTCGCCTCGCCGGGAGAATCGGAGGCGTAGCCGGGGGAATACGATTCCGGCAGCTGGACCGTCAGCAGAACGAGCTTGGCCTGCTGCTGCGTGGCATTCCGGTAATAGTAGACCTTGGAGAGCATGTGGTACAGACGGAGCATATCCATGCTCATCATGCGGAAGCTCGTGGATACCTCTATGAACTGCTCGCCCAGAGGGGAGCGATAGTAGCCATCGAAGATGATGTTCTGCTCCATGATGGGGTCGATGTTCACGAAGGCGTCGGAAAATTAGGTGGCTCTTGCTATGCTGTATTTGGATACCTGAAGCATCTCGCTATAGCGGTCGAGACAGAGCGCTTCGATGCGGGGCAGCAGCCTGTGGCGAAGCATGGCCTCCGAAGGACCGCGGCTCCGCGCTTCCGAAGCGGGGGCGGTCGCAGGCTCGGGCGTCTCCGGCGCGGGGGCGTTGGAGGCAAGCTCCGTCCTCTCCTTTTCGTCGACCTCGTCCGGCTCTGCCGGCTCTGTGCCGATCAGGCTCAACAGCTGCTCCTTTGAGGGCATACCGAAAATCGCGGTATTATGGTTTGCCACGGAGCTGGAAACGATTGTTGTCAGCTGGGCGCGCAGCTGCTGGTTCTCCGCAGAGACCTCCCGCAGCCGTTCCTCCTTCGCCTTCTTTTCCTGCTCGAGCGTCAGGAGGTTTCCGAGCTGGAAGCGGTCAAAGACTTCGGACAGCGCCAGAATGACCAGCAGGACAACGAGGATCACGCTCTCACCCGTCAGCGTGAACCGCTGGCAGGGCCGCGAGGACAGGAGTACAAGGACAGCGATAAATACAATCAGCAGGATGACAAGTGTTCGTGTAAACTTGTTCGACTTTTTTTCTGTGCCTTTCTCTTCCACAGCGGGACTCTCCTTTCAAAGTGTGAGTCATCAGAACTTGACAAAGCCGATTGCATAGAGGGCCAGCAGACGGACGGTGTTGGCGGCGATGGAGGCCCAGCAGAAGCCCAGCAATCCGAACCCCGGCAGCCACAGCCAGGCAAACAGCAGGTAGCTGGCGCCGTAGAGCGCCTGCGTCAGCAGCGTCCAGCGGATGGAGCAGGCCTTGAGCACCATGGGCTGCGCCATGCTGCCCGCAATGGAGATAGCGGAGGCCAGGTTGGCAAGGAAAATGTAGGGCGCGGCACCTTCATACAGCGAGGGGTACAGCAGCTTTGTAAACCACGGAGCGAAGAGCCGGCAGCCCAGCAGGAACACGGCAAGGCACGCCAGCGAGCAGCCGTTGACGACGGCGAAGAGCTTTTTGGACGCCTTGAAGTCCTTCTGGGCAAAATACCCCAGTAGCACCCCCGCGATGGGCACCATAACGATACCTGCGCTCTTGCCGAAAAAGGAAGCCGTGGAGTAGTAGGACACCCCCTCCCCGCCAAGGATGGGATAGAGAATCATCCGGTCGGCGTAGGTCAGGAGGTTGCCGATGAGGTTGGTGGCCATGTAGGTCAAAAGGGTGGCCGCCGTGGCGGAAAAGAGCGGCGTGCGCGAGAGCGGCTCGCGGGAAAACGGCGTTGTTTTCCAGACGAACAGAAGCCCGGCCCCCTCCCCCACCAGAAACACGGCGGGCCACAGCTCCGCCGTGGCGAACAGCAGCGCGGCGGCGCAGTAGGCGGCGCTGACCGCCACATTGCAGCATAAGGCCCGCTTGAAGTTCAGCTCCAGCCGGAAAAAGGCGGTGGCGTACCCGTACAAATTGGAGACAACGAGATACGCCCCCAGCAGAAAGGCCGTCAGCGGGGAAAGGGCAAACATCCGCCACAGCACGGCGGCAAACACCACGGACACGCCGCTGCCGAGCAGGCAGAGGAAATTAAAGTCCCCCAGCAGCCCCTGTTCCTTATAATGGCTGTCATCAATTAGGCGAATGTTATTGAGGGAGCTGCCGATCATGGCGGTGCAGACATTGGCAAGGCCCGCCACGGTCAGGAGGGTGCCGTAGTCGGCGTCCGTGAGATGGGCAGCCAGCAGCGGGAACACCACGATCTGCCGGGCGAAGGTGTAGATCACCGAGGCCAGGATGCTGATGACGAAATCACCGGAGATGCGGGCCAGACGGTTCATCAGGCGGTCTCCTTGGAGCCCCGGCGCTTTTCCGCCGGGGCGGTATCACGGATGAAGGTGTAGAGCAGAACGCCAAAGCAGGCAAAAAGGAAGCCAAACGCGGCGCCCTTACCGGCAGCCCGAAGGAACATCGGAGCCCGCTCCGGCTTCTGCATGACCGTCTGGCTCAAAAGCGCGTCCTGTGTCAGAGCGGGGGTCTGCGGTATGTAACTCTCTGTGAGCAGTTCAGAGCGAACGGTCATGGAGTAGAGTTCTTCTCCGTTCTGCGCGAGCGCCTTGAAATAGGCGGAAGTGAGCGCCCGCGCCATCTCCTCGGGCAGAGCGGATATGCTGACGGTCACAAGACCATCGCTGTCGGCACTGGCAGAAAAATGATCGGCAGCCACAAGAGGAGCGCTCTCGTCTTCCGGCTCCGAATAGCCTTTTTCAGATACAAAGGCTTGAAGAGCCTCTGTCACGGATGGATGCGTGAAAAGAGCGGAAAAATCGCTGCTTGCGGCGGCAAATGCCGCTTCCGCCGCGGCATACCGATATTCCGCGGAGGCATAAACGCTTTCATCGGCAAGAAAACCGTTGATGAAGGCGTTTTTCTGTGCATACTGCCCCTGATAGCGGGAAAAATCCGTTACGGTAAAGCCGCATTGATAAACGGCGGTGTAGCTGCCGACCTCTGTGTTGACCGGCGCGGCGCGGGAGGTATAGTCCTCATAGTCGGCAAGTGCCGCCTGATAAGAGCGCTGAGAGAAAACGCCGGCCGCGCCGCCGAGAAGCGCCATGACCAGCAGGATCACATACCATTTCTTCAGGAGAATACGAATGAGATCATAAACACTATATTCCATGGGGCAGATCCTCCTGTTTTCCAAGGTAAATAAAGACGAGCAGGAACGCAATGAGCATTCCGCCGGTGAAAAGCGTAGTAAATAGCGCGCCGTCGTTAAGAATGATGATATAGACGGAAAAAAGCGCCGTCAGCACCGGAAAGGTCTCTTTCCGGTCATAGCCGGAGAGCGCACGCAAAATGAAACCCAGCAGCGCGGCCATCAAAAAAATACCGGGAAAGCCCAACTGGGCGTAGGCTTCTCCGAGATAGCCAGTGTTCATATTCGCAGCGAGAAAGTCCCCACCGCTGGCTGCGTAGATCACTTGTCCGGAGGAGCCGGCATAGGGATAGGTCAGGGAAAACACTTTCCCAATGATCCCATCACTGAAATGGATCTTCAGGTGCTGGGAGAAGTATTCATAGAAGTTGAATTTATTGTCCGCGGGATGAAAGATGGCACGGATGCCGACGATGGCGTTCAGCAGCACGCCGGGATGCAGTGCGCCGTCTGTTGCCGTGCTGTCCAGCTGATAGCCGATGACCACCGCAAGACAGATGCACACGAACCCAAGATACAGCAGCTTGAGCAGGTGGCCGGTGCGGCTGAGAAGATACACAGCAAGGATTGGCGCAAGGATCAGCAGGGTAAATTTACTGCCGGTCTCCATATAAAAAAGGACCTGCAACGCGGCACAGAGCGCCGCCAGACGATAGCGTTTCCGATCTAAAAAGATAAGAAACGCAAAGGGCAGGATGGTATTGGTGGCCCAGCCCAAAGGATACCCAAAGCCGGGAGGATAGGTCGCGTTGGCACGCATGACGTAGATATAATCCAGATCAAAGGCATTGATGCCTTCAAAACCATTGTAGAGAACCGGGATGACCAGGGTAAAAAGGATCAGGACCCCCAGCGCAACGGTCACATAGTTTTCGATCCCGGTAATACGGACCTGCCCGCGCGCTGGGGCGGGCCGGCAGACGATCCAGACCTGCACCGCCACCGCCAGAAATACCATCAGCATATAGCGGCTGCTGCCGCCGGAGAGCGCATAGAAGCTCAGCATCGGGGCAACTGTAAAGACAAACTGCAAATGAAGCAGAAAAACGGCGGTATCCTTCTCCCGCTTGGGCAGTACAGTAAACAGGAGAAAATACATCCCTGCCGACAGCACATATTTTACAAAGCTGGGCGCGTACACCAGCCCCGCATAGCTGTACTGCGGGCTGGCAGCCCATACATACATGGCGTCCAGCACAAATTTATAGAGAATGCCGAAGCACCAGATGAGGGCGGTATGGTGGGCGGAGGCAAAGGCGGATACGCGCTGGTAAGCAGTCCGCAGCCATTGGAGCGGCGGTGCGCACCAGCCCCGCAGGCAGGTGGAGATAAACGTCATAAGCTGTGAGATCCTCTCTTTTGTGATAAGCGGCGTCTGCCGCGGTCAATCCCGGCGGGCGGCGGCCTTGACCGCCGCCAGATGGGCGCCGTGGTCCACGGCGAAGTTGCCGGAGACCGACGCGCCGGCAGGGACGTCCTTCGACACCACGCTGCCCAGCAGCACCTGGGCGCTGTCCCCCACGGCGATCCGGTTGGACACAGTAACGCCGGGGCCGAACTTCACGCCGTCCCCCGCCTCTACCCGGCCGGAGACGACGCAGCCCGCGCAGACCTTCACCCGGCGGCCCAGCTTCACTCCGTGGTCGATGTGGCTCTGGGCGTTCACCCGGCACTCGTCCCCGATGACGGTCTCGTCCCAGGGGTACACCGCCCGGTGGACGGTGACGTTTCCAAAAAGCACCACGTCCGCCCCGACGGCCACGCCGCCGCAGTGGGCTATGTCCAGCACGCCGCCCTCTGGCAGGTACTTGAACTCGTAGCCGGGGCCGCCCAGTTTCACTCCCGCGTGAAGCACCGTGTTGTCCCCCACGCGGCAGGGGCCGTGGATGGAGACGAACTCCTCCACCGTCACATTTTCCCCCAGCACCACCCCGGTGGGGGCGATGTACGCCAGGGGGCTGACATGGCAGCTTTCCGGAATGACGGAGGGCAATTGCGGCGGGCAGTAGTCCGGCAGCTCCGCCAGACGATTATGGAGCCGGAAAAAGGCCAGCCGGGGCGTGTCCGAGAGGACCACCCCCTGCTTGCGCTCCGCCACCGCCGCTCCATCCTCCGGGCGGCAGATGACGGCGCGGATACGGGGATTGTCCAGCAGCTCGGAAGCAAAGCGGGCGTCCTCCAAAAAGGAGAGCATTCCCTCCGGACCCTTGGAATTGCTGAGGCCCAGGGCGGAAAATTCTCCGTCCCGGAAAATTTGTTCAGTTGGGAAACATTCAGAAAGGTACAAGAATTACCAATCCTCTCCAGAGTATTGTTCGCGGTTTGTGACAGACCATGGACCAAACACGCCGTCAACATTCGCGCGGCGGATAAAGTTATAGCTAAGGTAGAAAGGCTTAAAAATCTGGTAGCCCGCTCCGTTGCTGTATTTCCTGGTGACGATGGTCCCGCCAAAGGAAATGTCGCTTTTAAACGGCTGTGACACGGCATAAAGGGAAACACCCTCCGGGAAAACCGGCGCACCCTGATACGTATCGGCCAAATTCGTCTGCTCCGTGATCTCCGGCCGGTCCATCCCGATGTCAATCACCTGGGGCAGGACCTCATCCCGGGCATAAACATCCTCAACGGGCAAATTCAGCCCCAGCTCGTCCGCGATCAGCCGCCAGAGGGCAAGATAGCCCCCGGAATTGGGGTGGCAGCCCGCATAGAAATATTCATCCAGCGCCCGGCCCTCATTGCGGGCATAGTCGATCATCCCGCGGTACAGGTTCAGACAGGTATAGCCGTTGTTCTCGCAGAGCTGAAGGACCGTGTCCGCGATCTGACGGTTCTCCATGTTCTTGGTACTGTTTTCCTCTGGAAACGTAGGGAGCGGTGTCATTACTGTCAAGTAGGTACATTTCTCCTGTAGATAGGACAGCAGCTGACTGTATTCCGTGTAAAATTCCTTTTCATTCAGGCAGTCCCGACGGTCATTGGTGCCCAGCATGACAAAAATAGCGTCATAGCGGGGATGGTCGTCTGTGAACAGCTGCTCCTTGTGGGCGTTGAACCACTTGGCGGACTTGCCGTTGATGGCGGCGTTGTGGACTACGGTAACGGAGGTGTTCTCCAGCAGATAGCCGCGGAAATGCTTGACCCAGCCCTGCTGATCTTGCGGCTTTTCATAGTAACGCTCTCCGGCCGCTTCCAGAACCAGACGGCCACCCAGCTCCGCACGCTTAGACTGTTCGGCGTAGCTCCCGCCGTCACCGTTGCCGTCGGAGATGCTATCGCCGATGATCAGGACGCTGTGGACCTCCCCGGCGCGGAGAGCGACGCCAAAGCCAGAGTGTCTCTCGGGAGGGGGGCGCCTGTACTCCGACTGCGGTCAGCGCCTCCAGCTGGCGCTGAAAGTCATAGGCATCGCTGACACGCTGGGCTTCGCTTTGGGAAAGGGCATCCTCCAGCGAGGAGACCTGGGCCTCCAGGGCATCCAGCCGCTCATTGCCGCCGCAGGCGGTGCAGAGCAGCAGCGCGAGGGCGGCCAGCGTCAAGCAAAGTCCACGCTTCATGTCCCGGCGCTCCTTGGGGTGGGAGCCACGCCGGTGCCGTGGTATTCCAGGCCCGCCGCTTCCGCGTCTGCCTTGCGGTACACGTTCCGCAGGTCAAAGAGCACCGGCTGGCGCAGGGCCGTTTTCAGCTCCGCGAAGTCCAGGGCACTGAACTCCGTCCACTCCGTGGCGATGACCACGGCGTCGGCGTCCGACACCGTCTCCTGCGCGCTGCCGCACCAGACAGCACCCGGCAGCCCATCCAGGGCCCGCTTGGCGTTGTCCAGAGCCTTAGGGTCATACATCCGCAGGGTGTAGCGGCCATCGGCAAGCAGCGTCCGGGCGATCTCCACGGCGGGGGATTCCCGGATATCGTCGGTCTCCGGCTTAAAGGACAGGCCCAGCAGGGCAATGGTGCCGCCAGCCGGGAACCGGTCCGTGATCTTCTTTGCCGCCAGCTCCTTCTGGTGCTGGTTGGCCCGGATGACGCTCTCCACCACGGTCAGCGGCGCGCCGTATTTTGCGCCGGTGTCCGCCAGCGCTTTCGTGTCCTTGGGGAAACAGCTGCCGCCGTAGCCGGGGCCGGGGTGGAGGAACTTGGGGCTGATGCGTCCGTCCTTACCCATGGCGGCGGCCACCTCCAAAGCGTTGGCCCCCACCTGCTCGCAGAGGTTGGCGATCTCGTTGATAAAGGTGATCTTCGTGGCCAGAAAGGCATTGGAGGCGTACTTGATCATCTCCGCCGTCTCCGGGGTGGTGACCACCACCGGCTTGTTGGAGCGGGCGAACACCTTATACAGTTCCCGCAGATGCTGCTCCGCCTGTTGGGTGAACACGCCCAGCACGATGCGGTCCGGGTTGCTGAAATCCCCCACGGCACGGCCCTCCCGGAGGAACTCCGGGTTGGAGGCCACGTCAAAGGGAATGTCCTTGCCCAGTGCTTGCAGGCGCGTCGCCATGCGTTCACGCAGGGCGCAGGCCGTCCCCACCGGCACGGTGGACTTGTCCACCACCAGCTTGTAGCTCTGCATATAGTCCGCGATCTCGTCCACCGCGCTGTAAACGTATTTCATGTCGGCGCTGCCGTCCGGAGCCTCCGGGGTGCCCACGGCGATGAAGATCAGGTCGCCGTGCTCCACCGCCTCCTTCACGTCGCAGGTGAAGCGGAGCCGTCCGCTTCGCAGGCCGTCGGACAGCTGGGTCTCCGCCCCCGGCTCGTAGATGGGGCACACGCCCCTTTGCAGCTTCTCGATCTTTTCGGGGATCACATCCAGGCACACCACCTCGTTGCCCCACTTGGCGAAGCCAAGCCCCGCGATCAGGCCCACGTAGCCGGTGCCGATGACGGTAATTTTCTGCATAATTCCTTCTCCTTTTTAACGGTACAGCCGGGCCGCCAGAGCGCGGTAGTCCAGCAGCTCACCGGCCAGCTTATAGGCCGCATCGGACATCCTTGCCAACTCGTCAGGCCGCGACACCAATTCCGGCAAAACTGTTTGAATATCCTCCGGCCTGGACAGCAAAACCCCATTCCCATGAATAAACTTCCCATAGGCCGCTTCACCGTATACGATCACAGGCGTACCACAGGCTATAGCGGCCTGCGCCGTCTGGGACGCGCTACCCGGCTGGCAGTATAGGTCCGAGGCCGCCAGCGTCGTCTGCATTTCATCCTGATTCAGAAAGCCGAGATATGTAACGTTCGGCATCCTTGCGATCCGGTCCGTCAGGACCTCCCGCACATCGTCGTAAAATGAACCGGCAATAAAAAGCCTCGCCCGCCCTTCGGGAAGGCGCTCCATAGCATCCAATAGGTCACCAGTACGCTTCATTGCGTCCATTTTTCCCGAGTGGAACAGGACCAGCTGGTCATCCGCTAAGCCGTGCGCGCTGCGAAACTCGGCCTTACGTGAAGCCTTTTCCTCCGGCGGCATAATGACGCCCGGCAGCGCGTTCAACTCCATCAACTCGTTGGGAACGCCGTACATTTCCTGCAAAAACTGCTTGCTCTCTTCATTCACATAGAAGATCTTATCCCAATATGGAAGGCTTTTTTGAATCCAGGCCCGGTAAAGGCCGTGATGCAGGAGGCTGCGGGACAGCCAGTTTTTCGCACTGTTTTGATAGGCTGTGCTGACATCGGCATAGAACCGGCATTGTGGCAACCGCTGACGCAGTTCCTTGAGATCGCATACGCCATGCTGCTGAATCGCATGGACCAGCATAACATCTGGCTGAAGAGAAACAACCAAATCAGAAAAACCGTGTACCCAGCGCAGCTTTTGCCGCAGAAACCCGTGACCAAGGTCGACACGCACGACGCGGACACCGTTTTCAAGCGTAGTATCCCCTGCCGGAACCATGACGATCTTTCCATCCTGCCATGTCGTCGTGTCAGCAAGGATCAAAGGCGTATGTCCCGCCTCTAAAAAAGCGTCAAGCAGATAATTTTCTTTATAATACATCGTGGGTGTGAACGGATTGCCGATGCAGACTTGAAGAATTCGCATATTTATTTGCCCTTTCTGCGGCTCATCATGGCAACAGCAAGCCGCCCAATATGACTGTCGCCTACGAACATATTATATAACGTAGTCGGCTTACCGCCGAATCCTGCTTTGAACACATCGATTCCGTTATAATTTGTTAAACTGGATACATTGCCCCAATCATAGGTGCGGACACCCTGTATCCGCATTTTTTGCATATCTGCCCAATGTAAGAACTTATTTAACCGTCCGGCTGCATTTTGATCGACATCAGCACTACGGAAATCTGAGGCGGAGTAACAGAGAACGGCTGTTTCTCCATCCGTCACATAAAGATGGTAGACCAATGCGTTGCCCAGACTGCCCCGGGAAAGAAAAATGCAATCGTTTTCCAAGTAGGAGTCTACTTTTTTTCTGCTGTAATCCTTTTTCAAGGCTTCGTTTCCTAACGAATCGCAGAAATTCATATAGGTCTGTTCCAGATCAGACAATACCGCAGGATCTGCACGCAATGCGGCTGCATCAAAAAACTCTGCAGAAGCCCCTTCCTTTGCAGCACGGCGGATTTCATAGCGATAGTTTTTTGTCATATGACCGAGCAAAGTTTCTTCTGTTTCCGTCAAATCGCTAATCAGTGTATAATTTGCTTCCGCGTGTCCGCCTAAAGCTGCGGCCTGAGAGGATGTCAGCCGCAGATAGCGCAGGATATCAGATTGAGTATGGAAAGGGGTTCCATCCCAAAACCAAATACGTTCATAGGTCAGAAAGGCCAATCTTCCGGGAAGGCGAACCATTGTTTTATTTCCTCCGATGCAGTAGTCGATAATAAAGCTTTGGGCTTATGCGCAGGAGCTGCGATAGAATGCGGGCCTTGCTCTCCGGAAACTGCCGGAGGGCCGCCATATGACGGAGATAATCCATCTGTTCAGCCACTGCGAAAAAGCTGTCATAATTCTCCGCTATACGGGCTGTGCTGTTCAGAGCACCCAGTACCCAGCGCGGAAGAATGAATGGCCGTTCGGAAAAATCCGCGGCAAAGGATCCATCCGTCGTCAGCGCTGTAAAGGCCTGATATCCGGTGAGGATACGCTCCGCCGAGGAGGATGTCATGGTGGAATTCTGGTGGAAGAGATAGTAGTACAGCGGCACTTCGATGGATACGACCTCCTCCGCCTCCGCAAAGATCCTCCACATCACATACACATCCTCCGAAAAACGGCAGCCGGCAGGAGCGTGGATGCCATGTTCCGTCAAAAAAGAGCGGCGGAGCAGCATTGCCGGAAGAATGGGGATCAGCGTTCGGCAAAGAAACCGGTGCAGCATCTCCTGACGGGACAAGATGGCGCACTCTTCGTGAGCTGTTTCAGCAGGTACAACCTCGCCCGGCACGCACATACGATAACCGGAAAAAACCACGGCACTCTGCGTTTCAAAAGCCGCCTCGTAGAGCGCCTGCAAAAAGCATGGCGCCACAGTGTCATCTGAGTCGATACAGACCACATATTCTCCCCGCGCTTCCCGGATCCCATGGTCGCGGGCAGGCCCCTGGCCGGCGTTTTCCTGGTGCAGAACGCGCCAGTTCAGCGCCGTCGTGCGCAGATAAGCTTCTGCCAATTCGACAGACCGATCCAAACAGCCATCATCCACCAAGATCAGCTCAAAATCCGAAAATGTCTGTGCCGCAATGGAGCGCAGGCAGCTTTCAATATAGAGTTCCACGCCGTAAACCGGCACGATCACGCTGATTTTCGACATATCAAAAGCCCTTTCGCTGCAAATTAGTATCGTTGATGTTCCTGCGCGGCAGGAACCAGGGTTCCCGCAGATCTGACGCCGTGACACTGCGGCTGAGCGTGGAAAACCCACGCCGGAAGCCGCACGCCTGCACCTGCTCGATATTGGCGCGGGAGCAGGCGTAAACGCTGCCGTAGGGATAGGCGAAATTCAAAATTTCGCGGGAAAGCGCAGCCTCCAGATATGCTTTGCTGCCGGACAGCTCACCGCGGACAGCAGAGGCTTTCTGAAAACGCAGCATCTCATGGCGCATGGTATGCGCGCCTACCGTACACAGTGGGTCGGCGGCAAGCGTGCGCAATTCGTCTTCTGTGATGTAATTTTTCCGCCCCAACAGACCCGGCGCAATAAACACCGTATAGGACAGCTTCCGCCTGCGCAGCTCCGGCAGCGCATAGCGGTATGCCGAAGCAAACATATCATCAAAGGTCAAAAGGACAGCACCCTGCTCGTTCAGCTGCTCCGGCGTGCCGACCTGATCCGCGGGCAGCCTGTCCAGCCATGCGGTAAAGCGGGAGAGCGATACCGCGCAAGCCGCGTCGGCAGGGGCCTCTCCATCCGCATATACCTCATGGAGCATATACACCGTCGATACGGCCGGGCCGTGAGGCATCCGCTCATTTATTTTTTGACGCAGGGAATAAAACTGCCGAGGAAGCATTACCCCTTCCTCCAAACCATTTTATTGACCACGCCGGTGTAGGACTGGATGATGCGCACCACCTTATCACTGACGTTTTCGTCCATATAATCCGGCACGGGAATGCCGGTATCGCCGCTTTTCACCAGCTCCACGGCGGTATCTACCGCCTGAAGCAGGGATCTTTCGTCGATGCCCGCTAAAATGAAGCAGCCCTTGTCCAGCGCCTCAGGACGCTCGGTGGAGGTGCGGATGCATACCGCCGGGAACGGATGGCCCACGGAGGTAAAGAAGCTGGACTCCTCGGGGAGGGTGCCGCTGTCGCTGACCACGGCGAAGGCGTTCATTTGCAGGCAGTTATAGTCATGGAAGCCCATAGGCTCGTGCTGAATGACCCGCTTGTCCAGTTGGAAGCCGCTTTCCTCCAGCCGCTTGCGGCTGCGGGGGTGGCAGGAATAGAGAATGGGCAGGTCGTACTTCTCCGCCATGGCGTTGACGGCGGTGAAGAGAGAGGTGAAGTTCTGCTCGGTGTCGATGTTCTCCTCCCGGTGGGCGGAGAGGAGGATGTACTTCCCTTTTTCCAGCCCTAGCCGCTGGTGAATGTCGGACGCTTCGATCTTCGCAAGATTCTTGTGCAGCACCTCCGCCATGGGAGAGCCGGTGACATAGGTCCGCTCCTTGGGCAGTCCGCAGTCGGCCAGATAGCGGCGGGCGTGTTCGGAGTACGCCATGTTTACATCGGAGATGATGTCCACGATGCGGCGGTTGGTCTCCTCCGGCAGGCACTCGTCCTTGCAGCGGTTGCCCGCCTCCATGTGGAAAATGGGGATATGGAGCCGCTTGGCGCCGATGACGGAGAGGCAGGAGTTGGTGTCCCCCAGCACTAAAACCGCATCGGGCTTCGTTTCCACCATAAGCCGGTAACTTTTGGCGATGATGTTGCCCATGGTCTCGCCAAGGTCCTTCCCCACCGCGTCCAGATACACCTCCGGATCGGCAAGGCCTAAGTCGTGGAAGAATACGCCGTTGAGGTTATAGTCGTAGTTCTGCCCCGTGTGGGCGAGAACTGTGTCAAAATACTTGCGGCACTTGGTAATGACGGCGGACAGACGGATGATCTCCGGCCGGGTGCCGACGATGATGAGCAGCTTTAATCTGCCGTTGTTGCGAAAATACGCCATGCGCGCTCCTTCTCCGGCTCAGACCGGCTCAAAAAAGGTATCGGGGCGGGCGGGGTCAAAGACCTCGTTGCAGGTCATGACCGTCACCAGCTCCTCCGTGTCGCTCAAATTGATGATGCTGTGGGTCCAGCCGGGGATCATGCGGACAGCCTCGATCTTCTCGCCGGAGACCCGGAACTCCGCGGTCTCCCCGGTGTGGAGATTCCGCTCCCGGATGAGAGCCGTGCCGTGGACCACGATGAACAGCTCCCACTTGCTGTTGTGCCAGTGCTGGCCCTTGGTGACGCCGGGGCGGGTGATATTCACGCTGACCTGCCCGCAATCGGCGGTCTTGAGCAGCTCGGTGAAGCTGCCCCGGCCATCCACATTCATTTTCAGGGGGTACTTGAATTGCTCCGCCGGGAGGTACGTTAAGTAGAGGGAGAAGAGCTTCTTGGCAAAGGAGCCGTCGGGCATTTTCGGCATCAGCAGCGTTTCCGGCTGGGCCTTGAATTCGGCCAGCAAGTCCACGATCTCCCCCAGAGTGACCCTGTGGGCCACCGGGACGCAACAGTAGCGGCCATCGTCCCGGAGAACGGTCTCGGCGCCGTCAAATTCGCAGCGCCGCGCCTTCCCCTCCAGTAGGTCGAACATGCCCTCCACCAGGTCGTCGATGTAGAGCAGCTCCAGCTCGGTGGAGCGGTCGTTGACGGTGAACGGCTGGCCGTTGGCCACCGCCCAGCAGAAGGTGGAAACGGCGCTGTTGTACTTGGGGCGGCTGTGGCCCATGAGGTTGGGGAAGCGGTAGACGTACACCGGCGCGCCGGTTTCTTTGCCGTAGGCGAACACCAGGTCTTCCCCGGCCCGCTTGCTGCGGCCGTAGGCGCTGTCCCCGAAGCGGCCCGCAAGGGTGGCCTGAACCGAGGACGACAGCATCACCGGGGCACGGCTCCCCTGCCTTTTCAGGCAGTTTAGCAGCTGGGCGGTGAGACCTACGTTCCCGGTCTGGAAGTCCGCCGGATCGTCCGGGCGGTTCACTCCCGCCAGGTGGAACACGAAATCCGCCTTGGCGCAGTAACCGTCCAGCTCCTCCGGCGTGGAGGCGTGAGTATACTCGAAAATTTCGTCGATATGGATGCCGGGGCGGGTGCGGTTCTTGCCGTCCCGGATGGTTTTCAGGTTGTCGCACAGGGCGGCGCCCACCATGCCGCAGGCGCCGGTGACGAGAATGTTCATCTTACTTCTCCCAATTTACCAGCTCCTGCTGGATGTAGGAAAGGGCCGCGATGCGGGCCTTGGTCTCCTCCACGTTCAGGATGCGGGTGTTGTTGGAATTGAACTCCGTGAGGGCGCTGCGGTGCTGGTCCCCCTCGGAGAAGAATTTATCGTAGTTGAGGCTGCGGTTGTCGGCGGGGACCCGGTAAAAGTCCCCCATGTCCTCCGCCTTGGCGCACTCCTCGTTGGTGAGGAGGGTCTCATAGAGTTTCTCACCATGGCGGATGCCAATGACGCGGATGTCCTCCTTTTTGCCGCCAAAGAGCTCGCACACCGCTTCGGCCTGGGTCTGGATGGTGCAGGCGGGGGCCTTCTGGATAAAGAGGTCTCCGTTCTGTCCATGCTCAAAGGCGAAGAGGACGAGATCGACGGCTTCCTCCAACGACATGATGAAGCGGGTCATGGACGGTTCGGTGACGGTGATGGGCTGGCCGTTTTTGATCTGGTCGATCCAGAGCGGAATGACACTGCCCCGGGAACACATGACGTTGCCGTACCGGGTGCAGCAGATGCGGGTCTTCCCGGAGGTGCGGGACTTGGCCACCGCCACCTTTTCCTCCAGCGCCTTGGTGATGCCCATGGCGTTGATGGGATAGGCGGCCTTGTCGGTGGAGAGGCAGATGACGCTCTCCACCCCCGCCTCGATGGCGGCGGTGAGGACGTTGTCCGTGCCCATGACGTTGGTGCGGACGGCCTCCATGGGGAAGAACTCGCAGGAGGGCACCTGCTTGAGGGCGGCGGCGTGGAACACATAGTCCACGCCAACCATGGCGGACTTCACGGACGCGAGGTCTCGCACGTCGCCAATGTAAAACTTGATTTTCCCCGCCGCCTCCGGCAGCTTGGCCTGAAATTCGTGGCGCATATCGTCCTGCTTCTTCTCGTCGCGGGAGAAGACACGAATTTCGGCAATGTCGGTGGTGAGGAAGCGGTTCAGCACGGCGTTGCCGAAGCTGCCCGTGCCGCCGGTGATGAGCAGGGTCTTATTTTGAAAAATCGAACAGTTCATGGTTCAGCAGTTCTCCTTGAGTACATCAGTCAGTTTTTCGAAAAAGACTTCCCTGCGGAAGTGGGCTTCGTAGTAACGGCGGGCGTTTTCCCCATAAGTACGCAGACGCTCCGGGGTGTCCGCCAAGGAGGCAAGGGCCTCCGCCAGAGCGGCGGCATCCTCCGCGGCCACGCAGACGCCGCAATTCGCGTCAGCGACGACGGCGGCAGTTTCGCCGTTGATGGCTCCCACCACCGGCTTGCCGGCGGCCAGATAGGACTGCACCTTTCCCGGCAGCGTCAGCGACAGGGTGGGGTCAGAGCGCAGCGTCACCAGCATCACGTCCGCCATGGCGTAAAAGCCCGGCATCTCGGACACGTCCCGCCGTCCGTAAAACGTAACGTTGGGCAGGCCCTCCGCCAACCGGCGGCAGGTATCCAGCCGCACACCGTCACCTACGATGTGAAATTGAATCCCAAGCCGACCCGACAGCTTCCGCACCGCTTCGATGATCGTTTCCACCGACTGCATTTCTCCGATATTTCCGGCGAACACGGCGTTGAACACGCCGGGATGGGGCTGGGCGTCCGGCAGCCGGTCGAACAGCTCCTCCGCATACTGGGGCAGGTACACCAATTTGGCATCTGGCAGTTTCAATGTAGTGCGGAAGTAGTCCTCGAAGCCTTGGGACGTGACGGCGATGGCGTTCGCCTGGCGGTAGATGCGACGGGAAATGTGCCAGAAAACGCGGTAGATGAGGGAGCCGGGGCGGACACCGCCCGCAGACAAGCTTTCGGGCCAGAGGTCCAGGCAATAGAGCACCGTCTTTTTCCCATGGCGCTTCGCCCATTGGAGAGCCCCCTCCGCCATCATGACGGGCGAGAGCTGGTTGACCAGCACCACGTCAAAATCCTCCTCCAGCCGGGAAAGATACCGCTTGGAGGCGAACACAAAGCTGTAGTAATTCCAGAAACGGTGGAGGGCCCCTCGCTTCCGGGGATGGATGGGACAGCGGTGGACCCGCACCCCATTTACAATCTCATCCCGGTGGGCCGTGCCCTCATAGCCGGGGTAAATTTCCCCTTCGGGATAGTTGGGCGTCCCGGTGACCACCGTCACGGCATGGCCCTGGGCCGCCAACGCTTCGCAGATGTCGGAAACGCGGAAGGGCTCGGGCTTATAATATTGACATACCACCAGAATCTTCACGCCGGAGCCCTCCTTTCGTCAGTTGTTTCCGTTTTTTGCGGCCAGGTACTCCCGCACCTCCTGCCGCAGCCCCTCCTCAAAGGGCATGGGATCGTAGCCGAAATCCCGAACGGCTTCCTCATGGGGATAGGCACGGCTCTCGCACAGCCGCTGCACTTTTTCCCGCATGTCGATCTTGGTCAGGCTCAATAGATAAAGGCCCCACGCGCCGGCGTAGGCCACAGGGAACGGCACGCTGAGGTATTTCCGGGACACGCCCAGTTCATCGGCGATGATGCGGAACAGGTCGATGAGAAGCACCTCGTCCCGGCCGGAGAGGGTATAGTTCTTCCCGGCGGTCTCATCCAGATGGTTCAGCACCTGCAAATAGGCCCGCCCCAGGTCCCGGCAGTTCACCGGCTGGAGCAGATAGTTGGCGTGGTCCACCACCGGCATGGGGCTGAGCTTATCTACCATTTTGATAAACTTCACGATATTCTGGTCGCCCAGAGTGCCGTAGATCATGGTGGGGCGGAGGATGGTCAATCCAATGCCCTGCTCCCGGCAGAGGGCCGTGATCTCCGCGTCCGTCCGCCGCTACTCTTCGCCCGCCGCCTTGTACTTGGAATAGATACCGGTGGTGTGAACCAGCACCAACCGCTTCACACCGTTTTGGGCGGCGGCTTTCGCCAGCAACAGGGATTTTCCGATACCGGCAATATGCAGCACCACATCCACACCCTTTGTCAGGGTATCTACATAGGCGGCATCCGTCAGGTCGCCGCGGCAGTATTCCGCATCTGGCAATATACGCTTGACCGGCTCGGCCTTTTCCTCCGAGCGGACGGCCAGCCGCAGCGCCCAGGGCTCCTTCGCCCCGCCCTCCGCGAGCAGCCTTGCCAGCACAAGGCCGGATTTCCCGGCGATCCCGGTGATCAACAGCGTTTTCATTTCTCAACAAGCTCCTGTTCCGTTTCTTCCTGTTTTTCTTTCGGCGCGCCGGCCGCGCCCTCCACTACGCCGTCGTGGCGCAGCACCGCGCCGATGGTGCCGAAGAAGCACTTGCAGTCAAAGGCAAAGCTGAGCTTCCGGACATACTCGCCGTCATAGGCAGACTTTTCTTCAATCGTCAGTTCGTCCCGGCCGTTGATCTGGGCCCAGCCGGTAAGACCGGGGCGCACATCGTTGGCGCCATATTTGTCCCGCTCGGCGATCAGATCCTCCTGACTCCACAGAGCGGGCCGGGGACCGATGATTGCCATCTGCCCCAGCAGAATATTGATCATCTGCGGCAGTTCGTCCAGGCTATACTTGCGCAGAAAGCCGCCTACCTTTGAGATGTACTGCTCCGGATGCTCCAATAAATGAGTGGGCACATCTGGCGTGCTGACCTTCATGCTGCGGAACTTATAGAGCCAGAAATACCGCTTATGAAGGCCCACCCGCTTCTGGGAGAAGAACACCGGGCCGGGGTCGTCGATCTTAATGGCGGCGGCGATGATGACAAACACGGGCCACAGCACCAGCAACCCGCACAACGCCAGCAGAAAATCCAAAACACGCTTCAAACCATGTTGATACATACAAACATTCCTTTACACTTTGGCAGAGGCCGTTTCCTGCGCCGGGATTTCCACGGTGTCACCCTGCGCAGCGTTGATCTCATCCGGCTCGCGGAAGGTCGGGACGACACGGTGGAGCGCGGCGCGGATCCTGTCCGCATTTTCCGTTTCCAGCGCGGCGCGGAGGACCACCAGCTTCTCCTCCAGCTCGGCGGGGGTGACGAGCGGCTGGTGCTCGACATAGATCTTGTCGTTCGCCGTCTTTTCCGTGTTATTGCCCGCGATGAGCAGCTCTTCATAGAGCTTTTCGCCCGGGCGCAGGCCGGTCTCCACGATGTCAATATCGACATACGGCTCATAGCCGGAGAGACGGATCAGGTTCTCGGCAAGGTCGAGGATCTTCACGGGCTTGCCCATGTTCAGGACGAACAGCTCGTTCTGGTTCGCCATCGCGCCCGCCTCCAAAACGAGAGAGGCAGCCTCCGGAATTGTCATGAAATAACGGATGATGTCCGGATGCGTG
>ENA-OROK01000960-OROK01000960.1-human-gut-metagenome-genome-assembly--contig:-NODE-960-length-30643-cov-6.542010_pt1 | contig 30643 bp, 31 predicted proteins | sample MGYA00242127_ERZ509046 | MGnify/ENA primary metagenome ERZ509046 (study PRJEB26280, sample SAMEA2338728) | human gut metagenome | biome: human gut; feature: human-associated habitat; material: faeces... | reverse complement strand
TATTCTGGAGATCAAAACGACCAATTACAACGCAAAGGATCACTGGTGGTCTGAGGGTGGACAGGAGATCGTTCCCCTGAACTATGAGGCCCAGGGGCGGCATTACATGGCCGTGATGAATGTTGACGAGGTCTTCTACTGCTGCCTGTACGGCAACAATGAAGATGAAGTCATCATCCGGCATATCGACCGTGACCGGGACTATGAGGAGGAGTTGATCGCGCTGGAGCGGGATTTCTGGGAGAACCATATTCTCACCGGTACGCCGCCTCCCTACACAGAGGACGGTAACCTGATCCTCAACAGTGTCAGGCGTCATTTCGGGCCTGCTGACCCATCGGCGCCGGAGCTGATACTGGAGGGGAATATGGCATTGCTTGTCCTCCGGTATCTGGAGCTTCAGGCCCAGCGCAACGTGGAAAAAAGAAACTATGAGTGCATCGAAGCAGAAATGCGGCGGCTGCAAGGCCGTATCGTCGCAGAAATGGGACGGAGCTGCATGGCTGTCTGCCAGGGACGTGAAGCGGCTTACAGCATCAGCTATAAGCCTGTGCGTAAATCCGGTATTAGTAAGGAAAACCTGCAGCGTTTGCAGGCGCAGCATCCGGACATCTACGAGCAGTACGTCACTGTTTCGGAAAGCCGGCGCTTCTATGTGAAAAAACAACGAGAGGAGGCTGCATGAGTTGGCTTATACAGGCGTCTATGAACGGACGATCTTCTATAACCCTGTCAACAAGTACAGCGTGATCAGCGTAAAGACCTCAGACCGTTCTATCCCAGAAAAAGCCCGCAGCGCGTACCGGCATCGGGACAATATGATCCATTTTGCCGCCGCGGGCTATGAGCTGCCGCGCACCGATCAGGTCAGCATGATACTGGACGGTGAGTGGAAAGAGGGCAAGAACGGCGTCCAACTGCATGTAACACAATGTGAGGAGGTCGTACCCCAGACCCGTGAAGGGATCAAAGGGTATCTGTCCTCGCGGCTCATCAAGGGCATCGGCGGCAGAACCGCCGAACTGATCGTAGACCGGTTTGGCGCGGACACATTGAATGTACTGGAAAATGAACCGGAGCGGCTGCTGGAGATACGAGGCGTCAGCGAGACGAGGCTGAAGGAGATCATTGCTTCCTACAACGAGAGTCGCGCCCTGCGTGACCTGATGCTGCTGTTGGCACCCTTCCAGATCACGCCTACCGCTGCCACGAAGATCTATGACCATTTTGGCGCACGCAGCGTGGATATCCTGCGGGATAACCCCTTTGAGCTCTGCCAGATATCCGGTTTCGGCTTCAAGCGTGTGGACGCGATCATGCGGAAGAACAACTGGCCCCTCAATTCACCCATGCGCATCCGCGGTGCGGTATTTGCAGCGTTGGAGAGCGCAAAGGGTGATGGCGGCCATCTGTATCTGGAGGCGGAACAGCTTCACAAAGAAGCTATGTTGCTTCTGAACAGTATGATCCCCGTACCGCAGATGCGGGTAAAGTCGGATGATCTGGATGCTGTGATCGATGATATGCTGCTGCAAGGCAAGATCATCAACAGCAACGGCAACTATTATCTGGTCAAGACCTTCGCGCAGGAGGATGAAACGGCCCGCAGTATCGCAAGGCTGCTCTGCCGTCCGGTGGAACGGGTGGATGTGCAGGACTTGCTGACAAGGGTGCGGCGTCAGTTAGGCGTTGAACTCTCACTGCGGCAGACAGAAGCTGTTCACATGGTATTCCGCAGCGACCTGTCCATCATTACCGGCTCACCCGGTACTGGTAAGACGACCGTCCTGAAAGCGGTCATTGAGGTATTCAAGCTGCTGAAGCCATCGGAGAAGATCCTGCTGGCAGCGCCTACCGGCCGGGCAAGCCGCCGTATGGCGGAGAGTACCGGCGTAAACAACGCCAGCACGCTGCACAGCCTTCTGGGACTGTTTGGCGAAGATGACGGCTTCCGGAAAGGTGAAGAAGATATGCTGGACGCAGGCCTTATCATCGTGGATGAATCGTCCATGATGGATATGTGGCTGGCGCGAAAGTTCTTTTCCCGCATCGGGCCTGACACAAAGGTACTGCTGGTAGGCGACGCAGACCAGCTGCAAAGTGTCGGAGCAGGTAATGTATTCCGTGAGCTGATCAACTGCGGACTAATCCCCGTGACGGTGCTCAATGAGATCTTCCGCCAAAAAAAGGATAGTCTTATCGCCTATAACGCCCAGAAGATCAACAACAATGACACCAGCTTTTTCTATGGCAATGATTTTACTGTCTGCAAATGCGCCAATCAGGAGGAAGCCGCCGAGCATATACGGAATATCTATCTGGCACAGGTGAAGCAATACGGCGTAGACCGTGTGCAGATCCTCTCGCCCTTCCGTTCCACCGGCGCGGCCTCTGCCGATCAGCTCAACGAAGCGATCCGCGAACTGGTGAACCCACAGACGGAGGACGCCGACCTTAAGGTGGACAACCACTATTTTCGCATAGGCGATAAAGTCATGCAGAACAGGAACAGTGGCAAGGCATCCAACGGCGATATTGGCTTTATCCGCGGTTTCCGTCACGATGAGCGGGACGGTATGCGTATAGCGATCCAGTTCTCGCCCACGAGAGTCGTGGAGTATTCTATGGAAGAAATGGGCCATGTCGAGCTTGCCTATGCCACCACCGTCCATAAGGCGCAGGGCAGCGAGTTCGATGTGGTGATATTCCCGCTGCTGAGAAGTCATGCCCGGATGCTGACGCGGAGCCTTGTCTATACGGCCATTACCCGTGCCAAGGCCAAGGTCATTCTGGTGGGGCAGATCGGTATGCTCTATATGGCTGTCCACAAGGATGATACCGGGAAGCGCAATACGCAGCTGGGACGTAGGATCACGCTCTATGTCAATACGTTCAAAGTGCAGAAACGCAGTGCCTGAGCACAACTGTAAATATTTTATGAAAATGAGGCAAGGGTGTTAAATTCGCACCTTGTCTCTTGTTTTTATTTAGAAAGGAGCCTTTGAAATGAATGCACCCGAATCCACTCTGTTCAATGCTGTCCCCGTTGTCTCTGAGTTGAACCGCGTCGCCGGCTTCGATCCGCTGAAGTTCTTGAAAAAGACTGCCCGCGGACATGAGCTGGAGCTGCGGTACAAAAAGCTCTGGTTCCGGCTGAAGTACCCCGCCGGGCGCACACGGCTGACGCCGCTGCGCATCACGGATCAGTTGGCGATCATCGAGGCGAGGGTGTTCTTCGACAAGGATGATGCCGACCCCGCCAGCAGCTACATTGCCACCATGACGCAGGAAAACGCGCCTGCCGGTCTGTATATTCAGGCCGCAGAGCATGACGCGCTGGACATGGCGCTGACCAACGCCGGTTTCGGCATCCAGTTCGCACCGATGCCCAAGGCGGATACGCCTTACGCAGAGCCGGACGCGCCTGTTATGGAGGCTGTATCCGCTCCAGCGCCCCAAGCGGCAGCGGAGCAGGTCAAAACGGGATCTGCTGAGGTACAGGCTGACGTTGAGCCTGTGGCGGTGCAGCAGCCTGAACTGGAAGTGGTTCACCACGAAGAAGCCGTACCTGACACGACGCCGGTGGAAGTTTCTGCGGAACAGCCTGCGGAGGCTGTTGCGGAGCCTGCGGTAGAAACGGAACTGCCCTTCATATATGACGAGCCGAATGTCGCCAGCTATACCAAGGACATGGACGTGGACACCATCTGCACTCTGATGACCGAAGCAGAAGCCGAGGAGATCATCGTGCCCATCGGCACATGCAGCGGGCAGACGCTCAAGCAGGTCGCCGAGCGGCGCCCTGCCAGCCTCAAGTGGTATGTGAAGGGTTATTCCGGTGATGATAATATTCTGCGGGCCGGCGCCAAGCTGATGCTGGACAAGCTCCAGCGTCTGGCAAATGCCAGCTAAAGGGTGATTTGCACAAGATGATGGTAAGGAGGTGGCGCGGTGGCGCAGCCACAGGAGTTCCCGTTCGGTATCATGGATGTGGCTGAGCTGCTGCATCTACATATCAGGCGCAGACAGGCGGACAGCGTATATGCCGACTGCCCGATCTGCGGTGATAAGCGGGGCAAAATGAACATCAACTTCGCCAAGAACCTCTGGCGCTGCAACTACTGCAATGAGGGCGGCGGTATGCTGGCTCTCTACGGGAAGGTATACGGGATCAGCAATTCCGAAGCCTACCGCGAGATCTGTGACACGCTGCAAAACGGCCTTACCGCACCGGAGTACACCGTAAAGGAATTGCCGGAAAAGGCGGCTGTCGAGCAGTCCGCTCTCGCCTCACCGCAGGAGATCCATCAGACGTTTTCCATGCTGCTGGAGCTGCTGACGCTCTCTCCGCAGCACCGCAAGCATCTTCAGGAGGTGCGCGGGCTGACCGATGAACAGATAGAACGGCTGGGGTACAAAAGTACCCCGCCTTTCTACCTGTGCCGGTCACTGACGGAGAAGCTGCGCAGCCGAGGCTGCAAGGTGGAGGGCGTGCCCGGCTTTTATGTGGGCAAGGATGATAAATGGACGGTCAACTTCAATTCCATCACGGCGGGGATCATCATTCCCGCCAGAGGAATCGACGGGATGATACGCGGCGCACAGATCCGTTTGGACACCCCTATCCGAGATCAGGAGAGCGACCCCGACAAGAGCGGGACAAAGTACCTGTGGCTATCCTCTTCTTCCAAGAAGCGAGGGGTATCCTCCGGCAGTCCTGTCCATTTCGTGGGCGATCCCTTTGCGCGGGTTGTCTATGTGACGGAAGGGCTGTTGAAAGCGGATGTGGCCCACTACTTGATGGATCGCTCCTTTGCGGCCACGGCAGGCGCCAACAACGTCAATAAGCTGGATATGCTGTTTGCGCTGCTGGCTGCCAACGGCACAGAGGTCATCATCGAGGCTGAGGATATGGACAAATACCATAACGCCGCTGTCAGCAAGGGCGCGTCGAAAATCTATCTCATGGCGCGCAGTCATGGGTTGGAGTGCCGCCGTCTGACGTGGGATCCGAACTATAAAGGCATTGACGACTGGCAGCTTGCCATGCGGCAGAAAAAAGAGCGAAGAGATGTTTCCCAAATGGATTTCAGGACGCGGTTTGTCTGCGGGCTCTGTTCCTTTGACGCCATCAGCGAGGAGATCGCCGCATGGCATGACCGGGACACAGACAGCAGCACACTCCACGATTACCTGGGCCTGAGTGAGCAGGAGTATGCCCGCTTTTTGCGGGATGGCGACGTGGCGCTGGAGCAGTATCTTCTATCGCAGCGAACGCAGCAGCGTTTTCGTATCTACCAGCCTGATGTATCTGAGGGCAAGGCTGTGGATTTCGCCTTTGGCGGGATCAAGGCTTTGCAGAAGGCCGGCTATGAGCTGCCGCCCGCCTCAGAGTACGCGCTGGTCTACGATGGGATACTGATGTGTGAAGCGCAGCAAAGCGACGCCATACGCCTGAAGCTGGTCGCGGCGCGATACAGCGGTGAACTGCCTGCGGACTATCATGGGCGCAGTGTTTCACCCTCCACGGTGATCGAATTTTACGATGAAAACGGACGCAGATACTTTTACTGTGATGGGAATGATAAATTCCTACCGGTAAAGTTCTCGACAAAGCTGGCAAAAGATAAACGGGAACGGCACTGAGCTGTTCCACCATAAACAAAAGGCATTGGGCAGGTGTATCTATCACCCGCCCAATGCCTTTCATCTTGAAATGGAGGAACTTTATGGGAGTATATTCAGAAATGGCCGCAGACTTGCGGGATGACGTGCAGGAGCGCACCACAGCGGTGCAGGATGCCGCCGAGCTGGCTGCCAGGCGGGCAGACGAGCGGCAGCAGGCTGAGGAGGAGCAGGCAAAGGCGTTGCTTTCTCAGATGCAGCAAAATGCGGATGCCGCCCCTGCCACCCCTGCCGTCCCTGATCCGGAAGCCGGGAAAAAAGAGAAAGAGGATCGTAAGCGACAGGAGCATGAGCAGGCTGAAGCCAAGCGGAAAGCCGAGTGGGAAGCCAAGCAGCGAGCCAAGGAGGAAGCCGAACAGGCCGCGTGGGAAAACGCGGTGGCGATGAGCGATGATGAAGTGATGGCCGCCTCCATGAAGCGTGTGGGCGATGATTCCGAGCGACTGACCCGCCGCAACATGAAACAGTGCGTCACCGAGTATATCCAGACGCTTTGCCTTGAGGATGTGTCTTTTGCCCGGAATGTCATGCACCCCCGTAAGAATATGGTCAACTGCTTCCGTTATATCAACCGTAAGGCGCTTGAGTTTGCTAAGCAGGAGATGGAGGACAATGACGTCAAGCCCTCTGCTGAAGGTTATGGCACCGATGTACCGGACGGGCTCTGCTATCAGTGGGCGGAAGAGTATTTCAAGGATCTGAACGCAAAGGAGGATCGTGGACAAGAAGAAAAGTTTGTTCCCAGACCGTATTACGGCGGCAGGAGCAGCACGACGAAAAAGGCAGAGAAGCAAAAAGCGGAGAAGCCCGCCGCCAAGAAAAAGGAGAAGGCTGCCAATATAGCAAAGGAAAATGAGCCGCTGGACGACCAACTCTCCTTCGATAGTCTGGGGGTGAGCGCATGACGCGGAAGATAGACAAACGCGCCTGCCGCAAGTTTGCCATGCCGGATCTGGAATTCAATCTGAATGAAGGTGTACTTCATGTGGAGAGCTGCCCCTATATTATCCGCACGGCGGTGCGCAACATCTCCGGGCAGCGTATTTTGGTGCTCTATATCTATCAAAGGGAGAGCATTCTGGCGGGCAGCATCAAACCCCGTTGGGTCATGTTCCAGAGCCGGGATGATTTCGCTACTCTTTCGCTCAGGGAAAACGCCAGTGCAACGTGGCAATGCTCAACATTGGATTCCTTGGATCGAATAGGGGGTTTTGACAGTAAGTGTGCTTTCTACCGACAGCAGGATGAAGCTCGTGTAGCCCATTTTTGCAAATGTGAGCATAGTGCCATTTCAGCACTAAATCGCATGCAATGGCCGATTTCCGGACGCAAGGCAATGGAGCGCACACGGAAGAAGCAGCGTGTGATCGTAGAGCGGATGAAATATGTGCCAGCGCTGCCCCGCGACCTGAAAGGTTTCATCCACCGCGAAGTCATGCCACAGTATATCTTCTATGATTACCGGAGGAAAGGGCCGGAACATGCTTTCTGTACCGCTTGCCGGCACGAGGTCAGTATCGCAGCAGCCAAGCACAATACTTCCGGCACCTGCCCTCGCTGCAAAAAGCAGATCACGTTCAAGAGCAGAGGAAAGAGCACCCGACTCTTTGACCGAGCAACGGTTCAAGTGCTGCAAAAGACTGAAAGCGGTGAAATGTTGTTGCGGATCATAAAAGTGTACCGTGCGTTTACTGGAGAGAATACCCCAGCATATTATTCCGTATACGAAAATGCACGCTATTTCATCCTGCCTCGTTCAGATGGTCAATGTAGTACTTCGCCCTATTATCTTGCATCTGCCGGCAAGGACGATCTGACGCCGTGGAAGTGTGGGTATCGCCCCCGTTTTCTCTCTTGGTATGAGAGCTTTGAAGCGAGTGCGGAAGGAAAACTATATCCCAATAACCTTGCGGAGTTCCTGTGGGATACCCCATGGAAGTATTCACAATTAGAGACATATGCTCGCACCGTCACTTCTATGGAAGCAATCACTTATCTAAACGCATTTGCGCGTTGGCCGATGATCGAGTATTTGGTCAAGCTAAAGCTTTTCAGATTGGTTAGAGACGTCGTATACAGCACTTCACGTTATACAATGTCCAAGACGATAAATTGTGAAGGAAGAAATCTGCAGAATGTTCTGGGATTTGACCGTTCCTGGATACCCTTGCTGCAAGAAGCTAACCCCGGTATTGCACAGTTTCGCATAATCCGTGCATTCATTGATGCTGGAAAGAAACTGGATGCTTCTATGATGAAATGGTGTGCAGACAATGCCGTACAGGATGCTTCGGTTCTGATAGAATTGCTTTCCTATACAAGCATGCACAAACTGTGCCGCTATGCGGATGCACAATACAAGGGATACCGTAAAGCAACCAAGGTTTGGTATTGCGATGTAGAACGCAGCATGACAAACCTTCTTACGGATTACTGTGACTATCTCCGTATGTGCAAGGAACTGCAATATGACGTGAAAAATAGCTTCGTACTATTTCCGCATAAGCTGAAGGATGCCCACGATAGTGCTGCAAAGACACTGAGGGACAAACACACGGCGGAGCAGGAAAAAGCTATTGTGGACAGCTTCGAGGAATGGCAGAAGCGGTATCAGTATCAGGGAAAAGAGCTCATGATGATCCCTCCGCATTCCGCGAAAGAGATTGTGGACGAAGGATCGGCGCTCCATCACTGCGTGGGACACTATGTTAAAAATGTTGCCGAAAAAAAGAGCGTCATTCTCTTTGTGAGGAGTGTAGACGAGCCGGGCAAATCGCTTTGCACCGTAGAGGTAAGGGATGGTCAGGTTACGCAGGCACGGGGCTTTGATAATGCGGAGCCTCCGGCGCAGATCACGGCATTTATTGAACAATGGAAACAGCGGGTGCTGTATGCCGCCGATAAGGCCGCAGCATAAAACCGCAGTAGATCAATGGAAAAGCAGGGCGTATTTCGTCCTGCTTTTTCCATAAACCAAGAAAGGTGTGAATGAAATGAAAGAGCTTTCAGAGCTGAAAAATGAGTTTTATGAAGTCATGTATAAATATGAAAAGAGCTTTTCGGAAAAGGGCGTTATGGCTGATCTGACAGCCTGGCAGACAGCAAAAACAGACCTGATTTCACTGCTGCGGCATCACCCCGACTGGAACGAGACGGAGCAGGCCATCATCTTCGACTGCAATCAGGCGCTCTCTATTCAGCCGGATACGGTAGATGAAACGGCTTTCACGCTGCTGGACATTGCTTCCGAGATGCTAAGTGGTGAGCAACTGGAGGATTTCCGCACAGCGCTGCACGCCGCCGTGTCAGGCTATAGCCGCACTGTGTCAGAAGAGAATCTGGAGATCCTGCGCCAGCGCGGCGGAATACGCTGCGCCAAAGAGCAGAAGGCCAGCCGCATCATCGGAAAGCTCTGCAAGAAGTACGGTGTCGATAGGCATGATCGGTACAACGCTGTCTTTGCACAGCTGGCCGACGCTCTGAATCCGCTGATCATGCAGGAGACCGGCGTACTCTCTGTGCATCCCTGCGACTTCCTGGAAATGTCCAGCAAATCCAACACGTGGATGTCCTGCCATCGGCTTAACGGCGGAGGATATCAGGCGGGGTGCCTTTCCTACATGAACGATAGCGTCAGCATGGTGTTCTATGCGGTAGATGCCGATGTGCATGGTGAGTACCGTAAGGCCATACGCAGATACCGTCAGATGTTTTTCTATAAGGACGGTACACTGTATCAGTCCCGGCTCTATCCTGCCGATACGGGAAACGCTCTGGAAGTGTCCAAGCTGTTCCGGCATCTGGTGCAGAAGGCCATTTCCCGCTGCCTGACGGAGCCGAATCTCTGGTATCTGAAAACAAAGCGTTCAGATTTAGTATACCATAATTAGCAATGTTGAGTTCCCACCAGAGTATTTTGGTTCAGAAGAACGTGAGTTTTTATCCCGTGAAAAAGAAAAACTGTTGAGAGGCTATAGGGCCGCTTTAGATGAGCGGGAAAACAATCAGTTACAGAAGTCACCCAAGGATAAAGCAAAATAGAACAACGTAAAGGACTCGCTGGACATAAGAGTATGCCGCGAGTCCTTTGCTCTTTTTATGACATTGGATAGCTTACAGTAAAAAAAACAAGACTCTATAGATTAGGGTACTGTTGCAGTAATGCGTATTAAAGTCGTATAAACACAGTATAAACACAAAATGAGGAGCTGATTCTATGTTAGTCTGTATCGACCACGGAAATAAACAGATCAAGACCACCAGCCGGACATTTACCTCCGGCCTGATGGAAAGCGATACCCGGCCGCCCTTTGGCGATAACATCATGTTTTTCAACGGGAAGTATTATACCCTTTCCGACCAGCGTATCCCTTATATTCGGGATAAGACGGAGGATGACCGGTTCTTCATCCTGACGCTATTTGCCATCGCCTATGAGATCAATGCCGCAGGCCGGTATGCGCCGGATCAGCTGATGGACATTCAGCTTGCCGTGGGGCTGCCGCCCGCACATTACGGCACACAGTATAAGCGCTTCGCCCAATACTTCCTTGACCGGGGTATGATCGGCTTCGAGTTCAACGGCAAGGTCTATTCCATCTGCATCACGGAGGCAATCTGCTTCCCGCAAGCGCTGGCAGCCACGGCTCCGGTATTCAAGCAACTCCAGCTTGGTACGGTAGCCAAGGCTATTGTGATCGATATTGGCGGCTTTACCGCCGACTATCTCTCCCTGCGCTACGGTGCGGCGGACTGGGCATCCTGCGATTCGCTGGAAAATGGCATTATCACGCTCTACAATCGGCTGCTGTCCAAGATCCGTGCCGACTATGATCTGCTGCTGGAGGAAACGGACATTGATGCCATCCTTACAGGTCGCAGTACAGAGTATGGAAGCGAGATCCAAGCGCTGGTAGAGCGCGGCGCAGAGTCCTTTGTGGCAGACCTGTTCCGCACCCTACGTGAGCGGAAGATCGAGCTGCGTACCGGCAAGGTTATTTTCGTAGGCGGCGGCTCACTGCTGCTCCGCAAACAGATTGAAAACTCCGGCAAGATTGGTACAGCCATCTTTGTGGAGGAGATCGGCGCCAACGCTGCCGGGTACGGGCTCCTATACGCGGCCACGAAAGCAAATAGGTGAACAGTATGGGCGAGAAGAAAGACGCCTTCCGATTCACGGTGCAATTCAATGCCGGCGACCCAAGCCACCAACAGGTAGCCGCTATCCTGAACGAACAGGGGCGGCGCAAGGCGCAGTTCCTTGTCAATGCCGTGATCCACTACATAAACTGTCCAGAGTCTCCGGAGGCCGCAGCTGCGCCCAAGATAGACCGGCAGACAGTGGAACAGTTGGTACGTGAGATACTGTCCAACATGTAGCTGGAAACCACCCCCACAGTGGAGGGGAATATGCCCGGAGATTTTCCGCCTGTCACGACATCAGAAAGCATTCCGTTCGATCCCGCCGCCATGCTGGGGGAAGATGGTTTCCATTCGCTCCTGAACTCCCTGACTGCGATACAGGAGCAATAAGAATAGTACATGACACGGGAAAGGTGAGGATGAACTATCCTCGCCTTTTTGTGTAAGGCGTAGAATTTTTCCTCACAGATACAGCCTTACCGCCAGCCTCTTTTTTATCAATACACAACCGCTGTAAACGCTGCGAATATACTCCTCCCATATTTTGTATTGTCAAAATGCCAGCGTTGTGCAGAGTATCCTCAATTTACCTCTTGTACATTTAGAACCTATGTTCTATTATAGAGACTGAGAAAACTGTGGGGAGGGGCAAAGGATGGGGCGGCATATTCTACATGTGGACATGAACGCATTTGTGTGACACGAAGTCACTGGATTGACTGTTCTCCGGCATGAGAGAACCCGCTGTACCGTCAGCGGAGCCTATCGCTCACAAAGTAACTGGCAACGGTTATGAGGAAACGGAGCGAGACACAGTAGCCCTATCATCAAAGGATGAAGCTGAAACCGTGAGGGGACGGCAAGGCTGCCAGCAGCAAGGCGGCCAGGGAGCTGGCTGGGGCAATATGGCTAAGAAAACTGAACTGCTGATAAACGTCGTTATCATGAACAGGCCAAAGCTGCTGACAGGCCTGACCCAAAACGGGAATGAAGTCGAGTTGTTCTCCTGAAAGCATGGAACACACGGTTCAGAGGGCTTCCGGCGAAAAGGCAGAGCCTAAGTTGTCAGCGTCAATCCAGGGAAACGTGGTAAGCCTCTATATCCTCCGCCAAAGCGGAACGCTGACCGTAAGGAAAGCCGATGGGGTGTGGAGGTAAAGGAGCAGCGGAGAAAGCGAATGCCCGACTGTAATGGCCGGGATAGGAGTTGAAACATCACTTCACCCGAAAGTGAGCAGACTTCCGCCTGGTCTTTCTTTGCAAGAGAATTTGAAAAATTTCTGAAAGGAGTAAGGCAGATGAACAGGCAACTGTGTGCGACTCCCCGCACCGCGCAAAGCTGGCAGGAGATAGATTTCAAGGCCGCAGAGCGCAGTGTGAAGAAACTGCAAATGCGTATTGCAAAGGCTGTAAAGGAAAAGAAATGGGGCAAGGTGAAAGCCTTGCAGTGGACGCTGACGCACTCGTTCTACGCAAAAGCGTTGGCGGTAAAACAAGTGACAGAAAATCAAGGTAAGCGAACTTCCGGCGTGGACCATGAATTATGGGATACTCCCAGCGGAAAGTTCAAAGCCATAGGGAAGCTGAAAAGACGAGGCTACAAAGCACAGCCGCTCAGACGGGTGTATATTCCAAAGAAAAACGGAAAACTTCGGCCGCTCAGCATCCCGACAATGACGGACAGAGCCATGCAGACACTGTACCGTCTGGCGCTGGAACCAATCGCCGAAACGACAGCAGACCCGCACTCCTATGGGTTTCGTCCGCAGCGATGTGTGCAAGATGCCATCGAGCACTGCTTTAATTGTCTCGCCATATCCACCGCCCCTCAGTGGGTGCTGGAAGGAGACATAAAAGGATGCTTCGACAATATCAGCCACAATTGGATTCTTGAACACATTCCCATGGATAAGAGTATCCTCAGACAATTTCTCAAAAGCGGGTACATTGAACAAGGGCAACTGCATGAAACAGAAGCCGGGACACCTCAAGGCGGCACCATCTCAACTGTAATCTGCAACATGGTACTGGATGGAATGGAAAAGTTGCTAAAAGGACACTTTCAGCGAAAGTGGATGAACGGGAAGCTATTCAACCCCAAAGTCAATTTCACAAGATACGCCGATGACTTTATCGTTACCGGCGTATCCCCGGACATCCTGGAATATGAAGTAAAGCCCATGATTCAAGGTTTCCTGCAAGAGAGAGGGCTGACCTTATCACAGGAAAAGACGGTCATCACGCACATCGACGAGGGATTCGATTTTCTTGGCTGCAACGTGAGGAAATATAATGGCAAACTGTTGATTCGACCCTCCAAGGCGGGAATCAAATCCTTCCTTGCGAAAGTCAGGGGCATCATACGCCAAAATAAAGCCGCCTCACAGCAAGACTTGATTATGCGGCTGAATCCCGTTATTCGGGGTTGGGTAAATTTCCATCGTTTCAATGTTTCCTCGAAAACGTTCCAATACATAGATGCTCAGATTTTCTTCGCGCTCTGGAGATGGGCAAAACGCAGGCACCATAATAAAGGCGCCAGATGGATTGCAAAGCGATACTTCCACCGCATCTATCGCCGCAACTGGACTTTCTCCTGTCAATGGAAACGGGAGGACGGAACTACGGGATACTATGCTCTGGAATATGCGTCAGACACTAAAATCGCACGGTTTCCTGCAATCCGGGATAAGGCAAATCCCTACGATGAAGAATGGCAGCTGTATTTGGAAGAAAGGGAAACAGAGAAGATGCGGGTCAGCGTAGCGGGCAACAAAACGCTTAGGAGGCTGTTCAACCAGCAAAAAGGTCTATGCGCCCTGTGCGGGGGAAAGCTGACTTTGGAAACAGGTGGCCAATGCCATAAATACAGGAACGGTACCCAGACGACCAATTTTCTAGTTCATCCTAACTGTCATTTGAAGATTCACACATTCCAACCTTTTCAGCCGGCTTATTGCGGCAGCAATAGGCTTTGAAAGGCTTGAGCCGTATGATGGGAAACCATCACGTACGGTTCTTAGGGGAGGGGCGAGCAGCAATGTTCTCCCCTTACCCGACTACGCCTATGTAGAATGCCAACGCCGACCTGAGTTGCGGCAAAAGCCGGTGGCGGTCTGCGGTGATCCGGAGGCCCGTCACGGGATCGTTCTTACCGCCAACTATGTAGCAAAGCCACGAGGCGTCAAAACCGGTATGGCTATCTGGCAGGCGAAGCAGGTCTGTCCTGAACTGGTGGTGCTGCCTGCCGATATGGGGGAGTATATCCGGTTTAGCAAAATGGCCCGTGAGATCTACGAAAAATACACCGACCGGATCGAGCCGTTTGGCCTAGATGAAAGCTGGCTGGATGTAACCGGCAGCGTCGGCCTGTTCGGCTCGGCCATGCGTATTGCTGAAGAAATCAGCGAGCGGATCAAGTTTGAACTGGGGATCACCGCCAGCATCGGCGTTTCAGATAATAAGATCACAGCGAAGATGGGCAGCGACTACAAAAAGCCGGACGCCATCACCCGCATTGAGCGGGATAACTATAAAGAACTCGTCTATCCGTTGCCGGCAGCCGACCTTCTCTATGTTGGCCCTGCCACCGAGCGCAAGCTGCGCAGTGTTGGGATATATACCATTGGGCAGCTTGCAGAGGCGTCACCGGAGCTTCTGGAATATAAGCTGGGAAAGATGGGGCTTGTGCTGCATACCTTTGCCAACGGACTTGATGTATCGCCGGTACAGCGGAGTGACCATATCCGTGCCATAAAATCGGTAGGCAACAGCGCCACCACGCCGCGCGATCTGGTGAGCGACGATGATGTGCGACTCATGCTGTATCTGTTGGCGGAAAGCGTTGCCTGCAGGATGCGGGAGCTGGCATCGAAGTGTATGGTGGTCGAAGTCAGCGTTCGGGACAAAGAGCTGCACTGGTATAGCTGGCAACGGAAGCTGACGGTTCCGACCTGCTCCAGCGCAGAGATTGCGGAAGTGGCTTTTGATCTCTTCCGGCGCAGCTACTCGTGGACAGCACCAATACGCAGCATCGGTGTGCGTGGCACCGATTTGGTAGACGCGACTATCGGTATACAAACATCACTTTTTGATAACGATAGGCATCGGAGTGCGTGGGAGCGGATCGACGTGACTATGGACAGGCTGCGACAGCGATATGGCTATATGAGTGTGCGCCGTGCTATCACTATGTCCGATCCGGTACTGGGCCGTATCAATCCCAAGGATGACCACACAGTACATCCCGTGGGGTATTTCGCAGGATAGGGGGTATATGAATGGAGCTTGAAAAGCGGTATGTGCCTGTAACGGTACATTTTGATGCAGGTGGGAAGATGCGTCCCATTGAGATCGAGTTTGACGAAACACGCAGATATCATATTGACAAGATACTGGATGTGCGCCGCGCTGCCTGCCAAAGCGTGGGTGGCGTAGGAGACCGGTATACCTGTCGGATACGGGGGCAGGAGAGTTATCTATGGTTTGAAAAAGGACGCTGGTTTGTAGCGGCGAAGGATGGCAAATAAAAATGAGAACGGCGTCGGCAGAAATGCCGACGTCGTTCTCTGAGTAAAGAGGGGGGATTTACCAATACTTAGGATAATGGCTTTCGGTACAATTTCTGATTGCCTTTTATTGTTCGCACAACTAAAGGTACACCAAAGGCCTTTGCATCAAATAATAACTACTTACCATGCCTTTGGAACCATATTCATATTGTTTCCCTCGCTTGGTATCTACCCGTATTACACCACCCGCAGATACGATTTACGAAATATATTGCTACGACGCACAGCGTGATAATCAGCAGCATGGTGCCTGTTACCGCACAGATCTTCTCGACCAATTCCATGCCGATGCCCTCATTCAGCCTACCAGCATCGGCAGGTGCTCCTTCCTGAACTCCGGGCAAAAAAGAAGCGGCGCACCATCTGGAGGTTGGTGCGCCACAATATAGGCAGTATTCGGCATTTGAGCTGTTCCTTAAAGCCCATTGGGAAACGATAACATTATATCACAGTGGTATTTACATGTTATCGGCCTAAATGTCGCCCTTTACCTTGCCGTTTTATAGGACACCGAAAGTATCAATTCATCAACACACGCCCGTGCGTATCACGTTCAGAACACACATACCTATTTATAATATCCTACTGCCTTCACATAGTCAACCGGCTTATTTCTACTCAGGGAAAATTCTACAAAAAAAGAACTTTTCTACTACATTTTGATAGATTTCTCGTCGAAACTGACAATTGCGAATACAATTGCGATGGTATATAATTCGCCTGGAAAACAAAAGAGGGGGTGGTTGCCATGTGCAACTACGCATATGTACCTCTTCTTCTGCTGTAAGACGCTATACAAGAAGAGAGAGGGAGGCCTTTGGCCGGGGGCATGATGCTCCTTCAGTTCGTTTTCGCATATTGACACAAAAGACTGGAGGTAAAAAATGTCACTGATTCCTTGTAACCAGAACACGCTGATATCTTCCGCGATTCCTTCCATTCTGAGCATCATCGACAACACTATCAATGTGATTGACAACCGTTCTATGCAGCGCGAAGCATTCAAGATCATGCGTGATAAGCAGATAGCCATGCTGAAGACTGAACTTGCCAAGCTGGAAGCCCAGCTTAAAATTCTCGCGATTGGCGACCTGTACCGCGTTGCGCTTGAGGAGATAAAGCGTACTATGGCGCAATTTGAGGCGGCGTGCAAAGAAACGCCGGCATTAGCCAAGATTTCTGCTCAACTGTTGAAGATGCAGGTGGTCTCTTTGGCAGGGGTACTCGATCTCTTTGCCCGCAACGAATGCGGTGGCACTTTGCCGCTTCTTCGCTAGAGGTGGATAGATGCGTCTACTGCTTTTGCTGTTGGTTATTTGGGTTGCTCTTCAGGTCATATACAAGATACCTGTGTTTGGCATCCTCGTCCGCCAAAAAATATACATACTCAAAATGCGCACTATAGGCTTCTTTACGAGGCTTATCGTCATCTTTTTGAGTACATGAACTTATTCTTACGTAAGCGTCAAGCCTAACCGCGCATAGACAGGCATGAGACAATAGTAGCGGAACGTTGCGAAACGTTCCGCTACTCTCATATTGGAGGTGTCGGGATGACAAGCGCAGAGTTGAAACACCGCGCGAAGTTGCAGGAGTGGTCGGCACGGATACAGGACTGCCGCAGCAGCGGCCTGTCAGTGCGGGCGTGGTGCAGGCAAGAAGGGATCAATGCAACAACCTATTACCGTTGGGAACGGGAATTGCTGGCTTCGGCTGAAACAGAGCCGTGCTCGAGTGCGCCGGCCGTCAGGTTTGCAGAGCTTCCGGCACCGAAACGGGTGTCACGCAACGTTGCGGAACGTTCCGCAACGTTGCATATCGGGAACGCCAGTCTGGATATTTACCCCAGGTGCGATACGGAACAGCTAAAAATGCTGGTGGAGCTTCTGCGCCTATGCTGAATGATTTCACCGGCGCAGATAAAGTCTATATTGCCTGCGGCTACACAGATTTGCGCAAAGGCATAGATGGCCTGGCACGGCTCGTCCAGCAGCAGTTTGAACTGGATCCATTTACCAACACGCTGTTTTTGTTCTGTGGACGGCGGCGAGACCGTATCAAGGGCTTGTACTGGGAAAAGGACGGCTTCATCCTGCTGTACAAGCGACTGGAACAGGAGAAGCCTGTTTTAGACGCACTGTTGTCATGGGCAAATGAGATGCAGGCGAGAACCGCGCCGAAATCTGCGCTTGGAAAGGCCATTCACTATCTGTTGGAGCAGTGGCCGTATCTGACGAGGTATCTGGAGGATGGTCGTCTGGAGTTGAGCAACTACCGTGCCGAGCGCAGCATTAAGCCATTTGCGATGGGCAGGAAGAACTGGCTGTTTGCCAATACAGCTGGCGGTGCACAGGCCAGCGCCGTGATCTACAGCCTGATTGAAACAGCGAAGGAAAACGGCTTAGATCCGTACCGCTATCTCCTCTGGGTGCTGCAGACTGCGCCACAACTAAGCGAAACTGATGAAGCATGGGCTGAAAAGCTGCTGCCTGGAAATGCCCCAGAAGGATGTTATATGCCGAAAAAATAATTGACCGCCACCTCGATGAGCAGCAGCTCGTTGAGATGGCGGCCTTTTATTCACGACTACGTTTTACGCTTACTGACTTGAGCCCAGACTACCCGCCAAAGTTGCAGATAAGACGAAATTAGCGCCAAAGCTAACCGGCTATAAATTACAGGGCTGGCAGGTCAATGGCCTGCCAGCCCTGTGTCGTGATCTTTTCGGCGTAGCTATTTACATTATCCCACGGTACATAATTCTTGATGGTATCCTAGAGTCCTGCGCTGTTGTTGAATGCTACTTTGCCACAATGGAATTAGTCGTGACGGTTCTCGAATCACTACCAAAAGCATCTTTGGCATAAAGCGTCACAATTGCTCGATATGTTTTCCCAGACGTACCTGAATAGGTATAGCTACCCCAGAAACTACTTGCATCACTATCTAATAAGCCGTTATAGATGGTACCCGTTTTAGTATATGCTTCTTGCCAACGATTTCCATCTTTTTCCTGAATTACAATCTTTGTTGCCCCGATTGAATTCATTGTTTTTGTGGCGTGGATGTTAATAGAAATGGCAACATCACCTTTAGTTCCACCGGTAGCAGCCGCTGAATAATAAGAAAAATAGTCACTCGCACGCATAGGTGCAATTGATTCGTCCATTAGCGGAAAAGCTTCAACAGTACAAACACAAAGGGAAATAGCAAATGCAATGGTCAGCGCAAACGACAATACCCTTTTCATTTAAATGTGTCTCCTTTACATTACATAGAATCAATTAAGTATTCAACCTCTTCTATTGACAAGTCCCCCGTAATGGTACAGGTAAGAAGTTCTTGTGGCATCCATACTGCAGTTAATTGCTGGTTGTTGGTCATAATGTAGTAGGTAATACCATTTTTATCATAAAGAATCATATCCTTGGAATCTTTTTCAAAAATAGTTTGCCCGATAACTTCTGGAGAATTGTACCGGAATATCGCAAGAGAAAATATCCGATTATTAGAAGTATACATTGCCTCAATTATGACTTGACTTGGCAAAGAGCGCACAGATACTCTTGCAAGTTCAAACCCATCTGGCAACTGTTGTGGATTTACATTTTGGTCAATACCGCAAGCATCTAAAGCTTCTTGAAGCGAGCCATATTCACCGTCAGGAGAATAGCCGTTTGAATTCTGAATATCCGTATTAAACGTATCACCGTTTTGCGAAGACGTCGCAAAATGGAAGGTTTCATTCGTCCAGCGGGCTATGGCGCCAAACACATCAATACCAAGAGCTTGTGCAGTTACCATGCTACCCAGTACAACCAAGATAGCAACAACGGCAGCAACGGGGGACTTCCATCGAGAGGTTTTGGGGCTGCTGTTTTCAGATGTGCGAGATGCGCATTCAACCAGACGTGAATGTTTACTGAGAAAGTTGTTCAAAGATGCATCAACATCAAATTCAGGAGCATCCTCAATTGAGTCGATTTTCTTTAAACACTCATCCGTCCAAGCTGCTGAATATGTGAGGTCATCTGTAGCATCCCACATATCCGACAACGCATCAGTCAGTTCATCAATTGACATGTTATCAAGATGCTCGTTGATTTGAGAGCCATCCTCTTTCGGACTACGATTTACTGAGGAAAAACTATTCTCTGGCATCTTTGTACACCTCCTCTCTCCTATATTGACTGGACTTTTAAAAATATTACATAGAACTTAAAATTTTATGAATCATCAGGGGCGTTTGTTATGAGTTCCTTATAGTGGGCTTTTGCGCGAAAGGCCCTTGTTCGGCAATTCAAAATTGATATGCCAAGGTGCTGCGCAATTTCTTCATATGACAGTTGCTTTTCAAAAAGAAGGACAAGAATTTCTCGCTCCTTAGGCGACAATTCTTTTGGCAACAAGTCCTCTAAGGGCTCGTGATAAGTATCAACAGTAAATGCGGATGTATCGTGTATTAAAGGCGTTTCAAGCTTGTGTCGTGCTGACTTCGTTTCGTCTAAAATTAAGTGCTTGAGGGTTTGACTTAACCAGCCTCCGATATTGGGATGGGTAAGGAGGTCTTTCTGCTTATATAGTAATATCAAGAACGCTTCTTCCATTAAGTCTTCAGCTAAATGCTGATCCCGTAATACATAGTAAGCCTGCTTAAACAGGCGGGCGGAATGTTCCCGATAGCGTTCGATAAACCATTGGTTTTGCTCATGCATGCAGGACATCCCTCCTTTCTGTTTGTAAACATTGGCTATGTGCTAATTATGGAAAGAAAATATCACACACTTGCAGCAACCTATTTAAGTCCTCTTTAGAGAAATTTTGTGTTCGTCGTATAAGCGCTTCCTGAAGATCATCGGGTTTAATTTTAAGCAAATTATGTCCTAGGAGGCAGTTAGCATCCACACCCAGAGCATTAGCGATTTGAACAAGAGTATTTAGGCTCAGTGGCTCGCCACTTTCAATATGCGAGATGTGCTGCGGGGACATATCAATTATATCCGAAAGTTCATTTTGTTTCAATCCCGCTCTTTGCCGAAAATAACGAATATTCTTACCAATTTCTTTATAATTCAGGTAGTCTTGCTTTTTTCCCACGCACATACCACCTCCAGCAAATATCGTATTAGTATTTTACCGATATTTTCATTACTTATAAATGGATTGCAACGGCATTAATGCTCCTACAGGTTAATTATAGGAGTGTTGCTTTTACTAAGACCATTTTTAAAGTACGGGCACAAAGAGCGACAAAACTAATTAAAATTAAATTTAATGTAATATATGACGCGTGTCGCTCAATTAAGAGGTAGGGCATCCCAATAATACACATTAAAACAGTATAAGCCACTAGACAACGAGGAGGAAAATTATGAGGACACGGGAAAGACGATTGATTCAAGGAATTTTGTTATTTATCTCACTTATATGTTTTATTGTTCCTGTTAGCGCTACGCAAATTTCTCAAGCTGAGGAAGGCCTTGCCGCTGCCCCAAGAGCGATAATTGATTCAAATGAAACCGATTACGTTATGTATGGAGAAAATGGCACAACACTGCTTGTAAAGCCTGTAAATGCAGCGGAATACGACGAACTTATGGATATACTCTATCCTCATGGCACTATCGATGACCAAGGGCTGTCGATGGAAGCAGTTCCAAATGAGGATGCAATTCGTGCGGAATTTGTCGCAAACCACACAAAAGCTTACGCTGTAAATGGATTGGTTCAAACTGAAGTTGCTCTTACCCCATTTACAATTGAGTTGGAAGATGAAAGCAATGGCGTATTTAACGCTTTGATGTACCGTTGCATTGTTGGTACAGACACATTTATATTTCCATCTGAATGGGGAAATCACCCATTCGGCTTTTTGCATTCGACTCCAGCAAATGTATATCTTGCATATACTGATATTGGCATTTGGTTGATTGATGCAATCAATGGAGATACACAAAAGCTTACGAATGATTCCTATGCAGGGGCTAGCCGTGCGGAAATCAGTAACACAACTAAGTTTACGGCTCCCGGAAACTATTTGGTTTGGATTGATGGCGTTACAATGAATATGACCGGACATTGTGTTATCTACAGAACAAACCGAGATGCCGACAGCCCCAACAAAACTTCTGTTTGGAAAATTGATTTGGACACGAAGCAAGAGGCCCCTGTTCTGCCAGCAGAAAACAACAATGATATTGTTGGATTTATTACCGATGAGCATTTTGTCGTTGGTGCATTAAACAACACAAGAATGGTAGGGATCTTCGACGATACTGTTGCTTCTATTTCTCTTCCCAACTTGCCAAATATGTGCATCAAGGGAGTAGGGTATGGCAAACTTATATATACAAGTTATCAAGAAGACAGCCCAATTACCACGGCTTTTATCAACAAAATCGATGATGTGACAGGTGACGTACAGGCAATAACGTCTATAGCAGGATACCTTGATGGGGTGCCAAACTTTTCGCCATCTGGATCAAAAATTGCTTTTTTGTATGGAGTTGATAATTCTTTTGGAACTAATGATGTCTGTATAGTGGATGCAAATTCGGGCACAGATGAACTGCTCTCTGAAACAAGGGCCAGCGCACAACATTCGAAAGATTCAAGCAATAATGTCTCTGGCGTGCATTGGCTTGATGATGATACGGTACTTGTAAGGAGCGAAGAAAATATGTTATTAATGTAAATTCTGCAACAACGGCTAAATATATTTATATTGCAAATACAGATGTTGAGAACGAAGCGTCCTACAAATTGTCTCTATTAGATCACAGCGTTTCCTACCATGAGGTACACAACTCTTCGTATACTAAAAACGGTGTTGCAGGGAGCAAGGTTGCAGAAAATGATTACGTTATCGAAGGAGATTACTATTCCTCGCCAGATTCCCAAGCTTATCAGAACTTTCTGAACGGAGATTATGAAAAGCTTAAAGCTCCAAGCGCGAAATATTATGAAGAGAACTCTACGGGAAAAGAGGTCTTGAAGCATACTGTTTCGGCAAAGAGCGGCCTATATTCTCCCTATAATTATTAAGATTCAAAGATTCAAGAAATAGTTGTTGCCAAGCACTTGTTTGAGTAAGACCTGATGGGGCCACTAAAGCGGTTCCATCAGGCCTTACTGTTCGGTATTAATCTCGACTTGTCTTTTGTGTGAACATAGCAATAAAAGTAGATGGCAGAGCAACAAATGTTTTGTTTAGCGCAACAAATTTTGATTGGCTCTGAGCATTTGATGTGTATGATGGTGGGGTAGCTATGGTGTATGTTTTTATGGATATTATCATCATTATTATAGGAATAGTCATGATATCAAAGCCGCATTTTGTTTACAGGATAACCGAAGGATGGAAAGTCAACGGAGAAAAAAAGCCCTCGAAACTATATGTGCTTGAAATCAGGTTCGGAGGAATTATGTTCTTAGCCGCCGGTATAGGATGCGGAATTCTTGAACTCTTTGTTGTCTAGGCAAATATTATGAGTATTGAGCTAGTAATACTACTCGTGTTTATAAAGAATTCCGACATTTTTTACTATCCGCATATGCGCAAGACGAAATAGACCTAATGGTTTATCCGGCAGAGTTTCCCGGTTGCCCGGTTGCTTTATTATAGGCAACGGGTATAATCAGAAATGAAAGATTGGCTGACCTAACAACTACTATTTTCGATTATATTCCTCTCAGCCTTCCATGCGGTTAGCGCGTGCGCGTTCAGCATCGAAGCTCCTGCAGCGCGTATAGCCTTCTTCTGTTTTGAAGAAAAAGCACAGGGTAAGTCCATCGTCTATCTCCACTACGGACTTGACTTTAACTGACCGGCCTAACAGCTCTGTATCTTTCCGAGTAAGCCGATTCAGCCAGAAGTTCCGCGGAGAAAACTTGGTAGTTCCCTCGTATTCCACTGCGTAGCGGCTTGCCATGGGCAGCGGAGTAAATGCCAAGTCCTGATGCAGCATGCTGTCCAACATATAAGTTTCCGGGTTGCGGAAATAGTATATCCGCAGCTCGTTCGGCCTTTTCCGCTTCGGACACCATACTGGTGCACATTTGAGCAGATCATGATCTGTGAGTTGCATGGCTCTTTTCGGCAGGGTGCAATAGCTTTCGCCAAAGTGCATCATGAGTCCCTTTGACTTCTGGGAAGCGGGGATCGCATGATAATACCGTTCCGGGCAATTCCGACAGGTATACTCCTGCGGGGCGGATTCTCTTTTCATGTGCATACTCCTCTTTTTATTTTATATGTGAGGCCCCGGAAATCATCCGGGGCCTCTGACTTATGGGCACAGTGTAAAACGGTTCTCGCCTGCAAATGCACTTCGCAGACGTCTTACCTCCGCCTCCAGCGCCGCTATGATCTGTTCTACCTGTTCCGGTGTGTAATCGTAGCACACGCGGCTTGCACAATTAGAAAGCGAATGGATAGCGTCTACGACTCGCTGTGTGCGCTGTTCAGCCACACGCACGAACCGTTCTGCCTTTGTTTCTTTTTGTCTCAATGTTCAAGACCTCCTATATTACACAGTCTTCTAGTCACCCATGCACAGCCGGGTAACTCGCTTCATTCATGACATGATATAACACACCAGCCCATTAACCTCACCAGAGCGTGAACAGCTATTGGTCGGTTTTGCAAATAATTCTGAACGAAGTGGTTGCATATTTCGCACGATTTGTGTATACTATAGATGAACACAAATATAAAGGAAGGAGGCTGGCTATGTCGATCACTGCTACAGAACTGAAAAGCAATCTTGGAAAGTACCTGATGCTTGCAGCAACGGAGGATATTTTCGTCACCAAAAACGGTAAGGTCGTTGCCAAAATATCCAATCCCTATCAGGATAGAGTGGATATTGCGAAATCCTTGTTCGGTATTCTTCCGGCCGATGTCACATTGGAAGAGGCACGGGAGGAAAGGCTGGATCGGATATGAGAGCTGTCATTGATACCTGCGTCGTTGTGGATGCGCTCCAGAGCCGTGACCCATTCTGTAAAGATGCGCAGTCGATTTTCCTGCTCTGTGCGAACCAGCAGTTTGAAGGGTTCCTGACAGCCAAGGCCATCACGGACATTTACTACCTAACGCACCGGCAGACCCACAGTGATAAAACGACCCGTGATATTCTGACGAAGCTCTGTACATTATTCAGCCTATTGGATACCACTGCGTTGGATATTCGCAAGGCGATCTCAGCAGAGGTTTCCGACTTCGAGGATGCCGTTATGATCGAAACCGCGGTGCGTTCCGGTGCAGACTGCATCGTGACACGAAATACCAAGGATTACAGCAAAGCACCGATTCCCGTATATGCTCCGGAAGCGTTCATAGAACTGCTGACAGAAGCGGACGGGGATCACGACGAATAACTACCCGACAAATGCCGCCGCAAAAGGCGGCATTTGTATTTTGCAGCTACCGACAGGCTTACGCAAAAATGCCTTTAAGCAATTTCCTGCTCACCCCAACGAATGCTGAAATGGCCTTCATCGTCCACGTCGCGGTATAGCAGCAGCGATTTCAGATCGTAGTCCACTCCGAACTGCTCGTAAATATCATCCATGTCTGTCTCGTCGCCCTTCATAAAGAGATTAAGCTTCTCTTTTGCCAGTACCATCTGCATCAGGTTGGACTCAATACTCTGTGCATAAGTCAGGAAATAGATGTCCTTCCAGTCCACGGAATTGAAGCGGATGAAGCGCATATAGAACTGGCTCATACGGGAGTTATTATAGTGCAGCTCAGGGATGATAACCTTGTTGACGAACTCGAAGTTGACCGAGCTGGGCAAGCTCTGCTGCGTACATAACAGAATGCCGTTCCCACTCTCGCGGAGCGTTTTCCGTAATGCCCTGCGCTTCGCAAGGGTAGTCGTCGCGCCGGTCACGATAAAAAGCGGCCGGTCGGGAAACGCCTCACGCAAAGCTGCCGCATAGGCGTCCAGCACTACCTTGTGACGTACACCTATGGCCACGATCTCATTGGGCCAACTGCCGGTAAGCTGGATCGCTTTCTGAAGCTTTCCGGGGAGTTCACCGGTATACTCTGAGACGGTATTGGGCGCGGCACTGATCCGCAGCAGAAGTGTGATCTGCTGGATGATCCACAGCATGGCGTCTTTCCGCGCATTATTCGTCGTGGCAAAATAGTTCCGGCGCATGGTGTGAAATTCCTTGACCGCCTGCACCCAGACGTCCTTTTCTTCTTGGGAAAACAGAATAGGCTCCTGATGGATACGCTTGATGTCCTTGCCTGTTACCTCCTCAAACGTGCGGGTGATCACAGTCTTGGCGAGGATGTCGCGCAGAATATCCGCATTATAGATATCCTGTGTGCGCTGCCCAACACCGAATACGGTGATCTTCTCCGGCAGGTGTGAGTTGGCGAACAGCGTATAGCCACGGCGATAGGCCGGTATCGGCTGACCGAGCCACGGGTTCGCTTCCTGCGTCGTCGTGCCATCCTTATCATAGTGATAGATAATGGGGCACCAGGAGATCATATTGACAGAATTGTTGTAGAGCAATTCCATCTGCGGTGCGAACTCGGAGATGTTGTTCCGTGTACTGGTGCCTGTGGTCAGCAGCTTGGAAGAACAGCGTCTGAAGCAGGACAGCACCGCCTTTGCGCGGCTGCTGTACGGGTTGCAGATCTCATCGCTTTCATCCAGCACGAGACAGGTCTTGCGGCTATGGATCTTCAGCCACTTTTTGATCTGCCTGTGGTACTTGCACAGCGCGTTGAAGGTCATCAGAACAAAATCGCCGGGCTTGATCCGATCCAGATCCCGCAGCCGTTCCACGAACACATAGGATACATCATAATTGGGCAGCACCACATCCCAGTTATTACGGATAGAGATGGCCGGTGAAATGACCCATGTGTTGCGGTAGCCCTGCTTCTCCATGCGGTATTTCCCGTAGGCAATGCCGGCTATGGTCTTGCCGGAACCTTGTTCCCACTGCAGCAGCGTATAACGCTTTTGCAGCACGAGGTTCAGGTCGTGGAGTTGGGTATCGTTCAGCAGGATCTCTTCCTCATTCTCCGAATCCCATAGCCAGAAATCATCCAGCCATTCCCTGATCTTGGTATCCTGACTCATTTCAGAGAAGGACTGGCTCTGTATCAGGTAGTCATCTCGTTTTTTTCGCAGTAGCCGTTCGTAACCTGGAAGTGTTACACCATGCAGCACCGCATTGTAGGCCGGAATAGGCCGGCGCATTTCAGCGGTCATACGACGCCGCGCTGCGGCACTATACCCTTTATATACGAAAGCATAGTCCTGCTTGACGAGACGGATCTCATCGCGTTCCGGCTGGCGGTGCTGGCTCCTGAGCGTCTGGCGGAGATAATGCAGTACCTTTGCCTCAGTCAGTCGTCGGCTGCACCACTCTTCGTACTTCATATCCGGTGGCTGTGTTTCGGTATAAAAACGGTGTAGGTACTCACAGCATTTGGCATAACGGTCTTTCAATGCGGGATGTATCCTGATCTGGTACAGCATCTTTTCTACCGTATAGGTGAACGATTCGGGCGTCTGGCGTTCCTTCGCCAGTTCCCGCAGAATCTTGGCGCGGTTTTCCTTCAGCATGGCCTTTGGCATTTGCAGCAGTGTCATGTGGATCGTCTGCGCCGCACCATCATAGATGCCGCCGGAAAGGTCGGCGTCCGTCTCTGTGTGGTATCGGGCCGGCGTTTCGGTATCTGTACTCTTCTTTTGCCAGAATTGCAGCTTCACGGGGAAACGCGGAACGCCCATCTGGGTAAAGGCGTTATCCGGCAGCAGAACTTGACCAAGGAAACGGAAGTAATCCTCCATCTTTCGGATCATCGATTTATCCGAAAAAGAGTCTGCCAGAAAAGAACAGGGGACAATCAGGGCCAGGATGCCAAGTGGCTTCAGAAGTTCGGCCGCTTTCAAGCAGTAATAGAGCTGAGACAGGTATTCCCTGCCATCCTCTGCCAACCATCTCAGATTGAAGGGCGGGTTTCCAACCACATAATCGAAGCGTACCTGCGGCGTATAATTGCGGATATCCTTATTGACTAGATTAGCCTCTGGGTAGAGAAACGACGCCACCTTGAATGCCTTGGTATCCAGCTCACAACCGTAGACGTTGGCTTCCACCGGCATTACGTTGAAGAAGTTCCCCATCCCGCAGGTGAGATCCGTCACCAGGTCATCACTTTCGAGCTGAAGGCAATCCACTACGAATTGACATAGGGCGGGCGGCGTAAAGAACTGGCCGTTTTCTATCTCTTTTTTGGCCTCGCTGTAACTATGGTAGTTTTCATAGTCGTTTCGGGAAAGACCGTGCAGTCCGCCATTTCCTGTATAGCCCTGAAAAACATCTTCCTTTGTGATACCGTAAGTATCGCAGGCGCTGCTGTCAATCAGATAGAGAAGCTTTTCATTGACCGCTCTGCGGCTACTCTGCGGGATCGGTTCTGTTGAGGGTGTATATTTCATGGTGGCACCTCAACACAAAAAGTCAAGATACGTTTCAGCAAATTCCTTTGCCAGAGCAGCGGTCTTGAACTTCAGATCCACACGTCCGTTCTTGAACATACGCAGATGCACAAATTTCCGGCAGGTTGAAAACTGGAACAGCGATGTAGATACGTCGGAGTACCCCAGCAGCTCGGAAAAGCCTACGGGAAAGCGCCCAAAGGTATTGGTTTCATAATGTGCTACACCGGTAAGGATATCCTTCATTTCATCTGTAAGGCTCCAATCTTCACGGCCCCAGCGATCATCGCATCTGCAAAAGTATCCGCCAAAGCGAAGCGTATCGCCTTTGCTGTCGTAACTGGGCTTGCCGTTGTGGCTATGTGCTGCGTTATAGCATTTGGTACGCAATTCCTGAAAAGCGCGTTCTACGAAGCTGAGTCCGTCAAGCTGTATGAACATCTGGTCAACCACATCTTCATAGTGCAGTGCAAGAGCCCGCAGATTGCGATGATACTCATTACTCGTATCCTTATCACATTTGTATGGGTCTGGCTCCGCGGGGATCAGATGCTCTTTAATGGCACCCACTGAGATCGTCATTCTGTACTTCGTATTGAAATGCCCTGTGATCTCGGAGATGAACTTGCTGTGAAGTTTCTCCAGTTCTCGGTTAATATCCGTTATCCCGAACCGGTAGTTGCTTCCGAAGTAGGGCAGCGATCCATCACTTGATGTACCAAGCAGGTCTTTTTGCGTCTGAATAGCCTTTTTCCAGTACCGGCGTATTTCCCGGAACGCGCGGCGGGATTCGTCATAAGCCTGCTGCTGTGTTTCACAGAACATGAGATCGGCTTCCGGCAGACGGGAATCCGCCTTGATCTCGACTTGCGCCAATTTATCAAGTAATCCCATAATTAAAATTCCTCCTACAAAAACAAAAGCACCACTGAACTGTCGTCAAACAATTCAGCGGTGCTTCTCCGCATTTATTTCTTATTGTGCTGCGTCAATGCGCAAATTTTGCATTAAAGTCAAGCACAGAGATTTGCGCTGTGTGCTTCAGTCGTACAATTACTCAAAAGAAATTCTCAGGCTCTTCCCTAAACTTTCTGCCATTTTTTGCAGAAAAGAAAGCGACGGATTATAGTTACCACTTTCAAAACGGGAAATATTGGCTTGGGCGGTTCCCATACGTTCCGCCAATTCCCTTTGGGTCATACCGGTAGCCTTACGACTCTCAATCTCTGCACGAATAACCTCGTACTGTGGAGCCAGTGCGTCATATTCGGCTTTGACATCAGGCCTTTCGCTGAATGTTTTCGCCTTATATTCATTCAAAGTCATTCTTGTCGTTCCTCCTTTTTGCTGTTGCCATTGTTTTTGTTATTTGTGTCGTCTTTCGTAGTCTGCCAAATACCGTTTTGCGGTATTCAGCTCCGCAGGCGGTGTACGTTGTGTTTTTTTTGTGAATCCATGCAGTAGTACGATTCTATTTCCTTGCCAGATGAAATAGAATATGCGGTAAATATTAGATGCCAGCTTAGACCGCAGTTCCCAAATCGCACCTTCGATGTGCTTGGTATACGGCTCGTGTAGGTCTGGTGCATATTCTGCCAGCAGGTCTAAATCGCGCAATACTTTAGCTGAAGATTTCCTATCAAGACTGTCGATGAAATTAGCTACTGGCGTTTTCCCGGATTCAGTTTCATAAAACTCGACCTCCATTGCCATGACATCACACTCCTTCATACTCTTAGGGTTCTCTTTTGAGTACATTTAATTATATCATATCTGATATAATTGTCAATATCATCTTGCTACACTTCCGTAAACCATTCCTTGACTACGGGAGGTTACGATAAAACAGCACGGCTATCACTATCCAAAGACTGGCAGGTGCAATAGGAGGGCGGTGTTTTTACCGCCCTCCTATACCATTCGTCATACTATGCGCACATCGCCTCCGGCAGTTCCATCGCAAAAGGGTACGTTTCCAAGGACACATGATACATGGAGTTCATGGTCTCAAAAACGGCTTTTCGGTCAGAGAACGACTGGATACGGACGACCCGCGAGGTGCAGATCAGGCCGCTGGAATGGCGTATCCATGCACGGCAGCCCTCACAGAGCGGCGCAGCCAACTGGCCGGTAAGAATGACCTGCTTCTTATTCATTTCTTTAACCCCTTCCTTTGACCGGTATGGTCATGAAAAGCGCGATCATTGTCTGAGTTGAAAAATAGCCTGCGTATGATCTAATAGGCACATTTGAGAATGCTCCGTACCATATGTACGGTGGTATTCTCCCTCTGCGCGATCTCACGCGTACCATAGCCATCTGCCTTGAGCCGCAGCACGTTCATATCACGGCGGGGCATATGCCGGCCAAGATCGTGGAACATCAGCTCGGTCTCCATGTCCAGAAAGCTTTCATCCGTTGCGGAGAGTATATCGGAAAGGGACAGGCCGTTCTCATCCATGACTGCGTTCAGACTGACGGTAGGCGCCGCACGCTTGGTAGACGCCTGATGGCGGAAATGGTCTGCCAGGCGGCTCTCCATCTTTCGCCACGCAATGGTGGCGAAGCTGAACCGGCCGGACTCGCCCTGCGTGGTATAGTCCATGACTGCCTGCAAGTAGCCAAAGACCACCACATCGTAATACTCATCCTCCGGCAGCTTCTTCTCCTTGAGAAAGGCGTAGACCAGATTATGGTGCTCCTCCGCAAAAAGCTGCTGTGCCTGAGACATGGGGGTATTCTCGTTCATTACAGATCCTCCTT
>ENA-OROK01000955-OROK01000955.1-human-gut-metagenome-genome-assembly--contig:-NODE-955-length-30795-cov-11.669681_pt1 | contig 30795 bp, 26 predicted proteins | sample MGYA00242127_ERZ509046 | MGnify/ENA primary metagenome ERZ509046 (study PRJEB26280, sample SAMEA2338728) | human gut metagenome | biome: human gut; feature: human-associated habitat; material: faeces... | reverse complement strand
GTTACGCTAAGTATAGTATCTCGCACCGGTTTTGTCAATTCCAAGGTTTGGCAAAGGGTGCCGTCTTTATGCATTGCCCCTTGACATCCCGGCCAAAATAGCGCTAAATAGAGATACTACTTTATAAAGGAGAACCCGCATGAAGCAGGTCGAAGTGTACACCGACGGCGCATGCAGCGGCAATCCCGGAGCGGGCGGCTGGGCGGCGATTCTCGTCTACAACGGCGTGGAAAAAACCGTTTGCGGTTATAATAAAGATACTACCAATAATCGTATGGAACTGTTTGCGATAATTCAGGGGTTAAGACAACTTAAGGAGAAATGCGACGTCACCGTTATTAGCGACAGCGCATACGCAACGGAACCGTTTCTGCAGGGATGGCTGGATTCATGGATAAAAAATAACTGGCGGACGGCGTCGAAAGACGACGTGAAAAACAGCGATCTATGGAAAAGCCTTTTATTCGAAGTGCAAAAACACACAGTGAATTTCGTGCGGGTAAAAGGACATGCCGATAACGAATACAATAATCGTTGCGATAAACTTGCAAGAGCGGAAATTAAAAAAGGGTTGAAGAACGATTGATTTTATTAAATAAATAGTTAAAAGCCGGGACGTTGCCCCGGCTTTTATCATTTTATGAAATATGGTACTTTTTAGTTTTGTACAGGATGCAGTATACGCACGCCGACAGCGGTATATTCAGTAATAACAGCGCCGGAATAAGAATGGGCGTAATCAGACTTTCACCGTTATTTATATTGGCTCCGAAACCGAAAAATCCTATCAGACATACGATAACCAGTAAATTAAGATAAAGCATAAGTCTGTTCAACAGCGACGTGCGGAAGTTGTAATTCGCATGTACTCGTTTATCCGGGTTGATTGTCCATATTACAAACGGGACGGCAGGCACGAGAAGGGCAATAATGCAGACCGCGGCATAAGCCATGGGAGCGTATCTGTCTTTAAATATCGCCCAACCAATCAACGTTTCGAGACAAATAAGAAGATATGTAATCGCATAAGTGTCGCGGTTTAATCGGTTTTTCTTTATGTAATTCAGCGAATAATAATTTTCGGTATTTTCGCGAGAATACGGACGAAGTTTATAGCCTTCGGAAAAGAGCTTGGTTTTAAGATCGATATTGCTTGCAGGTTTCTGACGGAGATTTTCGGTTTCTTCCGCAGAAGAAGAATTTTCCGTGTGACGAAGCGAAGAAAATGCGTCGCGGTAGTTAACGGTGCTTTCTTCGTCGCGTCTGAAACTGAAAGTGGACGCAGGCGGAACAGGGGAAGGCGCGAGGTTGACTTTTGCGCTTTCTTTTTCGTCGGGCTCTTCTTTCTTTTTGTATTTATCGAAAATTTCCTTCGGGTCGTAATGTTTCTCGTCTTCGTTGGTTGACGGCTTCGACTTCTTAGGGTTATATTTATCGAAAATTTCTTCCGCCTTATATTTTTTCTCTTCAGGAACGGGTTTTTCGTCGTATTTATAGAAAACGTCTTTCGCGTCGTACGCAGGCGTCTCTGGTTCTTCCTTTTTCGGCTTGCTGTATTTGTCGAAAATCATATAAGGGTTGGGATATGGTGGATTATCCTCATACGCAGGCTCTTCCTTTTTGTTGTATTTATCGAGAATTATTCGGGCAGCGCGGATATGCGCTTCGTCTGCGTCGGGTTCCTTTCTGACCTCGTCGTTCTGCTTTCCGAACAGCAACTCGCGTGAAGACGGTGTAAAACTGTCGGTATTGTCGTCAGGATTGACGTCGGCCGCGTCCGTATCGGATATAGACGAGGTTTTTTCGAAGAGTTTCCTGCGAGCGTCGTAGTTTTCAACGATATTCAAACTCTCGTCGCGATACGCGCCTATTGACAGAGCTTTTTTTGCGGCGTCGACTTTAGCTTGTTTTTCGGCGTCGGTTTCTTCGGCATTGATTTCGCTGTCTTTTTTGCCGAAAAGAATTTCCTCGGGGGTTGCGATTTGTTCGCTTTCCGACGACGGTTGAGCCGGGGTGATGCGTTCTTTGTCGGATAAATTTTGCGATTTTACGTCGTGTGTTTCGTTATTGTCCGCACTGTTAGAAGGTGGCAGTGTTGTCGGCGTTGCTTTTTCGCCCGCTTCGGCTGTATTTTCTTTTTTGGTAAGAATGTCGTCGATTTTAGAAAGCATGTCCGAAACCGAGCTCGACGTATGTCTGAGGTCGTCGTCGTAAGAACCCGCGCCTCTGTCGAAAGGCCCGAACATTGCTTTTTGGTCTTCTTTTTCGGGAATAGAGGCTTGAAAATCGTTGCCGTAAACGGATTTGTATGTGGATTGAGAAGTGCTTCCTGTGTTTGAAGGAACACCGCGGATTACCTGAGACGTATTTTCCGACGATGCCGTAATTTCGTTGTTTTTTGAGGTTTCGGTCTGTTTTTCGTCGTCGTCATCGCCGTTCGTGCGCTTTGTATAAGGGCGCAGACTGTTAATATCGAAGGGCGCGTCGTTGTTTTCGAAATCGAATTTTTCCTCGGACAAAAGACTGTCGAGAATTGTGCGCGAATATTCGTATTCGCTTTGCATTTTATTAAGATAATTGCGTCCCGCTTTGGTAAGAGCATAATAGCGTCTTCGACCGCCTTCGGTGTCGCTTTCGTCCCCCCAGTAAGAACTTATAAGCCCCTGTTTTTCAAGCCTTTTGAGGCAACTGTACAGGGTAGGTTGCTTCAGTTTGTATTGACCGCCGCTTTTTACCTCGATTTCGCGCAGGATGTCATAACCGTACCTGTCTTCGTCAAGGAGGGCTTTCAAAATAATCGTCGTAACGTTTCCGCGAATCAAATCGCTGTTTATTGACGATACGTCCATAAAATCACCTCTATAGAATAATACAATAGTATTATAAAAAAGTCAACTTTTCATAATACTTATGAAATATACGTGTCAATCTTTTCTCAATACTACTTTTTTTGCGGCGGCGCGACGGATATCGTCGCTCATAGCGGCGTAGTGCTTTTTTGTGGTATTTACGTCTCGATGTCCTAAAACTTCCGCAACTACGTAAATGTCTCCTGTTTCGCGATACAAACTCGTACCGTAAGTGCTGCGCAGTTTATGCGGCGATATTTTTTTCAGAGGCGTTACTATTCGGCTGTATTTCTGCACGATATTCTGAATTGCGCGCACGGACAGACGTTTGTTCTGTATGGATAAAAATAAAGCCTGTTCGTCTTTGGGCACGCTTTTATTTGCTTCGCGTTCTTTTAGGTACGCTTTAAGGGCGGAGGCAACTTCGTCTGAAAAATAAAGTATCACGCGCGCGCCGCCTTTTCTCGTAATAGTGAAACCGTTTACGTTAAAATCTATATCGTTTACGTTAAGACCGACGCATTCTGAAATACGGATTCCCGTGCCTAAAAACAGAGTCAGCAGGGCGGTATCTCTTAAATGCGTCATTTCGTGGTAGGCTTCCTGATGCTTTGTGAGAGATGAACTTCCGTTTTCGGCCACGTTAAGAATATCTTCTACCTCGTCGGATTCCAGCTTAATTATCTCTTTGTCCCGTATTTTAGGCATACTGATTTTGGCGCTTACGTCGGAGGGCAGATATTCCTTATTGTAAAAATATCTGAACATTGCGCGAACGCTGGACAATTTGCGGGCTTTTCCTTTGTTTTCGTTTGTGTAAATCTTGCCGTTATACTCGTAATAAGACAAAAAATCGGTATACATTTCGAGATGCGTTGTCGTTACGCGTCTGAGATGCTCGATTGTGAACGATTGAGGTCCGTCGACGTCTGAAAACGCGGGCTGAAAATTCATGAGATAATAAAAGAAAATCCTGAGGTCGTACGCATAGTTCAACCGAGTAAGAACGGACGTCTTATGTTCTATGCCGATAAAGTATTCGTTGCAGAACAGAGGAAGTTCTTCCTGAATTTTCCTGATTTTTTTAAGAGAATCGATGTTGCGCTGTTTAAAATAATCGTTGTTTTTCTTTAAATTGTTATTTTCCATATAAAAATATTAACATAACTATGCACAAAATACAACACATTTTACGCATAAATCAAAAATGATTGCCGCCAAAAAACATTATTTAATAAATGCAGAGTTTTCAGGCGAAAAAAAGGGAAGAGATAACAAACGTCGTATCATAGTAATGGAATTATTTATAAATTTTGTTTTTCGGATTTACATATCGCCGTTTAATGCAATAATTTCAGATTTTTAAAAATATCGTTGATATATTAAATTTTTCAAAAATATTTTAACGTTTAGGATTATACACCGGTTTTTTGCGCCCTGTCGGGCAAAAAACAAAAATTTTAAAGTATTCCGTAAAACAGTATAAAGTTCCGTTTTAAAAATTGCAGGACAAAGTTAATTATAGCGTGTGAAATAAAAGCCTTTTTTTGTCAAAAATAACCGACGTAAGCGCAATATCTTTATAGAGAGCAGACTAATATAACTATGCGTAAAATACGAGTTTTACGCATAGTTATTCAACTACCATAGCATAGTAACATACTCGTAAATGGTTGTCAAATGTTTATATTTAATATTAGCAGGAAATTACGCTTTTGCGAAAATTCTCACTTTCTCACTTTCTCCCTATATAGACGCGGATAAATATAGGGAGAATTTTTTTTATATCCTTACGGATAGGCTTATAAATGGTCAGAAGTCCGCGCTCCCAACCCAACCCAAATAAATTCTATGTTAAGTATGGTTTTTTGCTTAAACTGTACCCCGTCGGGACGCTATGGAGGATAACAAGCCCAGAACATAAAAACACAAACTGCTAGTATAGGTGATTAAAAACTACCTCGTTTTAATAACTATGACGCTAAAACACTCTTTTTACGCAGATTTTACCTAAACGGATAGATACTCTATTCCGTATAGGATAAAATACTGTCGTAAAAGTCCTCGAGTTTTACGCAAAGTAACCCCGATAAAACGCCGTTCAGGGCGGCGAAAGTCAATTTTAATGATTTTTAATTAAATATTGAAGGGTTTGTTTGACGGCTATTTTCGCATGTTCGTAAGTCAGACTTCCTTGCAGATATGCGACGTAAGGTTTCCTTATCGGCGAATCTGCCGATAATTCTATCGAGCTTCCTTGCACAAATGCGCCTGCGGCCATAATGATTTTATCGTTATATCCCGGCATGTCCCACGGATACGGCACGACGTTGCTGTCAATCGGCGCCGCGGCCTGAATGCCTCGGATAAATTCGATAAGTTCGTTTTCCGTATCGAATTTGATGCTTCTTATAATGTCGTTGCAGTCCACACCCGGTTCGGGTACTGTTTCATAACCTAAATCGCTGTAAACCTGACCGAATAATATGCTTCCTTTTACGGCGTTTTTAACGGTTACCGGCGCAAGAAAAAGTCCTTGATAAAACGGAAGATAACCCGACGCATAGCTTCCTATTTCTTTCCCGACGGACGGCGCCGTGAATCGGTATGAAATCTGTTTTATAACGTCCGCGCGCCCTGCCAGATATGCGCCGGTAGGCGCGATTCCTCCGCCGGCGTTCTTGATGAGACTGCCGACAATCAGGTCCGCGCCGACGTTAGTCGGTTCGAGGCAGTCGATAAACTCGCCGTAACAGTTGTCGACGGCAATTAAAATCTTCGGATATTTCCGCTTGATTTTTTCAATAATCTCCGATATGGCAAAAAGACTTATCGCGTCGCGCCACGAATATCCTCGCGAACGTTGTATGAAAACCAGTTTAACCGGTTGTTTTTCAAGCATTCTAAAAATGTTTTCCTCGTCAAAGTTCCCGTTTTTTAAGTCCACTTTATCGAATTTTACGTTAAAATCCTTTAAACTTCCGTTATTTTCGCCGAAAATTACGTCGTAAAGAGTGTCGTAAAGGTCGCCGGCAATCGACACGAAAGTGTCTCCGGGACGTAAAATCCCGAATAATGCAAGCGTAAGAGCGTGCGTTCCGGACATAATCATCGGCGATACGATTGCGTCTTCCGCGCCGAAAACGTCGGCGAAAACGCGGTTTAACGTATCGCGGCCGATGTCGTCGTAGCCGTAACCGGTCGTACCGTTGAAATGTCGCGTCTGAATTTCGTTTTTCTGAAAGGCTTTAAGGACTTTTTCCTGATTATAGAGCGCGATTTTATCGATTTTTTCAAATTGTTTTTTACATTTTTCTTCGGATTTTGCTATAAAATCGTCAATATTTTGAATATTTAACATATTTTTACCTTAAAAATGAGTCTTTAACGTATTGTAAAGCAGTTTCGTCGGCACAGTCGAACCATTTAATGAAATCGTATTGTCTGAACCAGGTCAATTGCCGTTTTGCATAGTTTCGCGTGTTTTTTTTGATAAGTTCTTTAACGTCGTCAACGGACGCGGTTTTGTCGTAAAGACCTTTGAATTCCTTATATCCGATTGCCTGCATACTTTGGTTTTCAAATGTAACTCCGCTTTTTAGCAGATTTTCTACTTCGTCGACAAGGCCGTTTTCAAACATTTTTTCAACGCGAAGATTTATTTTTTCGTAAAGTTTGTCGCGAGTACCGCCGGAAAGTCCGATAAATACTGCGTCGTAACACGGCGTTTTTACGTCGTTGTCATCGCGTTTTCCGTGTGATAAATTGATTTCGAGAGCCCGGATTATCCGCTTTTTATCGTTTTTATGGATTTTTTCTGCCGAAACCGGGTCGATAAGGCGCAATTTTTCGTGCATAAAATCGGCGCCTTTTTCATCGTATTCTTCGGATAGCGCCTTTCGTAATTCGGAGTTTTTTGACGTATCGGAAAAATTCATAGGATATAAAACGGCGTTAACGTACAGTCCCGTACCTCCGCATATTACCGGTGTTTTGCCGCGTCCGAGCAGACTGTCGATAACGGGAACGGCACGTTCACGATACTCGGCAACCGAAAAATCATCTTTCGGGTTTACGAAGTCCAAAAGATGATGAGGAACGCCCGCCGTTTCGTCTTTTGAGATTTTTGCCGTTCCGACGTTCATATCTTTATATATCTGCATACTGTCGGCGGAAATTATCTCTCCGTCAAGCAATTTTGCCGCTTTAACCGCAAAATCGGATTTTCCCGATGCCGTCGGACCGACTATAAACAACAATTTTCCTTTCATACTATACGTTTGAACCACTTTTCGAAATCGGTTTTCGAAAATTTTATTACCGTAGGTCTGCCGTGCGGACATTGAAGAGGTTTGTTTTCCGAGGCGGCAAAACTTTTTAAAAGTGCGTCAATCTGCATATCGTTTAAAGCGTCTCCGCCTTTTATTGCGGATTTACAGGCCGTCTGCATGAGTTTTTCTTTAAGCAAATCTTTATCCTTGATATCTGTTCTGATAAAATCTTTCGTAATGCAGGCGAAAAATTCGTCGAAATCGATATCGGTCAATGCCTCGGGAACGGCTGAAACCTTAAATGAATCGTCGGAAAACTCGGAAATATCGAATCCTATTCCGTTAAGAGACGGTATGATTTCTTCGATAAAATCCTTTTCGCGGGCGTTTGCATAATAAATATAAGGTATTAAAAGGGGTTGCGAATATCCTCCTTCGGCGCCGATAAGCTTGTCGTAGAGAATTCGTTCGTGCGCGGCGTGCTGGTCGATTACGTACAGATAGTCGTCCTTTTCGACGAGAATATATGTGGAAAAAACCTGTCCGATGATTTTTCCTTGAAAATCGAAAGAAAATCCGGAGCGCTCGTAAGACGGGTCGTTCGTATCGAGAAAAGTCTGTTGAATACCTTCGTCGCGTTTTTCGTATTCGTGCGTCGATTTAACGTTATCGGTTACGGAAATGCGGTTTTTAATCATTCTGTAAAAAGAATCTCCGCCCTCCGAAGCTCTGTTTGCCGAAAAAATACCGTCGAAAATATTGCCGCGATTGCCCGCCGGACGACTTACGGACGAAGAATTTTCACAAAAAGACGCGTTTTCTTTTTCGTCGGTCGTTTCGGAAGGAAAATCGGTTGCGTCCGGAACGTATTCAATCTGCGGAGCGCTTTTAATATCGTCGTAAGAAGACAAAACTCGTTGAACACTGTTATACACGAACGAGAAAATTTTATTGTTGTCTGCAAATCTGACGTCCGATTTCGAAGGATGTACGTTGACGTCAAGACTGTCGAAAGGCATCGCGATATCCAACACGAACAGCGGATAACTGCGCTTCATCAGGAAGGGTTCGTAAGCTTTTTCGACCGCCGCGGTAACGGTTTTGTTTTCGATGACGCGTCCGTTAATAATTGTTGTCTGATAGCTTCTGTTTCCTTTAAAAAACGTCGGCGCCGAAATAAAACCTTTGATATTCATATCACCGTAAGTATTCTCGAATTCGATAAAATTCATAGCAATTTCACGGTTATATACGTTTGAAACCGCATCTTTCAGGCCTTTACCGTACGTTTTTAAAAGAGTTTTGCCGTCAGCGACATACGTAAACGCGACAAACGGATTCGAAAGCGCCGTTTTTGCGACGAGAGCCGTTATCTCGCTTTCTTCAGATTTGTCTTTTTTTAAAAATTTAAGACGGGCGGGCGTTGCGAAAAACAGGTTTTCGACGGTTACGGAAGTTCCCGTAACGCCGGGACATTCGAAAGTTTTTTCGGCTTTCCCTCCGCGAAGTTCAATGCCGTGCGCGCAATCGTCATCGTCGGTTTTCGAAAAGGCGCTTACCATAGATACAGCCGCGATGCTTGCAAGCGCTTCGCCGCGGAATCCGAGCGTTTTTATCGAAAACAAATCGTTTTTATCGCGGATTTTACTTGTGGCATGAGGAAGAAAGGCGTTTGACATATCGTCTTTTTCTATGCCTGCGCCGTCGTCGGTAACTTTAATTCTCGTTTTGCCGCCCGCGGTAATTTCAATCCTGACGTTTTTCGCTCCCGCGTCGATTGAGTTTTCAACAAGTTCTTTGACAACCGACGCCGGTCGCTCGACGACCTCGCCCGCCGAGATAAGATTATAGATACTGCTGTCTAAAACGTTAATTTTCATTTCGATGCTTTTTCCTTCAGATCCATCAAGATTGCAAACGCCTGTACGGGGCTTGTTGTTTCGATATTCACGTCTTTGAGAATATTCATAATTTCGTCCGCCTTGTCGTCTTTTCCGTCGAACAGCGACATTTGCATGGTTTTGCCGCCTTTACCCGATATCATAATGCTGTTCGTATCGCGGTTAATATTTATTTCCTCGAGCTGGCGCATTATGATTTTTGCGCGTTCGACGACGTTTTTGGGGATTCCCGCCAGTTCGGCGACCTCTATGCCGAAACTCTTGCTTGCGCCGCCCCGCACGATTTTATGCAGAAAAACTATTTCGTCTCCTATTTCTTTTATCAGAATCTGATAATTCTTTACGCCCGAAAGCTGTCCTTCGAGTTCCGACAGTTCGTGAAAATGCGTTGCGAACAGCGTCTTTGCGCCTATACGGCGGGAAATATCCTCCATAACCGCCCAGGCAATGGAGAGACCGTCTATCGTCGAAGTTCCGCGACCTATTTCGTCCAGAATGAGCAGGGACTCAGGCGTAGCGTTGTTCAGAATAGTAGCGACTTCCACCATTTCCACCATAAAAGTGCTTTGTCCGAGCGTAATATCGTCGGATGCGCCTACGCGCGTAAATATTCTGTCGGTCAGCGATATCTCGGCGGCGTCGGCGGGTACGAAGGAACCGACGTGCGCCATAAGCGTAATAAGCGCTACCTGTCGCATATACGTGGATTTTCCGGCCATATTGGGACCGGTTATCACCATACAACGGTTTTCGCCCTCGTCCAAAACGGTATCATTGGGGACGAAAGCGCTTTCGGACAGAGCCTCTACAATGGGATGACGTCCGTTTTTTACGGATATTTTCTTTATTTTTCCGTTAATTACGGGTTTTACGAAATTTCTGTTGACAGCGACGTATGCAAGAGACTGTATCGCGTCGAGCGTCGCAACGGCGCGCCCCGTTTCCAGAAATTCGTCAATGTGTAAGCGAAGTTTATCCGTCAGCGTCTTGAAAAGCGCAAGTTCGAGACGTACCGCATTATCCTCGGCGCCGATGATTTTGTTTTCGATATCGCGAAGTTCGTCGGAAATAAACCTCTCGCCGCCCACAAGAGTCTGCTTTCTTGTATAACGCAAAGGAACCATATCGAGCTGCGATTTGGAAACTTCGATATAATATCCGAAAACTTTGTTATAGCCGACTTTAAGGTTTTTAATTCCCGTTTTTTCTTTTTCGGCGGCCTCGAGATTTGCAAGCCAGACGTGGCCCTGTCTTCCTGCGTCGCGGTATTCGTCAAGCTCGGCGTTATATCCCTTTTTTATAAAACCGCCGTCTTTGTAAACAGCGCCCGCGTCGGGGTCGACGGCTGCCTCTATTTCTTTTTGTAAGGCGTCGTTAAGCGTTATTTTCCCCGCGATTTCGTCTAAAATTTTGTTTTTTAAAGATTTTGCCGTTTTTTTGACGTCGGGAAGACGTTTCAGCGTTTCGGAAAGGGACAATACGTCGCGCGGATTGGTGTTTCCGTATGCAAGTCTTGCCGAAAGTCTTTCGATATCCCTTATTCCGCACAGAGCTTCGCGGAAGTCGCAAAGCGTTTCCCTGTTTCGGGTAAAAGTTTCTACGGCGTCGAGTCGTCTGTTTATGTCCCGTTCGTTTTGCAACGGCTTTTCAATCCAACCTTTCATAAGCCTCGCGCCCATAGCGGTAACGGTTTTGTCGAGAAGCCACAAAAGCGATCCCGTGCGTTTTCCGTCGCGAAGCGTTGAAGTCAGTTCGAGGTTTCTTCGGGTGTTTCCGTCAAGAAGCATGAAAGAGTTGTCTTTTACGAATTGTACTTTGTCGATGTGAGAAAGCGAGCGTTTGCCCGTCTGCAACATATATTCGATAAGAGCGCCGCCCGCGGATACCGCAAGTTTTTTATCGGCGCATTCGAACGACGCGAGCGTGGCGACGTTCAGCTGTTCAAGCAGTTTTTTTTCGGCATTGTCGAAAAGATACGCCCAGTCGAAGTACGTTTCGGGTCGAGGAAGCTTTCCCGCAGCGACGCCGCTGAGATTAAGTTTAGAGCCTTCAGTATTTGTAATTATCTGGCAGGGAGAAATCGTAACGAGAAAGTCGTCGATAACGGACGGATTTACCGTGTTTTTTTCAAACAAATCGAATTCGCCCGTCGACATATCGGCCCAGGCAAGGCCGAAACCCTTATCCGTGAGAAAAAGTGACGCAAGATAGTTGTTTTGTTTTTCAGGCAGCAGACTGTCTTCCACCACGGTGCCTGCCGTAATGACTCTGACGACGTCTCTGTCGAGTTGCCCTTTCGTGTCCTCTGGCGTATTGAGTTGTTCGCAGATTGCTACTTTAAAACCGCCGTCGATAAGCTTTTTTATGTATCCGTCCACGGCGTGGTAAGGCACGCCGCACATAGGCGCGCGTTCTTCGAGACCGCAGTCGCGACCCGTAAGAGTCAGGTTGAGGAAGTCGGACGCTTTTACCGCGTCGTCAAAAAACATTTCGTAAAAATCGCCGAGTCTGAACAGCAGTATTGCGTCCTTATACTGTTCCTTCATTTCGAGGTATTGCCTCATCATGGGCGATAACTGATTTTTCTTTTTCAAATTATTTCTCCCGTCAATTGTGCGTTTTTGCACTTGTCGATTCTGATATTGACGAATTGTCCGATAAGATTTTCGTCCCCGGGCGCGCTGACGAGGCGTCCGCTTTCGGTGCGGCCCGAAACGAATCCTTTTTTCTTTTCGTTCGCGCCTTCGATAAGCACCTCGTAAGTATTGCCGAGATATTTTTTCGAAAGTTCCTCGGTTATTTCGTTCTGCAATGCGATAAGCCGTTTAATACGGTCCTGCTTGATTTCATAAGGAATCTGCGGCATATCAGCGGCTTTCGTGCCTTTTCTGACCGAATATATAAACGTAAACGCGGTAGAAAATCTTATGCGGCGCACTAAATCGAGCGTATCCTGAAAATCATCTTCGGTTTCGTAAGGAAACCCCACCATAATATCGGTAGTAATACCCGCGTCGGGGATTTCGTCGCGTATCATATCGATAAGCGACATATAGTGTTCCCTCGTGTACCGGCGGTTCATGTTTTTAAGAACCGAGTTGCTGCCGGCCTGTACGGGAAGATGTATATTATTGCAGATTTTGTCGCTGGATTTTATGGCTTTTACGACGTCTGATGTGAAGTCTTTCGGATGCGACGTCATAAATCTTATTCTGAACTTTCCTTCGATTTCCGCAACCGAACGCAAAAGGTCGGAAAAATTTACGTCGGGGTCCCCGAAATCGTTGCCGTAACTGTTGACGTTCTGCCCGAGAAGAGTTATTTCCTTGTAGCCGTCTTTTATCAGTTTTTCGCATTCGGCGATTATGCTTTCGGGCGTGCGGCTTCTTTCGCGTCCTCTCACGTAAGGGACGATGCAGTAAGTGCAAAAATTATTGCAACCGTAATTTATGTTTACCCATGCGTTGGGAAAACTCGTACGCGTCACGGGAGTTGTTTCGTCGTCGATATATCCGTCGGTATCGAGAACGGACGCAATCCGCTTTTTATTGGCGACTTTCTCGCGAAGTTTGTTTTCGAGGTCGGAGATATTGTGCGTTCCGAGAATCACGTCGACGTACTGATATCTTTCTTTCAGATTTTCGGCAAATCCGTTCTGTTGCGTCATGCAACCCGTTACCACGACGAGAAGGTTTTTGTTTTTCTTTTTCAATTCCTTCATTTTGCCGATGTTGCCTAAGGCTCTGCGTTCGGCGGTGTCGCGGATACAGCAGGTATTGAAAACTACGACATCGGCGGCTTCGGGAGATTGCACGGCAGACATTCCCATATTGTCGAGAATGCCCGAAATTTTTTCGGATTCGTGAAGATTCATCTGACAGCCGTAAGTTACGACGCAGTAGTTTTTTCCGTTGAAATCGTATATATCTGACATAGTATTTAGATTATACAAAATAATCGGGATATTATCAACAAGATTTGATTAAAAACAACATAATATTTTAAAATTCAAAAATACTATGAATATGAAAAAAAAGACGGGCAAAAAGCTGAAAATCGCACTGTTGTCGTTTCTTCTGATATTTGTTTTTTTATTCGGAGGAATGTCAATTACTTTTGCAAGTATTACAAAAAACGCTGTTTTAGATAGTAATCTGTTGCCAAAACAGAATGTTTCTACCGTTTTTTACGATATAAACGGTCTTGAAATACAGACCGTAGGTTTTGCAAGCGTAACCTTTGACGAACTTCCCGAAAATCTCGTAAACGCCGTCGTTTCTATTGAAGACAAAAGGTTTTTCAGACATCGAGGGACAGACGCGATAAGAATTGCCGGCGCCCTGAAAAACAATCTGAAATCCCGTTCTCTTAAAGAAGGCGCAAGCACGATATCTCAACAGCTTATCAAAAACACCCATCTTACGCAGGAAAAATCAATAAACCGTAAACTTAACGAAATAAAACTTGCGCGCGAGCTGGAGCGAAACTATTCCAAGCAGGATATTCTCGCAATGTATCTTAACGTCGCATATTTCGGAAACGGTATGTACGGGGTTAAAAGCGCGGCAAGAGGAATTTTCAATAAAAACGTCAAAGACCTTACCCTTTCCGAGTGCGCCTGCATTGCGGGAATACTGAAAAATCCTTCGAAATATTCTCCGCTTGCAAATACAGACAACGCGAAAGAACGCCGCAATCTCGTATTGTCCTTGATGGAAAAGGAAAAATATATCGGCAGCAACGAAAAAGTTCAGGCGCAGAAGGAAAAAATAGTCGTCGATACCGACGCGGTATATCCGAATACGCAAAGTTATATTATGTCGGCGATTTCAGAGGCTGCGGCTGTTCTGAATATTTCCGAAAACGCCCTGCTTAGCGGAAATTACAGAATTCAGACCTTTCTCAATCCTTCGTATCAGGCCGCGCTGTCATCGGTAATCGGAAATCCCGACTATTATCTTCTTAACGAAAACAAGATAAGAGGCGACGGGTTATCGATTGTAATCGATAACAAAACTATGGGCGTCAGCGCGTACTTTTCGGCAAAAAAACGCAATATTTACGATTTTTACCGTCCTTTCGGTTCGGCCGCCAAACCTGTGTTCGTATATGCTCCCGCACTGAAAGATAATCTGATAACTCCCGCAACGCCCGTTCTTGACGAAAAAACCGACTTTTCGGGATATATGCCGAAAAACTATAACGACGCGTATCTCGGATGGACCGACGTAAGGAGTGCGGTGATTACTTCTTCGAACGTCGTTGCGGTTAAAACTTACAACGCGCTTGGATTCGATAAAGTAAAAAAATATGCCGACAGCGTCGGTATTAACCTTTCGGAAAGGGATAACAACGCTACCGTCGCGCTTGGCAACGTAACTGGAAACAATATGTTGTCGCTTGCCGGCGCATACTCTGTTTTTGCAAACTCGGGTTACTACCGCACGCCGTCTTTCGTCAAGGCTGTTTACGATTCGGACGGTATGCAGCTTTATGAAAAAAACGACGACCCCGAAGAAGTTCTGTCCCCTGCCGACGCTTATATTATGACCGACGTTCTTATGGATTCTTCCGAAAAAGGCACTGCAAAGGGGCTGTCGGGATTGGGATTAAGCGTTGCGTCTAAAACGGGGACGGTTGGCAATTCAAAAGGAAACACCGACGCATATAACGTCGCTTATACGCCGGCACACACGTTTCTTGTATGGCACGGTAACGGAACGGGGAATCACGATTACGATTTGCCTCTCGGAGAAACGGGCGGTAGTTACGTTACGAAAAGTATGCGCGACGTAATCAAGTATGTCGAAAGCGGAAAAAACAACGGATTTACTATTCCCGACGACGTATATCGTATAGAAATCGACGATTACGCTCAAAAGCATAAGCAGAAAATTTGTCTTATAACGGAAAATACTCCGTCGGTTTACGTTAAAAGCGAATTATTCAAAAAAAATGCGGTTCCGACGGCTTACTCTTCCTGTTTCGACGGATTTTCGGTGGAAAGCGTGCGTGAAAACGTAAACGGAGACGTCGTGCAGATTGTTTTCGACGCGGAGCCGTATTTGTATTACGACATAGTGCGTTTTGACGGTAAAAACGAAGAAATCGTAAAAAGTTTTGAAAAAGGAAATGATAAAATCAGTTTTTACGATACTGCGAGTGTCGGGTTAAAATTTGTAAAGTATTATATAAAACCCTATTTTTACAACCAATACGGCATAAAAATAGTCGGTAACAGTTACGAAACCGACTGGTTTTATCTGAATTCCGAATTCAATCCCGATTACTATTCGGATTATTGATTAAGGGTTTACGTCGATAATTTCGACGTTATTCAACGCGTCGGATATCAGTTTTTCGATATCGAGTGTTTTTTCCGCTCTCTCGATAAGTTCGGGTTTTGGACGAATAACGGGATTTTTAGGCAAAAAAATCGTACAACAATCCTGATAAGGCAATATACTCGTATCGAAAGCGTCGATTTTTTTGGAAACGGCGATTATTTCTTCTTTGTCAAATCCGACGAGGGGTCTGAATACGGGAAGACTTTCGACAACTTTATTTGTAACGGTCATGCTTTGCATGGTCTGGCTCGCAACCTGTCCGAGGCTTTCGCCCGTTACGATTGCGCCCGCGTTGATTTTCAGCGCTAATCTTTCGGAAATACGCATCATAAATCTCCGCATAATAGTAATCATATACTCCGGCGGACAAAGTTTATGGATACTTTCCTGAATTTCGGTGAAAGGAACAACGTAAAGCTTTATGCGGCCCGCGTATCCGGATACGATTTTTGCAAGGTTAATAACTTTTTCTTTCGCCTGCTCGCTTGTGTAAGGCATGCTGTGAAAATGAACGGCGGCAATCTGCAATCCTCGTTTCGCCATCATATAAGCGGCAACCGGGCTGTCGATTCCGCCCGACAACAGACACAATGCCTTTCCCGCTGTACCTACCGGCATGCCGCCCGCACATGCGATTTTGTCGGTAAAAAGATAAGTAAAACCGTTTTCACGTATATCGACGTAAAGTTCTTTGTCGAATTTCGAGAGGTTTACTTTCGTTCCGGGATAGGCCTCGAGTATATCGCCCCCGATTTCGCCTGCCATAACCGGGCTGGGAATATCGACCCGCTTATCGGCGCGTCTTACCGTTACGCGAAAAGATAACGGAGTATCGTCAAAAAACGTCAGAGCGGTTTTTCTGATGGTTTCGAAATCGGTTTTGACTTTTGCCGCCGCGCTTACCGAATGAATTCCGAAAACTTTTTTCAGTTTTTCGATGATTTCGCCTTCCGAATCCTCGTCGTAATCGGATATTACGTAACGGTTCTGCGATTGTGAAAATTTGTATTCAAAGTCTTTAAGCGATTCTTTTATGTTGTCTATCAGGCGTTTTTCGAAAAACTTTCTGTTACCGCCCTTCAGAAAAATTTCAGAAAATCTTATAAGTATAACTTTTTCCATAATTATTAAATCCTTTTGTATTCCGTAAGTTTTGCAGTGCATTCTTTTAACTTTTCGATAAAAAACGCGCATTCAGCAAGAGTGTTCGTTTCGGATACGCTTATGCGGATTATTCCTTCTTTATGTTCGTCGTCGAGGTTAAGAAGGGATTGAAATTTGTTTATGCCCTTTTTGCTGCTGCACGCGCTTCCGACTCCTATTAAAATCCCGTAATCTTCGAGTGCGTGCAAAACCACTTCGCCTCTTACGCCCTTAAGCGCGACCATCAGAATATGCGGCGAATTTTCGGGCGATAAAATAACGTGTTCGGGCATTTCGTTGATAAAAGCGTTTCTTAAACAGGAAAGAAGCTCTTTTCTAGTTTCGGCGTCCCGTGCAAAGCTTTTATCGTATTTTGTCAATACCTCCGAAAAAGCAACGATACCCGCAAGATTTTCGGTTGCGCTTCGCATACCTTTTTCCTGTCCTCCGCCGAGAATAAGCGGATTTATGCGAACTCCTTTTTTAATATATAAACCGCCCACTCCGCGAGGAGCGTGCACTTTATGCGCGCTTACCGAATACAAATCTACGCCCGTATTTATAAGATTAACGCGAACTTTCATAAGCGCCTGAACTCCGTCCGAATGTACGAGAGCGTCGGGAGCGACCGATTTTACCGTTTTTACAAGTCGGTTTAAGTCGTTTACCGCACCCGTTTCGTTGTTTACGTGCATAACCGACACGAAAGACACGTCGGGATTGAGAAGTTTCTTAAATTCGTCGTAATTCAGACTGCCGTCGGAATTAAGCGGCGCAAACTTAACGTCGTAGCCTTTGTTAAGTAAATCGGTTGCGGGATTAATCATTGCCGAATGCTCGCCCGCGCTTACGATAATACGGGATTTTTTGGTTTTTTTAGCGCCGTAGATTGCCATATTATCGGCTTCCGTACCGCTTGCGGTAAAAACGAAGTCTCCGTTTCCGTGCAGTATTTTCAAAACGTTTTCGCGCGCCGCGTTCAGAACGCGCGAGTTTTCAAGCGCTTCTTTATAAAGCGCCGACGGATTATAAAAATTTTCCACGCCGTATTTTTTAAGGGCGTCTATTGCGATTTCGTCAAGCGGCGTAGTTGCCGCATTGTCAAAATAAATCATTTTTTTGCCTCTGTCTCAGTAACGCCTCAAAATAGAATAGAGGCGAAAAATATAAACATTTCGTTGTACCGTTATCGTTAAAGCGTATTTTTATAATACTTTTGCCCTCCGGCGCGGCAAAAACGTCCGATTTATCGGGTTTTGCTTGGTCTACATTTTCTATACCGACTATTTGGTCAAGCGGTATGCGCACGGTGAATCTTGTTTTTCCGAAGTTGTTTACCGCGCTTATCGTAAGGCTGTTGCGGGCAAGAAGATATTCGTACGACGCCGTTCTTTCAAGCGTAGACTGTTTCAGCGCCACACCTGCAATCAACGTTATAAAAAATCCCGTCAAATATATATAGCCGAATACGGCCGTCAGTACGATAAAAACAAGCGATATCGTTTTTAGCGCGTACGACGAATAAATCATCGCTCGTACTTTTTTTGTTTCGGTTTTCCCGGTGTTGAGTTCGGTCTGTACAAAATATTCGGGCGTCATTTCAGTTTTACGACGGTAACTCCGCTGTCGCCCTCACCGTATTTGCCAAGTCTGAATTCCTCGACCAGCGGATGGGATTTCAGAAATTTCTGGACGCCCGCCCGCAATGCACCCGTCGCCTTACCGTGCACGACGCGTACTTCCGACAAGTTTGCCCTCGACGCTTCGTAAAGGTATTTGTCGAGTTCGTATACGGCCTCGTCAACCGTTTTCCCGAGAAGGATAATTTCGCTTTTAACCGGCGCGCTCGAAAACTGTTTGCTGACGTTAATCCGTGGCGGCGTTTTTTTATTTGGCGCGATTTTTTTGCAGTTTTTAGCCTTGACTTTTGTTCTTACCGCGCCGAGAAGCACCTCGAATTCTCCGTTTTTCGAAACGGAAAGAACTTTTCCCGTTTTGTCTATAGTATCGATATAAACCTCGTCGCCGGCCTTGATTTCACCGCCTACGAAATTGAGATTACTGTCGAAACCGGCGTCGAAATCGCCTTCTTCGTATTTTGCGGAAAGGTTTTCGAGACGTTTTTTTAGTTTGCGCGCTTCGAACAGCGCCTGCTCGTCTCTGCGGTCGAGAAGATTTTTCATTTCCTCGATGATGTCGTTTGCTTCGCATACGCTCGATTCGATGAGTTTTTTTGTATCCTTTCTTATCTGCTCGTTAAGTCTGTCGTTATTCTCGCGCAGTTTTTTAAGTTCGTCCTGAACGCGTTTTAATTCCTTTTCGGTTTCTATTTTATTGATTTTAGCCTGTTCGGTAAGTTCCTCGGCGGTTTTACGCGCTTTTTCAGCCGACATCAATACTTTATCGAAAGATTTGTTTTCCTCGCTCAGCATACTGTCGGCGTCGTCGATAATTTCCTGTTTAAGACCTAATCTTTTTGCAATCTGAATCGCGTTGCTCGTGCCGGTCGAGCCTATTATGAGTTTATAAAGAGGTTCGAAAGTGTCGGCGTTGAAATCCATACAGCTGCTTCCGACTCCATCCGTGCTGACCGCATATTCTTTAAGAGCGTTGAAATGCGAGGTAATAATTGCTTTCGCACCCGTCTTTTTGATTTCTTTCGTTATAGCGACGGCAAGAGCACTTCCTTCCGAAGGGTCGGTGCCGGACCCGAGCTCGTCAAGCAGCAAAAGCGTCTTCGGGGTTATGCGGTTGATGAACGATACGATATTTGTCATATGTCCCGAAAAGGTCGAAAGGGATTGTTCTATCGATTGCTCGTCGCCGATATCCGTAAACATATTTTCGAAAACCGAAATTTCGCTGTCGGCTCCCGCGGGGATAAACATTCCCGAAAGACCCATAGCCTCGAGTATGCCGACGAGCTTCAGCGTGACGGTTTTTCCGCCCGCGTTCGGGCCTGTTATTAACATAATATCGAATGTTTTTCCGAGATATATGCTTATGGGTCTGACTTTCGATTTGTCAATCAGCGGGTGTCTTCCGTTGACGATATTGACGTAACCGTTGTCGTTTATAAGAGGTTTGACGGCATTCTGCGAACGCGCTAATTTTGCCCTTGCGAAAATTACGTCGAGACGCGCAATTATTTCATAGTTTCCGAGAAGTTCCGACGAGTCGGCTCTGACGGAAGAAGTAAGTTCGGCAAGTATACGTTCAATTTCGGATTGCTCCTCGAGAAGAAGAGTTTTAAGTTCGTTGTTGAGTTCCACGACGGCGATAGGCTCGATAAACAGAGTCTGTCCCGAGGCCGACTGGTCGTGCACGAGACCTTGCATTGCCCCTTTGAATTCGGCCTTTACGGGTATTACGTATCGGTCGCCTCTCATTGTGACGATGTTGTCCTGAAGATATTTCTGGTATTTGCCCTGCGTAACGTAACTGCTGAGTTTTTGTTTGACGTTATCGTTTGTACGTCTTATTTTAATGCGAATCTGGCGAAGCGCGGGCGACGCGTCGTCGCTCATTTCGGTGTCGGATACGATGCTTTTGTCAATGCGCTCTTCGAGAGCCTGATTTGTGAATAATCCTGCCGAATAACCTTTCAGTATTTCGGCGTCGATGCTTCTCGACATTGTGTTTTTCAGAATGCGTGAAACCTTTAAAACGCGCGATATGCGAAGAAGTTCCGCCATTGAAAGGCTTGAAAGTTTTCTGGCGCGCTCAATCGACGAAAGAATATTGTCTATCGCGAAATTCGGGTCGAGAGCCTGCTCATAAAGTATTCTGTCCGCTTCTTCGGTTTCGGAAAGTAACGCGCGTGCGTCGTCGGCGATTTCCGTCGGACGAATGCCGTCGATAATTTCCCGCGCCCTTTCGGACGATACGTTGCATTTAAGCATATCGAGAATTTTATCGAATTCCAAAGTTTTCAGCGCTTTTTCTGCGTTCATAACACACCTTTTACGAAATGCCCGTTTGTTCTTTCCTCAACGCCGACAACGCGTCCGTTTTTAAAATCGGAAAGAATTTTTGCGGACTTTTCACCGTCACATTGTAGCATATTAAGATATAAATTAAAAGAAGTATCGCAAACTTTTGATGAAATATCGTGAATTTTACTGTTATACAGAGTGAAATAACAGTTTTTTATGCGGTTGCGGTAAATTCTGAATTCATAACCTTTTCTGTCGGAGTACGCGAAACCTTTCGATGTATACGCGCATTTTTCGCATCCTCTGCCCGAAACGAGCTTGCTTACGCAATGCGAAAGATTCATCAGCGGCAGATATCCGTATGCGAAAATAAACGCGGAATCCAGTTTTTCGCTTTCGGAACGGGTCAGTTCGGGCGAAGCGAGAAAGTAGTCGGGCTCAAAATAACTTAAACACTTTTCGTTATATACGTTAAGCCCCGCTCCTGCAAAGAGTTTAAGATTGTATTTTTTCGCAAGGTAAACGACGTACGGATTATCCGCATACAAACCTTCCGCTTTAGTTTGTTCGATAATGTTTTCAATTATTTTAACGTCGTTTTCGCGTGCGTTCACCGGAAGTTTAAGAAAAACTTTTTCGGAAAGACTTCCGCATGCGTTTAAAAAATCCTTTACGGTTTTTACCGTAAAATCATCGGGGAAATATACGATTATATCCGAGTTTTTAAGAAGGTAGTCCGACAGTTGAACTTTGTTTTGCAATTCTACCGCAACGAGATTATTATATTTAAGCGGTTTTTTTATAATACTTCTGTCAAAATAATCCCGTTTTTCATTGAAATTACAGTTTTTAAGTATTTCTTCTTCAAGTTCGCTCAATGCCTTTCTTCTTAACTCGTTAAGAGTCGAGCGGGGTGCGAAAAAGTCTCCCGAAAGACTTCCTTCGACGTTTTTAGCGATAAAAACTCCGTCGCCTGTTTTCGTCAGCGCGGATTTTACGGTTTCGTAATCGAGAGGTCTTCCCGTTGCTTTATCTAATTTGCGGGATATTTCAACGCTTGCGTTATTTGTGCCGAAAACGGCGCTCAGAACGCCGCGTGCGTCAATCCCGAAACGAATATCGACGGGTATTTTCTTTTCTTTGAAAGAATAGGTATTATCCGAAGTTATTCTGATTTCGTATCCTTTTTTGCCGTCGGGTACAAATATGAGACCGTTTCGTACTTCGGTAATTATGCCTCCCGATACCTCTTTCCCTTTTTCGTCAAGTAATTTATATCCCTGTCCCTTCTTAATATCGGAAATACGGTCGGTTTTTACAAAACCGTCTTCAAACGTCTCGGTTATTCTGCCTGCCGAAACTCCTATATTGCCCTGAGTGGTCGTGCTTAAAATTTTGTCGGTATCGTCGAAAGAATAACCTTGCGTAAAGTTTCCGCGGTTATATGCGGATTGCAGAATTTTAATGTCGTTCTCGTCGACGATAAAGCCGCTGTCGATAACTTTTTTATACGTCGAAACAGTTTTATAAACGTATTCGGGACGGCGCAGTCTTCCCTCGATTTTGAAACTCGATACGCCGGCGTCGGCAAGTTCTTTAAGTTTGTCGATAAGGCATAGATCCGACGTCGAAAGAAGATAACCCGTTTTACCCGTATACTTTTCGGTATATTGCAACCGGCAAGGCTGCAGGCATCTGCCTCTGTTTCCGCTGCCGCCGTTAATGAACGACGACATAAGACATTTACCCGAAAACGCCACGCACAAAGCGCCGTGAACGAAATATTCGATTTCGAGCGAAGTTTCTTCGCGGATTCTTCTGATTTCTTCGAGTGTGGCTTCGCGTGAAAGCACGACTCTCGAAAAGCCGGCGCTTTCGGCAAATTTTGCGCCTTCCGCGTTGCATATTCCGAATTGCGTCGACGCGTGAAGTCTGACCGACGGAGCGAGTTTTTTTGCAATGTCAAGCACTGCAAGGTCTGAAACGATAAACGCGTCGACTTTTGCGTCCGAACAGGCCGAAATAAGTTTTTTAACTTCGGGAATTTCGCTCTCTTTTACCGAAATATTTACCGCAACGTATACTTTTACGCCGAAAAGATGGCAATATCTCGTTATTTCCGCTATGTTGTCAGCGGTAAAATTTTCGGCTTTTATCCGCGCATTAAACGCCGATAGCCCCAGATAAACCGCGTCGGCACCTGAGGCTATTGCTGCTTTTAACGATATTAAATCTCCTGCCGGAGCAAGAATTTCCGTCATACTCTGAGTTTAACTCTGTACTTGCGCTTCATACTCTTCAGAGCGTGGTCGATTTCGGCCTGAACTTCGTCGTCCGTAAGCGTCCTGTCGGGTGCGCGGAATACGACCGTAAGAGCAATCGAAGTATTGCCTTTAGGCACGCCCTGTCCTTTATAAACGTCGAATATTTCAACGCTTTCAAGTAATTTGCGGTTTGTAACTTTGCGGATAACCGCTACTACCTGGTCGGACGATACGCCGTCCTTGACAAGCAACGCAAGGTCGCGGCTTATTGCGGGATATTTGGGCAACGCTTTGAATTCGCGGTGGTCCTTTGCAAACGAGAACAGTTTTTCAAGATTGATTTCGGCAACGTAAACGCGCGTGTCGATTCCGTAGGCCTCGGAAACGTCGGGATAGACTTCGCCGAGATAACCCACAGATTCGCCTTCCACGAAAATCTCGGCGCTTCTGCCCTCGTGCAGATAGTTGATTTTTACGCGACGATATTCGGTTTTATCAATCTTAAACGCCTGAAATACGCTGTCGAGCAGTCCTTTCAACGAATAGAAGTCGCAATCGCCGCCGTACATACCCACGGATAAGGTTTCGGTCTCGACGGGGAAATCGGTAAGAGGCAGAGTTTTGGGTCTGAATACTTTCGAAGTCTCGAAAAACACGCCTTCCTTATTGTTTTTGCTGTAATTACCGCCGATTATCGAAAGCATACTGCCGACAAGAGTGGTGCGCATAATGCTGACGTCCTCGCCGAGCGGGTTCATAATGGGAACGGCGCGACGAAGTTCGTCGTTTTTGTCAAGACGCAATAAGTCGAAGGTTTTGGGCGAAATAAAACTGTAAGTAATGATTTCGTCGGCGCCTTTTGCCGTAAGAATGCGTTTAAGTAAATCTTCGCGCGACCTGTTGACTTCGCGACCACCCATAGTCTGGCGCGCGTCGGCAAACAAAGTGGATTTAATTTTATTGTATCCGTAAAGGCGTATGATTTCTTCGGCAAGGTCGTTTACACCCTCGATGTCCTCGCGGAAAGCGGGAATATTGCACTCGAGTTTTTTGCCCTTAACAACGGTTTTAATCTGCAAAGAGTTTAGAATTGAAACCATTTTGTCGGTGGGCACCTTAATTCCGAGTACAGAATTGATTTTTTTATAAGGAACGGTAATCGTGCGGGGTTTTACGGCGTTCATATTCGTGTCGATAGTACCCGAAACGATAGTTCCCCAACCGTTTATCTGAATAAGGGTAAGCGCGCGGTCGATGGCAATGGCCTGACTTAAAAAGTCTATGCCCTTTTCAAATCTCGCGCTGCTGTCCGATTTCAGATTGAGTTTTCTCGACGTACGTCTTATGTTGTCGCGGGCGAATTTTGCGCTTTCGAAAATAATAGTATTCGTATTATCTGAGATGCCGCTGTCGAGGCCGCCCATGATACCGGCGACGGCAAGAGGTTTTTCGGCGTCCGCAATAACGAGCATATCGCTTTCGAGAGCGTGCGATGTATTGTCCAGCGTGGTAATCGTTTCGCCCTCCGTCGCGCGACGGACTACTAAGCGTTTCCCCGCGATTTTTTCATAGTCGAAAGCGTGCATCGGCTGACCGAGCTCAATCAGAATATAGTTCGTGATATCTACGATGTTGTTTATTGGTTTAATGCCTACGGCGCGCAATCTGTCCTGCATAATTTTCGGACTTTGGGTAATTTTTATGTTTTTTACCGCTTTAGCCATATATCTCGGACAAAGGTCGCCGTCTTCAACCTGAACGTCAAGCATATTGAAAATGCGTTCGGGAGTTGCCGTATAACTTGTGACCGGCATTTTTACGGGCTTATGCAGAACCGCGCCGATTTCTCTTGCGATTCCGAGAATGCTGTTGCAGTCGGGACGGTTTGCGGTTACCGATACGTCGAGGATGACGTCTGTGCGGCCGAGAACCTCGTTTATATCGACGCCGACTTTCGTATCGGGTCGCATAATCATAATTCCGTCTACCGACGCGCCCTCGTAATCATCGTCGGTAAGACCGAGTTCGCTGCCGCCGCAAAGCATACCAAGCGACTTCACGCCGCGAAGTTCCCCGTTATAGATGCGTTTTCCGTCGGGAAGTTGCGCGCCGTCCAGGGCGACGGGAACGATGTCGTTGACTTTAACGTTCTGAGCGCCCGTAACTATTTGCAGAGTTGCGGTTTTTACGTTAACCTGGCAAATCCAGAGATGGTCGGAATTCGGGTGGCGCTCCGCTGCGATGACGCGTCCCGTAACGACGTTTCTGATATTGTCGGATTCACGGATAATATCTTCTACTTCAAAACCCGCGTGAACGAGTTTGTCGGCAAGAGCCTCCGCGGGTATATCTATTTTTACAAAGTCCTGTAACCAGCTTATAGGTGCTTTCATAGTCTTGTCTCCTTATTTGTATTGCTCCAGGAAGCGCTTGTCGTTTTCAAAGAAAAGACGGATATCGGGAATGCCGTATTTTATCATTGCAATACGTTCTATTCCGAAGCCGAAAGCGTAGCCGCTGTATTCTTTGCTGTTGATACCGCACGCTTCGAGAACGGCGGGATTTACGATGCCCGCGCCGAGAATTTCAATCCAGCCCGTGCCTTTGCAGACTCTGCAGCCTTTGCCGTGGCAGATACTGCACGATACGTCCACTTCTACCGAAGGTTCGGTAAACGGAAAATAACTGGGACGGAAACGCACTTTGGTTTTTTCGTCGAAAAGGCGCTTTGCAAAAACCTCGAGCGCGCCCTTCAGGTCGCAAAGAGTGATGTGCTTGTCCACGACGAGACCTTCAACCTGCTGAAACATCGGGCTGTGGGTGGCGTCGTCGTCGTTGCGATACACTTTTCCGGGTACGACGATGCGTATAGGCGGCTTTTGCGTAGTCATTGTGCGCGCCTGCATTGGACTTGTGTGCGTGCGGAGAAGAAAATTGTCTGTTATGTACAACGAATCCTGCATGTCGCGCGCGGGGTGGTCCTTCGGAATGTTGAGCAACTGGAAGTTATAATAGTCGCTTTCGATTTCGGGGCCTTCCTTGACTTCGAAGCCGAGGCCGATAAACGTGTCGAGAATTTCGTTTTTGACGAGAGTAAGAGGATGCAACGCGCCGAGCTCTTTTTTGCCCGGTAAAGTCACGTCGATATATTCCGATTTAATGCGCGCCTGTTTTTCTGCTTCCGCAAAAACGCGCTCTTTTTCGGCAATGAGGCCTTCGAGCATAACTTTTACGTCGTTAAAGGCTTTGCCTACTTCGGGTTTCTGTTCCTTGGGAACGTCTTTAAGACCGCGCATTGCGGCGGTAAAGTCGCCGTTTTTGCCGAAGATTTTAACCTTGACGTTATTTACGTCGTTGAGAGTCGCGGCGTCGTTGATGAGAGCGATACCGTCGGCTTTTAACTTTTCAATGGTTTCAATCATAACTGCTCCTTGAAAATGTTTTATATCGGTATTTTAACACACGATTGAAAAATTGTAAAGAAATAGAGCGAGATTATGACGCGATAATAACAAAATTTATCGCGCTTTTTCGTATAAAATATATTTTTTTTGTAAAATATCCGAAAAAATAATTATAAATTTGTTATGGTACCAGATTTAATCCCGTACTGATGCGCCCTAACGAAAGATAGGTGTCAGGAACCTTTCCTATTATGAGGTTTTCACAGATGAGTATTTCGGATTCGGTATCGACCGAAAGGTCCGCAACGGGAAGCGCCACGGTGGCGTTGACGAAAACTTTAACGTATATTTTATGTACGGTCTGGTTTATTCCCGCCGAAACGAACTCCGAAACGAAGTCGCAATTCGCAACGCCAATAGGCGTTATTTTAATATTCACGTCGGGTCCCGTGCCGATAAACATGGTTATTCCGGTAAGCGTACCGATAGGAACGCCTATTTCTCGTCTTCCGTTATTTTCGATGTTTTTCTGAGTTTCAAGCGCAAGTTCGCGCGCGATTTTATTGATTTTTACGGAGCGTGCCTGAATAAGAGTAATGTCGCCCGAATTATTTTTTTCGATGTCGAACAATTCGTCGTAAGATATGTTTTTGTCAAACAGAACTTTTTTGGTAGCGGCGTTTATCGCGTTTATAGATAACGCGTCCACTTCGGCGCTGCAGGTTGTAACGAAAACGGGAACCATTTTTCCTCTGAAATAGGAAAATAACAAGCCGAAAACGGTTGCGAGAACAATCAGTATCGCAACCGTTTTGACGATTTTTTTCTTTTTGCCGTCCGGAACCTGTCTCACGCATAAATTATATGCGGGAACGCGCGATAAATTGAAAATCAGCTCTCTTTCGTTTTGGACTTGAATATCAGCGCGAAAATAAAACCGAAGAAAATTGCGGCGGAAAGTCCGCCCGATACGGCTGTCATTCCTCCTTTTACCGCGCCGAGTATGCCTTCCTCTTTAACGCCTTTTATGGCTCCTTTCGCAAGGGACGACCCGAAACCCGTAATGGGAACGGTTATGCCCGCTTTTCCGAATTCTTCGATAAACCCGAACGCGCCCGTCACTTCAAGAAGCACGCCGAGCATCAGAAAAGTGACGAGAATTCTCGCGCTCGTCATTTTCGTCGTATTTATCAACACCTGTCCGAGCATACAGACAAATCCGCCTACCGCGAATACTTTAAGATAAGTCAGAAATATTTCCATAATCAAACCTCGATTGCAACGGCGTGAGCGATGCCGGGTATAGACTGTTTCTGCAAAGGACTGTCCTTGTTCAGAAGCGCGCCCGTCGGAACGAGCAATACTTTTTTAAGGTCGCCTTTTTTCATCTGTTCATAGATATACGCGCCGAAAACGGCGCTGCTGCACCCTGCTCCCGAGCCGCCCATAAAAACCTTTTGTTTTTCGGAAAAAATAATCTTTCCGCAATCCGAAAAGGATTTCGGCATAGTAATGCCGTCCTGTTCGAGAAGATGCGCGCAAAGGTCCAGACCGAAAATTCCGAGGTCGCCCGTGAATATCGCGTCGTAATAGGATGGACTTCTGGACAGCTCGGAAAAATGCGTTTTCAACGTATCGAATGCGGCGGGCGCCATTGCGGCTCCCATATCGTTGGCGTCGGTAACGCCGTAGTCAATGGTTTTTCCTATTGTTACGGCGGTGATTGCGGGCACGATTTCCTCTTCGGGACTATCGCACGACAGCATTACCGACCCCGACGCGGTAACCGTCCATTGCGACAGCGGCGTGCGCTGATTGCCGAGTTCCAGCGGAAAACGGTAATTTCTTTCGGCAGACGAAAAATGACTGCTTGTAGTAACTACGATATTTTTAAAATCTCCGCCGTCGATTAGCAACGAAGCGAGCGCCAGGCCTTCGCCGAAAGTACTGCACGCACCGTATAAACCTAAAAAAGAGGCGTGAAATTCCCTTGCCGCGAAACTTGTTGCGAAAATCTGGTTTTGCAAATCGCCCCCCATAAGACAATCGACGTCGTCGATTTTCATTTCGCACTTTTTAAGAAGGTTCTGCAAAGTGTGTCGTTGCATTTTGCACTCGGCAAGTTCGTACGATTTCGAATTGAAAAGGTCGTCCTCGAGAACGTCGTAAAAGTATTCTTTAAGAGGACCTTCGCTTTCTCTTTTTCCCACGAGGACCGACGTGTCTTTAATGAATATTCTGTTGTTCAATAAATAACTTTGTTTTCCTTTTTTCATGCGAAAATCATATATACGAGGCCGACCAGCACGGATACGCTTATTCCGAGAACGACGATAGGACCCGCGATAACGAACATCTGGGCGCATATACCGAAAGTTACGCCCTCTCTGTTGAATTCCATTGCCGGAGAAACTATGGAGTTTGCAAAACCCGTAATCGGCACGATGCTGCCGCCGCCAGCTATTCTGCCCAGTCTGTCGTACAAGCCGAGTCCCGTGAAGAAACTGCCCAGAAAAATCAAAATTATCGAAGTTGCGGCAGCGATTCCTTCTTTATCGAGGTCTGTCCACATTTTCAGAAGGTCGGAAACCAACTGTCCTACCATACAGATTGCGCCGCCGACCAGAAACGCCGGCACGAGGGTTTTTAATTCCTTCGTTCGCGGCGCGGTTTTATGAACGTAATCGAGATATTCTTTATTTTCGTGATTTTCTTCGTTCGTTTTCTTTTTTAAAAGATTCTTCAACTGTTTCATCGGTTTTTTTACACCCGTTCTGCGTATAGTCGTGAAGAGTTTCGGTTTCTTCCCTTAACGACAAATAACACTTATCCATAAGACAAGTGTTACCGTTTTGTCGTCAATATAAACAAATTATCGTTATTTATCGAAGTTTTCGCGAAGTTTTGCGATGATTTTGTTTTCAAGTCTCGAAATCTGAACCTGAGAAACCCCTAAAACGGCGGCGACTTCGCTTTGAGTGCGGTCACGAAAATACCTTAAAATAATTATCTTTTTTTCTCGCGGCGGCAAATCTTTCAACATACCCGACAGAATTATTTTTTCGTCGTTTTCCTCGCTTTTATCTACCGGAACGCGGTCGATAAGCGCAACGCCGTCCTCGTCCGTTCTGTCGTCGAGTGAACGGGGATATCTTGCGCTGTCAAGCGCGAAAACGACTTCTTCCTTGTCGATATGAAACTCTTCGGCAAGTTCGTCGATCGTGGGTTCTCTGTTGTTTTCCTTCTGAAAATCGTCGCTGAATTTTCCGATATTGTATGCAAGTAATTTAAGCGCGCGCGAAACTTTGACGGCGCCGTCGTCACGGATATACCTTTTTATTTCACCCGCAATCATAGGGACGGCATACGTCGAAAACCTTACGTTGAATTCATCGTTGAAATTCAGCACGGCTTTCAGCAGCCCCATGCTTCCGAGCTGCATAAGGTCGTCGTATTCTACGTTTTTTCCGCTGTATCGTTTAACGACGGATTTTACGAGCGGCAGATTTTCCGAAATCAGAGTTTCAAGTGAATCTTTATCGCCCGCTTTTGCCCTGTCGATAAGAATTTTTGTTTCTTCCGCGTCAAGCATTTTTTGTGTTTTTAAAGGTTTTTGTCAGGACGACTTTCGTTTCGCCGTTTTCCGATGTAACTTTCAAATCGTCCGTAAACGTCTGCATAATCGTAAAGCCCATACCGCTGCGCTCTTCGTTCGGTTTCGTCGTGAAAAATGGTTCGAGAGCTTTCGGTATATCGGGAATTCCGACTCCGCGGTCGGATATTTCGATAACGGCTTTTTCGTCAAGCAGTTTAACCGTTATTTCGATTATTTCCGTTTTTCTGCCTTCGTATCCGTGTACTATACAATTGGTTACAGCCTCGGAAACGGCAGTCCTGACGTCGTTCAGTTCCTCGACGCTCGGGTCTGCGCCCGCACAGAACGCACCTACCGTACTGCGCGCGAAAGCCACGTTTTCGGGTATGCTTAAAATTTTCATGTTCAAATAATTCTGCATAATTTCTCCTTTACGCGAGTTTGCGTATTATTTCGTAAATACCGCTTGTAAAAAATACTTTATCGACCTGTTTGTTTGTGCCCGTAACGTACATAGGTATTCCCAGACGTTCGAGTTTTTTATACCTTCCGAGCAACATACCTATGCCCGTACTGTCCATAAAAGGAACGCCCGAAAAATCAAAAACAACCTCGTAAAATCTCTCTTTATCGAGTATCGAATCGATGCGGGAACGCGCTTTCTGAATGCCGGCGTCGTCGATGTCTCCTTTCAGTCTGATACAAAGTGCGCCGCCTGAATTTTCAAAGGATATTTCCATACAATCACCTCTCTGAAAATGATAATCGACGCGTTTATAAAAAAATTATCAATTATTCTGCCATTACGACGAATAATAAAAAAAATTGTAAAAACCTTTTCTAAAAATTTAAAAAAATATCAAGAAAAAAGTTGACATATTTTCAAAGATATTGTATCCTTTAAAAGTCGCTTGTAATTAACGGCGACGCAATCCCTATTACGGGGTGTGGCGCAGTTGGTAGCGCGCGTGGTTTGGGACCATGAGGTCGGGAGTTCGAGTCTCTTCACCCCGACCACGAACATAAGATTAGGGCCTTTAGCTCAGTTGGTTAGAGCGGTCGGCTCATAACCGATTGGTCCGCGGT
>ENA-OROK01000925-OROK01000925.1-human-gut-metagenome-genome-assembly--contig:-NODE-925-length-31389-cov-5.588370_pt1 | contig 31389 bp, 24 predicted proteins | sample MGYA00242127_ERZ509046 | MGnify/ENA primary metagenome ERZ509046 (study PRJEB26280, sample SAMEA2338728) | human gut metagenome | biome: human gut; feature: human-associated habitat; material: faeces... | reverse complement strand
TGGATGAAAAGAAAAGACAGGTATGGCGCTTCGTCATTCAGACCGCCATCTCGATTCTCACGGCCATCGCCACGGCCCTCGGCGTGACGAGCTGTATGGCGGCTGCGTAGCCACGGCAAAACTACGGCAAGCATGCGGCAGTAGCTCACGGTCAGGCGCAGGAAGAATCGACTTTTTTATACCACCCGACTAATAATATAGCTTGATCTTTGCGGTATATGCGAAAAAAGTCATATATTTGCAGCGATAAATCTATTGGTAACAAATAAGCGATTTGAAAATGAGAAAAACCGCAATGAAAACTGTTCTCGCCCTGTTGGTAGGCGCGGTGACCTTGAGTTCATGTATCGGCTCTTTCGGACTGACCAACAAACTGTTGGACTGGAACAAGGGCTTGAGTAACAAGTTTGTCAACGAGCTGGTCTTCATCTTGATCAGTCCCGCCTACGCCGTCTGTGGCTTGGCCGACCTCCTGGTGCTCAACACGGTGGAGTTTTGGACTGACAGCAAGGTCATTGCCCATGTGGGAGAGACAAAGGAAGTGATGGGTCAGGACGGCAGGATGTATGCCGTGAAGACGCTCAAGAACGGTTATGAGATAACGGACCCCAACGGCGAGAAGTCCTACTTGGTATATAACAAGAAGGAGAAGAGCTGGAACTACAAGGACAATGGCGCCCTGAAGGAGCTCTTTCGCTTCAACGACGACGGCACGATCCGCGCCACGCTGCCCGACGGCAAGAAGATGGACGTCACGCAGGACCAGGCCGGTCTCTACCAGCTTCGCGCAGCCGTACACGAGAGTGTCTATTTCGCAGCAAGATAGAACAGGGCGCTCTGACAAGAGACCGCATATTGGGCTGAAACAAGGCCGTACAGATCGCTCTCGCGCGAGAGAGCAAAAAAGAAAGTGAACGCAAGACGCCCCCGGCTGGAGAACGACTTCCGGCTGGGGGCGTTGGTGTGTTGCGACGCGGGTGGCGGGGCCGGCGCGGTGGTCGGCCCGGGACCAGTCCTATTTGTAGAGGTAGCGCTTGATACTCTTCTTTGGTGTCTTCTCAAACTCCTCCTCCAGGATCTCAAATTCGGCCACCTTGCTGTAGGCGGGCACCACCTGGTTGAGCTGCTGGCGGTTTTGCTCCATCACGCCCTTGAGGTCTTCGTTGTTGAGGCCCAGGAGCTTCGCCTCGTCGTAGTCGGGATGGACGAGGCCCACGAGCTTGTCGCCCCGCTGCACGACGATGCTCTCGCCGACGAGGGGCAGCGAATTGAGCTTGTCCTCGATCTCCTCGGGATAGATGTTCTGGCCGTTGGATCCGAGGAGCATGTTCTTGGATCGGCCGTTGATATAGACATTGCCATCGGCGTCCATCGTGCCGAGGTCGCCCGTGTGGAACCATCCCTCGGCGTCTATCGCCGCCTGGGTGGCCTCGGGATTCTTGTAGTAGCCCAGCAGGACGTTGGGACCCTTGGTGAGGATCTCGCCCGGCACGTTGGCAGGGTCGCTGCTGTCGATGCGCACCTCCTGGTGGTAGGCGGCCTGTCCGCACGATCCCTGGGCGAAGGTCTGCCAGTCGCGGTAGCAGATGATGGGGCCACACTCCGTGGCGCCGTAGCCCACGGTGTAGGGGAAGCCAATCTTGCGCAGGAAGGCCTCCACCTCGCCGTTGAGCGCAGCACCGCCGATGATGACCTCGTAGAGGTTGCCGCCGAAGGCCTTGCTCACCTGGGCGAGGATGGCGGCGCGCACCTTCTTGCTGATGACGGGCATGGCCATGAGCAGTCGCATCTTGTTGGTCTGCAACTTGGGGAACACCTTTTTGCGGATGATCTTCTCGATGACCAGCGGCACGGCGATCATGATGCGCGGCTTGACGTCGGCCAGCGCCTGGGCGATGACGGCGGGGGAGGGCACGCGGTTGAGATAGTAGATGTGCATGCCCTTGAGAAACTCGAAGATAAACTCAAACGCCATGCCGTACATGTGGGCCATGGGCAGGATGCTGATGACGTTGTCGCCGCGCTTGAACGTCTTGCCCAGCACGTGGAAGGCGAAGTCGGCGTTGCTCCACAGCGACCGGTAGGGCAGCATCACGCCCTTGGAGCGCCCGGTGGTACCGCTGGTGTAGTTGATGAGGGCCAGCTCGTCGGGGCTCTGCTCGCGGTAGTAGTGGACATGCTGCTGGCGGAAGTATTTCGGATACTTCTTGCCAAACATCTCGTTGAGGTGTTCGCGGGCGTAGGTGAGCTGCTCGGTGCGGCTGACCACGAGCGAATAGTCGGGGATGTAGATGATGCCCTCCAGTCCAGGCATCTTCGTGGCGTCGATCTGCGTGGCCGCCACGTCGCCGACGAAGAGGAGCTTGGCATCGCTGTGGTTGACGATGTTGTGGACCTGGTCGGGCGTGAACTCGTGGAGGATGGGCACGGCCACCGCGCCATAGGTGAGGATGGCGAGGAAGGCAGCAGCCCAGGCCGCGGAGTTGCGTCCGCAGAGGGCTATCTTGTCGCCCCGCTGCACGCCCGAGGCCTCAAACATGATGTGCAGTTTCTCTATCTTGCGCGCCACATCGTGATACTGCAGCGTCTTGCCTTTGTAGTCGGTAAGCGAGTCGAGATCCCAGTTGTCGATGATACTCTTCTCGATGAGGGCGTTAAAACTAGGAATTTGTTCCATCTGTCGCTACTTGTTATCGTTATGCAAAGCTATTTGTTATGGTAGGTGAGCGGGCGTGGGGCCATGGCTTGGCCCGTGCCGTCAGGCGTTCTGGTAGAGGTAGCGCTTGATGCTCTTCTTGGGCGTCTTCTCAAACTCCTGCTCGTGGATCTGTATGGCCGAGACCTTGCAGAAGGCGGGCAGGAGACTGTTGAGCTGCTTGCGGTTTTCCTCCATCACGTCGCCGAGGTCGCCGATGGAGAAGCCAAGCTGCTTGGCAGCGTCCATGTCGGGATGGACGAGGCCCACGAGCTTGTTGTCGCGCTGGATGATGACGCTCTCGCTGACCATCATCATCGAGTTGAGCTTGTTTTCGATCTCCTCGGGGTAGATGTTCTGTCCGTTGGCGCTGAGAAGCATGTTCTTGATGCGTCCGCGGATGAAGACGTGGCCCTCGGCGTCGATGGTGGCGAGGTCGCCGGTGTGAAACCATCCGTCCTTGTCGAGCACGGCGTGGCTGGCCTCGGGATTCTTGTAGTAGCCCAGCATGACGTTCATGCCGCGCGTGAGGATCTCGCCTGGCACGTTGGCTGGGTCGGGACTGGCGATGCGTATCTCCATGTTGTCCACCACCCGTCCGCAGGTGCCGCGCACGAAGTCGCGGTAGTCGCTGTAGGTGATGAGCGGGGCCGTCTCGGTCATACCGTAGCCCACGGCCAGGGGAAATCCGATATGGCGGAGGAAGTCCTCCACCTCGCGGTTGAGTCCCGCGCCGCCAAACATCATCTCGAAGAGCTGGCCACCGAAGATATCCTTCACCTGCTGGAGGATGCGCGCCTTGATCTTCTTGTTGACCACCGGCATGTTGAGCAGCAGGTGGACGTAGCGCTGCTGGATGAGTGGGAACACCATCTTGCGGATGATCTTCTCGATGACCATCGGCACGACGATGACGATGGCGGGATGGATGTCGGCACAGGCGCTCTGGATGAGCGACGGGCTGGGCAGACGCGTGAGGAAGAAGAGGTGGTTGCCTAAGCAGAAGTTGAGGAAAAACTCCACCATCATGCCGTACATGTGGGCCATGGGGAGCGTGCAGAGCACATTGGACCCCGGGGCCATGTTGGCGCCCAGGCTGCGCATCGTAAAGTCGAGATTGCTCCACAGCGCACGATAGGGTAGCATCACGCCCTTGGAGAAGCCGGTCGTGCCGCTGGTGTAGTTGATGAGGGCCAGCTCCTCGGGGCTGTCCTGGTGGTAGCTGACGTGGCTGCGCTCGAAGGCCTTCGGATATTCTTCGCCGAAGAGCTTATTAAGATGTTCGCGCGCGAAGGTGAGCGTCTCTGAGCGCGACATCGTCAGCGAGAAGTCGGGGATATAGATGATGCCCTCCAGCGCCGGCATCTCTCCGGCGTCGATCGTCGGCGAGACAACGTCGCCCACGAAGAGCAGTCGCGACTCGGAATGGTTGACGATGTTATAGACCATGTCCGGCGTAAACTCATGCTGGATGGGGACGGCCACGGCACCATAGGTGATCGTGGCCAGGAAGGCGGCGGCCCAGGCCGAGGAGTTGCGCCCACAGAGCGCCACTTTGTCGCCGGGCTGGAGACCACTGTGGCGGAAGAGGATGTGGAGCTTGGCTATCTTGCGCGCGACGTCGTGATACTGCAACGTCGCGCCTTTGTAGTCGGTGAGCGCATCCCGATCCCAGTTGTCTTTGATGCTATTTTCTATATATGAGTTGAAACTCTGTGTCGGCTTCATTGCACAATCTAAAAAATTTTGTGCAAAGGTATAGTCTTTTATGCACAGTACCAAAACTATTGTGCAATATTTATTGTTCAACTATGCAATTGGGTGCAATCAGGGGGAGTAGTTGGCGGAAAATCCCGAAAACTTGTTTTGTTTTTCGGGTTTTCCGCCTGCTCTTGTCTTTACCTTGTAATAAGTCTTGCCAAGCCCCTTTCCTAAATAATAAGCCTAGCCAAGACCGTTTCTTTCAAAAAAGCCTTATTTCGAAAAAAAATCTGGCCAAGCCTATTCGTCCGGTCTCACGTAGTCGACGAAGGCGAAGGCGTGGGGATGGGCCTCGTCGGCCTCGTGGCGCTCCTCCGCCTCCTTGAACCATCCGTCGTAGGGCGGGAAGAAAGCGTCGGCCCGCGGCGGTGTGGCCGCTATCTCGGTCATGCAGAGGCGATGAGCCAGCGGCAGCGTCTGCTCATAGACGGTCTGTCCGCCGATGACGAAGACTTGCTCCTCGGGGGCGCAGTGGCGCAGGGCCTCCTCCAGTGAGGGGTAGGTGTCGCAGCCGTCTAAGTGGGCCACCGTGCGGCTGACCACGATGTTGCGGCGGTTGGGCAGCGCGCCCTTCGGCAGCGACTCAAAGGTGCGGCGCCCCATGAGGACGGTGTGGCCCGTGGTGAGCGACTTGAAGCGGCGCAGGTCTTCGCGGATGTGGTAAATCAGTTGGTTGTCGAGGCCGATGGCGCGGTTTTCGGCCACGGCAGCAATCAGAGTGATATGCATAGCTTGAAGAATGTTTTGGATGAATCAGACGGAGACCTCCGCGGCGATGTGGGGCCAGGGGTCGTAGTTCTCCAGTTCGAAGTCCTCGTAGCGGAAATCGAAGATGCTCTTGACGTCGGGGTTGATGCGCATCGTGGGCAGAGGCCGCGGGGTGCGCGAGAGCTGCAGTCGGGCTTGCTCCAGGTGGTTGAGGTAGAGGTGGGTGTCGCCCGTGGTGTGGACGAACTCGCCAGGCTGGAGCCCCGTGACCTGGGCCATCATCTGCAGCAGCAGGGCGTAGGAGGCGATGTTGAACGGCACGCCGAGGAAGGTGTCGGCAGACCGCTGGTAGAGCTGGAGCGAGAGGCGTCCGTCGGCGACATAAAACTGGAAGAGGCAGTGGCACGGCGGCAGCGCCATGTCCTCAACCTCAGCCGGATTCCACGCCGTGACGAGCATTCGGCGGGAGTTGGGATTGCGCTTGATCATCTCCTCCACCTGCGCTATCTGGTCTATCGTGCCCCCACGGTAGTCGGGCCACGACCGCCACTGGTGGCCATAGACCGGACCGAGGTCGCCGTTCTCGTCGGCCCACTCGTTCCAGATGCGCACGCCGTGGGCCTGGAGCCAGCGCACGTTGGTGTCGCCACGCAGAAACCACAGCAGCTCGTAGATGATGGACTTCAGGTGGAGTTTTTTGGTCGTGAGCAGAGGGAAGCCGTCCTGGAGGTCGTAGCGCATCTGGTGGCCGAAGACGCTCAGCGTGCCCGTGCCCGTGCGGTCGCCCTTCTGGTGGCCCTCGGTGAGGATTCTGTTTAATAAGGATAAGTAGGGTTGCATATAGCTTGTTTGTTTCTTCTTCTTATGGATGGACGATGGGGGTGAGGCCGACGACGGGCCGCTCTTCGGGCCGGTGGGTGCTGCGGATGCGCCACTCCTGGGGGTAGAGGTTGTTGGCCCTGGTCCCGAGGTTCTTGGCAAAGCCGAGGGCGAACCCCTCGTGGCAGATCGTGACGAGGCCCTTCGGGGCCGCCGCAGGTAGCGCGATGGACTCGCGGCGCAGGTAGGCTATGGCCTCGTCGTAGCCCACGTCCACGCGGGGATAGGGATTGGCCTCGTCGAGGATCGTCAGCGCCTGGGAAACGTCGGGCAGGGTCTTCTTGCCCTTCACCTGGGGCGGCTTGATGCCGTCGCTCAGGACGCGCAGCAAGGACGTCGTGCGTCCTTTGCCCCGGTCGCGTGTGGGCAGGTCGGCCGCGGTCTCGGGCTTGCGCAGCAGCGCCACGGCCAGTCCCTCGCCACGGGTCGTGCCGGGGATGAAGCGGCAGATCGGATGGGGTCCCGTCAGCGGGCCTGCCACCCGCCACGCCTCCTCCACGGGGATGGCGACCGGCTCGGCCCCCAGTTCCTCTACGGCAAAGGCGATGTTGTCCTCGTTCTCATGGGCGTTGAAGGTGCAGGTGGAGTAGATCAGCAGTCCGCCGGGCAGCAGGCAGGGCCAAATGTCGGCAAGGATGGACCGCTGCAGCGCGGCACACTTCTCCACGTTGGCCGGGCTCCACTCGCCGATGCTCTCGGGGTCCTTGCGAAACATGCCCTCGCCGGAGCAAGGCATGTCGGCGAGGATGAGGCCAAAGCGGAGGCCGGCGCGCTGGTAGTCGATGGCGTAGTTGTTGGTCACGACCACTTCGGGGTGGCCAAACTTCACGACGTTCTCGGCCAGGATCTGCGCCCGCTTCGGATGGGGCTCGTTGCTGTAGAGACGGCTCCCCTCGGGCAGGGCGGCACGCAGACACGTCGTCTTGCCGCCGGGGGCCGCACAGAGGTCGAGGGCCGTGACGGGGGCGTGGACAAACTGGCGGACGACGTGGTCGATGAACATCGACGAGGCCTCCTGCACATAGTAGGCTCCAGCGTGGAGCAGGGGGTCGAAGGTGAAGGCTGGGCGGCTGTCGAGATAGTAACCGCCACGACACCAGGCCACGCGGTCTGCCCCGGTCTCGGGTGTGGCCTCGGCCTTGAAGGGATTGACCCGTATGGACACGGGAGCGGGCTCGTCGAGCGCGCCAAGGAAGCGGGCAAACCGCTCCTCGCCCATCAGGGCGCGCGTGTAGGTGGTAAACTCCTCGGGAAGTGTCATGCGTCGTTATTCTATGAGTATGAGGTCGTCGTCGTCACCCGTCTCGTCGCGCTTCGGCGTCGGCATGGTCTTGAGGTTGCCCTTCTCGTCAAACATGCCGTAGGTGGTGCGCAGGACGATAAACTCGGTGCGGCGGTTGATCTGGTTGCAGATCTCCTGCTTGTCCTTGTCGAGTTTCTTGATAAACTCCTCGGTGAGCACGTCGCCCTCCTTGAGCCACGGGTAGCGCTCCAGCATCTTCTTGCGGACGGTCTTAGGCTTCTCCTTGCCATAGCCCACGGGAGTGAGTCGGTCGCGGGCGATGCCATGCTCGGTCAGATACGCCACCACCGACTCGGCGCGGCGCTGCGAGAGGCGCTTGTTGTACTCGGCGCGACCCTTGTAGTCGGTGTGGGCAGAGAGCTCGATGGTGACGTTGGGATTCTCGTTGAGCAACTTCACGAGGTCGTCGAGCGCCGTCTTCGACTCGGGGCGCAGCGTGGCCTTGTCGAAGTCGTAGAAGATGTTGTCTATGAGTACTGGCACGCGGATGGAGGGCAGCGGAAACTGCAGGGTGTGTTCCTCCGACTGATCGACGGAATCGACGTGGAGCTCCACGCGGTGGTTGAGATAGCCCTTGCAGGTGGCGAGCATGATGTAGTTGACGCCCGGATCGACGACCTGCTCAAAGGAGCCGTCGCCCTTGACGGAGAGTTTCAGGTTGGTGCCGTCGTCGCCGACCATGAACACCTCGGCGGCGGGCAGCTCGTAGCCGTCCATCTCATAGACCCATCCCTTGACGGTCTGGACCACCTCGGGCAACTCGAAACTATAGATATGGTCCCATCCGCGGCCGTCGCCACGGTTGGAGGAGAAGAAGCCCCTGTTGTGCGGGCCCTCGAAGGTCATGCCGAAGTCGTCGCCCTGGGAGTTGAGCGGATAGCCGGGATGCTCCAGGTGGTAGCGGCGGTCCTTGCCCACCTTGGCGATGAAGAGGTCGAGGCCTCCCAGTCCGGGGTGGCCGTTGGAGGAGAAATAGAGGTCGCCGTTGGGGCGGAAGGTGGGAAACATCTCGTCGCCAGGGGTGTTGATGGGCTCGCCGAGATTCTCCACGCCGCCGAGGCCGCCTCCCGTGATGCGCACGCGCCAGATGTCGAGGCCACCCTTGCCTCCGGGCATGTCGCTGACGAAGTAGAGCCAGTTGCCGTCGGGCGAGATGGCGGGATGGGCAAAGCTGGAGAGCGTGTCGCGGCTGATCTCCAGTTTCGTTGGCTTGCCCCAGGCTGCGTCGGAGCGCTTGCTGACGGCGATCTGGGCGTAGCGGGGATAGGAGGGGTCGGTGGGACACTGCGTGAGATACATCTCGCGTCCATCGACGCTGAAGGCGGGCGTGGCCTCGTCGAAGTCGGAGTTGAGGCCCGAGTCGATGGTGCGGGGGCGTTGCCACCGTCCCTTCTCGTCCTTCTCGCTGACGAAGATGTCGGCGTTCTTCGTGCCCGTGATGCCGCTCAGCTCGTCGCCCTGCGCCTCGTTGCGCGTGGAAGAGAAAAAGAGCTGGTCAAACTCGTCGCCGAAGAGCATCGGCGAGTAGTCGGCACGGCGGGAGTTGAAGATCTCCATCCGCTTCACCGTATATTTGGATCCGAGCTCCTTGATGCGCGGGGCGTCCTGGGCGGCCTTGAGGCCCTGCGTGGCCAGCGGGTGGTCGGGCATGGAGTCGAGGGCGGCGCGAAACTCCGTCTCGGCCTCGGCGTAGCGTCCCGACTTCATGAGGTTGCGAGCCAGCATCAGGTGGGTCTCGCCGTCATCCTGATGGTAGCGGATGACGTTGCGCAGGGCGGCGACGGCACGCTCGGAGGAGTTGATGCGGTCGTAGCAATGTGCCATCTTGGCCGACAACTGTCCGCGCTTGTCGCGATCCTTGGGCGGAGTGCGCTGGTATGCGGTCTTAAACTGGGCCGCCGCGTCATAGTACTCGCCCAACTGCAGAAATTTCTCGCCCTTGCGGATGTTTTTGTCCACACCGCAGGAGACGAGGCAGAGCGCGGCGAGCACCCATGCTGTAAGTGTCTTCTTCATCATGCTAATATAACGAAAACGGAGGCCGTTTATTGCCTCCGTGGTGGGTATCTCCATGACCGTGGCTATGTCGTCAGATCATATTCTTGATGGAGTAGTAGGTGCTCTTGAGCCACGAGTTGCCCTCGGCGATGAGGGTCGTCACCTCGGCCATCGTCCACAGGCCCACACAGACGGCCACGACGAAGAGCAGGCTGAAGGCGAAGAAGATCCATAGGTCGCCGTCCTCGTAGTCCTCCTGAAACTTGCGGATCTTCGCGCCGCTCCACAGACAGAAGACGCTCAGGTGGCACCAGATCCAATGGAGCATACCGGCAAAGCCCTCGGCACGCTTCTTGAACTGGTGGACGCTGGCCTCCGGCAATTGTTCCTCGACAGCAGGGGCGGGCGTAGGCGCGTCGGCAGGCTGGGGCGCGGGTGGTGTGACAAGGCGCGACGAGACCATGGGCAGGTGGCTATGGGCCGCCACGGGGGAACTATCGGCTACGGGGATGACTGACCGCGCGCGGGTGCGAAACACCTTGGGCGGGTCGAACTGGCAAACCATGACCGACTGGCAGTATGGGCAGCGGTATTTCATGCGGCCATAGTTCTGCGTCTCGGCGATGAAGGTCTGGCCGCAATGGTTACATTTGACGGAGAATCTCATATCGCCGCAAAGGTACGAAAAATCTTAAATACTCGAAAAATTATAAGCGCAAAAATGCTGCTCGGCGACGGATTGTGGGCTGATAGGCGCCCTGCGGGCCGTGGTGGACCAAGAAAGAGGCGAGGGGATGTGTGGAAAAAGAGTTTCCACGACATCCCCTCGCATAGTTTTTTTACTATCCCTTAGTCCTTAGTCGATCCACTTCACGTAGCAGAAGTCCTGACGGTGGGGGAGCAGGGCGTTCTTCGGATACATTCTCACGGCACACTTGTAGGAGCCGGCTTCGTCGGCCTCGAATGTCACCTTGAACGTGAAGAGGTTGCCCTCCTGCTTCACCATCTCGAAGGGATGCACCTTGTGGATCTGCAGGTCGTCCTCGCTATGGCTGCTGAGCACCACCAGTTCGAGTCCGATGGCGTCGTTGAGTCCCTGCTCGTCGATGGTGTAGGAGAGGGTGACGGGCTTGCCTGTGGCGACGTCCAGGAGGGCCGTCTCGTCCTTATCGACCACATGGATGGCGTCCCAGCGAGCGGCGACGTTCTCCTTCCAGAGGGCGATCTCCTTGGCCTTGGCGTAGTTGTCGGCTACCAGCTCCTTGAAGCGGTCCGCCTCCTTGTTGTAGAACTTCTCGTAGTAGTCGTCCAGCTGCCGCTTCATCGTGTAGTGGGGGGCGATGGTGGCAATGGAGTTTTTCACGACCTTCACCCAGCCAGCGGAGTAGGCCTTGCGGCCGCGGTTGAAGTAGAGCGGGATGATGTCGTTCTCGAGCAGCGAGTAGATGGTGGCTGCGTCGAGCTGGTCCTGGTAGGTCTGGTTCTGATAGGTGCGCTCCTGCGGCAGGGCCCAGCCGGCACCCTCGCGGTAGCCTTCCACCCACCAGCCGTCGAGCACGGAGAGGTTGACCACACCGTTCATCTCGGCCTTCTCGCCCGAGGTGCCACTGGCCTCCAGCGGGCGCGTCGGCGTGTTCATCCAGATATCCACACCGCTGACGAGGCGGCGGGCCAGGCGCATGTCATAGTCCTCCAGGAAGATGATCTTGCCCAGGAACTGCGGCATACGGGAGATCTCGAAGATGCGCTTGATGAGGCCCTGGCCGGCACCGTCGGCGGGATGTGCCTTGCCCGAGAAGAAGAAGAGCACGGGACGGTCGGGATCGTTGACGATCTTCTCCAGACGGTCGAGGTCGGTGAAGAGCAGGTGGGCGCGCTTGTAGGTGGCGAAGCGGCGGCAGAAGCCGATCATCAGGGCGTTGGGCGTGATGCGCTGGATGATGGACATCACCTTGGCGGGGTCGCCCTGGTTGCGGAGCCACTGCTGTGTGAACTTGTCGCGGATATACTTCACGAGCTTCTTCTTCAGCGCCATGCGCGTCTCCCAGATCTCCTCGTCGGGCACGTCGTAGATGGCGTGCCAGATGCGCTCGTTGCTCTGGTCGTAGAGGAAGTTGTCGTCGAAGTAGGAGTCGTAGAGCTTGCGCCACTCCGTGGCCGTCCAGGTGGGGAAGTGGACGCCGTTGGTGACGTAGCCGACATGGTTCTCCTCGGGGTAGTAGCCCTTCCAGATCGGGGCGAACATCTTTTGGCTCACCCAGCCGTGGAGCTTCGACACGCCGTTGACTTCCTGGCAGGTGTTGCAGGCGAAGACGCTCATGCAGAACTTCTCGTTGTGGTCGTCGGCGTTGATGCGGCCCATGCCGATAAACTCATCCCAGCTGATGCCCAGCTTCTCGGGATAGCCACCCATGTACTTGCCGAAGAGGTCTGCCTCGAAGTAGTCGTGGCCGGCCGGCACGGGGGTGTGGACGGTATAGAGCGACGAGGCGCGCACCAGCTCCATGGCCTCGTTGAAGGAGAGGCCGTCCTGGATGTAGTCGCACAGGCGCTGGAGGTTGCACAGGGCGGCGTGGCCCTCGTTGCAGTGGTAGATGTCCTTCTTGATGCCCAGCTTCTTGAGCATGAGGGTGCCGCCGATGCCGAGCAGGATCTCCTGCTTCAGGCGGTTCTCGTTGTCGCCGCCGTAGAGGTTGTGGGTGATGGGGCGGTCATACTCGGAGTTCATCTCGTTGTCCGTGTCCAGCAGGTAGAGTTTGATGCGTCCCACGTTCACGTGCCAGACAAGGGCGTGGACCTGGTAGTTCTGGTAGGGGATATCGATCACCAGCTGGTTGCCGTTGGCGTCGAGCTCGCGCTCGATGGGCAGCGCGTTGAAGTACTGTGCGTCATATTTGGCTATCTGCTGACCGTCCATCGACAGCGACTGCGTGAAGTAGCCGAAGCGATAGAGCAGGCCGACACCACAGAGATCGACGTTGGAGTCGGAAGCCTCCTTGAGGTAGTCGCCGGCCAGCATGCCCAGGCCGCCGCTGTAGATCTTCAGCACCTGGTTGAGGCCAAACTCCATGCAGAAGTAGGCCACGGACGGGCGAGACTTGTTGACTTCCTCGTCCATGTACTCGCGAAACTGCTTATAGACGTTGTGGACCTTGCGCATCAGCTCCTTGTCCTTGACGATCGCTTCCTTGCGGTCGTAGTTGAGGCGCTCCAGGAGCAGAACGGGGTTGTGGCCCACCTCCTCGTAGAGTTTCTCGTCGAGGCTCTTGAAGAGGTTGCGGGCCTCATAGTTCCATGCCCACCAAAGGTTGTGTGCCAGTTCGTTGAGGCAGTCCAGCTCCTTCGGCAGTGACGACTTGACGTTCACTTCCTTCCACTGGGGCAAATTGGAATAATCCGATTTGATCTTCATAGCGTGTAGTGTTATCTATTGTTGTAATGTTGTTTCTATATATATAATGGATAGAGCGGATGTCGGGGCGCATCCTTGGCCCTTCTATTCCGCCCGCTTTTCGGCCTTGCGCAGCGCGAGGTCGTAGGCCTCCTCGTAGTAGGGGATAAACTCGCTCCACAGGGCCTTCTTTGAGAGTTTGTCGGCCTTGCTCCGGCAGGCGCGCACCTCCTTGGGCGTCATGGCGGCGAAGCGTGCCACGGTGGCCTTGATGTGGTCGGCTACCTCCGAGAAGTTGTAGTCGGTGCGGTGGACCACTTCCACGCCGTCCTCGATACTGGCACTGGCGCCCTTGACGCTGTTGGCCCACAGGCCAAAGCCGGCCAGGTCGGTCGTGATGCAGGGCACGTGGAAGGCCACGGCCTCCAGCGGGGTGTAGCCCCACGGCTCGTAGTAGGAGGGAAAGACGCAGAGGTCGTTGCCCAGTACGGTGTCGTAGTAGCTGAGATCGACGATGCCGTCGTCGCCCGTGAGGTAGCAGGGCATGAAGATGAGTTTCACGTTGTCCTCCTGGCGGTTGGCCATGTCGAGGTGGCGCATCATGCCGACCACCTGGTCGTGGTCCATGTCGCCCAGCCAGTGGGTGAGCATGGGGTTCTCCAGCGGCGTGTCATAGCTCTTGCGCTGCTGCAGACGCTCCTGAAGGTCGGCCCGCGGCCCACTCACCCAGCCTGGCACGGCGATGAAGGCGACGATGGGACGCTGGAGGTCGGTGTCGCATCTGAGGCGGTTCATCGCCTCGATGAAGACGTCGAGACCCTTGTTGCGAAACTCGTAGCGTCCTGAGGTGGAGACGATCAGTGCCTCGTCGCCGATCTGTGTGCCCAGCAGGGCGTTGGCTATGGCCAGCAGCCGCTTGCGGGCCGCCTTGCGCTTGCGCGTGAACTGCGGTCCGACGGCCACGAAACTGTTGTCGAAACCATTGGGGAGCACCACATCGACGAGCTTGTCGAGCAACTCGGCACACTCGCGGGCCGTGATCTCGCTCACGGTCGTGAAGCAGTCCACGTGGTGGGCTGCCTGCTTCTCGATCGAGTGTTTGCTCTCCATGTTGAGCTCCTGTGCCATCTGGTCGCCGTTGTAGGCCCACAGATAGTCGTAGAGCGGCTTGTTGTTGCCCGCAATGCTGCGTCCGATACAGGTGGCGTGGGTCGTGAAGATCGTGGCTACCTGGGGCACGAGCTTCTGGATCACCAGGGCGGCGGAGGCCGTCTGCCACTCGTTGGCGTGGAGCACGACACGCTGGTCGTCCAGACGGTAGTGGCGGTAGAAACTCTCTACCACCTTGGCGGCGGCCCAGCCGAAGAGGACGGAGTCATCGTAGTCGCCAAAGGCGTGGAGGCTGTCCACGTCAAACTGCTGCCAGAGGCGGCCGTAGAAGGCGTCTTTCTCGTCGAAAAGCGGGCGCCAATCGACCAGGATGGCTACGGGACGGCTCGGGATCGTCCAGCGTCCTACGCGCACGTGCAGACCCTCGCAGCGGGCCACGTCCTCCCATTCGGGGAAGAGGCTTTCCTCCTCGAAGTAGGGGCACGGGCGGTCCTGCCAGCAGTCTGGACCGATGAAAATCAACTGGTCGTGGATCCGGTCTTGGAGCGTCCTCGCCCGGGTGGAAAGCACGGTGTAGATGCCGCCCACCTTATTGCAGACCTCCCAACTGGTCTCAAAGATATAGTTGGGGAATAATCTCTCTTGTTCCATGAAAACAATCTAAAAATGAAGCCTCGCCAAGCCCTTTCTCCATCGTCCCGACAAGGGGGCGAGGCTATGGATGGGCCGCGAAGTTGCTGCAAAGGTACGATAAACTCGCCAATGAGCCAACTATTTGCGCATCTTTTTTGCCTTTGTCATGGCTTTGTTGCACAGTTTTTGCACACGCTATGCAAAGTGAGGCTTTCGGCCCAGGTCGCCGTCTTGCCCTGGCGGGATCGGGAGCAAATCAAAACGAATCACCTAAAACGGACAACCCAAACAACTCCTACAAGGACGAAGCGCCAGGAGAATCCCTTGTGGGTGAAACTCGCTTTTAGACGCAGTTCGTATTTGTACGCGTTGTTTGGGTCGTATACGTTGTTGAGTCGTAAAACGTTGTTGAACCGTATGCGTTATTTGGCCGTATGCTTTGTTGGTACCGTATGATCGCAGGTCCACGGTCGCTCTTCTGTCATTGGCAAGCCACCCTGGCGGTGTCCGGCGTTTTGGCGCTCCCCCTAAGCCTTTCTTCTTATGCCTTGATCTTCGGATAGCGGCGGAAGAAGCCATCCAGGCGCAGGCGGACGACGCCGAAGAGCGCTTCGGAGAAGATACCTCCACTCATCTTGCTCGTGCCCTCGCGGCGGTTGGTGAAGACGACGGACACCTCCTTGAGTTTGAAGCCAATCTTGTAGGCAGTGTACTTCATCTCGATCTGGAAGGCGTAGCCCTTGAGTCTCACCTCGTCGAGGGGAATGGTCTCCAGCACGCGCCGAGTGTAGCAGACGAATCCTGCCGTGGTGTCGTGGATGTTGACACCCGTCACCAGACGGACGTAGCATGAGGCGAAATAGCTCATCAGCACGCGTCCCATCGGCCAGTTGACGACGTTCACACCGCTGACGTAGCGGCTGCCCACGCTGAGGTCGTAGCCCTCGTCATGGCAGGCGGCATAGAGGCGTGGCAGGTCGTTTGGATCGTGGCTGAAGTCGGCGTCCATCTCGAAGATGTAGCCGTAGTCGCGTTCCAAAGCCCACTTGAATCCGGCGATATAGGCCGTGCCAAGTCCCAGTTTTCCGCTGCGCTCCACGATGAAGAGGCGGCCTTTGAACTCGTCCTCCATCAGGTGGTGGACAATGTTGGCCGTACCGTCGGGACTGCCATCGTCGATGACCAGGATGTGAAAGTATTTCTCCAGGCCGAAGATGGCTCGTATGATCTTCTCTATGTTCTCCTTCTCGTTGTACGTCGGGATGATGATGATGCTGTCGCTCTTCTCCATAATAGGTTGGATTGATATTGTTTGCAAAGATAATGCTTTTTACTTGAAAGGGCGCAAGGATGAGGATAAAAAAGTTTAACCCCCGCGGGTTTCTCCTTGTTCTTGCTGGTCGGAGTCCCACAATTTCCTTACTGATCGGGGTTCTCCACAAATCCTTGGTATTCCTTGACCAGTCCCGACATCACGCGCTTATACGCTTCGTCCATCGTGGTCTTGACATTCTCCGGTCCCTGCGTGGTGGGGTAGATGGGCTCGTGGATGGTGAGGCTCAGCCGGTGCCACGTCAGCCAGCGCCAGTCGCGCATGCGGGGCATCACGTCGAAGGCGCCATTGATCGTCAGCGGGCAGACTGGCAATTGGAGTTCGTCGGCCAGCATGAACGCACCTCTTCTGAACACGCCCATGTGGCCAGTGAAGGTTCGTGCTCCCTCGGGAAACACCACCAGCGACATGCCCTCCTGGAGCACCTCGCGTGCCTGGTCGTAGGTCTGGCGGATCTTGCTCGGGCCGCGCTTATCGACGTAGATGTGGTGGGCTGCCTCGCAAGCCTTGCCTACGAAGGGAATCTTGCGCAGTCCCTGTTTCATCATCCACTTGAAGTTGCGGCCCAGGAAGCCGTAGATGATGAAGATGTCAAACGATCCCTGGTGGTTGCTGACAAAGACGTAGCTCTGGTCCTTGCGCAGATGTTCCCGTCCTTCCACTTTGATGGGGAGCAGGCTGACCCAGATGATGAACCTTGCCCACCATTTGCCGGGGTAGTAGCCCCAGTAGTGTCCGTCGCCCAGCGTGCATCCGATCGTCGTCACCAGCGCACAGGCAATGGAACAGAAGATGAGGAAGGGCAGGACCACAAAGAGTTGATAAATCCTGTAAATGAGTTTCATGTTGTGTGTGTGTTTTAAAAAATATTGAGTTATTATCGATTCGGATGTTCTTGTCAGTTGTCCTTGGCGACCGGGTCTGCCGGACGGTGCTTCGTCCTGAGCGTGATGACGGTGATCTCGTTGGGCATGTTCAGCCGGAACGGCACCAGCCCTCCCAGTCCGGTGTTGACGTAGAGGTAGCGTCCCTGATGCTCGTAGAGTCCCTTGTCGGGACGGCCTCGCCACTGGGTCGGCCGGTGTCCGAAGAACTGCATTTGTCCGCCGTGGGTGTGTCCGCTCAGCGTCAGTTGGGCCGTGGTCTTGGGCAGTATGTCTCGTCGCCAGGCCGAGGGGTCGTGTTGCAGCATCACCACAAATGCCCCTGGCCGCACGCCCTCAAGGGACTTCCTCGTGTCGGCAAGGTTGGGGAAGGGTGGCTCGCCGTCGTTCTCCGTGCCTGCCACGACGAGAGAGTCGCCACCGCGTCTGATGACGAGATGGTCATTGCGCAGCAACCGCCATCCCAGGGCGTTTTGTTCTGTCTCTACGAGCAGGCGCAGCAGGCGGTCCTGAGCCTCGTGAGTGTCTTTGGCGTAGCTCGCATAGTCGTGGTTGCCGAGTACGGAGACCATGCCCTGGGTCGTACTGCGCAGCAGGTCGGTGTGGGGAAAGATCTCCTGGGGACGGATGTTCTGCACGTCACCCGTGAAGACCATCAGGTCGGCGTGCTGCCGGGCGATGGAGTCCATCTCCGCTTGGAGAATCTTCTGTCGCCAGCCGTAGAAGGTGCCGAGGTGGAGGTCGGAGATATGGAGGATCTTGTAGCCGTCGAAGGCTGCGGGGAGGTCTTCAAACTGCAGCGTGAGGTGGTTTACCTTCACCTGTCTCACGCCGACGGTCAGACCATAGATATAGGCCAGCACGCCGCCACAGCCCAGCAGGATGCCGATGTAGTGACCCAGGTTGATGCGCGGCCAGCCTGTCAGCCGCATCAGACACGACCCGAGGAAGGAGCACAGGGCAAAGATGGCCTTCGGACCGACGAAGAGGCCCAGCAGGAGCAAATAGGTGTTGAGCCAGGCAAGGTCGGAGGGAGCAAAACTCGGGAGCGACGCGAGGGTGATGGTATAGGTCGAGAGTGCGATGCAAGGCACCCACCACAATAGTCGCAGCCACCACGGCAGACTATATCGGCGGCGGAAATAGTGGACGTCGATATAGAGGTCGGAGAGGACGATGACCAACAGGAGGGGGATGACGATTCTTGCTATCACGGGCTCTGAGTGCTTCTATCTTGAATGGTCAGATGTTATCTTGATCTGTCAAAGGCTATTTTGTACGGTCAAACTCCAGTTCCTCGCCACGGTAGCCCTCGTCGAAGGTGCCGCGGTCATAGACGAGGTGGCCGTTGCAGAGAGTCTGCTCCACGCGCCAGCGGAAGGTCTTTCCCTCCAGGGGGCTCCATCCACACGGACTTTGTATCTCTGTCTTCGTCAGCGTCCACGGACAGTCGGGGCGCACGATGGCGATGTCGGCATGGTAGCCTGGGCGCAGAAAACCGCGCTCTCTGACGTGGAAGTATTGGGCTGGATGGTGGGCCATGAGCGCCACCAGTTGCTCGATCGTAATCCGTCCCGCATCGACCAGGCCCAGCATGGCGACGAGGCTAAACTGCACCATGGGCATTCCCGAAGCGGCCCGTGCGCAGCCTCCTTCTTTTTGCGAGGGTAGGTGAGGGGCGTGGTCGGTGGCGATGGTGAGGATGCGTCCGTCGGTCAGTCCTTCGATCAAGGTCTCTTGGTCGTGGGCAGTCTTGACGGCAGGGTTGCATTTGATGCGGGTGCCCAGTCGCTGGTAGTCCTTGTCCGTGAAGAGTAGGTGTGCCGTCACGGCCTCGGCGGTGATGTTGGCATCGCCATGGGCGGCGATCATCTCCAGTTCGCGGGCGGTGGAGATATGGGCCACGTGGAGTCTTGCTCCTGCCTCGGTAGCCAACTGGAGGGCCAGGGCGGTGGACCGAACACAGGCCTCCTCGCTTCTGATCTCGGGATGGTGCTCCACGGCAGGATCCTCGCCATAGCGCTCCTTGGCCAATCGCATGTTCTCGCTGATGAGGGTGGCGTCCTCGCAGTGGCTCACGACGGGAATGTCGAGCTGGGCAGCCATGTGGAACACCTCTTTCAGTGCCTCGCCACGGTCCACGAGCATGTTGCCCGTCGATGATCCCATGAAGAGTTTGATGGCGGGCGTATGTTGCCAGTCGGCCTGACGGAGCGTCTCGGCGTTGTTGTTGGTTGCGCCGAGGTAGAAGGCGTAGTTGACGGCGCTGTCTTTCCTTCCCCGCTGCCGTTTGTCCTCCCAGGCCGCTTCCGTCGTGGTGGTGGGCACGGTGTTGGGCATTTCCATATAGGAGGTCACGCCGCCGTAGGCTGCTGCACGGCTCTCGCTGCGTATCGTCGCCTTGTCCGTCATGCCCGGCTCGCGGAAGTGGACGTGCTCGTCGATGACGCCTGGCAGCACATAGCATCCTGCCGCGTCGATGACGTGGTCGTAGTGGTCCTCCGCCAGAGGGGCTTCCGTTCCGATGGAGGCGATGCGTCCGTCGTCGCCTATGGTGATGATGCCTCGTCTCGACACGCCCTCATTGACGAGGGTGCCGTTTTTGATCAGCGTGCTCATGATTCTCTGTGTCTATATATAATAGGTATAGGGGGAATGGAAGTCTAATAAGATATGGAGTCGCTCGCCATCTGGTTGGGCGTGATCGGAGCCACGTTGGCGTCGCCTTCGCTCATGGGCACGGCTGGCACGTCCTCCATCGTGCCGTTGTTGCGCTGCAAGGTCTCCTGGAAGTGCTGGTAGAACTGCTTCACGTCGGGGTCGTTCTTGAAGTTGTCGGGTGCCTTGGCCATGATAAACTCTATCCACGAGGGCAGACCGTCGAGGGCGGTGGCGAAGAGGTAGTCGTTGAGCCAGACGGGGTAGGCGTCGGGCGTGGTGTCATACTGGATGCGGGTGAAGAATCCCCACGGACCCAGGATGTTGTCGAAGTTGTCCGTCACGAATTTCGTGAAGAGTTTGTCGCCCTGCTCAAAGACTTTGATGGCCTTTTTGGCCAGCCGGATGTTGACCGTCGCCTCGTCCTGTCCGTTCATGATGGCCGCGCTCTGCTCGTGGTCGATGTCGGCATACTGGTTGCGGATCTGCACGAAGCGGTTCCAAAACTTGTTGAGTTTGTCGTTGAGCGGTGTGCCGCTGACCTTCTGCTGTGTGTTGTCGAGCTTGATGCTGATGTTGCCCTGCTCGATGACGACGGGCTGCGAGAGGTCCTTGTCGTCCATGAAGATGCGGGCGACGTGGGCGCTATCTACTTTGCCGCTGAAGGAGAACTGACCGTGTACGACGTCGCAGGAGTCGAGGTTGGTCAGGTTGCCGTCCTTCGTCACCTTCAGATAGAGCTTTTGGCCGTCAAGGTCCGACACGTTGGAGGAACCCTGTATGTCGTAGGTGCCGGCACAGGAGGTGAGCGACAGGAGTGCGGTAATAGTATAGACGATCTTGTTCATAATATGTTTGACCATTTGGCCGAGGCGGTCTCGGCGACAGATCCTTTTAGATTTCGTTATTGATGGTTCTCTTGCTCTTCTTTGCGCAGTTCGTGGCCGATGCGGTGGGTGGTGTACATCTCCAGCAGGGCGCCTATCAGCAGCGCCACCACCCAGTTGTTGTGGAATATATTGACGTAGTTGGCATAGCCCGAGATGGACTGGGCAAACCAGGGCTTGAGGAGGTGGTAGCAGTCCTCGACCATGAACACGCCGGCGCAGACGAAGCAGGCCAGGGCGAAAAACTGGATGCGGCGCAGACGGCGCAGCGTGATGCTGGTGCCCTCATAGCGCTGGCGCGCTTGCATGGCGGCGAAGAGCAGGCTTCCCGCCAGCACCAGGAAGCAGACAAGGCCCTGGAGGATGAAGAACACATAGCAGCCGGCACCCGCCACCATCAGCACGCCGCCGGCGAGGAAGAGGAAGGTCTCTGCCTTACTTAATTGTTTCATAGAAAGCTGGGTTGTTGTCCGAATTTTCGTCGTCGCTCAGCACGAAGACGTCCTCGTCGTCGGTCTTCATGAAATAGCGCTCGCGACCCACGCGGGCCATGGCCGAGAAATCGGCCCGGAGCTCGTGCAGCCGCTGGTTGTTGGTCTGATAGACCTTCTCATACTTGGCGATCTCGTCCTGTAGGTCAGAGATCCTGTAGTCGTACTCGAAGCGCTTCATGAAGCAGTCGTCGCCCAGGAAGCCGACATAGAGCACGCCCATCACCACCACGATGTGGTATTTGAAGCGGCTGAGGATTCTGACGATATGTCCGGTAATCTTAATCACGTTCGATTTTTGTTTCTGCAAAAGTAAGTATTTAAAAGCATACAAAGGGCAAACGCTCTTGCATTTTTTATCTATTTAACCATAAAATGTGGATGGACGCGAGGATTGTTACCAACTTTTTGCTACCTTTGCAATGTGATAAAGCCTGCGGGCGCCTTGGGGCGCTTGGTTGCGGCGGGGATAGGGGCTGCCCGTCTTGCGTCGCCGACATCAGGCCAAAACCTAACTCAGCCAATGAACGAATATATTGTTTCTGCGCGCAAATACCGTCCGATGAAGTTTTCCGACGTCGTCGGCCAGGACGCGCTGACCACCACTCTCCGCAATACGGTCAAGTCGGGCAAACTGGCCCATGCCTACCTCTTCTGCGGTCCGCGCGGTGTGGGAAAGACCACTTGTGCGCGCATCTTCGCCAAGGCCATCAACTGCGAGCACCCCACCGACAACGGCGAGGCCTGTGGTGCCTGCGAGAGTTGCAAGGCTTTCGAAGAGGGCCGCTCCTTCAACATCTTCGAGCTCGATGCCGCGTCCAACAATGGTGTCGATCAGATCAAGCAGCTCATGGAGCAGACCCGCATCCCCCCGCAGGTGGGACGCTACAAGGTCTTTATCATCGACGAGGTCCACATGCTCTCGCAGCAGGCCTTCAATGCCTTCCTCAAGACGTTGGAGGAACCGCCCGCCCATGTCATCTTCATCCTCGCCACGACCGAGAAGCATAAAATCCTGCCCACCATCCTCTCACGCTGTCAGATCTACGACTTCGAGCGAATGTCCGTGGCCCATATCATCCAGCAACTGAAGATGGTGGCCGATCGCGAAAAAATCTCCTATGAGGAGGAGGCCCTGGGCGTGATAGCGGAGAAGGCCGACGGCGGTATGCGCGACGCGCTCTCCATCTTCGACCAGGTGGCGAGTTTCTCGCAGGGCAACGTCACCTTCGAGAAGACCATCGAAGACCTCAACGTCCTCGATGCCGACAACTACTTCAAGACTGTCTTCCTAGCCTTGGACAACAAGGTGGCCGACATCATGCTGCTCCTCAACGGGGTGCTGGCGAAGGGCTTCGATGGGGGCAACTTCATCGTCGGACTGGCCAGCCACATCCGCAACGTGCTCATGGCCAAGGATCCGCAGACCTTGCCGCTCCTGGAGGTCAGCGACCGCCAGCGCGAGCAGTATCAGGAGCAGGCGCAGAAGTGCCCGGCCCGCTTCCTCTACCAAGCGCTGCGCATTGCCAACCGTTGCGACGTGCAGTATCGCCAGTCGTCCAACAAGCGCTTGCTCGTGGAACTGACGCTCATCGAGATCGCGCAGATCACCCAGCCCGAGGACGATACGGCGGGTGCGGGGCGCAGCCCTAAGCAGTTGAAAACCCTGTTTCAGAAACTACTCCGACAGGTGCAGCCAGAAAGGGGCGCGCAGGTGGCCCCGGTTGCACAGAGAAAGCGGCAACACGCCCAGCAGACCGTGCAGCCGACTACGGATCAGTCGCAGTCTGCTGACCAAAAGGCTGACCAAAGGATGGAACCCAAGCCAACTCAGCAGTCTTCCGAGACAGTTAGGACGGCTCCTCCCGCAGGGGCGCTGAAGTCGGCCAAGCTCAATCTCGGGCGCAGTATGGGAATGTCCTTTGGCGATATCCTGACCCACAAGGATAAACCCACGGCGGAGCAGACGGTGGAGGTGGAGAATGCCGAGGAGCGCAACGCCTTCACGGAGGAGGATCTCCTCGTCCAGTGGCGCGCGATGTGCACCCGTATGCCAGAGAACATGCGGGCTATGTCCACGCGAATGAGAAACCTCAGTCCTGTCATTACCGACTATCCCAACGTGGAGATTGTAGCGGAGAATCAGATTCTCTACGACCAGATGCTGACCATCAAGAGCCGCATCCGTGCCACGCTGGCCAAATGCCTGAAGAATGGCAGTCTTCAGGTCTCCATCCGTCTGGCCAAGCAGGATGAGATCAAGCCGCTGCTCTCGCCCAAGGAGACGCTTGACCAACTGGTCAAGGAGAATACTGCTGTGGGGCGGTTGGTGCAATCCCTCAGCCTCGATCTGGCCTGATGTGCTATTACTCCCACCTTTGTCCCTGGAGGCAAAGATACGGCGTTTTTTCGCCGGATTATTTTGCGGTTTGGAAAAAATGCCGTATCTTTGCACCCGATTTTTATCAATTGGCTCCGTAGCTTAGCTGAATAGAGCGTCAGATTCCGGTTCTGAAGGTCAAGGGTTTGAATCCCTTCGGAGTCACTTCTCACAGAAAGGGTAGTGCAGTCTTAGGATTTTATGAGGTGGCAGTCCCACTGCATCAAGTCCATGAGTTTTCCTTCACGACCCAATCCCCTCCTTACTGGCTCGCAACAGTCGTCAGCTATCATCCTTTGTAGAGAATATATCAAGTTGGATAATAATACAAATAAGATATGGCATTACAGATAGCATCCATATTTGTACTTACTGGTGAAGCGGCTCAGCGGTTTGAAGCCGAGGCGCAGGCAAACTACCAGCGTTATCTCAACCGCTCTGATGAAGAGAAAAAGGCAGACGAGGAGGCTCTTGAAAGGGGGTTCGTCAAATTGCGTCGTATGTTGGCTAAAGCGCATCTTGGTGACAAATGAGTTTTCTAGGAGATAAATGTAGTTAGTTTCTTATGGTAAAGCTAGAAGATAGTCTCAGCATTGAAGTCTTGTCAAAAATCGCAAATGCGATGGGTTATAGAATAGATATTGTAGAACTTTTAAAAAAAACATCATGAAGAAGATAATGTTAAGTGTTGCGTTGATTACCATTGCAATGAATGGGTATTCTCAATCTGTCACGAACAGTGTATGTGATTCTACTCTTGTTTATATTACCAAGCAGTTGGATAATATTGAATTCGGAATAAATGGGAAGAATAGATTTAAGTTATATCCGACGGAAAATGTCTATACGTTTTTGAGGCTGGACACCGCAACAGGAAGGGTAGCTCAAGTACAGTGGTCAATGGACAGTGAAAATGAAGGCTCTATTATCATCAACGATGAGGACTTGTCCCTTGGCTTGGGTAGTGGCACTTTCGAGTTGTATCCAACGAAAAATTTGTTCCAATTCATTCTTCTAGATAAAGTGACAGGAAGACAATGGCATATACAATGGGGTATGGAAACAACAAAGCGCTGGATAAGAAGAATATATTAAACTACAACTGTTATGGGGGAGGTGCAACGTAAATATGAAGCGCACATGCTAACATGGGCTATTGCTAATGATGCTCGTTTCGTAAATGTTGACGATGTGAAAACTGGGCTAGATTGCAACTGCGTCTGTCCAGCTTGTATAGAATCGTTGATCGCTAAAAACAGAGGACTAGCGCGTGTTCATCTTTTTGCACATAAATCTGGGTCAGAATGTGCTTTGGCATATGAGTCGATGTTGCACCTTCTTGCTAAGGAGCGTGTACAAAGGGCATTTTTGAATGCTGATTGCTTTTTGCTTGTTTATGATTACAGGTCATACTGTCCATCAAAATGCCGCTTGATGATTTCCGAAACAGACAATTGAGAAAGCCTAACGTCTTATTTTAAGAAAAATGAAAGCAATAAATGCCCGTCTTCTTTTGGGTCTGATTTCGATTGGCGGAGTATTGTGCTCATGCCAAGTGAAGACAGACTGGAGGGAAAAGCCTTTGGCAAGCGATTTGCAGTTCACACAGTTGGCGAGAAGCTGGGACGAGGGCATCCCATTGGGCAATGCGACTGTTGGCGCTTTGCTATGGCAAAGGGATTCGGCTCTACGTTTTTCCCTGGACCGTACCGACCTTTGGGACCTTCGCCCTATGGATAGTATCTCCGGATCCAACAACCGTTTCTCGTGGGTATATAGTCAAGTGCAAAAGGGCGACTATCTACCAGTTCTGAAGAAATACGACTGGCCTTATGACCAGCTGCCTGCTCCTTCGAAAATACCAGGAGCTGCCCTTGAGTTTCCTTTGGAAAAATTGGGTGAGCCTAACGACATACGTTTGTATCTGAACAATGCGTTGTGCGAGGCTCGTTGGGATAATGGCACCACACTGAAGACTTTTGTCCATGCCACTGAGCCTGTGGGCTGGTTTGTTTTTGAAAACCTCCCCGACACAATATGCCCCAGTTTGATAGCACCGAAATACAACAAGCCTGTAGCTGCTGGTGATAACGATCCGGTGACAGGCTTAGATTTGCGTCGCCTGGGATATGAACAAGGAACGCTACGGACTGAGAAGCAGGAAATAACCTATCATCAGCCGGGGTGGGGTGGATTCTATTACGACGTGAATGTACGTTGGAAACAAAAAGGCAAAAAGTTGTATGGCGTTTGGAGTGTCTCTTCTTCATTGTCGTCCGACAAGGCTTCGGAAGCAACCCTCCAAGCCCTGGAGCGTGGAGTGGACGCGGACTACAGTGCCCACATGGACTATTGGAACAACTATTGGCAAGCCTCTTCCATTTCCATACCCGATACGGTCTTGCAGAAGCAATACGACAACGAAATGTACAAGTTTGGTTCTGCTTCCCGTGAAAACTCTTCTCCAATCTCTCTCCAGGCAGTATGGACTGCCGACAATGGGAAACTTCCACCATGGAAGGGTGATTTTCATCACGACTTGAATACGCAGTTGAGTTATTGGCCATCCTATATAGGAAACCATTTGCAGGAAGAGATGGGCTATCTGAATACGCTTTGGAACCAACGTGAGGTCTATAGGAAATACACGAAGCAATACTTTGAATGTGAAGGTATTAACGTTCCGGGCGTTTGCACATTGACTGGCGAGCCGATGGGCGGCTGGATTCAGTATGCCATGTCTCCGACGGTGAGTGCCTGGCTGTCGCAGCATTTCTATCTGCATTGGAAATACTCGGCCGATAATGTATTTCTGAAAGAACGGGCATATCCGTTTACGAAGGATGTGGCGACTTTCCTCGAACAGCTTTCCAGTGTTGACAACCAGGGGTTTCGTCGTTTGCCAATGAGTTCAAGTCCCGAAATATTCGACAATAGTATCAAGGCTTGGTTCAAGGACATGACCAACTACGACCTTTCCTTGATGAAGTTTGCCTTCAAGGCTGCTTCCGAAATGGCCACGGCTTTGAAGTTGAATGACGAGGCGGTGCATTGGGAAAAAGTAGGAAAACAGTTGCCAGCCTTTGATCTGGACAAGGAGGGTTCGCTCACTTTCGCCAAAGGTTTCCCCTATAACGAGTCTCATCGCCACTTCTCCCACGCCATGGCAATTCATCCGTTAGGCTTGCTTGACTACAGTCAGGGAGAGGAGTCCCAAAAGATCATCAATGCTACGCTCAAACGCATGCAGGAAGTGGGCCCGGACTGGTGGTGCGGTTATTCCTACAGTTGGTTTGGCAACATGAAAGCCCGTGCATTTGACGGCGAGGGTGCCGCTCAGGCCCTGAAGACCTTTGCCGAATGCTTCTGCTTGCCGAATACCTTCCATGCCAATGGCGACCAGACGAATAGTGGTAAGTCAAAGTTTACCTATCGCCCCTTCACGCTCGAAGGCAACTTCGCCTTTGCTTCCGGAATACAAGAGATGCTGATGCAGAGTCATACTGGTATCATTCGAATTTTCCCAGCTGTCCCAGCTTCCTGGCAAGATATCTCTTTCCAGGATCTGCGTGCCATGGGCGCCTTCCTTGTGTCTGCCGAGCAAAAAGGTGGCAAGGTGCAGCAAATCAGCATTTATCCAGAGCAGGGCGGAACTTGCCGTATTGCTTTGCCTGCGTCTATGCAAAATGGAGAACCGACGGTGACAGGCAATGAGGGCGATGTAACCCGTGAGGGCGAAGTGCTGGTGATTCCAACTCAGAAAGGTGAAAGGATTATAATCCGTTGACCATAACACAAAGTGTTTTTTATGGTCTTTCCTTTTTGACAAACATAGTTGGGGTCCACTAATTCGAAATACCAGAAGTGGTGTTGGAAGAACTCCTGCAGAACTCGCTTGTGCATTTCGACCTACTCCACCATGCCGCCATTCGCCTGTTGATTTTCAACGACCGCTTAGAAATCATCAATCCCGGAAGCCTGTATGGCGGTCTCAAGATAGACGACATCAAGTTGGGCGTCTCTCGTCAGCGCAACCCCTTGATGGCAGGCTTTGCCGCCAGAACCATGATCTACCGTGGACTTGGTTCGGGCATCAAGCGTGTGGTGCGTGAGAATGCCCGCATCGACTTCGACAACGAAGAGTCGGCAAACCAGTTTAAGGTCACGGTCTGGCGCACTGCCCCTAAAGACGGCATAAAGGAAGGTAATACTACCCAGAAACCATCTGACAGTACCCAGAAAAGTACCCAGATAACCGCTGATAGTACCCAGATAGCTTCAAGTGATACCCATAAAAGTACCCAGAAAGCATCTGACAGTACCCAGAAACGAATCCTTGAAATAATAGAAGAAACCCCTCATGCAAGCAGGAAAGACATCGCTGAAAGGATAGGCATATCGGAAGATGGAGTAAAGAAGCAATTGGCCAATCTTAAAAGAATGGGACTCATAGAACGCGTGGGAGCAGCCAGAGGCGGCTATTGGAAAATCATTCAAGTTAGAGTGAGAAACAGAATGAAGTAAAGCAAGGAGGGTAAACTCTAAAAAAAAAGTTCATCTGATATTTGGAGTGATTAATACTGACGTTTATCAGTAGATAGCGCGCCCCGAAGAGATATTTTTTTATAGTTCATTGCAACGTCTTGTGTATTAAGTGTTTATGAATAATGTGCCCTGTGAGGATAGCTCTAACATTCCATTGTCTTTTTCGTATGCTCGGCATGAGCATTGTATAACGGGTGCAAGTCCCGAGTAAGCCCTAATAGCGGGAATTACATAGCCAAAGGCAAGGGTGTCCATCGTGAGTTGGAATCTGTAAGAAGCCGGCTGGCGGAACTTGCCGTATTGCTTTGCCTGCGTCTATGCAAAGTGGAGAACCTACGGTGACAGGCAATGAGGGCGATGTAACCCGTGAGGGCGAAGTGCTGGTGATTCCGACTCAGAAAGGTGAAAGGATTATAATCAGTTGGCCATAACATAAAGTGTTTTTACGGTCTTTTCTTTCTGATAAAGATACAACTGGTGAGCCGCGAGCTGAGCAACGCCGCCAACGAACAAGTGAAGCCCACCATCTACATAGAGACCGAGGTGGTGCGTGTGGAGGACAAGCACGTGCTGGTATGCTCCATCATCGAGGGACGCAACAAACTCTATAAGAACCTACAGGGCGAGATATGGGTGAAGCAAGGAGCCGACAAGCGCCGCATCACAGAGAATGCGGAGATACTCGCCCTGTTTAAATGTGTATAAACAAAAAACGCCTCGCACGATTTGAGCATTGTTAAGAGGCTTGGTGAGGACTGACACTGCAAAGATGCGAATAATCATTGATAATACAAACTTTTTAGCAAGAAAAATATCGCAAAGTGGATTTCTTTGACATATTTATATTTGATGATGTTAAATCAGACCTTGGAATCATACTTTGCCAGCCAAACAAAGCGGTTTTCAAGGTAAAAGTGTTATCTTTGTAACGTCTAACCCATACCGGAAGCCCCAATGGGCAGAGGATGGGCAGACATATATACATATAAGGCGTAACTGTACGCTTTGGTTTTGACGCAGTAAGAATCTGGCAGTTCGAGCAAAAGTTGTCAAGAACAAAGCAACGGGAACGCCTCATGAGGTGTATTGTATACAGCCCTTATTGGCTTCGGACGATTCTGTTGGGCGTTGGTCAAGAGAGCTTCCTATATACGTACACAGGCGTGGGGCTTTCGGCGTTGTTCGTTTCGACAACTTGGGCGATTCCAGAGCATTTACTGCGTGGAACGAGTGACAGGATTGGCTCCACGTTTTCATGTATATATAACAACCATTTATTAATCATGTCAATATGGTAGCCGTTGGCATTTACTGAAATGGATTTTATGCATAAGGAAATAAGATATGAAATAAAAGATGGTAAAATATATACCTACAAAATTGAGGAAATATCAAATTATTCCAAATTGCTTCGGTACAAACCGAATTATAGAAAAATTACAGACGATATTATCTTTGTTGATAATGGGAAACACAAAGATTACCTTTTACTCTCACAAGAATTATTTGCTGAAGAAATAAAACACTCGCCTAAGCCTACCACTAATGGGGTGTTAGGAAATCATTCTATATTCTTCTATATGTATGGTCATACGAAAGATTGGATAAAGGCGACAGAGAATGAAATAGCAGTTGGTAAAGCCCTACTAATATGTTGCTCAGATAGTAATATAGAAAAAACATTGCTAATGCTCAGAAACTCACGTGACATTAACGAGTATGTGCAAATGTTGGAAACCGAATATAAAATTTCGCAGATTGTTTCAAGACATATTGCAAATTTTAGTATGGCTCAGCTTGCTGGCATTAGATTTGAAAAAGTAGAAGAGACCATTGAAAAAGAAAGGCAGTTGTTGGAAAAACTACATGCGCTTTTACAATTAGAGCAAAGCTAACCCTATATCAACCTCAAATCCGCAACTATTAGGACTTTTTCCGTCTTTATGAATTGATGTTCAAAGTCAAAATCGTATTCCTGCCCAGCCTTCAGCTGCCCAGTTGCAAGTAGGGCGTTGACCAACAGACTGTTCATTTTGTCCGCAGTATTGAAATCATAGACTCTGCCAGAAGCTGACTGATAGGTGGTGTTCTCACAAGTTAGTTCCTCGATAGCGCGTAATATGGTGTCCGCACTGCAAGTGCGAAGGGATGGATGAAGAGACAAATGCCTCATGAGGTGAGTTGTCACATCTTCGACACATGAGCCGCCACAAAGATAGACGCACATCAAAGAGCGCAGGATCTCGCTATACTGATAGCCATGCCATTTGCATCTCATCCCCAATGTGGAGACTATGGTTTGAGCAAAAAGAGCATCAAATTGCTCCATGATTGGAAAAATTCCTCCAAAAGGAGTGGTTTCTCGGATTTTATTTATACATTTGCCATGTCATTCGGAGGTTTTGCTATACTTCTTTTTGCAGCACTAAGGTAGGTGAAAAATCTGACATGGCAAAAATCTGAGCAACTTTTTGTTGCTCAGGTACATATAAAAAAAACTAACTCATAGTGCTGCGGAAATTAGGTATATCAAAAAAAATATGACAGACAGATATTTACTATTTAAAGAATTTGCGCAAGAATGCAGCAACAGCGACTTCTATATAGGACAAGGAAATCCTAACTCAATGATTTTGTTTGTCGGCTGTGAACCCAACGATACAAATGAGCCGGAGCTGAAGGTGAGAAACAACAGACACACCTTTGAGTGCTTGAATGAACTAAATGGCAAGAGTTATAAGGACCTTTGGCAAATCCGCTCGAAAAAAGGCGAGGGATGTACATGGAGCAAGTATCAAAAGATAATAGATGCTGTTTATCCTAAAAGAAAACATATAGCAGGAAAATTAGATTTTGAAGAAATGGCATTTTGTACGGAGCTCAATAATGTTTGTGCTCGCCATTCTGCCTATGCAAAAAAAGACACGATAGGGACAAAACTTGAGTTGTTCAAAGAATCTAACTTCATACAATCTTTTCCTGTAGTGGTGCTTGCTTGTGGAAGCTATATTGTCAATCAAGGAAGCAATAGACAAATTGACAATACTTTTGGAGTGTCTTTTCACAAAGTTGGTTTACCTGATTCGACTCAAAATTATTGGATTCATTATGATGGTCTTGATTACGACAAATCAAATAAGTTAGTCATCCATACAAGACAATTAAGCGGACCAATAAATAATGAGTTACTATTTTCTATAGGTAACTCTATTAAAAGTTTTTTGGAATTAAATTGCGACTTATAAAGATTTGCCTATTTCTTTTGAGCGAACAAAAGAAATAGGCGATTTTCATCGGCTTAGCCCCTTTCTCTTTAGTGGCTTTACCATCCGAGTTGCTTGTCGCAAGCATCATCTTATCTGCTGAAAGCGGAGGATATCCACCCACCCAAAACGGGGATATCCGTTCACTTTTCTAGCTCTTTAGTCTAATGGCGTTGCAAAATTAGTCATTTCTGTGCGATACAACATCATAACCTTACTGAAAGTTACTCCTTGCTTGAATAGATGTTGTTCCTTGGGAATGGAAAGCAATGGGTACATATAGGCAGACGCACGATAGTAACCGATGTGGGAAAGATAATGCTGAGCCTTTTCCTCATCGGTTATCTCCATACCTCTGGTTTTGAGTAGCTGCACTAACTCTTGGGGTGTGGAGTATGTTTTTATGAACGGAATTCTTGTTGCCATATACCCATAAAAACAAAAACGACCCGCACATTTGAGCATCGTTG
>ENA-OROK01000924-OROK01000924.1-human-gut-metagenome-genome-assembly--contig:-NODE-924-length-31403-cov-4.272777_pt1 | contig 31403 bp, 21 predicted proteins | sample MGYA00242127_ERZ509046 | MGnify/ENA primary metagenome ERZ509046 (study PRJEB26280, sample SAMEA2338728) | human gut metagenome | biome: human gut; feature: human-associated habitat; material: faeces... | reverse complement strand
GTTCTCTTTGCCCTCTTTTTTTTCCACCATTCCACAATCTTTGACGTAGAACGAATATATTTGCCGAATGGCGATCCTAAATCCGTTAAGCAGGCTGCAATTACTACGGATAAAATTGAAGTTTTTCAAATCCCAAGAACAATCTTGTCTGAGAACAAAAACTTCTTGGATTTCAACGGGATTTATATTTTGGCAGACTCTTTGAAATCGGAAAAGCCGGAAATATACATAGGCAAAGGCAACGTAAAATCCAGAGTCTCACAACACGATAAAAACAAAGACTTTTGGAATGTAATATTTGCAATAAAGCTAAACGACAACGGCTTTGATGACGCGCAAAATAGTTATCTGGAACATTATTTTATAAAAAAGGCTACTGATTTAGGAATGTCCACTTTGGTCGAGAATAAACAGATCCCAAAATGCCCCAAATTGTCAGCTCCTGCGCTCTCAGACTTACAACATTATATAAACACTATTGAAATTTTACTTTCCACTCTCGGTTTGAAATGTTTTCAAATTATGGAGACCCAGTCCGAATCTGTATTTGTATGCAAGGACAAGTACGGAAATATCGGCGAAGGCGAATACCTCGAAGACGGTTTCATGTTATATAAAGGCGCCAAATGCAGCTTGGAACTGCATAAAGGAACAAAATCTCTGCCAATGCGGGAAGCCCTAATACAAGACGGAACTTTAAAAAAGTCCGGAGACCATTACGTATTGCAGTCTAATAAAATTTTTTCGTCTGTATCGTCGGCTTCTTCTATCATCCTTGGGCGACGTTCTAACGGATGGATAGAATGGAAAGACTCTAAAGGGAAAACTCTTGACGAATTAAAACGTTAGCGAAACTTTTTATTAGAAAGATGTGTAAATTAATGTTCGATTCTCTGTGGGGTCATTATTTTTTGCTTATCATGTTGGTGCCTTAGACTTGTTATTTTTGCCATAAGCTTAATTTCGTAAGTTCCTGATATTTTAGCTAAATTTTCAAAATTTGACTTACTGTCTTGGCTATTTTTAGCTGTAAAAATTTCGAATGCTAAAAGGGTTTTCTGTTTAGGAGTGAATATTCAGCTATTTCTCCCACTGTGCCAGCGATACATCTGCTCATACATGAAGCAGTATTTTTTCTATTTTAATATAAAACTCAAATATTAGATAAATCAATATGCTCTGGCGAATTACAACAAAAAGGAATTTGAATCGTACTTTCCTGTTGTATGAACAAATAGGGAAATAGAACCCAAATGATTAGTGGGTAAAAAGAAAATAGGTATTTAGAGCAAATAGGTAAATAAGTTCCATACATTCAACTGATGGTAGATAAAGCTTACTTTTCCCATACCAATTTGTTCAAAATGGTATATCTATAAATGTTCTAAGGGATCGATTTAACTAAATAGCTATTTGCCCTATTTGCCTATTTTCCCTATTTTGCTTTTTATATAAGGCCTAAGATCCCAAGTAGATTAGCGAAGTAGGCTTTTATGCCTATAAGGAGCGTTAATTCTGCCAGTTCCTAATTTTGTATTTATCTTATTTGTATATTATTTTGCTTTCTGTAGGGATTTTTCGCCGAAGCCCTCTTAGAAGGGCAAGGCGAGAAAAATCCCTAAGGCAAAATAAAGACTGATAGATTTGTTGTAATGTAGGGAGCACTATGATGTTCCCGAAGGGGAAAGTAGAAATGAGTGTCCACTTTTGTTTCTTCATGTCAGAGCAAATATTGTCCCAATACATATATGGTAAGTGAGTCGAGAGATAGATTTTATTATCGCTAAACAGACAGGGGGGCTGAAAGGAATCTATTAACCAACAAGATACGGCAGGGACGTTCGGCAGACCCGTTTCTTCTTGCGAATGGATTTTTTGAAATGTCCCATTTTACTTTAGCCTATCGCCTTGAATCCGCTTAAGTTATCGGGATTTACAGGCAGAAAACGAAGTGCGACATTATTGGGACATTTGACAGATGTCCCTTTTTTTGTGAACGAAAACATAGGACAGAAAATATTAAGCAAAGACCTTGAAAACATAGTAAAAAAGGTGGCTTCTGGCAAAACCCTCACAAGTGCGGAGAGAAGCTTGGTTGAGAAAGCCTATGGCACAAGTGGAGATGTTAAATTCGCAAAAACTATCGTAGAGCTTTCCGAGATTTTAGGCGTTAGCCGCAAAACAATAGACCGCTGGCGAAAGTTAAAAGGCTCTCCCAAACCCTGTTCAGACGGCAGGCACAATGTGGCAAAGTGGCGGGATTTTGTAAGGAAGCACGACTTAAAAGAGCCAGACTCTCCCGAAGATGAGGAGTTAAAAACCCGCAAGCTATTGGCGGAGGTAAAGCAAGCGGAAATCAAACTCAAGGTAATGGAAGGAACGTATGTTGCCATTGAGAAGGTTCGCGAAGTATGGACCGCCCATATAGGACAAGTACGGCAAATCTTGGAAAGCAGATTTTTAAACGAGCTTCCGCCAATTCTTACAACCCTCGATGCCATACAAATTCGGGAGAAATTGCAGGAGGTACTCGACGAGACTTACAAGGCAATCTCTATCGCCGCAGACTCGATAAAAGAGCCTGTAGATATTGAAGATTAACGCGACTTCATCAAATAGTTTCTTGAATATGAAAAAGTCGGGAATTTCGCATAGATTTCATCATTTAGGGAGTCTCCGTGCAAAACAACCGCAGGAATATCGAGCAAGGTGCATTGAATGTATGCCATGTTGACGCAATGAATGTCTATGTCTTGGGCGATGATATAAAAGTCTCTCGGGGAAAAATTGAGATTTCGCAAAACGTCAAAAATTGCAATTACCATACTTCCCGCGCCACAGGTTGGCTCATTTATTGATAGCGGAATTTCCTGCCTTTTTAGATTTCCAACCGAAGATTGGGCAATCATTTTACTCACATAATAGGGAGTAAATACTTGCCCGCTTCTATGGTCTAAAGCATTGTTTAATCCCGCCCATTCCCCAAGAAAGTCTCCCGTTCGATATTCGAGAGCATTGACTAAAACAGAAAGGGCTTCCGCATAACCTTTTTGATTCTTGGAAGCCCTTTGCATTTGAATGATTTTTTCTTCGCGCTCTCGGTCAAATCGCAATACTTGTTGGAATGATAATCGGGATATAAGGCAAAATTCTGAGAAACTTTCCAATATCCCCTTACTTCCAGAGTGGATTGACTCAATGGCGTTTGAAAATTGCTTATGAAAGTTCTCGTACATTAGTAGTCCTCTGGAAAAAGCAAAGTGGTTGCACTTCTGTCCCACTCAGTTATTATCCAAATTCTCCTATCATCTGGGAGTTTATATTCAGATAGCAGCCTTTCGCCGTTTTTGAGAGCCTCGTCATTGCTTTTCCAGTCTTCCTTGCATACGTCGCCCCAATCTCCATTTGCGTGGCGGATAAGATAAGGAAGCATTGAAAATCCCTTCTTTTCGCAGTAGTTTGCAAGCGTCGTGGTTGCAACTACCCGCCCGAAGTCGAATTTGCTTTCTATTATTGTTTCCATACTATGCCTTTATTGCTTGGTTAATTTGAAGTGTTGCGCCTTTCTCTCTCCCCGCACGGTAAGATGTTGCGTCCATTCTCGTACCCTGCCTTCTCCGTGATTCTCCTATCACTCTGAAAGTGTTTTTTATATAAACTTCCAGTTCATGTTCATTGTTTGATAAGGCCAGTTCATAGTTTTGGCGGGATTCTTCCCCCTCTCCAGAAAGCGTATCTTTTTCAGCTTGCTCCATTCGCTCGTATATTCCGCACCTAAGCCCGAAGTAGTAATCTGCCTTATTGGGCCTTAAGCATGTATTTTTGAATTGACTCGCGTGCTTCGCACCGTCTCGCCCTTCGGGTCTTTCGGCTTGCGCCGAAATCTCATTCGCACTTCGTTTGAATTCATTCCAACATTTGAAGAATACTTTTCTTAGATAGCCGTGGACGTATTTTGCGATTTCAATATTTTCGGGAGTCCCAATAACCACCATTCCAGAATTTCCGTTATATAAGATTTTCACCTTGTAAAACCTGCAAAGTATTGCGGTTATTTCCGTGTCGGCAGGATTGAGAACCGCCCTTGAGAAGAAGTATTCGTGTTTTATCTTTGATGCGGGAGTATCGTCTTCGATATTCGCCGTAGTGATATTGTATTTTGTCATAAGCCGTTGAGCCATTTCCATTGCTCTTTCGGCTTCCGCCTTACTTGCTCCCTTATCCTTGGAGAGAGTTAGAAGCTTTTGTATTCGTTTTAGGATTGATTTTTCAGTGTCCATATTCTGCTATTTATAATTCCCAAGTGGCTATTATTACGTTTCCGCATTCATCTATGCGGGGAGAAGTTTTAAAAAATTCTTCGGTTATGTTGTTTAAAGTCATCTGGAGGTTTTGGTCTCGCTCGGTATTGGAGTCGAAGTACGAAATATCCAAATTTAGATTTGTATTTAATGTCCAAGCCTTGCCATAGAGCACGTCGTTGTGAACATTCTCCAATCCGTAATGTTCCAAAACTTGTATCGCCATAGCGTGTTCAGCTTTCCAGAATTGTATTTTTAGTTTCTTATTCATATTTTGTCCTTTAGGTGTTTATCGTTCTTCTATGTCATTGATATTAACACACTTTGATAATATTTGCAATGTTTTTCTTTGGTTTTTTTATGAAAAAAAGATAAAAAATAATCTTGAAATTTCTCTACGAAACACCTCCGAAAACTGACATTATCCAACTTATTGTAGGAAGCCGTATGTGGCTATGGCGGCGAGGTGTTAGCACAAAAAAATGCAAGAAAAATCGTAATATTTTCGAATAATAAAAACGAAAAAAACCTAATATAAATGTTGCAGATTTTATCGAACTATGGTAATATAAACAACATAGGAGAACCAAAACAAAAGAAAAAATGAAAACTATAACAATAACAGAAGAACAGGCTAAACAATACAAATTACCCGCCAAAGCTGTGGGCGATTGGTCAATCGTTGAAAAAGGCGATGGATACAGTCTCCTACACCGTTTAAAAAAGGACGGGACTTTGGGGAGTGATAGACCTAATAATAAAATCAAAATAGACTCGGAAGTTTTAAATAAGCTCTCCGCTTCGGATACAAAAGCAATAACAGGAAAGACCGAAAATGGAGATACTATTGTAATAGCCAAGACCAAGCATATTGATAACGAGCCTAAAGTCGATAAGCCGACCGAGAGCAATGTTGCAATGGGTGATGAAGAAATGGTCATAGGCACCCGAAAATCGAGGTGGATAGCGCAACTTGTGGAGCAAATGAAGACGGAACCGTTTACCGCAGGATTGCTTGAGAAAATGGGAGATTCTGAATTTGTGAAGCAGGTTCTTGAGGATACAAATCCAGAACGCCAAGGCGGAAAAGCTTATAGCTCGATAAGTTCGGCTATGAGAGTATGGAATAAGCGCATAAGGAGGAGTACGTCTTCAGCCTTTGTTGCATAACAGTTACGCGTGTATTCATCTATAGAACAGAGCCTCTTGATACTGGCGGTAAGATAATTCGAATAATTCCCAAATATTCTCAAGGTGGCGTAAAACCCAATTTTCATTTCAAGAATTTACATAACCAGACAGTGGATTTCAAAATCATTTATTACTATTCGCGAAGCGTACACCAATGGTTGAATTGCAATCTCCTTGACGAACTTTATGTCTCTTTAGTGGAGACACAAGCGAGCGATTGCATCTATGCCAAGGCACGATTGATATAGCCATGCTTGAATCCGCCTATGTGAATGCAATTCCAACTTTCCTACAATTCAAAATTGGGTTTTGAATCATAGGAATAACTTGACTTTGGTGTAAAAATCCTACAATCTAAAATTAGATTTTGAATCGTAGGAGGTTTTATGTTTATCGAGCGCAATATAAAAGACACCTTTGAGCGTGTCAGTTCCTTCTTCCCTGTCGTATTGTTGATTGGGGCGCGACAGGTTGGTAAGAGCACTTTTTTGCGCAAAATAGCAGAACCCGAGCGCAAATACGTTTCTCTAGATCCCTTCGACGTCCAAAAGCAGGCGCGAGAAGATCCACGCCTATTTCTTGCGAACCATCCCGTTCCAGTTATTTTCGACGAGATACAAAACGTTCCAGAGTTGCTTCCATATATAAAGACCATAGTCGACGAAGCCCGCATATCTTCGCCGGAAAAGGCAAAGGGAATGTTTTGGCTTACCGGCTCGCAGCAGTTCCATTTGATGAAGGGAGTTTCCGAATCCCTTGCGGGACGCATCGGGATTTTGAACCTCTATGGGCTTTCCAATGCAGAAATCGATGGGCTACAGTCTCAACCGTTCCTTCCAGATATGCAGGCTACAAGCGTGTCGGCAAAATCGCCCATTGAGGTTTTTGCGAGAATTTGGCGTGGCTCGTATCCTGAAATTGCAACCGCTAGCCCCGATACGAATATATGGTCGGCATTCTTTCAATCGTACATTCAGACCTATCTCATGCGCGATGTGCGGGCACTAACGCAGGTCGCGGACGAGCATAAATTTTACAACTTTCTCCGAGCAGTTGCCGCGCGAACCGGACAAATGTTGAACTACTCGAGCCTCGCACGCGACGCTGATATTTCGCAGCCGACGGCAAAGAGTTATTTGAGTATTTTGGAGACTTCGGGAATCGTCAAACTACTTTATCCCTATTCCAAAAACAAAATCCGCAATATGGTTTCAACACCCAAGCTTCATATGCTCGATACGGGGCTTGCTGCATTTCTTACTGGCTGGACATCGCCAGAAGTGCTTATGAATGGCGCAATGGCCGGAGCGTTTTTTGAATCGTGGTGCGTTGCTGAAATCCTTAAAAGCTACGTAAACGCGGGAGAGTCTCCGAGCTTTTACTACTACCGCGATAAGGACAAGAATGAAATCGACCTTGTGATTGAGCGCGAAGGTAAAATATATCCGGTTGAGTTTAAAAAGGCAGCGACAGCCTCAAAAAGCGATGTAAAGCATTTTAAGAAGCTTTCCAACTTCAATATGCCAGTTGGAATGGGCGCGTTAATAAGCCTCTACCCAGATGCAATCCTAATCAAAGAAAACGTCAAAGCCCTGCCGGTATTCTGATTTGTCTCTCTTGCAAAATATGAATATTTTATTGAGTATTATAATGTAAATGCATTAAAGAGTATTAGGGGGGGTATTATGTTTGCCAGGCTCTTAAAAAAGGAAATTTCGGATAAGGTTACTTCTCGAATTGTGACAGTAACAATGGATGATCTTTCAATCGAAACCTTCTCTTTAATTTTTTTACGTTTAAGAAAGGCTATTCCTAACGCTACATTAATCGATTTTTTGAATTATGAGGAAGATAATCTTATAGATCTGTTAGGACCGCTTCCCCCTCAGGTATTTTTTAATTTCAAAATATGGTTACTGTTAGATGTCCTAAATGAAGACGAATATTATTCCCTACTCCTACAAAAAAATATACCATACGATATATTTGTATCTGCCAACAAAAGATATTTACGTTCTTTAAATGTGTCTAATAGGGCAAAGCATTTGGTAGGAGACAAAACCATTGCGGAAATACTTTCGATTAGTTATAACAAACTAAAAACTATCCCTTCCATGGGGAGTACGACAGCAAATGATATTATTTTAAATGTGGCAAATTATATTTCAACTTTGTTAGAAAAACCATCCCAAGTTTCTAATGATGATGATAGAATAATAGACACAAAGCCGCTACTTCTCGTATCATACAATAATATAAATCTGAGTAAAGAAGATTGGATAGTTATTTCTGATACAATATATAATGCAACTTCTTATAATTTCATCGAGAAACGTGTTTCTGACTTGGCTTGTATTCTAAAATTAAAGTGGCCATTTTTATCTGAACTAAACGAGGCAAAACTTTTTAAATTTTTATGGAAAACTCCCGAAGATTTACAAGAAATAAAAGGCTTGGGAAAAAATAAAATCGCAACCATTATTGCGATTATATTAAATCTGTACGCATTTATTACAAATCAAGAATCTATGTTCTCGGATTCTGATTTTAATACGAATGAGGACCTAACATTAGAAGAAATCATAGATAAAAAGATAAAACCTATTTTATCTAAAAAAGAAATAGAAATTATAGATTTTCGGTTCGCGATATTTGAAGAAACAAAGGCTCATACATTAGTTGAAATCTCTCAAATAATGAACTTGGGATCAAGGGAGCGTGTTCGCCAATTAGAAAAAAATGCGAAGCAAAAAATCCGAAAAAACAATTATATTTTTCAACAACTTCAAAGGGGGTTAGAACCAAGGATACCTCTAATAGAAAAAAAACTACTACACGATAACAAATGCGTATTTCCAATCAATAAAATTAGAGAAAGCGATCTTGATTCAATGCCATATGAACATCTAGCAATCGAGATTATTTACGATAGTATCCGAAATTTTATTTACAGAACATTTAAGAAAGTAGGAACTCAATATCTATCATCGGATTGTCGATACGATAAGCTTCCAGAGCAAGCAAATATTTTAAAAGACAAAATTAGAAACAATGAATTCATTTCTATAGCCGATGCTATTCAGCAATTATCAATAGATGAAAATAATCTGGAAGTTATCTTAGAATATGATCAAACTATAAGTTTGAACAAGTACGGCTACCTTTATATCAGAGGAGAATCTTCAACAAATGCGAGAAGGTTTGCAATAGAAGATACTCAAAAAAAATTGATTAAGAAACAGGAAGAAAAAGGTGAGAGTAGCTATGTATATTCTGACAAAGCTCAATTTCTATTTGATTTTCCAGAATTGTGCGACGGGACTTATCCTGTAGAATGTATAATAAAAGAGAAGTCAATAAGCATACCCGACAAGAAATGGTCTTCATTATTAATAGCACTAGTAGAGTATTCCATTTCGAAAAACATGCTTACAAACATTTCCCCAGATTCTGATTCAAAAATTTCTCATTTCTTCCTTGAAGATAATCCGTTATCGGATGATTTTGTTGAACTATCAAATGGTAAATGGTTCCCTGTTGAGAGAAACACTAGAAGAGCCATAAGAATGGCACGTGACTTTTGTTCGCATTGTGGGCTTACTCCAGATGATATTACAATTTACTACATCTTAGATCCCAAATATAAGAGAATCAAACGCCCAAGGAGAGTCCATAATGTAGAAACGGAAGATACGGATACAGTTTCGCTCGATGTTGAAATAAAGTCTCAAATAATAGATATATTGCAATCTAGTTTTTCTAATGGGTTTCGATTAAGTTCTCCAATAGAAATGTTGCGCTTCAGGTCCTTTTATGAGAATCATTTTGAGCATGAAATTGAGTTAGATGATAACGATATTAAGCTTTATATAAAAAAATCTGGAGTTCTTTTCGATGAAAAAGTATATATAGTTTCATCGGAAACAAAACGAAAACTTTTTGAAGAAGTTGAACACTATTTCGAATCTGGTAATCAAATTATATTTTATGAAGAATTTTATGCCAAAAATGAAGAATGGCTGTTTCCAGAGAAAATAGTATCATACGAGATGCTCGCTCGAATTTTAGAAGAAGTATTCCCCGATTTGTTTTTTACTAAGTTATTCTTCGGTAAAGAACGGGGAGGTCTTATGCCTATTTTAGAAAAAGAGATTCTTCGGGTTTGGGGTTCAGAAACAGTTTTAACTTACGCTCAAATAGCGGAACGCCTCCCCTATGTCCCGTTGGCAAGAATAAAAAACGCGTTGGGGCAAAATAGTAATTTCATTTGGAACAAAATAGAAGAATTCTCCCATATATCAAAAATAAGAATTTCGGATAGCGAAAAAGAAAACATACGCTTACAAATCACACAAGCTTGCGATAGAAATGGGTATGCTTCTATTGCATGTATAGATTTAAATTCAATTTCTGAAGAGAATCCAGAACTTTCAATAACAGGGTTGCATAATGCGGTATTTGAAATATGTTTATCCGATATTTTTGAGAAAAAAGGCAAAATAATAACTCCAATAGGTGCAACTCTTGATGTAGTCGCCATAATGAAAGCCCACTGTGAAGGCATATCAAGCATTTCATTAGATGAACTTGCTGATTTGGAAGTAGAGTTAACGGGATATCGTCCTTGGCTCTTTCTCGAGGCTGCTTACGCTAAGATGATTCGAACCGGAAAAGATCGCTTTGTGGCAGATAGATATGTAAATTTTGACATAGAAGCCATTGATAACGCAATTGACGCCATTGTAGAAAATGAATACATGCCATTGAAAAGTTTTTCTTCTTTTGCGACTTTCCCTTACTGCGGACAGCAATGGACATTGTTTTTGCTTGAAAGTTATTGCCGACGTTTTAGTCTTAAGTTCCGTTTTGATACTCCATCTACAAACTCTCGAAACGCTGGGGTCGTTATCAGAAAAGATTGCCTCAAAAGTTATGTGGAGATAATGACGGATGCGGTAACAAAGGCTGGCATTCCACTTGATAGGGAAAGCGTAGTTAGTTTTCTATTCGAAAGTGGTTATATCGGTAAAACCACAACAAGTAGTGCCGCTGAAATAATAAAAAATGCAAAATTGATGCGTGAGAATTTATATTAGACATGTATTCGTATACCTATGATAAAGATACGGGTGGATTGCTTTTAAATTTTACTAAAAATGATTTTTCAAAAGAACCTCGCCCTGTTTATACTCAAGAACTAGATGTATTGGGCTTTGATAAGTATTGGAAATACGACAAGCAAACAGAATTTCCATATATGTGGGCCGAGGCTAATTTATACTATTACAGAGGAACCCTTGTCGCGAAACTAAAAGGAGGGGATGTTTTCACTGCTCCTGAAATTATAATTCCTAATGATGAAAACGGAATACCTGTTACGCCAGAACCCAATGGAGAACCTCTCCGGCCTGTAGATATCAAAGCTATGGTTTCTGCAAATTCCGAAATAATGGAAATTTTGGAGCAAACTACGGTAAAGAAAATATTGGGTATTTATTCAAAATATAAAGACAAGTTGGATTGTTTTCATGTAGCTTTTTCGGGCGGGAAAGATAGTTGCGTTCTTCTTGATCTGGTAAAAAAAGCATTACCGCGTGGTAGTTTTATTGTTGTATTTGGTGACACGGGGATGGAATTCCCAGATACTTATGACCTCGTGGAAAAAACCAAAGCACAATGCCTTGAAGAAGGCATTCCTTTTTATGTTGCAAAGTCTCACTTCACTCCAGAGGAATCTTGGAAATTATTTGGACCACCTTCTAGAACGCTTAGATGGTGTTGCTCTGTCCATAAAAGTACTCCTCAGACGCTGAAATTAAGAGAAATTACGGGGAAAAACAACTATACGGGGCTTGCTTTTGTAGGAATAAGAAAATACGAAAGTGAAGGACGCTCGGAATATGAGTATCTTAACATTGGGAAAAAAATAAGAGGTCAGTTAAGTTTTAATCCTATTCTAGAGTGGAGTGCAGCAGAATTATGGATCTATATATATTCTAATTTAAAATTATTCAATGAAGCTTACAAAAAAGGAAGCGCTAGGGTCGGATGTATTTGTTGCCCAATGGGAGGAGGAAAAGCCGCATATATTGAACATAGAAACTACACAGATTATACCTGTAAATTTTATGAAATGATAAAATCATCTAATGGACGTAAACAGATAAATGTAGATGATTATATAAAAAATGGAGGGTGGAGCGCTAGGAAAAACGGAAGGGATTTATTTGGTAATAATTCAAGTCATTGCCTAGAAGCGTTTAATGATGGAGATCTAGTGATTCAAGTTGAGACTCCCACCTCAGACTGGAGAGAATGGATAAAAACAATAAATATATCTCCAGAGAATTATTTAATAGAAACAACAAAAGATGGATATAAGGCTCGTTTAAAAGAAAGTTTTATAAAATCAAATCCATTATCCACACGCCTTTTTAGGCAAGTGTTTCATAAATCTGCGTGCTGTACTGGCTGCAGAGTTTGTGAAGCAAATTGTCCCAACAATGCTATTAAATTTATAAATGGAAAAATAAAAATCGAAAATTGCGTACAATGTCAAAGTTGCCATTCTATAGACAGCGGGTGTTTGTTATATCACTCTGTACGTCATCCACAAGGAGGAGAAACAAAAATGAAAACACTTAATACGATGTCAAATCATGCCCCAAAAGTTGAATGGTTGACAGATTTCTTTGAAAGAGGAAACGACTTTTTTGTGGAAAACTCGTTAAATAAAAAGAACCAACAAGGGCCATTTTGTAGATTCTTAAGAGATTCTAATCTTATAGAAAAGACAAATAAAGTTACTCCATTCTTTCAAATTGTATCGAAATTGAAATGGGATTCATTAGACGCTCAAGGTCTAATTTTGATAAATCTTACAATGCAAAATCCTCAAATTGAATGGTATATCAAGAATTTGGACATAGATATCCATTATCCCAAAAAAAATGTAATAGAAATGTTACTTGCATCAGGCGTACCTCCCACAAAATCAGGAAAATATGACGCTCACGACTCTATATGCTATGCTTACAAACGTTTAGTTGAGACTCCATTGGGAACAAGTTTAAATTGGGGGTTTGTAACGGATGAGGGGGATCTTGTTCGTACGAAATGTACAATAAGCGATCCACGCGTCATTTTATATGGATTATTTAAATTTGCTGAAAAATGTAACGACTACAAAGAATTCACTTTAGCAACCTTGTTAAATGATAGTATTGAACGCGATGGCGTAAGCCCATCTCGAATCTTCGGTCTTAATAGAGATGACATGATCCCTATTTTATTGGGATTATCGGCAAAATATCCCGATTTCATTTCAGCTTCATTTACGCACGATTTAGAGAAAATAATATTAGCTAACAATAAATCATCGCAAGATGTACTGAATTTATTCGAAGGAGATTTTTAATTATGCCCTCAACCTATCGAGAATATTTTGATATAGATCAAAGATACTTCCCCTGCATAGACGCTGCAGCAATAGATGCGGGGGCATCTTGGGAAAACACATACCCACACGAAACATTCATAAATATGTTGTCTGAAATGGAGCGCGCATTAGCTCGTCAGAACAACGGAAAAACACTATGGATAGAAGGTGCGTATGGAACGGGAAAATCTCAATGCGCTTTTGCTTTAAAGAAAATACTTGAAGTACCAGAAGAAGAATTAAGAGCTTATTGGAATCGCTTTGATGCTCTTAAAACAAAAAGAGATTTGTGCGAAAAATTAATTGGACACAAAAAGAATGGTATTGTTGTCGCATATCGTTACGCATCTGGCGATATAAACTCAGCTCGCAATTTATTTTTTGCAATCCAAGAAAGCGTTAAAGAAGCTCTATTGCGCAATGGAACAAACTATCTTGGAGAAAACACGATAAAAGAAAGCATTATAGCGTGGTTGGACGATAGTGATAACAAAGCGCACTTAGATAGATTACTGGCGAACCCCGAGAAGGAATGGAAGGCATTGTTCTCTCAATCTACTGCAGATGAGGTTATAAAAAGCTTAAAGAGTAATGGGGATGTAAAACAACTAGTAGACAATATATTCACACTTGCAGACAAAGAAGGAATTACCGCTTTATCTATAAATTCAGATAAATTAATAGCATGGTTAACTGATGTTATTGACACTAATTCGATTAAAATAGTCCTAATATGGGATGAATTTTCTGATTACTTTAAAAATAATAAAGAAAGTCTTTCGGAATTTCAAAAAATTGCTTCATTGGTCCAAAGTAAACCATTTTACTTTATTGTAGTAACCCACGAGACGCAATCAATGTATGTGTCGGAAAATGACAGAGGCAACCAATCTAAAGTCAGCGATAGATTTAAATCTATTCCGATAACATTACCCGATAATATTGCCTTTAATTTAATCGGACATGCATTCAATGTAAAAGAAGCGGCAAAAGAACGATGGAATCTGTTTGCTGATGATCTGAACGCCCGCATTACAAATTCAAGAAATAAGGTGATGGCTGTAGCTAAAATAACAGATCCCAAGATTATAAAGGGTATAATGCCTATTCACCCAATGGCAGCATTAATACTTAAAAATATTGCATCGGCATTTAAGTCGAATCAGCGAAGCATGTTCGATTTCATCAAAACAAATAACGATGAAGATGTAAAGGCTTTTCAATATTTCATAGATCATACTGGTCCTTTGGATTCTCATCCATTACTTACTGTAGATATGTTGTGGGACTTCTTTTATGAAAAAGGTAGAGATAATTTAACCGCAGACATACGATTAATCTTAGATACGTTCCAACAGCAAAAGGATTTAAGGGATGATGAACAAGCCGTGCTAAAAGCGATCTTAATAATGCAAGCTATAGATCAACGCTTAGGTGGAACTATTGACTTGTTTAAAGCAACGAATCCAAACTTAGGATATGTTTTCGAAGGAATTGATGGTTTAGATGGCACAAAATCCGCAAATATAGCAAGAGGTTTAAGAGATAAGGGGATACTTGTATCTACTCCAATTAATGGAGGAGAATATGCCTATTCAGTAGCTGTTTTAGCTGGAGATCAATCTAAAATTGATAGTTTAAAGAAAGAGATAAAAAAATCTTACACAACATCAAGGCTTGTGGTAGAAGGTGAATTAAATTCCCTGTTGCAGCTCCCTCCAGCATTACGCCTAAGATTTGAAAGTGAACCGGGAACAGGGCAAATATTATCCGTAACAACTTCCGATTTTAAACGCAGAATAAATGAACTAAGTGATTCGGATTCGTATTGGAAAATTAATGCAGTAATTGCTTTTGCAAAAGATGAAAGAGAATCTTATGAATTGCGTGGTTCTATTAAAGATGCACTTGCGGACCCTAAATATAAAAACATTGTTTTTATAGACGCACTATCAACTCCATTAGGAGACGACGCATTTGAGCAATTTGCTGAGCTCTCAGCTTTATCTTCTTATCATCAGGGGAACCAAAATGCGGCTGCACGCGAATATTCTGCAAGGGCTAAACATATATTAGCTCAAGATTGGAGAAATCGAATCTATAATGGAACATGTATTGTATACACTTTTGATAACCCAGAAGGTGATAAACAAAATACGGCGCAAGGAGTAGCAAGTGTATTGCAAAAAATAGTTACCAACAAACATCCATATGTTTTTGATTTCGCTAAGGGATTGACAGAAGCTCAGCTAAAACAAACACCTGCAATAAAACAATCAGCGAAGTGTGGAATAAATCAACTTACAAGTGGAGTCGTCGTAAATATCGAGAAAAATACAATTCCAGAAGTTTGGAATGTAGAGAATTATTGGATGATCCCTGCTTATAGCATATTGCCGATATCAAAAATAAAGGTTAAATTAGAAGGACTTATTTCATCTAGATTCGAGAAAGACGGACAAATTTCAATCGCTGAAATATATAACTTTTTAGAAAAAGAATACGGTTTTGCACCGTGTAATCTTACCGCGTTTATTCTTGGATTCTTGCTCAAGGAATACAAGAGCGATCCTTTCCGTTTTAGTGATTCAATTGGTGGACATGGCGCAATGACAGACGATAAACTCGCGGAAATAATTGCAAACCATATCAAAAAGCCTTCAGCAAGTTCTACGTCTATTGTAAAGATGACTGCTGAAGAAAAATCCTTTTACACCCTTACTGAAAAATGTTGGAATATACCGGAAAATTCATGTGTATCCGTGAGTCAAGCAATTACAGCACTCTCAAACTCTATGCGTAAGTTACTTCCAGTATGGACATTGTCTGAAATAGATTCTTACAATGTTTTCCCTATAGTAAATAAATATATAGAGCTAATTCAGAAAGAAGGAAATGAAGCCCATAAAATAGCAATAGAAATTGGGAAAATTGCCATAGAAAGACCTTCCGTTTCCGACAATTTAAAAGCTTTAATTTCATCGGATAATTGTAGAAAAGGGATGTTAGAGTTCCTCCAAACATTTGAAGATGGTAAGATCATTAAGCTTGCTAATATTATTGGAATAGAACACCAAGAACTCTTAAAGGATATTGGAAGTCTATTCAGCGTAAAGCATGCAGGGATTTGGGGTAAAGAAATAGGTCAAGACGAAATATGCAAGCTGGCAACACGATATGGAATAATTAAGGAAAGTAACACTATATTAAACTCTGCTACTCATTCTTTTAACGATATTTGCAATAAGTGGAATGAAAGATTAAATTTCTTGGCAATATCATGCGAATATTTACAGGAAAACTATAAAAATATAGAGGCACTTTTATCTCTTCTTTTAAGGGTATTCAAAAGAGAAGATCTAATGTCAGAACAACTAGTTTCTTTACATAAAGAGCTACTCGCAAATGGAGCTCTATTAAAAGACATACTTAATAGTGAGAATTCTATTTTTGCGGACGCGTATGCGCCATACCTTGAAGAATTAAGTATCGAAGAAATAAGAGAAATAAAAAATACTCTTGAAACAGGGTTATTTGCCTTGCCTATCACGGAGTGTAATATTAAGGTAAAAAATTGTGCAGAAGAATTCCGAAAAAATCAGATAAGAACGCAGTTGATACGTACATGGAAAGAAAAAACGGGAAAGAAAAGTCCAACAGAATGGTCTGAGCACTATAAGACTCCAATCTTATCAATGATTCCGCCCGAAGATTACGATAAAGCAAAATCTGCGTTCGATATAATAAACAGAAACGGAGTTGCTAGTGATATCGATATACAATCTGCATTGGAATATCTAAAAAACTCAGATTCCTTATTTGATATGCTCTCTCAAAAGGAATTAAGGGATGATGCATTTAAGAAGGATATAATAGGGCATTATGCAGTATTACTTCCTGATGTTGACAAGGTCAGAGAGAAGCTCCAAAGTGTTTCTCTTGATGTGTATGAATGGAGAGGGAATCCAACAATTGCCGAGAAAATAAAACAAATGGCTGAAGCCGAATATAATTCGGGTGGAAGTAATAAAGTTCTTTCAAAAGTTGACAAAATGACTGATGCACAACTGAAAGAATATCTCAAGAAGCTAATTAAGGATAATGTCGTAATAGGAATAGAAATTCTAATGGGAGATTAAAAATGACCTTAGATTCAGTCAAAGAATATTTGTCATCTAAAGATAAAAAGGCTTATTTTGTGTTTGTAGATAATGACAGATATTCTACTGTATTGGATGAATTTAATTCTTTGGGCGTAAAGGCAATTCGGATTAGTGATTATTGCAAAGATTCGGACAAGATGCCTAATATAGATAACTTTTTCACTGATCTTAAAAAGTTAGATTCTGCTGAAAAATATATAGTACTTGGATTTGGAGAGTATCTTGCATTAAAAGGATATAATTATGCTCGTCAACAACTCTTGAAACTAAAGGACACGATAATAGGCCATTCGAAGGTTGTATTTTTATTAAGAGAATTGCCTCGAACAATAATCAAGTGCTTGGCATCAGATCCACGTTTTGATGCCCTAAGATATTGTGTGCTATCCGGAGAAAATATTAATTCTACAATCACTGTTTCTTCAATAAAAAAACAGAAATCTTCAATTGGGATTAAAAACCTATTAGCAAGATTAGAAAATGGTCAAACAGGAAATTTTATTGTAAAAACTAATGTTAAATTTCCAAATCCAATTCTTCAAATAAAATCATTTTCTTGTGCATACGAAGAAATTTCGTACATGATTAAAGGATTTGAATTAACATCTTCTAATGGTTCTTCAGATCAATGGGAAACTTTGTTGGAAGACATTAATAAAAGCAATAAGAGTTTCGATAAACTATTTGAGAAATATAATTTTAACACAAATATAGATTCAGATTTCTATCGTAAAATATCGGGGCAAGATTATGAATCCTGGCTATATTATATATATTTGAAGGTAAATAGCACATTAGTATCAAACAAATACCTCGATTATGTATTAAGCAAAACTAATTCTTTTGATGAATTCATTTCGAATTGTCTTAATGCTATAACTGATATAGAATTAGGAAATAAAGAATATTGGAATTTATACGAACATAGAAAAACTCTAATAAAAGATTTCCCAGAGCCACTTATTGCAGATTTCTTGGTTTATAATAAAAAGATAGAAAAAAAATCAATTTATAGGCTTACAAATAATACACTTTCAGAGTGCGAGGAAATCGTAGCTTGGATTTCAAAATATGGTTTTATTCCAGAAATTAAACACATTTATCCTGAACTTAATGCTTATTTAAAAAAATATTTCTTTAAGAATATCGAATTTGCAGATGAAATTACAAACTATTTTGATGAATACAAACAACAAAAAATTTCGAATGTTATAGACCAAGAATTCCTTAAAATAGTTGAAAAGTTTGCGTTCTTACGACCGTATAATCAACTGCCAACAAGAGAACAGCTAATAGAGAATATTAATCCACAAGAATCTTATCTGTATTGGTTAGACGCATTGGGAGTTGAATATTTATCCTTAATCGAATTTTTAGCCAAACAAAATGGGTTAAATTTAAAGGTTAATATTGCTCGTGCACAGCTACCTACCATCACATCAATGAACAAGAATTTTTTTGATAATTGGCAAGGTGCGAAGCAAAAAGATTCTAATTTAGATGAAACAAAACACAAGGACAGTAGTAAATATAATTTTACACTAAATGAACTACCTATACATCTAGCTAGCGAGATATCAATAATCTCAAAAGCCATATCCCGAGCAGCAGTTGAACTTAGAAATAGAAAGTATAAGCGTTTTATTTTAACAAGTGATCACGGTGCGTCTAGACTCGCTGTTCTGAGAAAAAAAGAAGAAAAATACGAGACAAATACTAAGGGTAAACATTCTGGTCGTTGTTGCGAAATATTTGAAAATTACGATATTCCTTTTGCTGCTGAAGAAAATGGATATCTCGTACTAGCAGATTATGGTAGGTTTAAGGGAAGTAGGGCTGCTAATGTTGAGGTGCATGGTGGAGCTAGTTTAGAAGAGGTTATAATCCCAATAATAGAGTTCTCTTTAAATAATGCTCCCATTAATATTGAAGTAATTACAGAGCAAATCGTTGTGGACTTTAGTCTTGGATTTAAAATTACTCTTTATTCAAATACTCCACTTCATGACTCGAGACTTATCTTAAATGGAAAGTCTTATGAGGCAATATATAAAGACGAACATCATTTTGATGTAAATTTCTATGATGTAAAACGAGCTGGAACGTATTCGGTGGACGTGTATACAGGAGATAATTTAATAACAACATTGCAATTAAATGTGATTAGTAAAAGTGCGAAAATTAACGATGAATTTGATAATTTATTCTAATCCTATAAAAAGGTTATTTTATGATCGATAAATTAAGAAATTATTTCGATGAGATGGTTGTTTATAAGGATCTAAAAAAAAGCAACTTCTTTTCGGCATTGAGTCTGCCTTCGTTTATGCGAGATTGGCTTCTAAGGAAATTTGAAGATTCAAATGGTACGTTTGACCATTCTGAAATGAGTGCTTTTATCCGTAAATATTTACCAAGAAAAGATGATTGGACTGCGATAAAAAATAAAGTCATAGTAGAACGTGAACATGTGAAATTTCTAGCGAAAGTATCAGTTGATATTGATATAAAAACTGGAAAAGTTTCATTTTCTCTCCCTGATTTTGGGTTAACAAATAAAGATACAACTATAGATGAAAATACGTGGGAAGATTGTAAAGACGATTTAATTAAAGGTCGTGAGACATGGGGAATGATTGAAATTGGATATAAGCAACCTGATTCTAGTTCAGATAACAATGCAAAAGGGAAAATCAAACTGACAGCATTCAAAACATTTTGTCCATATACTATCGATATAGATTATTTCAAAAAAGCGAGAAATGAATTTTCAATATCTGAATGGATAGACATCCTTCTGGGGGCGGTCGATTACAATGCTAGCGGATATCTCGGAGATGAAGAAAAAAAATTAACTATGCTTACTCGCCTTCTTCCTTTTGTAGAAAAGAGGTTGAATCTAATAGAACTTGCACCCAAAGGGACTGGTAAATCCTATCTTTTTGGACGTGTAAGTAGATTTGGCTGGCTTTCTAGTGGCGGAGTAATGAGTCGCGCAAAGATGTTTTATGACCAAAATAAGCGGAATGAGGGATTGGTTGCAGGAAACGATTTTATAACTTTAGATGAAGTTCAAACTATTTCTTTTTCCGATGTTGATGAAATGAGGGCTGCATTAAAAGGGTATTTAGAGTCGGGAATTTTCACTGTCGGAAATTATGAAGGCCGAGCTGAAGCAGGAATCATTCTTTGTGGGAATATTAAAAAAGAAACAATGGAAGCTGATGGTTATGGTAATATGTTCGAAGAGCTTCCTGATATTTTCCATGAATCAGCGTTAATAGAAAGATTTCATGGTTTTATAAAAGGTTGGAACATTCCCAGAATGAATGATGACCTAAAAATTGAAGGTTGGGCATTAAACTCGGAGTACTTTTGTTCGATAATGCACGAATTACGTGATGACATGACTTACCGGGCAATTGTTGATGAATTGATTGAGGTTCCAGAAGCTGCTGACACAAGAGATACAGAGGCAGTAAAACGTATTGCGACAGCATATTTAAAACTATTATATCCAAACGTCCAAACTCCCAGAGATATAACAACGCGTGAGTTTAAACGTTATTGCCTAGATCGTGCTAGGAAAATGCGAGATACAATTATATACCAATTAGGATTATTGGATACTGAATATAGGGGAAAGAATATTCCTGCTTTTAGCGTAAAATCCTAAAGAGAATAATTAAATGAAAAAAAAATGTTATCTTTGCGGGAAAGAGCATTTGACAAAAAATGAAATTGCTCTTACTAAAAAATTAATAGATAGAGATACAAAGGTATTCTATTGCATAAATTGTCTAGCTGAATACTTGGAAGTTGATGTAGAAATTTTAATTGCAAAGATAGAGGAATTTAAAGAGCAAGGTTGCGATCTTTTTAAATAGGATTAACCGAATGATAGTATACGCTGACAACGCCGCAACGACTCGAGTATCTGATCTTGCATTTGATAAAATGATGCCGTATTTCAGAGATAAATATGGTAATGCTTCAAGTCAATATCCATTGGGTCGCGATTCAAAGAAAGCAATAGAGTTTGCAAGACAACAAATTGCAAATTCTATGAATTGTAAAAATTCTGAAATTGTTTTTACCTCAGGCGGATCTGAGGGGAATAACTGGATCTTTCAACGTATTCCTTATCTTTTTAATAAGAAGAAAATTCATATTATTACATCTACAATAGAGCATCATTCCGTTTTAAACATCTGCAAGTTTCTAGAAAAAAATGGGATTGAAATTTCATATATTCCAGTAGATTCCCAAGGGAATATATCTATAGGGGAAATAAAAAAAGCTATTAGACCAGAAACTAAATTGGTTTCAATAATGTATGCGAATAATGAAATAGGGACAATTCAACCCATAGGAGAAATAGGAAATTATCTACGATCAAAAAAAATATTATTTCATACGGATGCTGTTCAAGCAGTAGGACACATCCCAATAGATTTAAATACATTGAACATAGACTTTCTTACGGCATCTGCGCATAAGTTTAATGGATTAAAGGGAAGTGGCTTCGCATATATTAGAAGTGGTATTGATTTACCAAATTTTATATCTGGTGGTGCCCAAGAAGCATCTAAACGTGCGGGAACTGAGAATGTTCCAGGAATTGTAGCAATGGGATATGCGCTCGAGGAAAATATTAAAATTTTGTCACATGAAAAAACAAAACAAGCAGAACTTGTTAATGCCACAATTAATCTATTGAAAAATAATATAGAAGGAATTTCTATAAATGCCGAAGGCGCAACCCGCTTACCAGGTACTTTAAATATTACATTTCCCACTGGTACAGGAGATGCAATTATGAACTTACTGAGTTTAAAGAATATTTGTATTTCCACTAGCTCAGCGTGTAATTCTGGTAAAAATAATCTATCTCATGTCCTTAGTGCAATAGGACTATCTGAGAGACAAATAAAAGCTTCTATTCGAATTTCTTACGGTAGGTATAATACACTCAACGATGTGAATATTATTGCTAATGCGATCATAAATGCTTATAAGAAAATCAAATTTTCCTTGTAGGACATTTTATTTGTACAGGCTCAAGTTATTTGGGCTCAAATAGTTATTAACGTAAGCATTAGTGCCTACTAAACGAAGATATCAAAGTTATTCTTGTTGTTTATATTCTGGAAATTTTTAAGAAATTGTCTGGATTCCTTGAGTGAGAGCCAAAGTATGTGAGAAAATGTCAAAAGTAAAAAATCACATAGGAAAGGTACGATATGCAACCAAGCTTTAGTATAGAATCTATTATGCCAAAAATAGCAAGAACGTTCGGCAGACCCGTTTTTTCTTATGAATGGTATTTTTGAAAAGTTCCCAAGGGATGATGATAAGCAAGGTTAAGATTTATGATTCAACAAAGTTCAAACGCAAAACGCCCAAGTCTTCTAATGATACTGCGGGAAATTGCGTCGTAAGGCTTCCATCTTGAATCATTGTAGGGACGAGGTTATTTTGCTTTGTTATGATAAATTTAGAATCGTGATTACCAGTTTGCCGTATCGCACCTTCTAATTTTTTAGCTACTTCAAATACTTGCTTAATTATTTTATCGTTGTCGACTTCAGCTCTGAATTTTGGCGACATCGCGCATACTTTATCTAAGCTCATATCCTCAGCATTTGGTATGTTTTCTGCAAGCTCAATTCTCCGCTCGAAAGGTAGACCATTTACGCGCGCTACATCTTTAAATGCTTGTTTCAGGCTAAATTTACGAAATGCGATAATATTTGCGATGCTAATTTCCCCGTATTTGGCCTTTAAATATTCAATCGTTGAGCCGCGTTGCCGCACGCATACGTCAATTTCAAAGTCTGAGGGATCGGGAAGATTTATAATTCTGTCGAGCTCAGCCTTATCCGCATCAGAAGTAATATCAATAGTGCATTTAGTTTTAGGATTATGACTTTCCTTCATCTTAATTTGCAAATCGCACATTTCAGAAACTAATAGCGTATTATCTAAAATGTCGGAAGAATTTGGGAATGTGCGCTCCATTTCCTCGCGAGTTTTCAAATAGAATTCGTCATTGGGGTAACGCAATCTATCTTCATCGCTTATACAGCTTGCTGTTGCGATACACAGCATGTTGTCGTGCGCAGTGGCATCTTCTTTTGAGAGGTAATGGCAGTCGTTAGTTGCAACCATTTTTAAACCGAATTCCTTTGCGAGTTTTATAAGCCCCGGGCATATCTTTTTTTCTTCTGCAAGCCCATGATTTTGCAGCTCTATGAAATAGTTATCTCGACCAAAAATATCTACGAACTTCGCAGTTGCCTCGCGTGCGTTTTCATAGTCAGAATACAAAAGATATTGAGAGATTATACCATTTATGCAACCGCTGAGAGCTATTATACCCTTTGAATATTTTGCGAGTGTTTCAAAGTCTATACATGGGCGCCGAAAAAAGCCGCGCGAATGAGATTCGCTCGTAAGCTTCGACAAATTCAAAAAGCCTTCGTAATTTTGCGCAATAAGTGTTTGGTGATATATCTGATTTTTTTGATGCTTACTTTGCGAGTATTGTTTTACAAAATATGCTTCTAAGCCTATTATAGGTTTTATGCCGTTTCTTTTTGCCTCATTGTAAAATTTTATAACGCCGCAAAGATTGCCATGGTCTGTAATTGCGATAGCCGGCATTTCAAGGTTTTGGGCGCGTGCAATTAGGTCGGGAATCTTTATGCAGCTATCTAAAAAGCTGTGATCGGTATGAACATGTAGATGTACAAAATTTTTCATTTTTAATTTATAAGTTTTGAGGTTAACAATGGCAGAAGTGAATTTCTCTATCTGTTTTAGGTGTTAGTTTCTGTATAAACTCATTTGCAGCCTGAATGGAAAGATGTCCGTGGGAGCTTCTTCTTCGCAGTTCTAATGTGGACTCTTTTATAGGTTTGTCCTCATCGTAATACGACTCTATTATAATTCTATCTGCATCATTGCAAAATTCGAGTTCCCGCTTCGACCATTTGCCAAAATCTACCAAGTAGGCGGATTGTAAAATTCCGTCGTTTAGCTTGTAGGCGACGTTTTCCGTGCAGTCGTGTAGCAGGGTAATCGTTGATACTTGTATATCTCGAACTTTAAAAGATTCACCAGGTTTGAACGTCTTCCATTTCAAATTCTTCGCAACAGGAATTTCCTCAAATATTACTTCTCGGGTTGCCTTGCTCGCAACAAAAATTGTCTTTGTGTCTTGCGGGAAAAACTCAAGCCCCGAACAATGGTCTAAATGCTCGTGAGTTATGAAGACATAATCAATATCGCGGCAATCTATGCGTCCTATGTTCTCTTGGGAGATTCCAATATCAAGTAGGCAATTCAAGGTGCGCGTCAGTATTTGAACACACATCGCTTGCTTATTGTTTTCAATAAAGTTAATCGGAGTAAGCTCTTTAAATATGCTTTTGGCGGAATAACCGAAAAATCGCATTCCCAATCTATAATCAAAATTTTTTAGGCTATTTCTTATAGATTTTTCGAGGCGTGACGTCTCTATTTTCCGCAAAGATGGGGCAAATTCCAGGATTTCTTTTATGGTGGTATCGCAAATTTTGGTGAATAGTTCTTCCACCCTATCATATTTTATTCTGTCGGCATAACCTCCGGATTGCTCTATGCGCTGAATCGCCCTTTTAATAGCTTCTATCTCGGCAAACGCCAAACGCTCTAATTGTCTTTTAGAAAGTTTTTCCATAAATTACGATAATAGCAGATATCCGCATAAAGTTAATGCTGTGAATTGTCCCCAAATTTAAGCCTTTATTTCTAAATGAAAATATCCTAATATTAATTTTGTATTATGGCGCGTAAACGTTCAAATATTTTCAAGACTAAATGGCTAAAGATTTTTCATCTGCCTGCTTTTGATGAAGAAAGAGCGTTAAATAAACTGAACTCTTTGCCGTTTTCCGATGAAAGAGATTTCCCGCTCATTAAATTTTTATTTTCCGAATTACCGCAAATATTAGACGAACGCAGAAATGAATATGTCTGGAACTTGGCAAATGCGTATGCTTATTTTTGCCTGAATTTTTGGCAGGCGCGAATGGCTTTTGTGCCTTTTCCAGAAACTTACGCAGAAATTTTAAAGGGGGCGCTTGAGAATAAATCCGATATATTTTCTCCTAAAATACGGGCTATTGTAGAACTCACCGCAGATACATCTTCAAACGGAGCTTGCGGATTCAATAGCTTTGAATTTAAGAATTTGGAATCCGTAAAGGAGGCCCAAGAAATTGTCTTTAAAGGAGCGTATGAGGACTTCCTTACCGATGTTGGCCGCGCAAAATATGACGAGTTTGAAAAGAAGATTCTATCATCAGAAGAGTTTAAGCGCGACTGGGCTTTGATAAAATCGCTCTATCCAAAGGAAACATGCGTTGAAGGCAAATTGCGTCGGCGTCTATTAAACGAGCGTGCGTGGACGCTTGATGGCGGAGTTTCTTTCAATACGCAACAATCCGAATTTGAAGCAATATTTGAACTTTTTTGTTGGAAGTATTACTTGTGGGCAATGGATGGCGATAAGCCCTACATAATGAAACCTTCAGTAAATATTACTCCGCTTGGCACGCAGATCTTTATACCAGGATATATTTCATACGATGCCAAACGAGACTTTAACCACGGTAAAATTTCGCGCCTGCACAAAGCAAAGGGCGTACAAAAGCAGGGATTGGCATTTACAGAGGGCCGCACGCGCCTTGCCGCATTAAAGAAGCTTGCGATAGAAGCCGAATCCGAAGGAAGAAAAAACAAGCTTAAAGGCGACAAACTATTGGATTTTATAGCTCATACAATAGGGCGCCCCGACATGGATTTCAGATCAATTAGAAAACTACTAGAAAGGTAATTATATGAGTAAATATTCAAGGGATAAAACAATTAAAGCTCTTAATGACGCATTATTCAAAACCCCAGACGCATTATTCAAAACCTCAGACACTTTATACAAAACCAAATGTGTTAACTGGAGTGGAAAATGTAAAGAAGGCGAATACTATTCCGAAATAATTTCCGAAAAATTATTAGAAGACATAGGTAATTTCAATATTGATAAAATTGAAAGAGAGTCGTATTTCCAAAATCACTCTGGAGAAATAAAGGCTTTTACAAATAGAGGTGAAGAAATTTTAGCAAAGTCTTTATTAAATAAAAAAATAGAAGGCATAGGAGAAATTTTTGACTACCAGATACCGCTTAAAAAAAGCCAAAAAGATACTGGTGTAGGGAAAATAGACCTTGTTTCAATTGATGGAGATAAGTTGAGATTGATAGAGATAAAGGCAGAAGATGCAAAAGATACTCTTTTGCGTTGTGTACTTGAAGCTTATACATATTCAAAACAATTGGATTCTGATAGATTCAAAAGTGAATATACTGAAAAGAAAGAAATGGCGTTTGGAAATGAAGAGCCTATTCCCACTGTGCTTATTCCTGAAACGTGCAAAGCTGCAAAAGAGTTCCGTGATAACGAGCATCCGAAAGTTATTGAACTTGCAAAGAAACTTAAGGTAAATATCAAAATTTTTGAGATAAAAAAATATGAACTTAGTACTGATATTAAAATATTGGTTAACCCTTAATTTTATTCCCCTCCCATCCGGCAATATTTCCAAGGCGGGACATTTTTTATTTAGGGGACTTCTAATTCGCTCCCATATATTCCTGTTATCAACCTTTGAGAACCGCAAAAATCTCCGAATAGTTCATCTTTGTGCGCTATAATATAATCTTGCGAGTTTGTATGGAACGGAAGGAGATACTCTGGTGACATCTCGTTTATAAACTTTTTTAAATCTTCGCGCGTGGAATGCCCCCCTGTATGGAGATTTTTAAAGATTATATTAGTATCGCCCATTAAATCTCTATACTGTCCGCGTTTGTCGAATTCGGGAGTTAGATACCCGCTCCACATGGAGTATATGAGAACGAATTTTCCAATTCCGCATGCCTTTTGAATATCCCGAACGCGATTTAGTTTTAGAAGATATTTATGCGGACTTTTTGAGATTTCTTCGGCAGTTATAGAAGCGTTTTTACGGTAAATAATATCCCTGAATTCATGAAACCCAAGTTTCTTAAAAAAAAGTTCAAGTAGCTTCCTTTGGCTTTTGGCAATGTCGTCTCGCGATAAGACCTTTACGCATTCCCAAGTTATTTGCGGAACTTTTGTTCCGGATCTGCCCATAGCCCAAAGTATTAAAGCTGTGTAAATATCGCAGACAAAAATTCTCTTGTTGCGCCTTGTCGCTTTGTATAGGGTGACAATTCTATCGACATTTATAGCGGAGCATATTGCAAAAACGGGTAGATTTGAATTTGCTGAAATTGTTTCAGTGATCTTTTTTGCAAGCTCTTCTTCGGTTTTTATGCTGCCTTCCCGAGGCTCTATGCAAGTGCAATCGGCAATTAAAATATTTGGCTTTTTCACTGCATTTAATATGCGCGTAATGCAATGATGCTTGCGTCCGCCTGTGCGAAAATCGCCAGAATAGAAAACCGTCTTCCCGTCCGCCTTTACAAGGAATGCGTAGGAATCTGGCACGCTATGGTCGGTCAAAAACGGCGTTATTGAAATGTCTTTAATTTTTACTTCTTCGCCGCTTTTAAAATGCAGAAATTTGCGATCGATTTTATCAAATTTGTCTCCATTAAAGGCTATCATTATTTGCAAAATACTTTCCGTAATTTCGCCGCAATACATTGGAATATTTGGGGGAACTCCGCCAAGCAATCCGAAGTGATCAGGATGCGCATGCGATAGGAATACGGCATCGGTATTTTCAATCTCCTTGGGTAACGTCGCCTTTTCGCCGTAGAGTTCCAGTCCGGCGTCTATAAATATACTCGCGCCCGAATTGCTTCTAATCTCAATGCAACTGCCGCCAATTTCTTTATCTCCCCTGTGTATAATCAATTTCATATGCCCATATTATATGCGGAGAATAAAATATTTTAAAGTGCAAGAATTGTCCCCAATTCTCGTCATTATAAAAAGCAAAGTACGTGGTATTATGCAAAAAATAAAAATTTTATGAAATATTATTTTGCATACGGCGCGGATTTAAATAGCGAGGAATTCGAGAAGATATATCCGAGTCCCGAAAAAATTGCTTCGGTAAGGCTCGATGACTATGAATTTTTTGTCGATGAATCTGGCAAGCCAAACATAAAGAAATCTGTAAACGAACATGTGTATGGCGGAATTTGGAGAATATCAGATTCTGGTTTCAACAACTTGGAATCTCCGTACAGTTTAGGCCTTTTACAAACTAACGTAAAAATCGAAAAATCTTTTTGCAGCGGGGGAATCCCGAAAGATGCGGAAATTTTTACATGCATTAACAAATCTTCTAGCTTTGGGATATGCAAAGACGCAAGTTTGCAGAACTTATTTTACGGAGCACTGGACTTTGATTTACCGGAGTCCTATTTGGAATTTACGCAGCGCTTCTATGCCAAATATGTTTTTATCTACTCTAAACTTCTAATGGGATACGAGAATGATTACATCACCAAAAAATTGAAGATAAAAGAAATTGGCAAATGCCAAACTTGCGAAAAATATAACATTGAAAAAAGCGATGGGAAAGCCATTCTAAAAAACGTCCCAAGCGAGCTAACCCACGGGAGAGGCTTCATATACAAGTTGAATAATATGAGGCAATTGGATTTCTTTGACGGAATTTTTGCAAATAGAAAATTTTTCCGCCGCTATCCAATCCGCATAAAGACAACTCAAGGAGAGATTTTTTTGGCGTGGTGCTACTTTAAGGAAGAACCTTTAAACTTAGGTATATTGGAGGTAATGGAATGAGAGAAATACAAAAATCATCGCGATACAATAACTATATTAAGGCTATTAAGCTGATAAAGCTTAAGAGGAAAGTTTCGACAAGTTTTCTTCAACGAAACATAAAGATTGGGTTTGGTGAAGCTTGTTCAATAATGAATGATTTGGAAAGGCGTGGATTCATTCGCATAGCGGAAACAAAATGCGAGGTAGACGCTTCATTATTTGACGTCGATGAAGCATTTTTGGCTCACACCCGAAACTATCCGCAATTTAAACTCCCAAGAGGTTATAACTCAAATAAAGATTTTCTAATAGATTCTGTACGACGAAATCTGCAGAAATTTTACCCAAATACTGAAGCGGAAATTTCAGAGCGCATCAATGATGAAATAGATTTTTTATCTAAGACAGGCTTTGATAATATATTTTTAATTGTTTGGGATTTGCTTGAAACCATGCGCAAAGACGGGCTATCCGCGCGTTGCTTTAGAGGGAGTGCCAGCGGTAGTATCATCGCATACATTTTGGGAATTACTGAGTTTGATCCAATAAAATACGGATTAGTTTTCGATAAGTTTTCGGCAGCGCAAAATTTAAATATTCCAACTTTTCATATATCTGAAGAGCCTTATCTTGTTGAGGATTACTTATATAAAAAATACCTCAATGTCTTCCACAATGGCGGAGGAATAATAGCTATCGGGAATTATCCGCTTCCTGATTTTCAAGCAAAAGACTTTAGGACTCAGGCCGAGGAAAGTGGCGCAATGATTATTGGAGCGTCAGCCAACGAGTTTGAGGATATCGCGCGCGAGTTATCAGAAATGATAGATGCTACTAAGGAGCCAAGCGATTCTGATGTATTCAAATTTTTTGAAAATCCCGATAAAAACTTCTTTGGAATACCATATTTTCAATATAAGTCGGCTAAAGAATATGCCAAAAAATTAAAGCCAAATTCGTTGTTAGAACTGGCCGCTATAATTGCTTACAATCGGCCGGGGTGTTGCGATTTGCTCGATGAACTTATTGCAAATAAAATAAATCCAGATGGCGTAAGGAAAATACACCCCATCATTAGCGAGATTACAAAGGAAACATACGGCGTTCTTGTTTTCCAAGAACAATGGATTGGAGCGGCACACAAATTAACTGCTTGCGATTGTTTAACCTTAGGCAAGTGGCGAAACGCTTTGAAAAAGAAAGAATGCGATTCGGCTCTTAATGAAGAAATTTTAGGCGCAATAATTGATAATTTGCGATTAGAAAGAGAAGCGGCCGAAGAAATCCTAAAATATTTGGAGAAATCTATAACTACGGCCTTTAGCAAATCTCACGCCTTAGGCTGCGCAAAAATCGCCTTTGAAATTGCAAAATTGAGAGTCGCATTATTAAGCGCCTAATCTCGACTAAATCTGACAACAGGTGCATTTATGGTTTTGAGGGGGAAATCTCAAAATACCTCTTGGCATATCCTTACTTCTGCGGGAAACCAACCCAGTATTTGAAGTCATTCACAATTGCGGGTTTTAATATAAATATAGGGAATAACTACTGATAGTATAATTATGAAATACAAAGAATTCAAAGAAACATTCTTGAATCCAACGCAAAATGATTCGATTGAAAATTTTAATGGATGGGAAGCATTTTCTACCGATGATTGGGAAGATATATTGTGCGAGCAACCTCAGTTTGAAAAAAAAGCAAAAGAATATAAAAACGGATGGCTTGCTCTATTGTTAGAAAAGCCTGAGCTTGCATCTGAATGCGATAAGTGGGAGAAATTTAATAGTTGGGATTGGAGCCGTCTTTTATGTAAACAACCGCAATTTGCGGATAAGTGTGACAAGTGGGATGAATTTCTCGATACGAAATGGGAATCGCTCATAGAACAACAACCGCAGTTTCTAGAAAAAGCAAAAGAGTATGCGGCAGGTTGGGTAGCTCTATTGATGAAGAATCCAGAGCTTGCATCTGAATGTGGCAAGTGGAAAGAATTTTATACTTCGGGTTGGAGAGATCTCCTAAGTAAACAACCACAATTTGCGGACAAGTGTGACAAATGGGAGGAATTTGGCTTTATGGACTGGAAATCGCTCATAGAACAACAACCGCAGTTTCTAGAAAAAGCAAAAGAGTATGCGGCAGGTTGGGTAGCTCTATTGATGAAGAATCCAGAGCTTGCACCAGAATGCGACAAGTGGGAGGAATTTTATACCTGGGATTGGAGCTGTCTCCTAAGTAAACAACCACAATTTGCGGACAAGTGCGACAAGTGGGAGAAATTTTACATTGGGGTTTGGATTTGGAGTCCTCTCTTAATTGAACAACCACAATTTGCGGATAAGTGTGACAAGTGGGATGAATTTCTCGTTTCGGACTGGGAATCGCTCATAGAACAACAACCGCAGTTTCTAGAAAAAGCAAAAGAGTATGCGGCAGGTTGGGTAGCTCTATTGATGAAGAATCCAGAGCTTGCA
>ENA-OROK01000897-OROK01000897.1-human-gut-metagenome-genome-assembly--contig:-NODE-897-length-32288-cov-3.673595_pt1 | contig 32288 bp, 31 predicted proteins | sample MGYA00242127_ERZ509046 | MGnify/ENA primary metagenome ERZ509046 (study PRJEB26280, sample SAMEA2338728) | human gut metagenome | biome: human gut; feature: human-associated habitat; material: faeces... | reverse complement strand
AGCGGCGCTCAGGAATTTCTTATGCCGACGATGTGCGGCGAGACCTCTCTTCACACGCATTTGCGTATCCTCCTTGTCCCAGACGAGGCGTAGGTCATGCCCGCCGGGAGGTTCAGAAAATTTTTTTCAGAAGTAATCAGAGCAGTGATTGGAAACGGGCGGCTCGCTGCAGGCCGCCTCCCCTCAAACTATCCGTTGGGGAGAAGACGGCGCACAGCCTTGATGTTGGCGCTGTCAACGAGAGCAATCTGTCCGAGGCGCATCTTACGGCCGGGGGCCTTCTTCGTCAGGATGTGACGAAGGTTCTGACGGTGGCGGCGGTATTTGCCGCTGCCGGTCATCTCGAAGCGCTTCGCGGCAGAACGCCGGGTCTTAATCTTCGGCATGATGGATCTCCTTAAAAATCGATACTCTTCCCTGTGAAAGGAAGAAAGGAATTATGCACGAAATTCCAGCTCAGAGCAAGTTATTTCTTGGGCACCACAAGCATCTGCAGGGTTCTGCCTTCAGCACGGGGTTCCTGTTCGACCTTGCCCACGTCTTCCAGATCTTTGACGATCCTTTCCAGGATTTCAATGCCACGATCCTTATGGACGATTTCACGGCCCCTGAAGAACACGGTCACCTTGCAGCGATCGCCATCCTCGAGGAAAGAACGGATGTGCTTGAGCTTGGTCTCGTAGTCATGTTCGTCCGTCTTGGGGCGCACCTTGATTTCCTTGACCTGCACAACAGCCTGACGCTTTTTCGCGTCCTGCTTTTTCTTCTGCTGCTCGTATTTGAACTTGCCGTAGTCCATGATGCGGCAGACAGGCGGCGTGGCGTTGGAAGAAACTTCCACCAGGTCACAGCCAATTTCGCGGGCCATGGCAATGGCCTCATTGCGCTGCAGAATACCCAGCTGTTCTCCTTCCGCGCCGATGACACGCACTTCCCTGGCGTGAATCAGCTCATTACGACGAACCCCGTCATCCGGCATACGCCGGCGAGGCCTCAAATTAGGCGAAGCTATAGCTCATCCCTCCTTTCTTGAACGGCTCGGCCGCCTCGGTGTGCACCATTTCGATGACTTCCTCAACGGTCTTCATGCCAAGATCCTCTCCACTGCGGAGGCGGACACTGACGCCTCCGTTCTCCGCTTCCTTGCCACCAATGACCAGCATGTACGGAATCTTGGACATCTGGGCCTCGCGAACCTTGAATCCAAGCTTTTCGTTGCGGTCATCAACAGAGACACGCACGCCAGCCGCCTTAAGCCTGGCGCAGACCTTGCTGGCCGCGTCATTGAAGGCTTCCGTGACGGTAAGAATGCGGGCCTGTTCAGGAGCCAGCCACACAGGCATGGCGCCGGCGTACTGTTCGATGAGCACGCCGATGAAACGTTCCACCGACCCCATGATGGCGCGATGCACCATGACTGGACGGTGCTTTTCACCGTCCTGCCCCACGTAGGTCAGATCAAAGCGCTCGGGCAGCGTGAAGTCCACCTGAATGGTCGAGCACTGCCACTCACGGCCGATGCAGTCAAGAAGCTTGACGTCAATCTTGGGGCCGTAGAAGGCACCATCGCCTTCATTGATATCGTAAGGCAGGTTGAGTTCTTTAACGGCCTGGATAAGGGCGTTGGTGGCCAGTTCCCAGGCTTCGTCCGTGCCGATGCTGCTCTCGGGACGCGTGGAAATCTCAATTTTATACTTGAATCCGAAAAGATTCATCAGATCCTGAATCAGATGAATGACGCTGATGATTTCGGACTCCAGCTGGTCGGGCCTGCAGAGAATATGCGCGTCATCCTGTGTAAACTGGCGGACGCGGAGCAGTCCGTGCAGCACGCCGCTCTTCTCATGACGGTGCACGATACCCAGTTCAAAATAGCGCTGGGGAAGGTCGCGGTACGACTTCACGGAATTGCCGTAAATGAGCATGTGACCGATGCAGTTCATGGGCTTGATGCCGTACATCTCTTCATCGATCTTCGTGAAATACATGTTCTCACGGTAATGATCGTAGTGACCGGACTGCTTCCAGGTTTCCTGCTTGAGAAGCTGCGGCCCCTGCACGATGTCATAGCCGCGCTTCAGGTGCTCGCGCTTCCAGAAGTCTTCGAGGATGGTCCTGATGATCATGCCCTTGGGCAGCCAGAAAACCATGCCGGGAGCCACATTCTCAAAGAAGGTGAACAGCCCGAGCTCACGGCCAAGTTTGCGGTGATCACGGCGTTTTGCTTCCTCAAGCTGCTTCAGATAATCCTTGAGGGCTTTGGCGTCAGCGAACGCCGTGCCGTAGATGCGGGAAAGCATGCGGTTCTTCTCATCGCCGCGCCAATAGGCGCCGGCCACGCTGAGCAGCTTGAAATCCCTGCAGAAGCCGGTATGGGGCACGTGCGGGCCGCGGCAGAGATCCTCGAACTCGCCTTCCTTATAGAGAGAGACGGTGGGGGCGTCGATGCCCTCAATGATCTCGACCTTGTACTTTTCCCCGAGTTCATCGAAATGCCTGACGGCTTCGTCCTTGCTCATCTCCCTGCGGGTGAAGGGCAGACGGGCCTCACAGATACGGGTCATCTCGGCTTCGATCTTCTCAAGGTCGCCCTGGGTGAAAGGGGTTTCCACATCGAAGTCATAGTAGAACCCGGTGTCAATGGACGGTCCTATGGTCACGAGGGCCTTGGGGAACAGACGCTTCACGGCAAGGGCCATGACGTGGGAAGTCGAGTGGCGGATAATCTGAATACCTGTGGGAGTTTCGGCGAAAATCGGCTCGATTTCCTGAGTCCCCTCAGGAACGGGAGCGGAAAGGTCGTATTCTTTTTCACCAATCCGGACGGCAACCACGGACTTGAATTTTTTACCGCTCAGGGCTGCCTTCAACGCCGTAGCAATATCGGCCCCGGATGCAACTTCAACATTCTGGCCCTCTACGCGGACTTCCATGCAAAAACTCCTTGGAAAACTTCAGAAAGTAAAAAAAATGGGGAGGCGAAAACCTCCCCATAGAGTTATATTCCTTGAAGGACGGGTGCGCTAACCGCCTTTCGCCGCTGGGGCTTTCTGCCCCAATTAATTTCTTGGATGGTAGGGACGAACAGACTTGAACTGTTGACCTCTTCCGTGTCAGGGAAGCGCTCTAGCCACCTGAGCTACGCCCCTCCAAAGTGGACAAGTGGAGGTATAAACGAAGAAGGGGTGTCGGTCAACAACTTTTTTCATTTTTCTGAAAAAAGTTTTGTCCGGCCTTCCATTCGGCGAAATCCTCCCTGCCCCGCCTGGCATACCATGCCTTCCGTTCTTTCTTCGGCAGACGGAATCCAGGCTCGGGCATCAGGCCAAAATGCACATTGCTGGGCTGAAAATGCTTGGCCGGCGTCTGAAGATGATTGAGCAGCGCGCCAAGAGCCGTCGTAACCGGCGGCAGGGAAATTTCCTCTCCCTTCAGTCTGGCCGCGAGTTCGAGCCCCACCCAGTGTCCATGGGCCGCAGATTCCACGTAGCCCTCCACACCGCTAATCTGCCCCGCAAGAAAAATCCGGGGATCAGCCTTCAGGGAACTGTCGGCATTAAGCACTTCCGGTGCGTTGACGTATGTATTCCGGTGCATGCTTCCAAAACGCACGAACTCACAGTGCTCAAGTCCCGGCACAAGCCGGAACACCCTCTCCTGCTCGGGATAGGTAAGCTTGGTCTGGCACCCCACCAGATTACAGGTTTCACCATTCATATTCTCAGCGCGCAGCTGCAGGATAGCCCAGGGGCGCCTGCCTGTGCGCGGATCCGTGAAGCCCACGGGTTTGAGCGGACCGAAGCACAGGGTTTTCGGTCCGCGCTCAGCCAAAGCCTCAATAGGCATGCACCCCTCGAAATGAACTTCTTTTTCGAAGTCGCGGCCATGTACCTTCTGCGCTCCCACGAGAGCGTCATAAAACCGATCATATTCCTCACGCGTCATGGGGCAGTTAAGATAATCCCCTCCCGTTTCCCCTTTTTCCTGACCATAGCGCGAGGCCCGGAAGACCACGGACATATCAAGGGAATGGGTCCACACAATAGGAGCGATGGCATCGTAAAAATAGCAGTGCTCCATGCCGACTTTTGCTCTAAGGGAAGCAGAAAGGTCTTCCGAGGCCAGGGGGCCCGCCGCGATAACCACATAAGCGAAGCCATCAAGCACGGGATCGTCAATTCCGGCTATCTCCCGCTCCTCCAGACTGATTCCCGGTTCTGCCAGGACTTCGTCTGTAATCCGGCGCGAAAATTTTTCCCTGTCTACAGCCAGGGCCTTGCCCGCTGGCACGCGGCAGGCGTCCGCCGCAGCCATGAAGGGACTTCCGAGATCCCGGAGTTCCTGCTTTATAAGCCCAATGCCGCTCGCGAGTTCATCAGAACGCAGGGAATTGGAGCAGACAAGCTCGGAAAAAGTGTCAGCCACATGCGCGGGAGAGTGCTTTCCCGGTTTCTGTTCAAAAAGCACCACGGGAACACCAGCGCGCGCAAGGACGCGGGCACACTCGCATCCGGCGAGTCCTGCTCCCACCACAGCTACGGTTTTGTCACGATCCGGCATTGTTTTCTCCTTGGACGGTTTATACCGCCAGAGGCGAGATTGCCCGAAAGGCAGTAAAAATCAAGGAGGATTCCGAGACTTTTGTCACTTGCCCCTTTCCATTGCATTGCGTAGAATGCGACTATGGAAATGAAAGACCTCCAAAAACTGCCCGTCGATCTGGTCTTTGACGCTCCTGACGTTGAGGCTTTTTACGGCGGGAAACTCCCCGAACCCAGTACACCCGTCTCCGCTGGTGTGGATCTCCGCGCATGGCTTGAAGAAGACAGCGCGGAAATCGCCCCTGGCGGCCGGATCAGGGTGCGTACGGGTCTTCACGTGCAGCCGAAAATTCCCGGATGGGCCGGTTTCGTCTACTCGCGCAGCGGACTCGGGGCCAAAGACGGTGTCGTTGTGGCCCAGGGCGTGGGTGTCATTGATCCCGACTACACGGGGGAAATCACCGTTTACCTTCTGAATACGTCCGCCGAACCACGACGAATTCAGAGAGGCGAGCGCATTGCGCAGCTGATCTTCCAACCCTATGCGTCTCCCCGCTTCCGGAAAGCCTCCTCTCTGACGGCTACCGAGCGCGGAGCCGGCGGTTTCGGACACACCGGCCGCTGATTGCCCCCCCGAACACAAAACATCCAAGGCAGCAGATACAATGTCCAAAGCTTTCGATTCCATCAAAAACGACGAAGAAACCTATCTCCTCAAGACCTATGCCCGCTATCCCCTCGCCATTGACCATGGCAAGGGCTCCCGTCTCTGGGACTGCGACGGCAAAGAATACATTGACCTTCTCGCCGGTATCGCCGTGTGCGGCCTCGGCCACTGCAACGACGAAGTCATCGGCGCGCTGACCGAACAGGCCCACAAGCTCTGGCACGTCAGCAACCTCTTTTATCAGGAACCTCAGATTCAGCTTGCCAAGCTGCTAGTTTCCACCGCACATTTTGCCAAGGCCTTTTTCTGCAACTCCGGAGCCGAGGCTAACGAGGCGGCTATCAAACTCGCCCGCCGCTATACCAGAAAGATAGCCGGCCGCGATGCGCCTGATATCATTACCCTGACGAGCTGTTTCCACGGACGCACGCTCGGCACCCTGGCCGCCACAGGAAGAGCTGATCTCATGGATGGTTTCACTCCCGTGGCCGGAGGCTTCAAACAGGTGCCTGCCAATGACCTCAGCGCTCTGGAAGCTGCAATCGACGACAAGACCTGCGCTGTCATGATGGAATGTATCCAGGGCGAGGCCGGTGTGCTTCCCCTTGATGATGACTATGTGCGCGGCGTGGAAAGACTGTGCCGCGAACGCGGCATCCTGCTCATCTGCGACGAAGTCCAGGCAGGCCTGTGCCGCACCGGCAAATTCTGGGCTTTCCAGACCTACGGTATCAAGCCTGACATCATCAGCATGGCCAAGGCTCTCGCCAACGGCCTGCCCATGGGCGGAATCCTGGCCACGGAGGAAGTATCCAAGGGCTTCACCACGGGAAGCCACGCTACCACCTTCGGCGGCGGAGCGCTCGTCGCAGCCGTTGCCGCCAAAGTCATCGAAATCATGCTCCGCGACCACCTCGCCGAAAGAGCCGGCGCTCTCGGGGCCGATTTTCTGGACAAGCTCCGTGCCCTGCAGAAGGCCATGCCTGACAAAATCAAAGCTGTGCGCGGCCGCGGTCTCTTCGTGGGTATTGAACTTTTCAACACCGCTCGTCCCGCCTGGAATGAACTCCTCAAGCGCGGCTTCATCTGCAGCCTGTGCCATGAAACGACACTCAGGCTTCTGCCTGCCCTAAACGTCCCTCAGACGGATCTGAAATTTTTCGTCGACACCCTGACCGATATTCTTGCCGGCAAATAACGAAAGATCATTTCTGAACCTAAAAAGGGGCTGCTTCCACGAAGGAAGCAGCCCCTTTGCGTCAGCGTATATCTAAGGCAGGATGGCGGAAAGTCCCCAGTAGGCCAGCGCACCCACCAGCCCGGAACAGGGAAGGGTCAGTACCCAGGCGACAACCAGCTGCCAGGCCACGCCCCAGCGCACGGCATTCACGCGCTTTGATGAGCCCACTCCGAATATGGCCGAGGAAATGACGTGGGTGGTGCTGACCGGAGCGCCTAGAATACTCGCGAACACGATGGTACAGCCTGTGGCCGACTCGGCCGCAAACCCGTGCATGGGCTCCAGCTTGAAGATTCGGCTGCCCATGGTCCGAATAATCTTCCAGCCGCCTGAAGCCGTACCAAGGCACATGGCCACGGCACAGGAGAGCTTGACCCAGAGAGGCACATCCATGGTGTCAATTTGCCCGAAAAGCAACAGGGCCAGGGTAACAACGCCCATCGTTTTCTGCGCGTCATTGAGTCCGTGGCTCAGGGCCAGGAAGCCGGAAGAAACGAACTGAAGATGCCTGAAGGCGGCATTGACCTTTGCCCGGCGGAACCGGCAGCAGGTCCAGTAAATAATCAGCATGAAGAGAAAGCCGCCGCAGAACCCCAGAAGCGGGGCCCAGAGAAACGGCAGCACGACCTTCATGAACAATCCATGAAAATTGACGGCCTGAGTCCCGGCGTGCGCAAGGGCAGCTCCCACAAGTCCTCCTACAAGGGCATGGGAGGAAGACGAAGGGATGCCAAGATACCAGGTAAACAGATTCCAGAAGATGGCTCCTACGAGAGCTGCGAGCACCAGTATCTGGCATCCCTCGACGACAGACGGGTACACAAGTCCGCCGCCGAGTGTTCTGGCGACCTCTGTGCCAAGAAGAGCACCGAGAAGGTTGAGACTGGCCGCCATGGCAACAGCCAGCCCCGGGGAAGCCACGCGTGTGGAAACGATGGTCGCGATGGCGTTGGCACAGTCATGCACACCGTTGGTGTAGTCGAAAACGAGAGCCGTTACGACTATCAAAATAAGAAGAAGCGGTACCTCAAGCATTTTTCAGTACCGCTTCTTCAAGAGCTTCGGAAAGACTGTTCACCTGATCGAGCACAGTCTCGAGTTTGTCGTAAATCCGGCTCCACTTTATCACGTCAATGAGTTCGGCGGGGTGATCGCCCTGAGGATCCATGAGTTCAGCCAGCCCCACGGCCAGAACGCTGTCGCATTCCTCCTTTAGGGAACGGAAGACCCTCGTCTTGTGACAGTCTTTCCTCTTCGAAAGTCCATCAAGCATGAGGCCCGTCAGTTCAAGCATAGCATCGATGTTCTGGACGATCTTGGCAGCGGGAAAACGGATGCGGTCAAACCCGCTGACAATAACTCTCGTCACCAGGCCCTGCAGGCGGTCTATGCATTCCTCCTGCCCCTGATCTATACGCAGGATGTCTTCCCGGTCGATGGGTGTGATAAACGTTTGTGAAAGAGCACGGACGATATTTCTGTGTTTCTGATCAGCCTCAGCTTCGAGCCGGGCCACGGCACCGCCGCAAGCCTCGGGCTCACTCTTTCCGCTGAAAAGCAGGCTGACCTCATGGGAAACCGAGCAGAGCAACTTGCTCTGCTCTTCGAGCATTTCAAAAAATGGAATCGTTTTAGGCAGGAAGGAAGGCAGCATATCAATCTCCCCTGCAATCCCGGAGCTCTGTCTCAACCGGTCTGCAGCAATAATGTTTCACATTTGTGACACTATTGTAGCACTTTTGTAACATCCCGGCTAAGTTAGCCCTTTCCAGCGCACTCTGTAAACCATTCGCAGGCTTTTTTTTGAATAAAGGATGCCAGCTCCCAGTCCGGGGAAACGCTGAACGTCATGCCGCCGAAGGAGAGAAAACCATGGTGCAGATAAAAAGGCAGTCCCCATCCGGCCTTTTTTCCTCCGTAAAGCGTGTCACCATAAAGAGGCAGCCCAAGAGACGCGGCATGGGCGCGAATCTGATGACGGAAGCCCCGGTGTATGACGCAGCCGGCCAGGGTAATCATTCTTTCCCGGCTGCCTTCAGGCCGGCATTCGGCCTCTGTAAAGGAAAGAAGAGGATGAAAAAACGTTGACCGTACCGGATTGGGATCATCCTCGGGGAGCACGCGCACGGCGGCACCGCCCGAGGAAACAAGGCGCCGTCTGACATGAACATTCTCTGTGGCACGGCCTTCCAGCAGGCAGACATAGCATTTTTTTACACGGCCTTCCCGTTCAGAAGTTCTGAAGAGAGACGCAGAATCTTCATCTGTAGCCCCGCAGACCAGGCCCGACGTGGAAAAATCAAGGCGCTGGAGAAGACAGCATTTCTGACCTCCAAGCAGGCCTGTGATCTGCCCTTCCAGGCTGGCGCCGGCTCCTTCTCCGCTGCCGGCCAGGGCAACCGTGTGCAGAAGCGCTGGCTTGAAAAAAACGCAGAAGCCACCTCTGCGGGTCAGAAGCCTTGCCTCAGGCATGGAGGAGGAAGACACCTTCTGCGGCACGATTTCCAGACGGTCTCCCGCGCGCACTGAGGTTCCGGCTTTCACGGGACGCCCGTTCAGAAGCGCCCTTCCTTCCTTTAAAAACCTGCGCCTGCCGCGCACACCCATACCCGGAACAAGCCGGGAAAGAAGGGCGTCAACACGACACCCGTCATCCGCCTCACCGGCTGTCAGGACAGCCACGGCCTCTGGGTTCGTATCTCTCCGGTCTTCTTTCATACGTCAGTTACGTCCATGGACGAACAATCAGGGTTCCTGGGCAAGTGTATCCACAAGCCCGAGGTCCCGCATCTTCATGAAAAGGCGGCGGCCTATCCAGGCGTCCGTGGCAGCATAAACCATCTGCTTCTCGCTCAGTTCCCTGAGGCTCCAGTTTGAACACTGAGATCCTTTGGAAATGCGCTGTCTGAAGAAGTTCGCCGTGAGCGGCCTAAGGCCCTTGCTCCAGATTTTATGCTGGTAGGCAATGCGTCCAAGATCTACGTGTCCCGCCGGCGTGAAAGGGTAAAGTTTGGCCAGTTCACGCATATCCTCACCGATGCCGACCCCGGCCTTGATTTGATGGGGATTGGCAAATACGGAGGTAAGAGCCTGTCCCAGCGGGAGCCAGGAAAGCTGGATCAGGTACACATGTCCCGCCGTAGCCAGCTGGATAAGCGCCGGCGGATTCACCCGCCCTTTGCGGAATGTCGGACGCGTCTCCGTATCAAAGCCGAGCACGGGATCCTGTCCAATGTCCTCAATGGCCTTCGCGAGTTCGCCAGTCGTGCGGATCAGCGTGATCGGTCCTTCATAATGAACGAGGGGAAGGGCGTTGATTTCCTCGCTGCTCATCCTTCTGCGATACACATCAAGGTCCATTGCTACCACCCGCCTTACTCAGAGCTGCCTCAGATGGCCGGACCGAGCTGATGCATCATTTGCCGATGCAGAAACTTGAAAAAACACGGTTCAGGACATCTTGCGAAGTTCCGAGACCGACAACATCCCGCAGATGCACACAGGCAAGATCGAGCCTGACCGAAAGAACATCATATGGCAATCCATCAGCAATGTCACCTAAAAGCCCGTTTAATTCATTCAGGGCTGCCTCAAGTGACGTTGTCTGACGTATGTTCGGAGCGACATCTTCTCCCTGAGGTGCGTCTTTTATGAGGAAAGACCGTACGCTCTCAGCAAGTGCGTCAAGATTAACACTTTTTTCGGCGGAAATGGCGACGCAGGCTGCCGGACGCGAGCCGTCTCCCTTCCAGTCTTTCAGGAAAGAAGGAGCAGGTCTGAGATCCGTCTTGTTCCAGACGAGCAGAAACGGACATGTCCCGCTTTTTTTCCAGGCATCGAGAAAAACATCCGAGCGGAGATAGGCCTCAGGGTCGGTGTTAGCCGCTCCGTCTACCACAAAAAGAAGACAGTCAGCGTCTCCAATCTGCCTTCGGCTCGACTCAATGCCCAGAGCTTCCACGGGGTCACTGGCAGAACGCAGACCAGCCGTATCGACAATACGCACAGGCAGCCCGTTCAGTTCCAAATCTTCCTCAAGAAAGTCCCGTGTCGTACCGGGTATGCTGGTGACAAGGGCACGGCTGCGCCCGAGCAGAGCATTCATGAGGCTGGACTTGCCGGCGTTCACTTCTCCTGCCAAAACGACATGGGCGCCTTTTTCCACCAGTCTGGCCCTGCGTGCCCCCGTAAGCAGTCTCCCGAGAGAGGAAACCGCATTCCGTACGACGTCTGCAAAATGATCACGGGGCAGAGTCTCCACCTCGTCATCAGGGAAATCCACGGCGAGGCTCATCTGTACCCGGCACTCTTCAAGGCTTTCACGCACTTCGTCCACCCGCCGGCCGAGCGTACCGTCCAGACGCTTCAGGGAAAGCCGCATGGCTTCTCTGCCGGGAGCGGAGATCATCTCTGCCACTGCCTCGGCCTGACTCAGATCCATTCTTCCATTGAGAAAGGCCCTGTAGGAAAATTCGCCGCGGCGCGCCGGCTCGGCCCCAGCCGCGATGCAGGAAGACAGGATCTGATTTACGACAGCCTGACCGCCATGGCATTGTATTTCGGCGCAGTCCTCCCCCGTATACGTATGCGGCGCAGGCATGAAAACACAAAGGACATCATCCAGAGGCTCCCCGTCCGCATCGAGCACGCGTCCATGGCGTAACTTCCAGGGAACGAATTTGTCTGTGTTACCCGAAGCCGGCCGGAATATTCTGCGCACAATATCGAGAGAAGCCGGACCGGAGAGGCGGACGATTGCTATGGCCCCGCTACCCTGGGCCGTGGCCTGGGCAGCGATGGTCGTTTCTCCAGAAGATTGTTTCGTCATACCGCCCTACTCCGGCTTCCTGCGCATAATAACAACGCGCTTCTTGGCACCCTCTCCCTGACTGCGCGTCTGGATCCCCTCCACATTCTTCAGGCACAAATGCACAATGCGCCTGTGATAGGAACACAGGGGACGTGTGGAAAGCGGATGTCCGGTCTGCCTGACCTTCTCGGCCAGAGCCAGAGCCAATTCCCTCAGTTTCTCGCCCTGACGTTCCCGGTAGTCTCCCACGTCAAGCTGAACGCGTATGGAAGCCTGCAGTTTCCTGGAGACGATACGGGAAGCGAAGTACTGGATGGCGGCGAGCGTCATGCCTTCACGCCCAATGAGCAGTCCGCAGTCGTCCACGCCGTTCACGCTGACCTGAATGCGGGAGACACCAACGCTGGCCCTGAGTTCAGCCTCTGTTCCGATAATGGGCCGGATCAGGTTGCGTATGACCTCAAGGGCCTCTTTTTCCGCAATAGCCGGATCAACTTCCTCAAAGGGAGTGAAGTGCTGAGAGTCCTCCGGATCAGCCGGTTCCTCCCCGGCGCCTTCATCCTCTGCGGGTACGCTTTCCTGCCTGGAATCAGGGGGCGTCAGAACAGGAGGTTCCTTCAGCGGCTCAGGAGACGGAGCCGCCGGAGGATTCTGGACTTCAGGGGCTCCTTCAGCGGCGGGAGCCGGTGGCTCCCTCTTTTCGGATTGTGCCGGAACGGCCTCAGCAGGAGTTTCCCTGTGGCCGTAATGCTCACCAAGCACGCTTTCCACAGCATCCCTGAGACGGGCGCGGCGGGCGCGTATAATTGCCTTGCGGGCCCCGACTATACCGAAAATACCGCTTCTGGCATCCTGAAGAATCTCAATTTCGAGACGCTCCCGGCTGGTATCAAAGTATGAACAGGCATCCTTTATGGCCGCATCAAGATTCTTGCCATGGAATTCCTTGAATCCTTCCATGACCTCCTCCCTAGCGTGCTTTTGCGTGCTTCTTCTTCGAGCCCTTATGCAGCATCCACCATTGCTGGCCAATGGAGATGACGTTGTTGCAGAGCCAGTAGATAACCAGGCCGGAGGGGAAAGCCAGGAAAAGGAACGTAAACACGATGGGGAGAACCATCATGATCTTCTGCTGGCGCGGATCCATGGCCTGAGGCGTAAGGCGCTGCTGCAAAAGCATAGTGATGCCCATAATGATGGGCGTAATGTAGAAGGGATCCCTGGCGGACAGGTCGACAAGCCAGAGTTTATCCGTGAAGGGCAGGTACGTGATAAAGTCGGCGTGCCTGAGTTCAATGGACGTCAGAAGAGCCTGATACAGGCCGAAGAACACTGGCATCTGAATAAGCAGGGGAAGACATCCGCTGGCGGGATTCACGCCGTAGGTCTTGTACAGAGCCATGACTTCCTTGTTCATGGCTTCCTTGTCGTCCTTATACTTATCCTTGATCTTCTGCATCATGGGTCCGAGTTCCTTCATCTTTTCCATGGAGGAATAGCTCTTCGCCGTCAGAGGCCAGAAGACAACCTTAATAAGGATTGTCAGGAGAATGATGGCAACGCCCCAGTTGCCCACGTATTTGTGGAAAAATTCAAGAATCCAGAGCAGACCTTTGGCGATAATGCTGAACATGCCCAGGTCTACACTCTTGGCGAGTTCCTCGCTGGCCGCAGCCATCATCTTGCGATCCTTTGGACCGAACCAGTAAGACACGGAAACAACAGATTCCTGTCCGGGAGAAACGGTAATCGGAGCCTGTTCAAGAGCCGCACGATAAACGCCGTTCTGCAGAACACCTTTGAAGGTGACCCCCGTGGCATTGCCGGGGATGACGCCAGCCAGGAAGTAGGTGCTCATGGCACCGCCCCAGAGGATATCACCCGTGGCCATGACGCCATTCTTCAGGGTATCCTCACTGGTCTCTTCCTTGAGTTTGCCACCTTCATCCCAGCCCACGCGCATGGAATCATACTGACCGCCATGAGCGTTGCTGGCGTCTGCGCCAACAGTGTAGCCTACGCGCACAGACACAGGAGCCTGGCCGTAGGGGGTCAGTTTCACTTTTTCGCGGATGGCGTAGGTGGAAGCGTCAAAGGTCAGTTCGCGGACAACATTCAGATCACCGATTTTGCCGGTAAGGGTGACTGTCCGGGTCTGTCCATCGGGTACAGTAATATCTTCTCTGAGGTCGGTGTTCCACTGGCCGCTGCTCCAAGAGGGCTGGCCGTTGATCACAAGACCAAGAGGAGCCATGGCGGCGGAGGCCTTGTTGACCAGGTTCACATCAGGGGAATTTCTTTCGACGGTAGCCTTGAACTTATCAAGCTCGAAAGAGCGCAGGATGCCGCCCCCCGTATACAGGGTAGCGGTATAAAGCGGCGTAGAAATTTTCACGTCCTTCCCTTCGGAAGGTTCAAACAGGGGCAGGGGATTGGCCGCAGCCTGAGCCTTCGCTTCCGCCTCGGCCTTCTGCTTCGCCGCAAGTTCCTGCTGCTGCTTCTGAGCTTCTTCTATTTTCTGGGGATCCTGTTTGGGAGCCCAGCCCATTTTTTCGCCAAGGTAGGACCAGCCCACCACAACCATAAGGCAGAGAATGATGGCAATGATAAGATTTTTACCGTCTTGCATGAAAAGTATTCCCCTTAGGAGACATCCTTGTGACGCGGCGGAGGAACAGGGTCGTAGCCAGATCCGCCCCAAGGATTACAACGCGCGATCCGCTTGATTGCCAGCCATGTGCCGCGCAGAAGGCCATGCGTCATGATGGCTTCAAGGGCGTATTCAGAGCAGGTGGGGTAGTAACGGCAGGCAGGCGGCAGTATCGGAGAGATGAAGAATTTGTAAAAGCGGATAGGTAAAACAAAAAAAGCGCGCAAGAAATGCCTCATCTTTCCTCCCTGAGGCGGAAATAGCTCTCTAGCGCGCTTTTAATCTCGGAAACAACAACGGGAAGCGTAAGACAGTCTCTTCCTGCACTGCGGTTGGCGACAACAACAATGCGAGACTGCACGGGAAGCCCGCGGACATACAGCCTGAAGCATTCGCGCAACAGGCGTTTTATACGATTGCGAACCACCGCATGCCCGACTTTACGGGATACAGCGGTTCCCATACGAACGTTGTCGTGCTCCCCTGCCCCGGGCAGGACAAAAAGAAGGAAATGTCTGGTATGGAGCCTGCGCCCCTGCGTATAACACAGGGTATATTCAGAGTTTTTCCGTATCAGACTTTCTTTCGGCAACGGATACCGGACGCCATCCCGCCGGGGAAAACCGGTCCTGGCGGCGTCCGTTTCCTCCATCACTAGGCGCTCAGGGTCTTGCGGCCCTTGGCACGGCGGCGGGCAATAAGAGCGCGGCCGCTCTTGGTGGCCATGCGGGTACGGAAGCCATGGGTATGCGCACGGCTGACCTTGCTGGGCTGGTAGGTTCTTTTCATTTGAAAACTCCTTATATTCCGGAGATCCGGGAATCTTTATGAAAAATCTGATGCAAAGCGAGAAGGGAAAAATCTTCGGCTGACTGCAGGACGATAGTCTCCCCCCTCTGCTATGGAGTGACTTTTTTACACGGCACTTTCAAAGACGTCAAGTGCCCGGCCCCTGTTTGATGCCCATGGCTTGACAGGTTCACTGGCATGGCTGAAAACAGGGCACAAAAGGAGAAACTTCATGCCCACAGATGTCAAGCTGCTCAAGAAACCAAAGGCCTCACTGCCCTGCATAAGCCTCATCGGCATGGCTGGCAGCGGCAAGACAACCATAGGTGTTGCCCTGGCCCGGGCTCTCGGCTGGGCATTTATCGATACGGATTCGCTCATAGAGGCGGCATACGCCACCAGACTTCAGGATATTTCCGATGCCCTGAGCAGGGACGCGTTCCTGGACATGGAAGCGGACTTCATCCGTTCCCTGCGTACCAGCCGCACTGTCATCTCCACAGGCGGGTCGGTCGTCTACCGCGATCAGGGAATGAAACGGCTCCGGGAGCTCGGTCTCATCGTGCGTCTGGACGCCCCGTTCCGGGTCATCGAAGAGAGAGTCTCACGCAATCCCCAGCGCGGACTTGTCATCGCCAAAGGGCAGACACTGGAATCCCTCTGCGAGGAACGCAGCAGACTCTACGCGAAGTACGCTGATATTGCCTGCGACGCTACCCGCACACCGTCTCAGTGTGCCGACTGGATCATCTCTCAGCTCCCTGAAAAATACACTTCCTGCTAGCAAAACGCATCTGGTCGGACACAAAAAAAGGCGGCCCTTGAAGGGCCGCCTTTTTTGTTACCAATCAAACGAAAAATTTAGAACTGCCAGCTCTTGCCGTCGTAACGGATGAGTTCCTTGCGGCTGGTTGTGCTGACCTTGGAGCAGTCGCTTGAAGACATGGCGGCAGCCTTGGTGGCGCCACGGCATTCCATGGTCACCTCATCATACTGGATGACACCGACGTAAGGAGTCGAAGCGGTCGTGCCAGGGCGAAGGCTCGTCGTCACACTGTTCTGATCAACGGTCAGATACTTGGCCAGATAATTCTTCTTGCCGGCCTTAACCACATTTGGTTTGGACTTGGAAGGCATAAGCGTGCGGCCAGCGCGGCCAGCGAGCTCACGACCAGTCTGATCCAGTTCAGCCTTAATCTTGGCTTCCTTTCCGGTGTAAACTTTATCAGAACCAGAATTGGATGCCACGGCGGGTTTCCCGGATGCAGCGCTCCCAGCAGCAGAGCCGGAAGAAGAGCAACCGCCAATGAGAAGAAGACAGAAGGCGGCAACCGCGCAGGAATGAAGCAGTTTCATAAAAAAACAGACCTCGAATCACAAAATAGAGAAGAGAAGCCCCGCCGGCTGACACCGGCGGGGCAAAGGTATCTGTGGAATAAAGAAACTAGTCGAAGCTCACTTCGGTACGACGGTTCATGTAGCGGCCTTCTTCGGTGCTGTTGTCGTACTTGAAGGACTTGCCGGCGCCAATGGCAGCCATACGGCTGGCCGGGACACCCTGGGTGGCAAGGTAGCTCTTAACAGAGTTGGCACGGTTCTGAGAGAGCTTGGCGTTGTAACGGTCAGAGCCCTTGGAGTCAGTCCAGCCACGGAGCGTGATGCGCTTGCCCGGGTTCTCCTTGATGATGGCAGCGGCTTCGTTCAGGATGCCCTGAGCCTTGGCGTCAAGAGCATAGGAATCGAAGGCGAAGTTAACGCCACGGAGAACGATCACGGATTCGGTCTTCTGGGCCTGTCCGCAGAACACGGCGATGACAAAACGCTCGAGGTCGGCATCGCTCTTGGCGAGGTCTTCAGCCCTCACGCACTGGGCGTTGGGGTTGAGGGCGGCGAGGGCCTTGATGCTGGCCTTTTCGTCGGGAGTCTCGGAGAAGTCAACAATGTGGATGGTGAGGTTGCGCTGCTGGGCGTAAATCTGCCTGGCAACGTCAACAAAATCCACGCCGCTGTTGTTGCCACCATCGGTGAAGAGAATGATGGCAGCGTCACGCTTCATGCTGCTGAGGAAGGACTGGTACTTGGAAAAGCTGTCGCCCATGTAGGTCATACGGCCGAAGACATCGAAATTGCTCTTCAGCTTATCAATAGCCCTGTCCATCGTGGAACGTTCCCACGGACCATGGGCAAGGATGGTGCCGTTCGGGGAAATGGTGTGAAGGCCGGCATTAAACTGCTGATTCGGGATGTCGGCATTGATGCGATGCATGATGTCTTTCGCAACAAGGATCTTATCCTTCTTCAGCTTGGTGTTCTTCATCATCATGGAACCGGAATAGTCCACGACGAAGTCGAAGCTTTCAATTTTCTTCGTGCAGTTCACAGGAGCTGCGGCTGCAGCCACCGCGTAGCTGAGGACCAGCGCAGCGGCAAGAACCAGAAAACGCAGAGATTTCATGAATACCTCCCAATCGTCTTTTTGCGCATAAGCGCCCATACGCTGAAAAGCGGGTTTTACCAGGGCGTGTTTTTTACGCGCTTGAGCCGCGACAGCAAACCCCTGCACGCGACTAATTTTCCGAGACGATATTATCATTCCATAAAAATCGCAAGTATTATGCCATCCTACACACCCCAAGGGGTGCTTGCGCACGGCCTTTCCCAGGGACTAAAATATAAAATATGGCACCCGATAGAAAAAAGGAGCAGGCATGCGCAGCATTGAGTTTTCAAAATGGGATCCGAGCGGCAACACGACACTCTTTTTTCCGCAGGACACGCCGGGAAACCATGCGGCGCTTGCCCACGAGGCCCTGCGCCTGCAGAAACTCGGCGGCGAGCAGGCAGGCTTCATCGACACTCAAAACGGCAGCCTGATCATGGCCGGCGGAGAATTCTGCGTCAACGCCACACGCTGTTTCGGGGCCCTTTTGGATCTCAGCGCACAGAGGCAGGGCATCCGCATCTCCCCGTCCTCTCCCCGTGCCTATCTCGTGCGTGTTTCCGGATGGCCGGACACTATCCCTCTGCGCGTTACGGGTTGCCTGCCATCGTGGCAGGTTGAAGCCACACTCCGCTTACGTTCACTTCCCGTCCTTCAGAAAGAAGCCGGAAAGGATCTGGTGGAGTTCCCCGGTATCGCGCACCTTCTCATCAACACGGCGCTGCACCCCGCCCCTGGACCTTCCCCGGAAGAAGGAATGAGAATTCTCAGGGAAACAGGACTGGCCAGCCGCGAGGCAGCCGGCGCCGTCTGGTGGAGGGAGCAGGGCAGCGGTCTTTCCATAGATCCCATCGTCTACGTCCGCGATGCGGATACGCTCTGTGCAGAACAGGCATGTGGGTCAGCGACCATTTCCCTGGCGCTGCTTCTTTTCCAGCAGACGGGAAGATCCCTGATGGACATCCGCCAGCCCAGCGGGGACGTTCTGTCTGTATCCATAGCAGAAGAGCCCGGCGGGCTGTACGGGATTTCCGTCAGTGGTTCCGTCAGGCTCTCAGCAGAAGGCCGATTTTACACAGAGGACTAGCGCAGCACCGTAAGATGCCCGTCTTTCATCTGCGCCACCCTGTCGGCACTTGAAGGCGCGTCTTCCTCGTAGTGCGAAACGAAAACATACTGCATACCGCCGGCGGCAAACGCGTCAAGGGCCTGCAGGTAGGCGTCCCGGGAAGGGATGTCCAGTCCAGAGCAGGGTTCATCAAGAAGGAGGACGGAAGGCCCCCCAACGAGCGCCCGGGCCAGGAAAAGACGTCTGGCCTGGCCTGTGGATATGCGGCGGATGGACGTGTCAGCCAGGGCTGAAAGCCCCATCTGACCGAGGCGCATGCGTGCCTCTTCCACCTCTTCGGAGGAGAAGGTCCTGTACAGCCCGACCGTATTGTCGAAGCCAGAGAGCACAAGCTCGAGACAGGTCACATCGAAGTCGTAGTACGCCTCGGAGAGATCGGAAACGAGGCGGACATGCCTTCGGATATTTTCAAGGGGAATCTCTCCTGCGCGGACTTCAGGAAAATGAAAACAGATGTCTCCCGGCCAGGCAACGATCTCGTCCCCGGCCAGAAGGCGCAGGAACGTGGACTTCCCGGATCCGTTGCCCCCCTTCAACAGCCAGTGCTCGCCAGGCTGCAGGGTCCAGGTAATTCCATAAAGGACAGGCGTCGCGCCCCCCTCAATGTAAACATCAGCGTTTCTGACTTCGATAAGGGGACCGGAAGGAGCGGGAACAGCCCTTTCCTTCACGGGAACGGCGCTGATCTGACGTTCCGTGACTGGCGGAGTATGGCTCAGCCTTCCCTCCTGCATATAGAGGCGGACCCTGCACCACGAGGGAATACGGCTCTCCCTGTGCGTCGCCATGATGACCGTGCTTTCCTGAGCCGCGTCTTTAAGGACACTATCAAAAATTTCCCGGTGCTTCCCATCAAGACCGTCCGTGCTTTCGTCCAGAAGAAGAAGGCGCGGACGGCGCACAAGGGCGCGGCCGAGCAGAAGCAGACGCAGCTGCCCCTGGCTCATGGTGCGTATACTCCTGTTCAGAAGCGGCAGGGCATCAAGACGCCTGGCCATCTCCGTAGCAGTCTTTACTTTCGCCTCGTCTCCCGGCGTATACAGCATATGAGAGCCGTCAAATCCTGTAAGGAGAAGCTCAAGTCCTGTGATATCCCAGCCGTGCTTCTGAAAAAGCTGCTGCTGAGCGGGCGAAACAAGAGCTGAAACGGAAAGGCCCGTGATCCTGGAGCTGTCCAGTCCCCCCTCACTGTCCCAGGAAACGCTTCCCTCCGTCGTCCAGGCTTCGCCGTGGATGAGCCGAAGGAGTGTGGACTTGCCCGCCCCGTTGCCTCCGATGAGGACAGTATGCTCTCCGGCATGAATGTCCCACGTTATATCCCTGAGAATGGGCTTCCTCTCCGTATCGCCGGGCAGGAAAAGTCCTGCGTGATCTAGTCTGCAGAGTATCTCGGACATTAAAACTCCAGACTCTCACATCTGCCGTTGTCAAAAACGACGGATTTCGTGAAACCGAAAGCCTTCGCGTAGGTGGCCAGTCTGGGGAATCCGTAGGCCACGTCCTCCGTTGTGTGTGCATCGGAAGCGAAGGTCACGGGCAGTTTCAGATCGCTCGCCATGCGCATAATGGTCGCGCAGGGATAAATCTCACGGCAGGGTTTGCGTATGCCGGCGGATGAAATTTCCATGGCCATGCCCGATGCCTTGAGGGCTTCAAGCCCGTCCCTGACAAGACGCTGATTCTCTTCCCTGTCCAGCCAGGTATGGAAGCTGTCAACGGAAAAAATTTTGATGAGATCAGGATGGGCAGCGATGTTGAAAAGGCCGCTCGAGACCATTTTGCGCCAGGTTCTGAAATACGCGTCGTACTTTTCAAAGCGGGCACCCTGATCCAGGCATTCCCAGTCGCTGGCCTTATCATCGAAGCCCATGGTTCCCAGAAAATGCACGCTGCCAATGAGATAATCGAACGGGAACTGAGTGGCAGCTTTTTTCACAAATTCAAGATCGGATTCAAACCAGTCTATCTCCATGCCGAAGAGCACCCGGCACGGGCCGCCGGCCCTCTTCAGTTCCTGAACCTCCCGCACGTAATCTCCGAGGTGGGCGTTCAGGCGGTCCCGGTATTCATGCGTATACGTGAAACGCTCGGGCCTCGGGCTGTGTTCGGAGAATCCGAAAATGCTGAGGCCCTTGTTCACGGCGGACTGATACATGTCACGGACCGAATCCCTGGCATGCGAATAACAGGTATGGTTGTGCAGATCGGCAAGAATCATGACGGATTTTCCTTTTTTTCTTCTGAGCTAAGCCGTGGACAGCTTTTTTGCAAGCGTCTGTCAGCATGCGGGAAGAGCCCGAAAAACAAAAAGGGGATGCTTTCTCCCCTTTCAGGAAGAAAGCATCCCCTCTCACAGCATTTTGCGAATGGAATGCGGGACCTATTTGCCGAGCAGCCGGCGGCAGATGGCCTGCCCCGCGCGGCGGCCGGCACCGGCGGCAAGAATAACCGTCGCCGCACCGGTAACGATGTCTCCGCCGGCATAGACATTGGGTATGGAAGTCTCGCCGGTTTCCTCATTCACTTTGATATATCCGCGCTCGGTCTTCTCGAGATCCTGCGTAGCCTCAAGAAGAATGGGATTGGAGCGGGTGCCGAGAGCCACGATGGCAAGATCCGTCTCCAGCTCAAACTCGGACCCGGGAATGGCGACGGGACGGCGGCGCCCGCTGGCGTCGGGTTCACCGAGCTCCATGCGCTGCAGGGACACACTCTTCAGGTGCATTTCCTCGTCCGCGTTGAACTGCAGGGGAGCCACGAGCATTTCAAACTGCACGCCTTCCTGCTCGGCATGTTCCACTTCCTCCAGCCTGGCCGGCATCTCTGCGCGGGAGCGGCGGTAGCAGACGCGTACCTCTTCAGCGCCCATGCGCAGGGCCGTCCTCGCGGCATCCATGGCAACGTTGCCGGCGCCAAAGACGGTCACTTTGCGGCCTCGGTAGACCGGTGTGTCATACTCCGGGAAAAGATAGGCACGCCCGAGGTTGACGCGGGTAAGAAATTCGTTGGCAGAAAAAACGCCCACGAGGTTTTCACCTGGAACGCCCAGGAAACGCGGCAGTCCGGCACCGACGCCAATAAAGACAGCATCGTACTTTTCGAGAAGTTCGTGGATCTGGAACGTACGGCCGCCGACGCTGTCCAGATGGAAGTCAACGCCCAGTTCCTTGAGACCGTCAATCTCACGGTGCACCACGTCCTTGGGCAGACGGAAAGACGGGATGCCGTAAATGAGCACGCCACCGGCTTCATGAAGGGCCTCATAGACATCCACCTTAATCCCCTGGGAAGCGCAGTATCCGGCGCAGGAAAGGGATGAAGGACCGGAGCCGATGCAGGCCACGCGTTTTCCCGGCACAGGGGCGGCACATGCGTTATGCCCGGTCTGGGCTTCGCAGGCGGTCGCGGCGCTGTGATTATCCGCGACGTAGCGCTCAAGCCGTCCGATGGCCACGGGCTGGCCCTTGGCCTTCAGAATGCACTTGCTCTCGCACTGCTTCTCCTGGGGGCACACGCGTCCGCATACCGCAGGGAGCGCATTGGCCGTCTTGATCAGACGGTACGCTTCGGCGACATTGCCCTCACGCAGGGCACCGATGAAATCGCGGATGGGAACGCCCACAGGACAGCCTGACACGCAGCCAGGCTTCTTGCACTGCAGGCATCTGCCGGCTTCGGCCATGGCCGTTGCCTCATTATAGCCCAGGGCAACCTCTTTGAAATTGTGCCTGCGTTCCTCGGCAGGCTGGCACGGCATGGGAGCGCGCGTGCCCACACCCTTTTTTTTCTTAGTTTCCATTATGGCTGCTCCTGTATTCTTCCATGGACTGCTGTTCCTGGGCGCGATAAGCGGAAAGCCGGCGGCGCAGTTCGGCAAAATCGACCTGATGGCCATCAAACTCAGGACCATCGACACAGGCAAAACGGGTTTTGCCGCCGACAGTCACGCGGCAGGCACCGCACATACCGATGCCGTCAACCATAATAGGATTGAGGCTCACAACCGTCTTCACGCCGAAGGGGCGCGTCACATCCGCCACCGCGGCCATCATAGGCACGGGTCCCACGGCCACAACCTCGGCCACGTTCTTATCTTCTTCAAGACGCTCTTTCAGCAGCGTCGTGACAAAGCCCTTGCGGCCGTAGCTTCCATCGTCAGTGGCAATCAGCACCTCGTCCGCGAAAGCCTTCAGCTCTTTCTCGAAGAGCAGCAGATCTTTGCTCCTTGCGCCAATGATACCGACGACGCGGTTGCCGGCAAGATGATGCCCCTTGGCGATATGATGCATGGCGGCGATACCCGTTCCGCCGCCGACACAGATGACGGTACCAACCTTCCGGATATCCGTAGCATGGCCAAGGGGGCCGCACACATCGAGAATGTCATCCCCTTCATTAAGGCTTTCGAGAACAGCTGATGACTTGCCCACGACCAGATAAACTATGGTGATCAGACCGCGTTCCGGGTCAGTATCTGCGATGGTCAGCGGAATACGTTCGCCGTTTGGCGTCATCCTGAGCATGACAAAATGCCCGGGTTTGGCATGGGTAGCAATCTCCGGAGCCTCAAGCACCATCTTGCTTGTTTTCCCGGGAATAAGGCTTTCCTTGGAAACAATACGCATCGGTATAAAACCTCCAAATACGTTTTTACTGGCCTGGCCGTATTTCTACAGCCGTCAACAATATCCGCGCAAAAACGCAGTGCCTGCGTCAGCACGACAGAGTGAAGAGCCCTACGTAAACCATCCCCTTCAGCGATGAGGCCAACCCATATTCTGAATAAGAATTCTTACATTCGGGCCGGTATGCAGGACACCTCTTGGAAACTTCCAACTTGCTAGTCTACCTACAGTAAAAAATCAAAGGGTGTTTTGCAGAAAGCGTGATCTATCCTGCACGGTATTCCATTTCCGACACAGGAGTGGAAAGCTTCCCTGTACAATCCTTCCGTAGCTCTGTCCCAACAAGAGGGGAATCTCCACTGCAGGGGGGCGGCTGCCCCTTTATTTGGGCGGGAAATCTCCCTTTCCGGTTGCAGGCAAAACCCGGAGATAGACTTGGCATGGAAATTGTATTTTAGAAGGCTTCCTATTCCAGATACAGAAGCCTTCTGTCAACTTACCCCAGCTGCGTGATGTCCGGCTCGACACGCAAAAAAACGGTGTCGCTGTCCCGGGCAGGGATTCAGGCAGGTTGCGCCGCAGAATAAGAAGTGAATCCCGAAGCGCACTCCGGAGAATGGGGGGCTGAATCCGATCTCACGGCCGTATACCGGCAGCGCCAGTGTGCGGAAATGGCGCTGCAGTGCCGGGATAAAGGCCAGTTTCAGGCAAATAATAAGGGAGCAGGCACTGTTTTCCGGTCTGCGATTGATTCAGCCGGCACACACCAGGCTCCGCCCTGCCGGCGATAAGAGAACAGCTCTCCCGCTCTGCGGGGCCGTTTCTCCCAATGGAAGGCTGAAAACAGACGCGGAACAGCGTCCGCAACATGTAAGAGGGGCCTGCCCGCTCTCTGCGGTCAGGCCCCCTGCCTTTTACTTAATCAGCCTTCGGATAGAATCCGGAGGGAGTTTCAGCGAGGTTGATCATGATGTTCTTCATCTGGGTATAGTGCTCCAGGATGACCTTATGGGTTTCGCGGCCGATGCCTGACGTCTTATATCCGCCGAAAGGCGCCCCCTCCGGAATGGCATTGTAGCAGTTCACCCACATACGGCCGGTCTCCACTCCGCGGGCCACGCGGATGGCACGGTTGATGTCTCGTGTCCAGACGGCACCGCCGAGTCCGAATTCACTGTCGTTGGCGAGACGGATGACCTCATCTTCCGTCTTGAAGCGCAGAATGCAGGCCACGGGACCAAAGATCTCTTCCTGGGCGACACGCATGTCATTGGTCACGTCACCGAGCAGAGTGGGACGCAGGAAGCAGCCATTCTTCAGCTCTCCTTCAGTGTCCTGCACACCGCCGCAGAGGACCTTGGCGCCTTCCTTTTTACCGATTTCCACATAGCCCAGGATCTTTTCCATCTGGCGTTTGCTGATCTGACAGCCCATCTGGGTATCGGGTTCCCAGGGCAGTCCGACCTTAACCGCATTGAAGCGTTTCACGGCTTCCTCAACAAAACGATCATAGATGGAATCCTGAACGAATACACGGGAACCGGCACAGCAGACCTGCCCCTGATTGAAGAGGATGCCCATCTGGAGACCATCCATGGCCATTTCCCAGTCGCAGTCCTCGAAGAAGATATTGGCGGACTTTCCGCCGAGTTCCAGCGTGGCGGGGATAATTCTTTCCGCCGCAGCGAGGGCGACATTGCGGCCGACTTCAGTAGAGCCGGTAAAGGCCAGTTTCCTGAACCTCTTTGATTCCAGCATATACTGACCGGATTTGGAACCGGAACCCGTAATTACATTGAAGACGCCGCGGGGAATCACTTTCTGAACGAGCCTCGCAAGTTCCAGAACACTCAGGGAAGTAGAGCTGGAGGGTTTGAAAACGGTGCAGCAGCCGCTTGCGAGGACAGGCGCGAGTTTCCATGCGGCCATGAGGAAGGGGAAGTTCCAGGGCACAATCTGCCCTACGACACCAATAGGCTCGCGAAGGATCAGGCTGAGCGTGTCCCTGCCCAGGATATTGGCACTGCCTTCACTTGCCATGATGCACCCCGCAAAATAGCGGAAATGCTGGGCTGCCATGGGGATGTCCACGTTCATGGTCTCCCGGATGGGCTTGCCGTTGTCGAGCGTTTCCACCATCGCAAGATGCTCACGGTTTTCGTCAATGATGTCGGCGACTTTGTTCAGGATTTCGGCACGTTCATTGACAGGGACGTTCTTCCAGGTTTCAAAAGCAGCCCAGGCAGCCGTGATGGCGTCCTCAACATCTTCTCTGGTCGCCTGTGCACATTCGGCCAGGACTTCACCGTTTGCGGGGCAGTAGCTTTTATACGTGGCCTTGTCGGAGGATTCCTTCCATTCGCCATTGATAAAGAGCTTGTAGGTGGATTCAAGATGAGGCTTTTTCATGGTTTCCCTCTTTAAGATATTCTTTTGCTGTACAGAAACGCCCCTTCATCCCGGATCGCTGGGCACAACACCAGAAACCGTTTTTATGTAGGAATTCTTCTATGGAAAAACGTTTCTGGCTCCCATGTCACAAAAAAACAGAGGCACCTGTGTTTTCGAATGTGATTTCGAAAAGCACATAAACCCCAGCTTTCTGCCGGGAAAAGGTCTGCTTCGGGGAAAGGAAGGGGATTACACCCCAAAAGGATGAACTGCGCCGGGTGGAATACCCGGCATTCTCATGGGGCTGCAGGCTCTCTTAAAGAAGGGCGCAAAAGAGAGAGGACTGCGCATAAGACGTGCGAACATCGTCTCAGTCAGTGTCCGCGCAACCCCAAAAACAGGAGAAATGGTCTGCATAAAATTCTCCATGACACGCAAATGCGTGTTTTCTGGTGTTGCTCACAGCGAAAACATATGTATCACGCAAACAAATATGGTTGCATGGTACATCGATCCGTTTTCTTTCCATGCCACAACAGGCATTCAAGGAGGCGGTTCCGTTTCCAGGACCACCCTGTGAGCGGGGAAGCTCAGGCCTTAACGGCATAGCTGAATGCTGTAGCCAGAAAAGGCTCGAAAACTTACTTTCCTTATACAATACTTATTAAAAAGATCAACAAAGAAAAAATAAGTTTTTACAGTGAATTTTTTCCCAATGTTTTTTTTATTTTCGTTCTCTTTTCTCTCTCGTTCCTGCAGCCATGCCTGCAGGGCTTCCGCCGCCAAAGGCTTTGTCCCAGAGGGGATGCTGATACTCTTTTTTCTTTTTCTGCCGATCAGGGTATCTGTATTTCACAGAGTCAGACGGACGTCGGAACAATTCCCTAATGCTGCTGATAACGACAATCGTTTTCCACAGGGAAACTGGTCGGGGTTTTTGTCTGCACTCGCCTTTATTTCTGAAGCAGCGGAATCTTATTCACTGCAGAAGAAAAAAATTATAGAAGCAGAAATCCTGTAAGGCATCATTGCCGGATCTTCTCTCTTTCAAGGAGCACATCAAATGTCCGATCCAATCAGAGATAACGCCCGCGGGCGCATGAAAAAATTCTGCAGAGTCTGCCCCGAATGTAACGGAAGAGCCTGCGCCGGGGAGGTTCCTGGTATGGGCGGTCTGGGCACAGGCGCTTCATTCCGGAATAACTATGACGCCCTCGCGGCTGTCACGCTCAACATGACAGCTCTGCATGACGTTAAGGAACCGGATCCCTCGACCACAGTACTCGGCATGAAACTTTCCGTGCCTGCACTTGCCGCTCCCATCGGCGGCGCCGGCTTCAATATGTGTCCGGACGAAAGCGAAGACGTTTATATTGATTCCGTCCTCGGAGGGTGCGCGGCCGCGGGCACCATGGGCTGCACGGGCGATGGTGTGCCTCCTTATATAATTGAAGCCGCGCGCAAGGCCATTTCCGCTCACGGCGGCATTCCCTTCATCAAGCCCTGGGAAGGCACCGAACTCAAGGAGAAGCTCGATTCCGTGATCGCCCTCAATCCCCCGGCAGTTGGCATGGATGTGGATGCCGCAGGACTTGTCACGCTGCGCAAAATGGGACGCCCCGTCACACCCATGGGTGTTGCCGAGCTCACAGAGGTCTGCTCCTACCTGCACGAGAAAGGACAGAAATTCATCGTCAAAGGCATCATGACCCCGGCCGACGCACTCAAGGCTGCCAGTGCCGGCTGCGATGCCATTGTGGTCTCCAACCATGGCGGCCGCATCCTTGACCACTGCCCGGGGACGGCTGAAGTCCTGCCGCGCATTGCCGAAGCCGTGCGCGGACGCATGACAATTCTGGTGGACGGAGCCGTGCGCACAGGAGTGGACGTTCTGAAGATGCTGGCTCTTGGGGCCGATGCTGTCCTCATCGGACGTCCTGTCAGTGTCGCTGCCATCGGCGGAGGCCTGGAAGGCGTCAGAGATTACTTCGGGACCATCAGGCAGCAGTTCTGCCAGGCCATGCTACTCACCGGTATGGGCAGGGTCAGCGACATCTCTTCGGAAATTCTGTATCAGGGATAGCCTGAAGAACCGGCCTGGGAATCTCCTTCAGCGGGATTCCCGGCTGCCGGCAAGAGGGCCTTCTTCCACACGGGCTTCGTTATCTCTGCAGTTCTGATCAAACTGCCAGCGGGTGAGCCCGTTGAAGATGCACCTTCTTGCATTGTCCGTAACGCCATACAGAGCCTTCAGCGTCTCTGCCATATCAGATCGCGAGGTCCTTCCGGCTGACGGACAGGGATTCTGCCAGTACGGCAGTTCCCATTTTTTTGCAGCGGAGATGATATACTTCTTCTCAACAAGAAGGAGTGGACGGATCATGCGGAGGCCGCCGCCGAAAAAAGATTCGTTCATATCCATGCCGCCGACACGCCCGTTGCGGCAGAGATTCATGAAGAACGTAGAGACGAGGTCGTCCGCATTGTGCCCCAGGGCAAGATGCGTAAGATGGTACTGACGGCAAAGCTCAAAGAGACGCTTGCGCCTCAGCCAGGCACAGCGGAGCAGGGGCTGCGCCGCTGATTGGCTTCGGAATGTCCCTGCAGTCCGTAATCCGTCACCTCAATGTGCGAAGGGACGCCATTTTTGCGCACCCATTCAACCAGAGGGGCGTGATTTTCAGGATCAAAGCCCGGATTCAGGTGGATAGCCATGATTTCAAAGTGGAAGGGAACTATGCCCTGCCTGATGAGCAGGCACTTGAGGAGCACAAAGCTGTCCACACCTCCGGAGACTGCTACGCCGATGCGGCACCCCGGCCAGAGCATTCCGGTTTTCTGCATGGCCTTGCCCATGCTGCGTACGCACGTTTCCTGAGCAAAGTTCCTTTTTTCCCTCATCGTACCCTCTCCTCTCTGAGGTTCTCCGCCTTTGGGGCAGGCGAAAGCTGTTTTCTTAGTGATTAACTACTAAAAAAGCAAGCTCTCCTTTTTTTTCATTGACAGATTCAGGCTAAAAAAGTATGGAGGTTGTTTCATTTTCACGGGTGGCTTTCCCCTTTTCTGCATCCGCCGCCTCTTTACCCGGTTCGGGCGTCTCCTCTTGACAGGGGAGCATGCTGATTTATCTAACATTAGACATTTACATGTCCTTCGTGGAGGCAAGCATGGCCAGTTTTACAGTTGAAGATTGTCAAAAACGAGTTCAGAACCGCTTTCTTCTCGTTCAGATGGTCATCAAACGCGTTCGTCAGTTCAGGGATGGCTATGAACCTCTTATAAAAACCGACAATAAAGAAATTGTCACTGCCCTGCGCGAAATCGCCGAAGGCAAAGTTCTTCCGGCTGATCCGAGCCTCGACAGACCCGAGACTGCGGGTGCCTCGGCAGATTCGTCCGTTGAAGGGAAATAATGGAACAGCAGCGCGACTATTACGAAGTCCTGGGCGTCAGCAGAGAAGCCTCTGAGGACGAAATCAAGAGAGCCTACAGGAAACTGGCTTTCAAGTATCATCCGGATCGCAACCCGGGTGACAAGGAAGCTGAGTCAAAATTCAAGGAAGCGGCCGAAGCCTACGACGTTCTGCGCGATGCCAACAAGCGAGCCCGGTACGACCAGTTCGGATTCGCCGGCGTGGGACAGGAACAGGGCGGCTTCACCAGCACCAACGATATCTTCTCGCATTTCGGGGATATTTTTGGTGACTTCTTCGGTTTCGGCGGCTCTGACTCAGGACCCAATGGTCCCGCTGCCGGTGAGGATCTGCGCGTATCGCTCAAGATTTCCTTCGAGCAGGCCGCGCACGGCGATTCCGTAACGCTGACGCTTCCCCGCCATGCCGAGTGTGACGAGTGTCATGGTACAGGCTGCGCTCAGGGATCACAGCCAGAGGTATGTCCCACCTGCCACGGACGTGGACAGGTGCACCGCTCCCAGGGCTTCTTCACCATAGCCACCCCCTGCCCCAACTGCCATGGCACGGGACAGATTATCCGTCATCCCTGCCCCAAATGCCACGGTGAAGGCGTCGTCAAGACGAGCAAGGAGCTGACCGTTAAGATACCCGCCGGCGTCAACACCGGAACACGTCTGCGCGTCCGTGGCGAAGGCGAATGCGGTCTGCACGGAGGCCCAAACGGCGATCTTTTTGTTGTTCTCGATGTGCAGGAGAGTGACAAGTACGAGCGTCAGGGGCAGGATCTTATCTATACCTGTTCCATCAGCTTTGCCCAGGCCGCACTGGGCGACAAGGTCACTGTCCCGGGCATCGACGGCCCCCTTTCCCTCACCATTCCCAAGGGAATACAAAGCGGAGAGCTTTTGCGCATCCGCGGCGAAGGCCTGCCCTATATCGGGCACAAGCAGCGTGGTGATATGCTTGTGGAAATTAGGGTCGTCACCCCGACGAAGCTCACACCCAAACAGATTGAGCTCCTTAAGGCTTTCGATGAGGCTGGCAAGGAGAGCCCTTTAAGCCAGGTCAAGGATAAAATCAAACAGACCGTCGACAAGGCCAAGAAGGCCATGAATCTTTAGTGTTTTTCCCTCTGAGACAGTAAAAGCCGCTTCATCACGGACATCCGCGCGTGATGAAGCGGCTTTTTTATTGAACAGCCATGTTCCCCCCAGTGAGCCGTGCAACTGTATGCAATATTCCCTGCATATTGCGCCGTCTGGACGGAACGAAAGGGTGTACCTCTCTAAGCACCACCGGCGGACAGCACTGCAGAACTTAGCGCCTCGCCACACGGAGATCAAAAAAGGACCGCCGCAAATCTTTCACACGGCAGTCCCTTTTCTTTCATCGGATCAGAAAGATTCAGAAGATTTGCCGGATCCAGATCTTCCTGACGGGCGAAACAGGGCCGGTTCCTTCTTCAGCAGATTTTCAATAAGCTGCACACAGTCCACGTGGTACGCGCCCGACTGCACCAGCTTTTCCAGCTCGTGCAACCGCTGAAGACGAAGTCCGGCATCCCCGGCAGAGTTACTCTGTCCCCGGAGCCCGGCTGCAACTCCAGCCACAGCAGCATCTGAATCATATTTTCCTATACGCATACACGTTATCCGCTGTCAGGACGCCTGTTATAGGACGGGAAAAAACCCCTCCTGTTTCCATCACTCACCCCTCTGTTCGTCCCGCATACAGGAAAACTTTAGGGTCTGCCAGCAAAAGCGGATTAGATAAGGCCTGCCTCCCTGGCAATCTGCAGACAGAGATCAGCCTTATTCAGGGAATACAGGTGAATACCCGGGGCTCCACCGACGAGAAGTCTTGTGATCTGCTGCACGGCATAGTCAATGCCGACCCTGCGCACCTCATCGTTGCCGCCGCGTCTGTCTGCATCTTCGAGCTCGAGAAACATTCTGGCAGGAATGGAGGCTCCACACATGGAAAGTACCCGCCTCAGAGACTTGAAACTCTGAATGGGAAGGATCCCCGGAATCACCGGGCAGTCACATCCATGATCACGGAGCCAGCCTACAAGTTCGAAATAGGAACGCGCGTCAAAGAAGAGCTGCGTCACCACAAAATCACCTCCTGCCTGAATTTTACGCAGAAGGTAAGAGCGATCTTCCTCATAGGAAACGGACTCGGGATGCGGACACGGGTAGCCGGCCACGCCAATGGAAAAATCAGGCTGCTGTTTGTGAATATAGGACACAAGATCGGAGGCGTGGCGGAAAGGGCCGTCCCACGAAAAAGGCTTGTCCTTCGGCGGATCTCCCCGCAGTGCCAGAATATTGTTCACCCCAGCCTCGCGCAGATCGTGCATATAATTCATAAGCCTGAGAGGTGAAGCACCAACACACGTCAGGTGGCTCATAACCGTAAGCCCCATGCCGGCGAGGGACTTCGCAACGCTGAGCGTGCGTCCCTGCTTGCTGCCACCGGCACCATAGGTCACCGAGGCGAAAAGGGGAGAAGCCCCCGCAAGCTTTTCTGCCACGTCGTAGAAAGCGGGAAGTTCCGCATCATCCGAGGGAGGAAAAAATTCGAAGGAAATACATGGTTTTTTTAGATCTTTGAGAGCATTGCCAATTTTCATATCTGCTTTCCCGTAACGCGCTGTCCCGGATGGAGACAAGCATTGCAAACTGTTTCTGAGCGGCACCGTCGTCACCCGCCCCGGTGGTACGGACTGTTTTTCCGGCCTTTTCCCAAAAGTAGGGCAGGAACCCCGATCGCGCAACCCGGATTTGTGCGGTGGCAGCCTTATTTATTGGTGAATGTATATATCTTTATATCAATATATGCAAATATATTTCTAATTATTTCCTCAGAACGTCCGATTTGCTCATCGTATATCCCCCGGCTCTCCCACCCTTCATATTTAAAGCACTCCATTAAGAATACCGCAGCCGTCACAGCCTGGACAGAGGTCCTCTTCCTTGCCAAAAATATATAATATCTTTAGGCTGTTGCCATGAGAATACGCAACCTGCTCCATAAAACCGCTGTTCTCTGCGGAATTTTGGCGCCACTTTTGTGTGCGTTTGTTCTCTATCTCTGGCTCCACAATTCCACGTCTTCTCCTGCATCATACAGGGGGATCTCATCCCTCTCTCCGAATGTGAATTCCACGATACGACGGCTCAGAGTAGGCATCGGTGACTTTCTGGCCTCTGTCACCTCATCCGATACAGGGATGCCGTCCGTGCATAATAAACCGTTGGATGACAGCGGGTCATCCCTTCCGGACGACACCACAGCCCTAAAGCCGGGCGAACCGGACTCTGCTACCCAGACTAATACCACCGACAGGACGAAAAACCTGCCTCATGACCAGGGCATGGCCCTGCTGGAACCCGGTCTTGAATACGGAGAATTTGTCACGGACGGAGGGTCAAAACACATCACCGCTGTCCGCATAAACCCTGAGAACTTTGATCTCCTCCTGTGTTCCAGTCTCCGGGAAGATTCTCAGCCTCGCACACTTGGCGAATGGGGTGAAAAATTCAATCTCTCTGCGGCCATCAACGCAAGTATGTACCTGCCTGACG
>ENA-OROK01000896-OROK01000896.1-human-gut-metagenome-genome-assembly--contig:-NODE-896-length-32357-cov-10.778187_pt1 | contig 32357 bp, 29 predicted proteins | sample MGYA00242127_ERZ509046 | MGnify/ENA primary metagenome ERZ509046 (study PRJEB26280, sample SAMEA2338728) | human gut metagenome | biome: human gut; feature: human-associated habitat; material: faeces... | reverse complement strand
AAACCGTACGAAAACGTGCGGTTTTTCTTTTGTATTTCGGTGGATTCGGCGTTGTGAAAACACAACGCACGCGGGAAATCCCCGCGCGAACCACCGTGGTGCTGACGCTCCGCTTTCGCGTGCAAGCACGCACGCTCCGCTATTCCGTCGCTCTGCTCCTTACGAATCCCCTCTCTCACCGGATAAACCGTACGAAAACGTGCGGTTTTTCTTTTGTATTTTGGTGGATTCAGCGTTGTGAAAACACAACGCACGCGGGAAATCCCCGCGCGAACCACCGTGGTGCTGACGCTCCGCTTTATGCGTGCAAGCAAGCACGCTTCGCTATTCCGTCGCTCTGCTCCTCACGAATCCCCTCTCACCGGATAAACCGTGCGAAAACGTGCGGTTTTTCTTTTGTATTTCGCTGGATTAGCGTTGTGAAAACACAACGCACGCGGGAAATCCCGCGCGAACCACCTTGGTGCTGACGCTCCGCTTTCGCGTGCAAACACGCCCTCTTCGCTATTCCGTCGCTCTGCTCCTTACGAATCCCCTTTCTCACCGGATAAACCGTACGAAATCTTTGATTTTTTTCATATATTTAATTTTTCATTTTTTAACTTTACTAAACTTTTATGTCCTTTATGCGGTACATACGAGGACGTAAAATATAGATATAAAACACACGGAGGTAAAATTATGCAACAAATCATCAGAGACAGTCAAGGCAGAATTATAGGTTATATTAACGATTGCGGTGCATATCTTCAGGCTTACGACGTAAGAATGCGTCCCGCAGGATGGTATTATAAAAATGATAACCGCACGCTTAACAAAAGAATGGAGTTTGTAGGATACGGAAATCTTCTTGCAATGCTGCTTACGCCCTACGACGAATTATATAGTATGAATAACGCCGATTAATTATTATTCATTATTATAAAAAACATGAAACCGGTAAATTCAAAAATTCAATTATTTCAATAAAATGGAGGTTTTATGAAATACGAGGAATTAAAATTTGAAAATAAAGAAACCGAGAAAAATGACAGAGAAGGATTTAATGAGTATTATAATATTTGCAAGTCTTTAAAGGGTATGACTTACGAACAGGCCCGAAGAAAAGCGTTTAATATCCTGAACGACGCAAATGCCGGCACAATCTACATAAATAATATTATGGATAGTATTGACGAATGGATAGAACTTGCAAGAGGCGATAATAAAGAGGTTCTCAGATACATTGAAGAAAATAAAAACGAAGTTCAGACAGAGTTCGGCGAAGGCTGGGAAGGCTCACTGCATATGATGCTTGACCCATAATACAAGAATTGCGGTAGGACTCAGATTATTTTTATATAATTATTTGTTTAATAAGGAAAAAATCATGAACAAGTTTAAAGATTATTTTAATAAAGAAACAATAAAAAATCCCGAAATTTTATTAAACCACAGCGAAAAACCGTATATTGCCCCGCCCTTTGATATTCTTAAACAACCCGACGTACGCACTCCTGTAGTATTGAGAAGCGTGCTCGAAGGCGAAAAATTCAACACGAGTAAATCCGAAATGACGTTTGCGCTCGGCAAGGACATCGCGAACGACGACGTGGTCTTCGACCTCGATTCAATGCCGCATATGCTCATAGCAGGCGGCACGGGAAGCGGAAAATCGGTGTGCATAAATTCGCTTATTATAAGTCTTTTGTACAGAAACGGTCCCAACGACCTTAAACTAATACTCATCGACCCGAAGATGGTAGAGATGACGCCGTACAACGGCTTACCGCATCTTCTCGTGCCCGAGGCAATAGACGACGTGGCGGCGGCGGTAAACTCTCTGGACTGGGCGATAAGCGAAATGCAGAGAAGGTACAAGCTGTTTAAGGGGATATGCAGGAATATAACGGAGTATAACGAATACGCGTCGAAACACGAAGGCGTAACGAAACTGCCGCGGATAGTAATAATATTCGACGAGCTTGCCGACTTTATGGCAAAGATGAAACGGCAGATAGAGGTCAAGATAAACGCGCTGGCGCGGCTTGCGAGAGCGGCGGGAATCCACCTGATAATCTCGACGCAGAGACCGTCCGTGGACGTAATAACGGGAACGATAAAATCAAATCTTCCGTCCCGTATAGCGTTGTTTACGAATACAGCGGACGAAAGTAATTATATCATCGGCAGAGAGGGTGCCGAACAACTTCCCGAAGACGGCAGTATGCTGCTATTTGAACCTTTTTATTTTGAAAACCCTCAACTTATAAAAAAATGTATGGTAAGCGATGAAGAAGTAATTGCGGTTGCAGATTACGTTAAATCGAAAAATTAATCTATTATTATTTAAAACGATATCAAAAAGTTTTTAAAATACGAAAGACATGAAAAAGCCCGCAGAAGTTCCGCGGGCTTTAAAAATACAAAAATTATTTTGCGTAATCTACGCTTCTGATTTCCCTGACGACAGTTACTTTGATTTGTCCGGGATATTCGAGTTCCGCCTCGAGTTTGTTTGCGATTTCCTTGGCAAGGAAAACCGTCGTTGTATCGTCGACGACCTCGGGTTTTACCATAACGCGGATTTCGCGCCCTGCCTGAATAGCGTATGATTGCTCGACGCCGTTGAAGGAGTTTGCGATTGTTTCAAGTTTTTCGATACGCTTTACGTAGTTTTCAAGAGACTCGCGACGTGCGCCGGGACGAGCGCTTGAAATTGCGTCGGCGGCCTGAACGAGAACTGCCTCGACCGTGGTGGGTTCGATATCACCGTGGTGCGCCGCGACGGCGTGAATAACGTTATTGTTTTCCTTGAATTTTTTCAGAAGGTCTACGCCGATTTGAACGTGAGTCCCTTCGATTTCGTGGTCGACCGCTTTGCCGATATCGTGCAATAACCCCGCCCTTTTTGCGGTTTTGACGTCGGCGCCGAGTTCGGACGCCATAACTCCCGCAAGAAACGCGACTTCAAGCGAATGTTGCAAAACGTTCTGTCCGTAACTCGTGCGATATTTGAGTTTTCCGAGAATTTTGATAAGTTCGGGATGAATGCCGTAAATTCCGCATTCGAAAACGGCGTTTTCGCCGGCCTCTTTAATAAGACCATCCACTTCTTTTCTTACCTTATCGACCATTTCTTCGATACGCGCGGGATGAATACGTCCGTCGGCAATGAGTTTTTCAAGCGTAATTCTTGCGATTTCGCGACGAACGGGGTCAAATCCCGAAAGAGTAACGACGTCGGGAGTATCGTCGATAATTAGGTCGACGCCCGTCGCGCTTTCCAAAGCGCGGATATTGCGCCCTACCCGTCCGATAATGCGCCCTTTCATTTCGTCGTTGGGAAGGGGCACGACCGAAACGGTGGTATCGGTGGTATGGTCGGCGGCGCAACGCTGAATGGCAAGAGCGATAATATTCTGCGCTTTTTTCTCGGCGTTTTCTTTTGCCTCCGCTTCGATGTTCTTCGCCGTCTGTGCGGCGTCCTTTTTCGCGCTGTCGATAAGCGCGTTCATAAGTTGCGACTTTGCTTCGTCGCGGGTCATACCCGAAATGCGTTCGAGTTCTTTTTCAAGGAGAAACTGTGAGTTTTTAAGTTTGTCCTCGATAGCCTGTAAATCCTGCTCTTTTGCCTGTAACTGTCTTTTCTGATTTTCGAGTTGCTCCTGTTTTTTGTCGAGAGCGTCGTCCTTTTTGTCGAGGTACGATTCCTTGGATTGCAGACGTTGTTCAGTTTTTTGATACTCTGCTTTTCTTTCTTTTGCTTCTTTATCGATTTCCGCACGAAGCCTGTGTTCTTCCTCTTTTGCTTCGAGGAGCGCTTCTTTTCGAGTTGTTTTGGCTTCGAGATTAGCTTCTTCGATAATCCTTGCCGCTTCGGACTTGGCGAGACCTATTTTGTTTTTGGAATATTGCCTGTAAATAAAGTAACCTGCCGCTAATCCTACGATGAGCGCGGCTACGGCGGCAATTCCTGCGATTCCGCCCGCCGACAGCGCAAGCAAACTGTAAAAGTTGCTTGTCATTGTGGTCAAATCCTCCTATATATTCATAAAGCCGTATTAAGCGCGCATTACTGCACGCACGACTTTAATATACTAAATTATACTTTAATCGGTCGTTCGTTGTCAATAAACGGATACTGTCGAAAACGCAATTTTATTTGTTTTCGAATATTTTTGCGCGGACTTTTTCGTTAATTTCGTTAAATACCTCGGGATTTTTGTTAAGATAGTCAAGCGTTTTGTCTCGTCCCTGCCCGATTTTTTCGTCGTTATACGAAAACCAGCTGCCGCTTTTTTCGACAATACCGAGGTCGGTTGCGACGTCAAGCACGCAGCCGTTCTGAGAAATCCCTTTACCGAACAGAATGTCGAATTCCGCAACTTTGAACGGAGGCGCGACTTTGTTTTTGACTATGCGCGCTTTCGTATGGTTGCCTATTACTTCCGAACCGTCTTTTATTGCGTCGGCCTTTCTGATGTCGATACGCACCGACGAGTAGAATTTAAGAGCTTTACCGCCGGTAGTAACCTCGGGATTTCCGTACATAACGCCGACCTTTTCGCGAAGCTGATTGATAAATACGATACTGCAACGGCTTTTGTTGCAGATTGCGGTCAGTTTGCGCATTGCCTGCGACATAAGTCTTGCCTGTAAACCTACGTTGCTGTCGCCTATTTCGCCGTCTATTTCGGCCTGAGGCGTAAGCGCCGCGACGCTGTCTACGACGATAAGGTCGATACTGTTGCTTCGCACCAGCGTTTCGGTTATGTTAAGCGCCTGCTCGCCGCTGTCGGGCTGAGCGATATACAAATCGTTTATCTGCACGCCGAGATTCTGAGCGTAATACGGATCGAGCGCGTGTTCCGCGTCGATAAACGCCGCCATACCGCCCTCTTTCTGCGTTTCCGCAATCATGTGAAGCGCAACGGTAGTTTTTCCCGAAGATTCGGGACCGTAAATTTCGATAATTCTTCCCCTTGGGATTCCCCCTATTCCGAGAGCCATATCAAGCGTGAGACATCCGGTAGGAATGGCTTCAACTTTCTGAACTTCGGACTCGCCGAATTTCATAATCGCGCCTTTTCCGAACTGTTTTTCTATCTGCTGTAACGCCTGTTCGAGATTTTTGACTTTTTCTTTTGAGTCGGTTGCCATAATTAACTCCTTTATATTTTATCGCAAAACGCGTCGGCGCATTGCGTAATTTGCACGAAAATTACAGTGCGTTAAAAGCGTCGATATCGTCCGATAGTAACAAATATAACGCATTTAATGCAAAATCCGTTGATTTTTTTCTTATTTCTTGTCTGTTTCCGTTAAAAAATTGTTTTTTGGTATAGGTAATGCCGTTTACGCGGAAACCGAAACATACGGTGCCCACCGGTTTTGCTGCCGAGCCGCCCGCAGGACCCGCAATGCCCGTTGTGGAAAGCGAAACGTTTACGCCGTTTTTAATAAGGCCTTCCGCCATTTCTCTCGCGGTTTCCTCGGATACCGCCCCGAATTTTTCGAGCGTTTCCTTTTTTACGCCCAGCCTCGATATCTTCGCTTCGTTGGCATAAGCTACGATACCTTCGATAAAAACCTTCGAAACGCCCGGCACGTCGACGAATTCCGCCGCGACCATGCCTCCCGTAAGGCTTTCGGCAACGGCAATCTTCAGGTCGTTATCGGAAAGAATTTTTACTGTTTTTTCCGCAACGGAACAATCGTTCATTTTATCTCCTCTGTAATTTCCTCGTCCACACCCTTTTCTTTTTCTGTTTCGGCAATGCTTTTTTCGGGCACGTCAGAAGGGGCGGAAACAAATACCCGTTTATTTTTTACGATATAGTTTATTCCCGAAACGATTGCGAAAAACGCGCCGATATAATATGTAATCAGCCCCAGCCATCTAAAGAAAAAGAAAGGATTTCCGCCTATACTTCCCGTTTGCAAGGAAGCCATTGTAAGCGCAATCAGACCGATATCGAGAAAGGTTGTTTTGATTTTTCCGAGATTATCGGCGGCAAGCACGACGTGTTTCTGAACGGCAATTATTCTGAATGCCGTGATAATAAGTTCGCGACTCATAATAACGCCGGCAATTACAGCGTTATACCATCCGCCGAGAGTGCCGTCGCCGACGAAAATAAACAACATTATCACAACTATCACTTTATCGGCGATAGGGTCGAGAAATTTGCCGAGGTCGGTAACGAGATTACGTTTTCTCGCAATATTGCCGTCTATGAAATCAGTGCAGCAGCATACGATAAACGCAATGCACGCCGCTATTTCGTGATATGGAAAATTAACAAGATAAAGGATTGCTACTACGGGAATCAGAGCTATGCGCGCAAGTGTGATTTTATTGGGTAAATTAAGTTTCATATTCTGTCTCCGATAAGGTCGTAACCGTCCGACCCGCTTATTTTGATATTGTAAAAGTTTCCTACGTCAACAAGAGTATCGCTTGTAAAAAAGACTTTTGCGTCAACGTCGGGGGCGCAGAAAGATGGACGTCCGAAAAACATTTCTCTGTCGTAATCGATACCTTCGTAAAGCACTTTCAGAGTGCGTCCGACGTATTTTTCGTTGTTTTCGAAAATTATCCTGCTCTGCAGAGCGGTAATTTTGTCGAGGCGGCGTTTTTTAACGGTTTTGGAAATCTGACCTTTAAGTTTTGCCGCCGCGGTGCCTTCTTCTTTGCTGTATGCGAAAAAGCCTGCGTAATCGAGTTTATATTCGCCTATAAAATCGTAAAGTTTTTTATACTCCTCGTCGGTTTCTCCGGGGAAACCTACTATAAACGTGGAGCGGATTGCAATATCGCCCGCGTTTCTGATTTTATCGATAAGGCGTTTAATTTCGTTTTCGCTCGTGTGCCTGCCCATCGTCTTTAATATTCTATCATCGATATGTTGCAACGGAATGTCAACATATTTGCAGATTTTATCGTTTTTTGCAATATAATTTATCAAATCGTCGCTCATAAGTTCGGGATAGCAGTATAAAAGCCTTATCCACTCGACGTCAAGCGACGAAAGACGGTCGAGAAGTTTCATGATAGAATACTCTCCGTACAGGTCGATACCGTAACGTGTTACGTCCTGCGCGACGATATCCAGTTCTTTGACGCCGTAATCGTTTATGAGTATTTTTGCCTCGTCGTAAAGGCTTTCGACAGTGCGGCTTTTATATTTTCCTCGTATCATCGGAATGGCGCAATAGGTGCAATGATTGTCGCAACCTTCGGCAATTTTCAGATAGGCGTAATGCATGGGCGTCGTAAGCACTCTTCTGACCGAAGGTAAGTCGCACGGATTGAAATCCACGACTTTTTTGCCCTCTCTGACCGAGCGTATGACGTCGGCTATTCTGCTGTATTCGTTTATGCCGAGAAAAGCGTCAACTTCGGGTATTGCGTCGACAATTTCCTGCTTATACCTTTCGGGAAGACAGCCGGTAACGATAATTTTTAAATCTCTTTCGGTTTTTTTTGCGACAAATTCGAAAATCGTATCGATTGCTTCTTTTTTGCTGCTTTCGATAAAAGCGCAGGTATTAATGATAACAACGTCGGCCTCGTCTTCGTTAGCGGTAACTTCAAACCCGGCGTCTCCCGCGTAGGCAAGCAATTTTTCGGTATCGACGCGGTTTTTATCGCATCCGAGGCTGACTATTCCCAGTTTAACGCTCATTTGTTGTCCTCCGGAAGGTCGAATTCCGTCGTGTCGGGACGAGCGCCGTAAAGCTCGTTGAACTGTTCCATTGTAATGAGAACGTCGCGTTGGCTGTTGCCGCCTTTATTGGGTGAAACGAAGTGTTTTTCTTCCATCAGGTCCACGATGTTTGCGGCTGTTCCGTATCCGACGCCGAATTTGCGTTGAATGCGCGAAATAGAGGCCTTCTGCTCTTTTACGCACATAAACAGAGCGTCGATGAACTGTTGCGTTTCGCCGTTTCTGCCTACCGCCGCATGGGCGTAAGCAACCTGCGGATTTACTTCTTCTTCGTCCTTCTCTTCCTCGGGCTGTCTGAAAATGGCGTTCTGAGCGTCGGGGTCGTAGTATGATTCGTTATGGCTCTTGATATAGTCTACTACGGCAAAGACTTCCTCGCTGCTCACGTAGCAACCTTGCAGACGCTGAGGCTCGTTGAATGAGGTGGGATAATAAAGCATATCCCCGTATCCCAGAAGTTTTTCGGCGCCCGCGCTGCCGAGTATGGTCGTACTGTCGGCCGCCGTCTTTAAGGACAACGCTATACGGGACGGTAGATTTGATTTTATCGTTCCCGTTATTACGTCCACGGACGGTCTCTGCGTCGAAATTATCAGGTGGATTCCCGCCGCTCTCGCAAGCCGCGCCAGCGCGTTTATCTTGTCCTCTATCTGCCGTTTCATCTTTGCCATAAAGTCGGCAAGCTCGTCGAATATTATTACTATCCGCGGCAGTTTCGTTACGCCTTCGTGTTTCGACGCGTATTCGTTATACTCCGTTATATTCCTGCATATCCCCTTAAACAGCTTGTACCTTCTCTGCATTTCGCTTATCGCCCAGTCCAGAGAGTTTACCGCCGCCGCCACGTCGTCTATTGCCTCGGGCACGAGAAGATGCGGTAAGCCGTTGTACGGCGTCATCTCTACCATCTTCGGGTCGATAAGAATCAGTTTAAGGTCGTTGGGACCGTTTCTGTACAAAAGACTTATTATAAGCGAATTTATGCACACCGATTTTCCGCTTCCCGTACCGCCTGCTATGAGCATATGCGGCATTGAATCAAGGTCGCAGACCACGTCGTCGTTCGCGATGTCCTTGCCGAGCGCAAACGTCATTTCGGATTTACTCGTGTTGAATTTTTCGCCTTCGAGCACGCTTCTCAATACTACGGGAGTGCGTACGTCGTTTGCGATTTCGATACCGAACGCGTCCTTTCCGGGGATAGGCGTTTCGAAGCGGATTGCGCCCTTTACCTGAAGTTTCATTGCGATATCGTCGGCATATTTTGTAACCGCGCTGACGGAAATACCGGTAGGCATCTGAAGTTCGAAACGCGAAAAAGTGGGACCTTGCGTAACGCCTATAACTTTCGCGGGGATTTTGAAATCGTTGAAAACGTTTTCGAGTTTTACGATTTTTTCCGAAAAATCTTCGGCAACTATATTCCCGTTTGCGCGTTTAAGAAGGTCGACGGGGGGCGCCATATAAGGCTTTTTCTGCTGTTCGGCAAGAATTGCCTGGTCGATTGAAATCTGCTCGGACTTTTTCTTTTCGGGCTGAACGGAAACGGGTTTCGCGTTTTTGCCAACGGGAAAATCGTTCGTATATGAATTATCCTTTTTCGCCGACTGCTCTCTCGGAGCGTACGGCTGACGCGGCTTTTCGGGAACAGTACGTTCGGGACGGGAAAAAGCATCGCGCATTTCGGCTTCGGTGGGCATCGACGCGTCGCTTTTTGCGGGGGAATTTTCCGCCTGCATTTCTTCGAGACGGGTCATGGGTTTCTCGACCGGCGCGTTGTCGGAAGGATAACCCGAATTATATCCGTCGCCGTTAAGTACGGGAAGAACGGTATCGTTCGTACGAGGCTTTTCGGGAGCGGGACGTTCGTAAACTTCAGGCTTTGAAGAAGTATCGGATTTGACGAACTCGACGTTTTTCGCGTCGTTTTCGGGCTTGTAAGCATTTACGGGTTTAACCGTTCCGCTTGATTTTTTGTCGGGAAGACCCGCGCCGAACAGCGTGAAAATACTGCCCGTCGATTCGGTTTTTTCCTCCTGTCGGACGGTGGGTTCGGCAGGTTTTTCGTCCGCTCTGCCGAGAGGTTTCATAATCTCCGGCTCGGGCGACGGTTTCACAGCATCGTCAACGGGTCTGTACGAGGATATTATATTTTCTTCTTTTTTTGCGTCGTCCGGTTTTACGTTATCCGACGTTTGCTTTTTATCCTTGTCCCCGTAAAGAATATCCCTGATAAAGTAAGGCATATCCTCGGGAATGCCGTTATCGTCCTTCTTGTTTTCGGGCTCGGGAGCGGGTTGTTCGACCGGTTTTTTGCGTTTGGGCTCGGCAATGCGTTTCGACGCCGCGCCCCTGATGTCGTTTGCGGTGGTAGGCGTGTCGAGAATATATCCGAAACGTTCCTGAATGTCGCGCGCTTTTTCTTCGTCGCTTTCGGGAAGATCAAAAGCTTCTCTGAGGGTCTGCGGACGCCTTACGCCATCGTTGCGAGCATTTTCGTTGCGTCTGAAAGCAAAACCCGAACCGCTTAGTGAAGGCTTGATTTCGTCCGACTGATTAACGGACGTGCCGAAAGACACACCCGTATCCCGCTGTTTATCTTCTTCCTTTCTTGTGCCGTAGAGTTTTTCTTTTGCGCGTTTACGTTTTGCGTCCTCGGTTTCGAAAACGGGTTCCTTTACGCTGTCCTCGGTAACGCCCGCAGTATCCTGATTGGGAAATAACAGCGAAAAAGTGTTTTTGCGCGGCTTTTTGGATTTGTCGGCGCCGTTTTCGTTAAGCGTACCTACGAAAAGTTTGTTGCCTACCGATTGTTCCGTAACCTTTTCTTCCCTGCCTTCGTATCCGATATCGGTAAGAACGGGAGAGGCACCTTTTTTGTTGGCTTTGATTTTCGTGGATTTCGTGCGATAAGGAAGTTTATTGACGAGAACGGGATAGAACGACAGTATGCTGACGATTGCAAAAAGAATAATCAGCGCGACCATTGCGTAAGCCGGGGTGAAAACCTTCATAAACAGCCACGCGACTATGCCGCCGAGAAGTCCTGCCGCCGATTCGCCCCCGTAAAGAGCTTTGAGATAACCTCCGTAAGTGTTGTTGAAAAAGTAATTTCTGGAAAACCATACGTGGAATATAAGCACGGCGATTGCAAACATAGAAAAATATTTTACGATTTTGTTTGCGGGAAGCGTAACTCTGCGGCCGATGGTAATCATTATTCCCAGAAATACGCCGCAAATAGCATAAGCATAACTGACGTAGCCGAAAACGCCGATAAGAAATCCCGATATCATTTTGCCTACGCCGCCTATTGCGTTGAAAAGCGAAAGGCATGCGAGCAACGAAATTATGACAATAAGTATTCCGCCGGCAATCCGGTTTGCTCTGCTGTCGTAATTGCCGTAATTATTGCGATGTGCCAAGATGTCCTCCGTCGATATATAGTGCGAAAAATATAACGCATATTATCATAGATAAAAATTTATATAGGTATTATATCATAAATAATCCGTCATTACAACAGTTAAGGGGCAATATATTTTCGCGTTTATCATATTTTTGCGTCGTCATTCATAGTATTTTTCGAGGTGTTGAATGAAAAAAATCGATAATCATTTCGTAACCGACGTTTTAAAAGCGGTTCTGTACGCAGTAATTTTTTCTTTTGCGGGCGTGCTTATACTCGCAATTTTCGTAAAGTTCACAAATATTGGAGAAACGGGAATTGTAATTGTAAACTCGATAATAAAAACGCTGGCCGTTCTGTTCGGCGTTCTGAAGGGTTTTAAAGGTAACGACAAGGGTCTTATTAAAGGACTTATTACGGGAATACTTTACGTCCTTCTCGTATTCTTTATATTTGCCGCGTGTGAAAAATTCGACGGTGTAAAATTCAATTATTTCGACTTGCTGACGGGTGCTGCGGCGGGTGGAATTTCGGGCGTAATTAAAGTAAATCTGAAAAAGAAACAATGACAAAAAATAATAAAAATCCCGCAAAAATGCGGGATTTTTTTTTAATAAAGCGTTGTGTTGAAATTAAAATTTGATATCTTCGTTGTTATCGATACTGACGTCTTCGTTGTTGTCGATTCTGACGTCTTCGGTATGTCCGAAAGTAATATCGTTGGTGTTTTCTTCGGTATTTTCGGCGGTAACGGTTTCGTCTTTCTGATGTTTTTTGCTCTTGATGCCGAGATTGGGTTTCTTCTCTTCCTGAACGGGGCCGTTCTTACTTTCGAGCACTACGCCGATAGCATTGCGGTCGATAACGATAAGAGTTTCGCTGTCGTCGGTTCCGACGTTTAAAGTAACTTGTTTAGTATCGTTGTCGATAGCGTAAATTTTTCCGATAAGACGACCGATTGTCATAACTTTGTCGCCGACCGCGAGATTATTCATCATATTCTGCATTTGTTTTTGTCTTTTTTTCTGAGGAATGATGGTCATAACTATCATAATCACGAAAAACACGGCGAGAATGGCTATGGCCGCCCAATTGTTTGTTGCGCTTAAAGCTTGAATAAACATATAACTACTCCTTATGAAAATTCTTGTTAATTAATTTATACTACTTTATTTTTACGCTTTTAGCAAGCGATATTGATAAAAATATCAAAATTCATCTCAATAGGCCATTATTCGGCATTTTTTCCGAAAGCCTGTCTGTCCTGCTCACGTCTGAATTCGTAGGTTTCGAAAAATTCGTCGCGGAAGTCTTTCAGACGGTCTTCCCATATCGCCTTTTTAATGTCGTTGACAAGTCGGTTTAAAAACCTGATATTGTGTATCGACAAAAGCCTGCCGCCGAAAATTTCGTCGGTGTTTATGAGATGACGGACGTATGCTCTCGTATAATTTTTGCAGCAATAGCAGTCGCAACCTTCTTCGACCGGTGAAAAATCGTCTTTATATTTCGCGTTTCTGATTGTCAGGTCGCCCTTGTACGTCATTGCCGTGCCGTTTCTCGCTATTCTGGTGGGAAGCACGCAGTCCATCATGTCTATTCCTCTCATAAAGCCCTCGACGATACAGTCGGCGCTGCCCACTCCCATAAGATATCTCGGCATGTCTTTCGGATAATACGGCTGAAGAACGTCAAGCATTTCGTACATTACGGGTTTGGGTTCTCCTACCGACAAGCCGCCTATGGCAATACCGCATTTTGCGTACGGAATCGTGCGCTTAAGACTTTCGAGCCTTAAATCCGCAAACATATTTCCCTGAACAATAGGAAACAGCATCTGTTTGCCTTTGAAATCGAATTTACTGCAACGGTCAAGCCATCTAAGGGTGCGCTCCATCGCTTCAACGGACTTTTCGTAGTCGGTGCCTGCGGCAGTACATTCGTCGAAAGCCATGACGATATCGCTTCCCAGCTGTTGTTGAATGCGCATACTTTCTTCGGGACCGATAAAATGTTTGCTGCCGTCGAGGAAACTGTTGAAAGTTACTCCTTCCTCGGTAATTTTTCTCATACTCGACAGACTGAAAATCTGAAAACCTCCGCTGTCGGTAAGAATGGGTTTGTTCCAGTTCATAAATTTATGAAGTCCGCCCGCCCGTTCGATAAGGTCGGACCCCGGTCTCAGATAAAGATGATAGGTATTCGCTAAAATAATCTGACTGCCCATCTCGGTAAGTTCCTCGGGCGACAGACCTTTTACGCTTGCCATGGTGCCTACCGGCATAAAAACGGGCGTTTCGATTACCCCGTGCGGCGTTGTAAGTCTTCCGACCCTTGCGCCCGTCTGTTTACATTCGTGCAATACTTCGAATTTAAAATTTTCCATAATATCTCTTCGTTTTGTCAGATAAGAAGCGTGGCGTCGCCGAAACTGAAAAATCTGTATTTTTCTTCGACGGCCGCTTTATACATATTCATAACGTTTTCAAGTCCCGCAAAAGCCGAAACGTACATAATCAGCGTGCTTTCGGGAAGATGAAAATTCGTTATCATTCCTTTCAGAATTTTGAAGCGGTAGCCGGGATATATGAATATCCGCGTCTCGCCGTGTCCTGCTTTGACGAAGCCTTTTTCGTCCGCAACGGTTTCGAGTACCCTGCCCGAGGTCGTGCCCACGGCGATTACTCTTCGCCCTTCTTCGACGGCTTTGTTGATTGTGCGTGCGGCGTCATCGGATACTTCGTAATATTCGCTGTGCATTTTATGGTCGGTAATTTCTTCGGCTTTAACCGGCCTGAACGTTCCGAGTCCGACGTGAAGAAGAACTTCCGCAAACTCCACGCCCTGCTTTTTCAGGGATTCAATAAGCCCGGGAGTAAAATGCAGTCCGGCTGTAGGCGCGGCGGCGCTGCCGTCGATTTTGCTGTAAACGGTATTGTATCTCGAAGGGTCGGAAAGTTTTTCGTGAATATACGGAGGCAACGGTACGTTGCCGACTCTTGAAAGAATATCCTCGAATATTCCGTCGAATGAGAATCTTAACGTCCTGACGCCGCTATCGCCTATCGAAACCACTTCGGCGGACAGTTCGTCGGAAAATTTCAGTTTTGCGCCGACAACAGCCTTCCTTGCGGGACGCATAATACATTCCCAATCGGTATAATTAACCCTTCTCAGAAGCAGCGCTTCGTATTTCGTCACGCTTTCTTTATCGCAACGGTATCCGTACAGCCTTGCCGGGATAACCTTGGTATTATTGACGACAAGCAAGTCGCCGCTTTGCAGAAAATCGCCTATTCTATTAAAAACCGTATGGGTAAGTTTGCCGGTTTTTCTGTCCATAACGAGGAGTCTTGCGCTGTCGCGCGGTTCTGCCGGCGTCTGAGCGATAAGTTCCTCGGGTAAATCGTAATAAAAGTCGCTTGTTTTCATTATTTTTCAACGTATTCAAAACCGAGATGTTCATATGCGAGAGGCATTACCACGCGTCCTCTCGGCGTTCTTGAAATATAGCCCAATTGTATAAGGAAAGGCTCTACCACGTCTTCGATAGTCGTTGCGTCTTCTCCCGTCGCGGCGGACAGAGTATCGAGGCCAACCGGACCCCCGTTGAATTTTTTAATTGCGGTTTCGAGAACGTTGCGGTCAACCGCGTCGAGGCCTAATTCGTCGATATCCATAAGACGCAAAGCTTTTTTGGTTATGGCGGCGTTTACGCGGTCGAGGCCTTCGAATTCGGCGTAATCCCTGACTCTTTTCAGAAGTCTGTTTGCAATACGCGGCGTGCTTCTGCTGCGCCTTGCAAGCTCGAACAACGCGTCGTCGTCGATACCGACGTTCAGAATACCCGCCGAACGACTGATTATCATCGACAATTCCTCGTCGGTATAAGGCTCGAGACGGAATTTGATGCCGAACCTGTCTCTTAAAGGTCCCGTCAGCATCCCTTCTTTCGTGGTGGCGCCTATAAGCGTAAAGTGCTTTAACGACATTCTGATACTGCTGGCCATTGCCCCCGTACCCGTTACGAGGTCGAGAGAGAAATCTTCCATAGCGGGATAAAGAATTTCCTCGATGTTTCTGTTCAGACGGTGAATCTCGTCTATAAACAGCACGTCTCCTTTGTCGAGTTTCGTCAGCATTGCGGCAAGGTCGACGGCCTTTTCGATTGCCGGACCGCTTGTAACCTTAATCTGGGCGCCCATCTCGTTTGCGATAACGTGCGCGAGAGTGGTTTTGCCGAGACCGGGAGGACCGTAAAGCAAAACGTGGTCGAGCGCTTCGCCGCGTTTTTTTGCGGCGGTCATGTATACTTCGAGATTGCGTTTAATTCTGGACTGACCGATATACTCGCGTATGGATTTAGGCCTTAAAGAATTTTCTTCGACGTCTTCCGTAAGCGCGTGCGACGAAATAATTCTGTCGTCTTCGGTTTCTCCGTTAAATCTGCTGATAATTCCTTCCATAGTTTATAAGCGTTTAAGCGCTTCCCTTATTATATTTTCGGCGCCGTCGACGGTTTTTGAGATTTCTCCGACGATTTTTGCCGCGTCTGTCTGCGAAATTCCAAGCGATACGAGAGCAAACACCGCCTCTGCGCAGTCTTTGTCCGCAAAAGTCGTCTGCGACGACGAAACGTCGGAAAGGTCGGCCGCTACGCTGTCGCGCATACTCACGACGATAAGTTCGGCGGTTTTTTTGCCGAGTCCTTTGATTTTTGACAGTGTTTTTACGTCGCCGGTTGCAATTGCGGCGGTAAGCGCGTCGATAGTGGCGCCGCTCAGAATCTGCATTGCGAGTTTTGGACCTATCCCGCTGATGTCGATAAGCCTCAGGAAAAGAGTCTTTTCTTCCGTAGACGCGAAACCGTAAAGCGCGAAAGTATCTTCACGGACGTACAGATAAGTGTATATCTTTACTATTTCGCCGGTTACGAACGAGTTTGCCGTGGTATTGCTGACGCCGATTTCGTAGCCGATACCGTTGTTTTCGACAACTATCGAGTTTAAACCGACGGATACTACTTTGCCGGTAATATAATTGTACATAGTCCTCCTTTAACCGATGCGGAAACTGCCGCTCATCGCGCCAACCTGGCCGAGACACAAAGCAACCGCAAGCGCGTCGGCGGCGTCGTCGGGACGAGGCACGTCTTTAAGTCTTAAAAGCGACCGCACCATCAGTTGCATTTGCTTTTTATCGGCCGCGCCGTATCCCGTTATCGCCATTTTAATCTGATTGGGCGTGTATTCGTAAACTTCGCTCCCGAGAAGTTTTGCGGCCGTAAGAAGAATTACGCCGCGCGCTTCCGCAACGGGGATACCCGTCGTAATGTTTTTTGAAAAAAACAATTCCTCGACGGCAAGTTTATCGGGTGAAAAAGTTCTGACGAGTGTTTCGACGCCTTTTTCGAGTTTGGCAAGTCTCACCGGAAGACGGTCTTCTTTCGGCGTGCTTACGATACCGTAATCGAGCACGGAATAAACGCCTTTTTCCAGTTTTATAACGCCGAAACCCATAGTGGCGAGTCCCGGGTCGATACCCATTATAACCATAATATCAATAATATATTGTTATAAAAAAAAAGTCAACCGCAACAATGCGCGGTTGACTCATTAAAGAAATTTTTCAGATAATTTTTTCGATTATTTCGTCTCTGAATTTCGTAAGATACGGGTCCGTCAGTCTTCTTGACGATTTGTCCTGCGCGATTTCCGTTTTGTAAACGCATTCGACGGGATTTCCCGATATAATGCTGACGTAATCTCCCATCAGAAGAGCCTCGTAAACGTCGTGAGTAACCATAATAATCGTTCGTCCGTCGATTTTCCACAAGTCGAGAAACTTGTTTATGAGTCGCGTTTTCAAAGCCACGTCAAGACCTTTGAACGGCTCGTCGATAATCATCAGGTCGGAAGGATACAAAAAGGCCCTCGCAATCTGAACTCTTTGCGCCTGCCCTCCCGAAATTTCGGTCGGCAGACGTTTTCCGACGTCGCTTATTTCAAGCGTTTCAAGCGTTTCGTCTATAAGTTTTCTGCGCGTTTTTTTATCCTTATAATCGTTTTTTAAAACCAAATCGAGATTTTTATATACCGAAACCGCGTCGATTAACCTGTCGTTCTGAAAAATATACGAGATTTTATCGGGCACACCTGAAATTTTTCCTTCGTAATTTATTAAACCCGTTATCGCGTTAAGAAGAGTGGTTTTTCCGACCCCGCTCGCTCCCAGAATCACGTTGATTTTTCCCGCTTTTACGTCAAATGAAAAATTCTTAAAAAGGGGTTTATCGGGATATCCGAAAGTAAAATTATCGATAACAATATCGTTCATCTTGCCGCCTCCCACGCTTTTTTAAGCAAAATCACGAACAATTCCGCAATAAAACTGATAATAACCGCAACGATTGTCCACGCCGCAAGAAGAGCTATTTCCGCCCCGAGATTGGCTTTAATCATATTGAATCCGACGCTGTTTTTCGTATAACACAGAACTTCCGCGGCGATAACGACCTTGAAAGTAAGCGAAACCGTCGATTGCGATACGTCGAAAACCGCGCCCGCTATGCACGGAATATATATTCCCGTTATGCGTCTGTAAACGGGAATCTTATATATTTCTGCCATTTCCGTCAGTCCTTTGTCAACGCCGGTAATCGCGGTATAAAAGGACTGATACATTATGGGAAACGCAACGAGAAAGCCGATAAGTACGGGGGCCGAAGAATAGTCGAGCCACAGCATGCAAAGCAGTATTACCGCCATGGTAGGCGCCGAACGCAATACCGATACGACGGGCGTGAATATCTTATGCAGAGGTTCGAAAAGGGAATTCACGACCGCTAACGTAAACGCGCATATAAACGAGATTAAAAAGCTGAGTAACGAACGACCAATGCTTGAAAAAACCGCTTTGAAAAAACCGTCCTCGGCCCCGAGCGAAAAAAATATTTTAAGAGTTTCGGCGGGCGAAGGATATAAAAACGGTTTATTTTTCACCGCGGCAAATATCGCCCATATCGCCAGCATAAGCGCAACGGCAATACAAGGATAAATAACATTCAGAAGCGGTTTTTTTAAAGATTTCAGCTTTTTTTTGCTCATTTTTAAAATAATATCAACACAAATTGTGTTTAATTAAAACGCAAATATTCCCGATACGTCGTTTATTCCCATAAGCGCAAGATAATCGGTTACCGAATTTTTAACGGCAGAGTCGGCTTTTCTGAAAACCACGTTCGCACGATTTTTACTGTCTGCAGGAAAAACGCTCGTACTGCCCGCGGCCTTGAGAACGGCGTTGACGGTTTCTGCCGAAGTGTCGTCGGAATTCACCGCGTCGATACTCTTTTTCAGAGCTTCGGAAAGCGCGTTTACGAAATTCGCGTCCGACAGTAACGCGGTCTTTACAAAGACCGACGCCTGCGGATAATTGTCGTATCCCGAGTTTTCCTTATAAAGGGCTTGCAAATCCAGTCTTTGCGTAAGCGACAGCGGTGCGGTAAACGCGGTGGCTGCCGGTTCGCCGACGAGAATATAACTGACTGGATTGTCTTCTCTCATCATTGCGGCGCGCGCTGCGGGGCCGTCCGCAACCCATTCGATATTTTCAGAAACCGACGCATAATCTTCGCCCAGAATATAGCTGAAAACGAGTTCGGGAGTGTTTCCTTTGCCGATGCTCGCCATTTTTTTGCCTGCTTTAAGGTCGGATACGAGTTTTTCAAGCGTGAGTACGCCTTCGCCTTTACCTCTTACGTACAGACTTCCCTCAACCGCAACCGAGAAAAGTTTGTATTCGCCCGATTTTTTTGAGAAATTCGCGCCCGCGTTGGTAGGAGCGATTATTACGTCCGCTTTCCCCGAAAACTCTGTGGATACGAGAGACGGAGAGATGATTTCGGAATTGAATTTATAACTTCCGAAGGTATCGTTTCCGTTAAAAAAACCGAACAACGCGAGAGCCGGCGTGCCGTCGGGCGCTACGACGCGGATATTTTTCGGCGCGCCGTCTATTGTTTCATCGTTTCCGTTTTTGTTGCACGCCGCAAAACCGAAGACGGTCGCAACCGTAACAACAATCAACATTACTGCCGTAAACAATTTTCTTTTCATACTTTGATACTCCTTTTTATTTTAAATCAACGCCCGTCAGAGCGGATTTTACCGATATGTTTCTGATTTTTCCGAGCTTTCCCGTCAGAGCGGATATTTCCTCGACGCTTCCCTTTATTATAAGGGATATTGCCGATATGCCGCTTTCTCTGTCGGGTATTCCCATACGACCGAGAATTATTTCCGAAAATTCCGAAAGCAGATTCTGCACGTCCGAAACCACGCTTCTGTTCTCGACAACGATACCGATTACACCTATTCTTTTCATATTTCCTCCAAAATAAAACGGCCTTCGAAAAGAAAGCCGGTAATTGCCGTAAAGGCGGTTATACGACTTACTCTCCGTGAATACATCGATTCGGTCCGCAATTGATATTGTATTTTAATTATATTCGGAATTTTAAATTTTGTCAACGGTATTAACAGCGACAAACACCTTCGCTTTTCGCCGCTTTGAAAACCGCTTCCGAAACGGCCTGCCCGACCCGTTTATCGAAGGGTTTCGGAAGAATGTTATTTTCGTTCAATTCTTCGGGAGAAATCACGTTTGCTATTGCAAGAGCGGCGGCAAGTTTCATGCCTTTGGTAATTTTTTTGGCTTTAGCGTCAAGCGCTCCCCTGAATATGCCCGGGAAAGCAAGCACGTTGTTGACCTGATTTGGAAAATCGCTTCGTCCCGTACCTACTATTCTGGCCCCGGCGGCTTTCGCCTCGTCGGGCATAATTTCGGGAACGGGATTTGCCATTGCGAAAATTATTGCGTCCGCATTCATATCCGCTATCATTTCGGGCGTAAGAAGATTTCCTTTAGAAACTCCGATAAAGACGTCCGCGCCTTTTATCGCGTCCTTCAGATTGCCTTTTACGGCGTTTTTATTAAACTTTTCGGCAAGCTCTTTTTTATGCCATTCCATATTGTCGCGTCCGGGGTAAAGTATTCCGAATTCGTCGCACGGTACGATGTTTTCCGCGCCGTAATCGTTTAAAAGCAGGGCTATGGCCGTACCTGCCGCGCCGGGGCCGTTTAAAACGATTTTAACGTTCTTAATATCTTTTTTTACGATTTTTAGCGCGTTAATCAGTCCTGCGAGCACGATTATTGCAGTGCCGTGCTGATCGTCGTGAAAAACGGGAATATCCATACACTCGTTCAGACGACGCTCAATCTCGAAACAACGGGGGCTTGCGATATCTTCAAGGTTAATTCCTCCGAAACTCGGCTCGAGATATTTTACGGTTTTTACGATTTCGTCCGAATCCTGCGTCGAAAGACATACGGGAAAAGCGTCGACGCCGCCGAACTCCTTAAAAAGCACGCATTTTCCTTCCATTACGGGCATACCGGCAAGACCGCCGATGTTGCCGAGTCCCAGAACGGCGCTTCCGTCGCTGATAACGGCAACGAGATTACCGCGCGAAGTATAGTCGTACGAAGTTTCGGGATTATTGCGGATTTCGATACAAGGCGCGGCGACTCCCGGGGTGTATGCCGTTGCAAGAGCGTCGGCCGTATCGACCTTAACCTTCGATATCACTTCTATTTTGCCCTTTAAGCGTTTGTGCAATTCGAGCGATTTTTCGTTATAGTCCATAAATAAAGTCCGTCCTTAAATATTCTGACACGGCATATTCTAACATTTATCGTATATAAACGCAAATATTAACGACAAAATTATTGACTTTTGTCAAATAGTTGTATTATACTTTATTTCACTAAACACTTAAACAGGCGGATAAAACTGTGAAAAATTCACTTTCGGTTGATTTTAACGCAAACGCATCGGCTTTATACGTAATTGCCGCTTTGGTAATACTGTACGTTCTCGCGCAATCGATATTTTTTCTGATACGCGCGTTGAAGCAGTCCAAAAAAATAGGCATGGATAAGGCCGTTATCAAACGCACCGCACGGCGTGCGGCCGTTTTCTCTATTGCACCCGCAATAAGCATTTTTATAGGCGTTGCCGCTCTTGCTCCTAAACTCGGAATACCGTTGCCCTGGTTGCGCCTTTCCGTTATCGGCAGTCTGGTGTACGAAACTTCCGCGGCGGAAATCGGCGCAAAGTCGATGAACGTACCGTGGGAAAGTTTCACGGCTACTACCATTACCGCCGAACAATTCGTAACCATAGCGATGATAATGAGCATCGGTTGTCTTCTTCCGCTCGTAATGGTGGGCTTTTTTACGAAAAAGTACTCGTCGGGTATGCTTAAAATGGAAAAGAAGGACAAAAAATGGGGCGAAATTCTTTCAAACGCAATGTTTATGGGCGTTGTAAGCTGTTTTTTCGCAACAAACTTCACAAAAGTAACAACCGGACTCGCGGGGTGGATACCCGTGTTTATAATTCTTATTTCGGCAACGGTTATGATAATTTTCGGCGTAATTCAGAAAACTACTAAATGGCGTTGGATTAACGACTACGCCCTTCCCGTGTCAATGATTGTAGGTATGGTCTGCTCCGTCCCTATCTACAACGCAATCGTATAAGGAGGCGTTATTATGAAAAAAATCGACTTTAATCGCAAAAATTACACTTATTCGGAAAACACTCACTTTTACGGCAGAATATGGAGCGTCGTTTCGGTTGTAATGATGATGGTATTTCCCATTGCCGCCGGCGCGATTTTCGACGCATGGCCTACGGCGCAGGCAATCGGCATCGGCATTACGGGAATACTGATTTACTGGGCAGCCGGCGCCGTCGAATTTATCAGTTATACGCCCCTTCTCGGCGCGACTTCGGTTTACCTCGGCTTCGTTACGGGAAACCTGTCAAATCTGAAAGTACCGTGCGCATTAAGTTGTCTGGACGCCGAAAACGTTAAGGCAAGCACCGACGAAGGCGATATTATCGCAACCGTGTCAACCGCGGTGTCTTCAATCGTAACAATACTCGTTATCATATTCGGCGTTATACTGATTGCCGCTACTCCTCTTGCGGAATTACTTGCAAAACCGGCCGCACAAAAAGCCGCCGACTATCTGCTTCCCGCGCTTTTCGGAGCTCTTGCGGTAGTATATATCTCACGAAACCCGAAAATCGCTTTCCCGCCCGTAATTCTTATGGTAGTATTATGTATAGCGATTCCCAAGATTGAAGGCGTCATTAGTATTCTCGTGCCTTTCGTCGCGATATTTACGGTTGGCGTCGCGCGCATTATGTATAAAAAAGGCTGGCTGGACGATAAAAAGCAGAAGGCCGCGCCCGTCGCCATAGACGAAGGAGAAAACGCGTCCGCAATAACGGAAGCGACGTCCGACGACGAAAACAAAGAAAACGATATCGATTAAAAGGTGAATATATGAGTAACAAAGTGTTTTTAAACGCAAAGACGTTCGACGGATATAAGGACAGCGATATAAAAAAATGCGCGATATTCGTCGAGGACGAAAAAATCGTCGGAATATCATACGATGAAAATCTCGACACCCGGGGATACGACGTTATCGACCTTAACGGAAAGTTCGTCGTGCCGGGTCTTGTAAATCCGCACGTACATCTGTTCGGCACGGGTATGCCCAGCAAGGTTATAAGCGGAGGCAATTCGCAGAAGGCCGTAATGAAAATAGTTAACACAAAACTCGGCGACGCCATTCTCGGTATTCTCGTAAAAAGCGCCGCACGTCAGCAGCTGTTAAGCGGCGTAACGACGGTACGCGCGGTTGGCGATTTCAAATATTCGGACGTAAAACTTCGCGATAAAATCAATTCGGGCAAAGTCATCGGCCCCCGTCTTAAAGTTTCGGGGCCTGCGATAACCGTTCCCGGAGGCCACGGCGACGGAACGTTTTCAATGACGTCCGATACCGAAGACGGATTGCGCTCACTCGTAAGAAAAAACAAAGAAGCGGGCGTGGATTTCATTAAAATATGCGTAACGGGCGGCGTTATCGACGCAAAAGTCAGGGGCGAACCCGGCGAAGTCAAAATGAACGAGGCGCAGACCGCCGCCGTTGTGGACGAGGCGCATAAACTCGGACTTCGCGTCGCGTCTCATACCGAAAGTTTCAAAGGCGTCGAAATTACGGCAAAAACGGGCGTCGACACCGTCGAGCACGGCGCGCCCCTTACCCCCGAGATGGCGGAAGAAATGAAAAAGACATGTTCCGCGATGGTCGTAACGTATTCTCCCGCACTGCCTTTACAGAAACTCGACCCGTCGATTACAAAACTCGACCCGATTTGCGTTTACAACACTGGAATCGTAGTCGACAATATGACGCAAGGAGCTAAAGACTGTATCGAAAACGACATTCTCTTAGGCATGGGTACAGACAGTTCCTGCCCTTTCGCAACCCAGTACAATATGTGGCGCGAGGTATATTTCTTCCAAAAGCGCGTCGGCGTTTCAAACGCGTACGCCCTGTCGGTCGCAACGCTTAACAACGCAAAAGTGGTTGGTGTAGACGACGTTACGGGAACGATTGAAGAAGGCAAATGCGCCGATATGATTGTTATGAGCAGAAACCCGCTTGACGACCTTACGGCCTTGCGTGACCTCGATATGATTGTCGTACGCGGCAAAATTATTGAAAACCCGCGCCCCAAACGTAACGGAAATATCGAGCGCGAACTTGACGGAATATCACTAAATCTTTAATATATTGCGATATACGAAAAAAATCCCGCAAAAATGCGGGATTTTATTTTATTTTTTGATTATAGATTATCTGAAATCGCTTATGAAATTTTTATAAAACACGACGCCTTCGGCCAGCGCGTCGACGCCGATTCTTTCGTTATAACCGTGGCACGCCCCCATCTCTTCGAGAGTTACGAGGAAAGGAGTGAATCTCAAAGCGGTTTTGCAAATGGCCTGCATATATCTGCAATCCGTGCCGCCGGCAATCAGATAAGGCGCAAGCACGGTATCGCCGTAAGTTTTGTTTATCGTGTCGACGGTGTACTTATAACCTTCCGATTTCGTATCGGCGACGGGACTTGCGTCGCGAGAGTTGAGAATTTCGATTTCTATTTTGTATTTCGAGGCGATTTTCTCAAGTTTTTTAAGAGTTTTGTCTTTTCCTTCCTGCGGCGAATAGCGAATATTTGCAAGTACCCAGGCTGCGTCGGGAATATTGTTGCTCGCATGGCTGCCCTCCGCCATGGTAAATACCATCGTCGTGGACAAAAACGCCTTAAGTTGTGCGGTAAGCTGCGCGGGAAGTATTTTCGAAGCAAGGGGCATAATTCTGTATGCGTTTCTGACTATGGGGCGCAACGAAGGTTTTACGGCTTTCGAAACGTCAATGAACATTTCCTTTAAAATCGGCAATACCTGCACGTCGAAAACGTTGTGCTTTTCCATATAAAGCATAAACTTCGCAAGACGGATAAACGGCGTATTTTTGGGTGGCGCACTGCTGTGTCCGCCTTTGCTGCGCGCAATGAATCTGACGTCTGCAAAGCCCTTTTCCTGCACGCCTATTACGCCTACGTTGGATACGAGGTATTTTTCAAAAGGTTTTTTCGACGTCATACCGCCGCCCTCGTCGAGAACGAGAACGGGTTTTACGTTAAGCGTTTCGCTTAAATATTTCGCTTCCGCTATCGCGCTTCCGCCCGAGTTTTCTTCGTCATCGCCGTAGCAGAAGTAAATATCCTGCTCGGGAACAAAACCTTCCTTAATAAGTTCGTCGGCGGCAACCATACTGCCGAAAACCATACATTTGCAGTCGACCGCGCCGCGTCCCCATATTTTGTCCTCGGCGATTACTCCGCCGTACGGGGGATATTTCCAGCCTTTTTCGTCTTCTTCGGGCACGACGTCCTGATGCGCCATGAGAACAAGCGGACGGTCGTGATTTTTTCCTTCCCACTTAATTATCATCGAATTGTTTCTGGGATAAAAACGCGGAAGTTTTGCAAAATCGGGCGCGATATCCCACATAACGTCGTGCAACTCGTCGAAAACGGACTTATCGGCGCCGGTAACAGTGGGAACGCGAAGCATTCGCGCAAATTGCCTTGCATAATAATCTTTTTTTGCGTCAGCCATAAAATCTCCTTTTCGGATTACTTAACAAACTAAACCGATGAATTGTATGTTATCATTGTAACATACGAAACGCATATATTCAAGCGTAGAAAATAAATTAATAAACAAAAGCGACCCGAAGGCCGCCTGAAAACGAAATCGTTATTTTATATCCGAAAGTGGAAGCATTTTTACGTCGAAACTGCCGTCGTCGAAAATGTCGATAACTGTGCCTCCTCGCTGACTTATCTTATTTTTAATACCTCTGTAAGCAAGATAATCTATACTCATGCCGTAAGTAAGTCTGATTCCCTCGTAATCGAGCGAAAGCGTATTGAGGTGATCGTGCCCCATAAACATACCTTTGCAGCTGTCAAAACGCACCATTTCCGCAAAAAAATTGCTCTTTTTGGTTTTCGGATAACCGAAATAGTTATCTTTTTCCTGAACGAAGCCGTGGCGGTACGTTACCGATTTATCGCCGCGGTACAGTTTTTCCCAGGCGTCTTTGAATTCTTTTGGGGGGATATGGAAAAACGCGAGAGAGCGCGGTATTTTTCCGTCCGAAATAAAACCTTTTTCTTTATAAGTCGCGCCGATATCCGATATCGTTTTCTTATACCACCCTATCTGGTCGTCGTGAATTACGTCGAAGCCGCTGAAAAAATTCCACGAAAGATAAGCGTTGCTGTCAATCAACATCAGTACGGTATTCAGCGTCCCGTCTTCGTTTTCTATTATTACGGGATAGTTGCCTACGCCCGTAATATTTTCGTCGCCCTTTTCAAAACGGCAGGTCGGATACGAGCGATAAAAATCGGCAAGTTCGCTTTTGGAAAGTTTTGCCCAGACCTCGCTGTCGTGATTGCCGAATACGAAAGTCCATTGCACGCCGAGACTTTCCATAAGGTCGGCAAATTTTTTTGCGGATTTCCGATTATTGTGACTGCCGCCGCTGAACCACATCGGATAAACGAGGTCGCCCGTAACGATTATAAAATCGGCGTCTGCCGCTTTTACGATTTTTTCAACCGCGGACAACGCAAGCTTGTCTTTTTTTCTCGTAAAAAGCCCCGCGCCTATATGAACGTCGGTAAGCTGTAAAATTCTGAAAGGTGTGCCGCTTTTTTTTCTGAAAACGGTAAATTCTGCGTTTTTTCTGACGTTTTCGTACATATTAATCCCCCGTTTTGTCAGAATCGTCGTCTATATTGCCTTGCACGGCTGCTGTTTTCGGGCTGACTTTACCGTATAATTCGGATATGAGAGCGTCGCGCTCGGCATTTTCATCGTCGGTAAGAGTCGCGCCCTCTTTATTCTTATCGATGAAATAGCGTATTCTCGTAAGTTTTTTGCTGTCGATTTTGTATCTGAACGAAGCAAAGAAAGCAAACGCGATAAGAATTACTACAGATATGCCAAGCACGAGTTTAATTGCAAGAAGCGCCGAATCGGGCTGAGTTATATAAACCGCTACGTCTCCCGAAGTATTCTCTTTATATCCGCACCAACCGATAATCCAACCTACCATACCTACCGCAAGCGCTCCGCCGACCTTTCTCGCAAGGGTCATCATTCCGCTGTACGTTCCGGTGGGTCTTTCTCCCGTGGCAAGTTCCGCAACGTCTACGGTATCGGGGAAAATAATCCACGGCATCATCTGTGCGCCGCCGAACCCCAGTCCCATTACGAATGCGACGACGGGCACGAGAACGGGAGGCGTCCAGGACGGGTCCATAACGGCAAGCATTATTCCGCCCGCAATGTAAAACGGCAATCCCATTCTGAAAGCAAACTGTTTGCTTTTTTTATCCATCATAACGCGCGCAAGTGGAAACATAATTACGGCAGCTACCATCAAAGGCGCGATAATGAACATTGACGACATATCCATTCCGAAAAGTTTATAGCCGTGCCATACGTCGGTTGCATAGTAAACGGCAAGCGCGCTTATCATATCCATGCAAGCAAACGCCGAAACGTACATCGCTATATGCCAGCGGTACGAGCGGTTTTTATAAGGCTTTGCATAACTTCTGAAAAACTCTTTTATATTGAATTTCTCTTTAGGAACGGTCGGTTTTATACGTTCTTTTACCGCAAAAGAGCAAATAATAAGACCTCCGCCGAATAACGTGCCGAAAATTATCGCAATAGACAGCCAGAATTCCGTTGCGTTGATATGCGGCATAAACAGCCAGCCGTCGGGACTTATGAGAGCCTCGATAAACAAAAGAGGCAGAACGTACGCAAGACCGGACGCGAGCGCCGTAAATACAAGTTTTACAGTGTTTGCATTGTTTCTTTCCCTGAAGGACGGCGATATATCGCTTGACATCGAGCAGTAAGGAACCTGCGATAACGTGGAACAAGTATTCCAGAACAGATACATGATAAGCATATACGCGATAAATCCGCCCGAACTCATTCCCCATTCGGTAACGGGCATAAACAGCAGGAAAATCGCAATGATTATGGATATTCCGCCCGCAAACATATACGGTTTGCGTCTTCCGAAACGCCCGCGCGTATTGTCGCTTATAAATCCCATAACGGGGTCGGTAATCGCGTCCCATAATTTTGAAAGCATCATGATGGTAGACGCGACTCCTATGCTTATTCCCATTGTCGTCATATATTTAAGCAATATACACGACATCAAAGCAACGCCGCCGCCGTCCATAAGACCGCCTATACCGTAGCAGACTTTTTCTTTAAGCGGTATTCTGTCTTCGGGCGCCGTCAGGGAGTTGTCGTTTACGTTCTTTTTCTGTTTTTTCACTGAAATCCCTCTGAAAGTAAAATATAATTTTATGTTAACACATCGTTACGAATTTAACAAGCGTAGCAAGACAATATTATCAATACTATACTCTAATTTTATATAACCGAAAATCGAAAAGTCAAGTATGCCCGAAAAAACGCTGATAGCCTAAAGCACGTTTCTATCGGGATTTCAAGTAAAAAATTATTGCGTTTATAAATCGGACAAAAATTATTGTTTACGTTCGGGGTGTTTCCGATAAAAAAATAACACGCCGGAATGGCGTGTTATTTTATATCGATAAGACGTTAATCGTGTTCGTCCTCTAAATCCTTAGATAACTCTTTCTGTTCTTCAACGAACTGATTTGCGGTATTTACGTCCTTCTTGGTAACCTTAATATTTCGCTTTTCTTCCTGACCGATTACGACGTGCGGATAAGAAATATCTATTCCTTCGGCAGTAATTATAGCGCGGTATTCCCTTAACAAATCTCTCTGAACCTGAAAACGGTCCTCTTCGAGGCAGGTTGCCACAATTTTGACGGTAACGTTCGAATCCTTGTATTCCGTAACGCCTTTGTAGAAAGGCCCCGTGATTATGCCGGGTATTTTGTCCTTAAGTCCCGCAAATTTATCGTCGAAAAGTTTTTCGATATACTCTATGGGAACGTCGTAAGGAAAATCAACGTCGACGACGGCCAACGACGGCTCTCTGGACAGGTTTACAATGTTTTTGATATCGCTGTGATTCATGATTTTAATATTGCCGGCGGCGTCGAGAAGCTTGGTGGTGCGGATACCTATTTCTATAACCTCGCCTCTGAAACCGTCGATAGAGATAATCTCGCCCGTATTGAATTCGTTTTCGAAAATGATAAACATTCCCGCGATGATGTCTGCTATCAGAGACTGTGCGCCGAGACCTATAATAAGAGCAAGAATTCCGATAGACGCTATCAACGCCTGAGTATTTACGCCGCAAGCCTTTAAAAAGTAAATTATTACCGCAATCGCCGCGCCGTATTTGACGAAGCCGTCAAGCAGGCTGACAACCGTCTTCGTTCTGTCGGATTTTTTAAATCTGAGTCTGAACAACGACCGTAAAACCTTTGCTATCGACAGAATGAGAACGATATTGATTAAGCTGTTAATCGCGATTTGTTGCAGTGAAGGACTGACTTCGATAACTTCGCTCCCTTCGGTTACGGTCTGCTTGACTATCCAGACGTATTTGTCGAAAAATTCCACCGCGAAGTCTGATTGCGGAATACTGAATTTGACGATAATCAGAACAATGTACGCTATAATGTAAGCGACGGAAAAAGCGAACCATATCGTATGCATAGTGCGTTTTTTGTTGGTAATGTCCATATCTAACTCTCCTTTAATCCGATACAGGTAAAAATTCCGATTCTATCTTAAACGGGCAGTTTTCGTCGCCCGTAACCGTTACTTCGTTCTTAATGATATCGCCGTTGCCGTATTGTAAAACCGCCTCTCCTTCCACTATAACGGTGAAAGACGTCAATCCGTATGCGGACAAATCAAGCGTGCACTCGGAAAAGCCGTAGTCTGCCGTTATATCCTCGGCGGGAACGGTAATTTCAATCGGCTGTCCGCCGTCGAAAGTAATCGTTATACGCAGGTCGCCGACGACTTTTCCCGAAACGTTGACGTTAAGCGCCCCCGTAGCAGAATCATAGTTTATACTGCCGCATGATTCGGGATAATATCCGTTTTCGTCAAGTCCCGTAACTAAAATACCCGAAGGCCACTGCATATCGTAAGCGGAGTAACACGTACCGTTGTCGTTTATCATTACGCCGTATTTCAGCGAATAACGACCCGCAGGCACGTTATTAAATATCGCCACGTTATCCTTGCCCGTGCACTCGTAGAAGACCGATTCGTCCTCATAGATAGTGTCCACGAGATATACTTTGTAATACATGTCGTATGTCGTTTCCTGAACGTTCATATAAATGAAAACGTTTGAAGTTCCGTCTTCGTTGTAAGTTATAAACACGTCGCCGGGATTGGACGAAAGACAGAACCACGACGGCAAATCCGAATATTCCGGAACGGATAAGGTTTTTGTTATTTCGCCCGCAGGTATTTCTTCTTCGCCTGCGGCCAGGAAAATCATAAACGTGTATTCCGCATCGACCGATAAATCGGTAAATACCACGGGTTTGTCCGACAGAGTAAGGCCTGTCCTGGACGCGACTTCACCGCCGTCCGTACTAATTACTCTGACCGAATAGGTATCGCCCTCGTTCAAAAATCCGTCGAAATACAAATAAACCGGAGCGTGTATCGTGTCACCGTAATCGACGTTGTAGCTGGTGTTGAAAATTTCACATCTTGCAAGGTTTACGACCGAAGAAACGAATGCGGCAACGTTTTTGTCGTCGTAAATTTCCCTGTAATCCACGCCTACGGTATCCGTTATATATTCCGAAGGGTCGAAATTATCCAAAACGGCCGAGGCGTAAATTTCCACGGTGAGATTGTGGCTGATTTTGCTTAAAGTCAATTGACAGGTATTGTCGACAAGCTCTTCCGAGCTGAAACTAAATTCATCGAAAGAAGAATCGTCGTGCGTTACCCGGACTTCGATATCGCCGTGCATTTCGTTGCCGAAACTCAGCGTTAACGTATCGTCGGTGGCGCTGGCGTTCCAGTTTAACGAAGTGTTGCCCATCACGATTTCTTCCGAAGAATAGTAGGAATAATAGTTGTTGTCCTTGACGTAATAAGAAACGAATTCTACGCTATATTTTTCTTCGTTAATGTTTAAAACGCTCGAAACAGCGCCGTCCGTAACCGTTTCGTAGCCGTCTATGGCGACGCCTTCCCCGTCGTAAAGATTGATAAACGTGACGAAATCACCGTCATATGCGGTAGTGAAATACGCGTATAAATTGCCGGTGTTGTCGGAATTGTACGTCATCTTGTAGGCATAATTCACTTCAAGACTTCCGTCGTTTATGTAATTATCCTCTACGTTTATCGTCCGCGTTTCCACAACTTCTTCGCCGCTGTATATATTAAGATAAAATTCTCTGTCGCCCTTTTCAACGTTTTTAAACGTGGCGGTATTGTTTTCGAGACCAACCGACGTTCCTGTCAGGGCGTCGGAAAGTTCGCAGATAAACCCGTCTGAAAGCTCACCTTCAAAATAAAACGTAATATCGGAAAATACGCCGATGGAATCTTCGCTATGATAATAGTCGATTTTGTAATTCAAAAAATCCAGCGTACCGACGTATATCGGTTCCTCTATGAGCTCTTCTATCTGATAAATCGGGGGTTCGTCAACGTAGTTTTGTGTTAATCCTTCTACGGGCACTATTCCTATGGTAACAGCAACGCATACCGCCGTGATACCGGCCAGAACGCCGCTTGCCCCCACTCTTACCGTCGCGCTCGCCGACAAAGAAACGGGGTCGGGCGTCGGCACCGCCGCCGACGGAGTCACGGTTGCAGACTGCGCAAATTCTTCCGCGTCGCTGAGAGACATACCCGAATCGTCGGTTTTTGCAGGCTTACTTTCGAAAACGGAGGTTTCAGGGGCAGCATAAGTTTCCTCAGCGCTTTTTGCCGTCTCGCTTACGCGGTATTTCTCGGCGGAAAAAAACTGGGTTTCGGCAGGCTTTATATATTCGTCGCATTCAAAAAACTCTTTATCCAAAGCGCTCCTCGCCGGTTGTAACGGAATACGGAAATCGATTTTCCATAAGTAGATACCGTAAACTTCCCGATACAAAAATGCGGAAAAAGATAAAAACGCGCCTGACGGCACTTTTTACGCTCTGTCCGCAAAAAGTCTATAAACTACCTTTGAATTTTATACTTTTATTTTTTTTCCGTCAATTATTTTGAAGTTTATATGGAAAAATGCCGAAAAATAAGTGAATTTGTCTTAAATAATCATCGCGACGTGATAAACAAACTGCCCTGTTTTACCGAATGTAACAATAGCGTTTTATTTGTAAACTTCCTGTAGGCAATAGCTTGTCTTAAAAAAATACTGAAAAATTTAAAAACTTCACGCCATACAAACCCTTACGTAATACAACGTTACCCACGTTTCGTACAAAAAAAACGATTATTGAAAATTCAAAATTAATTATTTCGTACCGAAAAAGCACAAGACCTAATATCTTGTGCTTTTTTGCGATGTAGCTTTAGTTCTACTATGATGGTGGAGCGTTAGTAAACTAAATTGAATTTTATTCTTCTACTACTTCCAAGTCTACTTCTTTGACGGGGATAGTAGCAATATTAGGCAAAGCACCGGGTTGATCAAAACATACCAACCATTGTCCGTCTATATTACGTGGGTCGCATATCCACCCGTCCATTCCT
>ENA-OROK01000889-OROK01000889.1-human-gut-metagenome-genome-assembly--contig:-NODE-889-length-32520-cov-4.722655_pt1 | contig 32520 bp, 33 predicted proteins | sample MGYA00242127_ERZ509046 | MGnify/ENA primary metagenome ERZ509046 (study PRJEB26280, sample SAMEA2338728) | human gut metagenome | biome: human gut; feature: human-associated habitat; material: faeces... | reverse complement strand
CAGTCAATAAGGGTTATAGGTTACCTTTATCAACCTAAATACATTATATAAGGAAAGAAATCAGTCTGCCGTTAATATCTTCTTTCTATGGTATGTACATCAATTCGCAAGATTTCAGTTGTCTTTTGGAAAAACAGCCTTTTTTACCAAAGACGTTAGCTGTCTTTTGGAAAATCGGCCTTTTTTACCAAAGACGTTAAAGGCTTTTCAGAAGTAACTATTCGTTTTATAAAGAACACCATGCTCAGTGACAGCTGTTCTGTTGAACAAACTACATTCTATCTTTCAAGTCTTTTTATATAGCGATGGCTTATCGCAACATCGTCATATTTTGTGCGATTTTTTAGAATTTTCTCTTGGTTTTGTTTTTCCTTTTCTTTATACTTAGCTTAGCTTCACATTCACAACAAAATAAGCAGGATCTACCGGCTCATGTCGGTAGTATTTAGCAGTACCTATGGTATCTGAAACTTCCGGATGCTATGTGTACTGCTTTTTTGTTCAGTACCTTATGTTGTATTTTGCTGGAGCAAATATTATAATTAAAGGAGAAGAAACAGTATGCCGGCTATTTCAATGTTTTATGGTATTATTATTAAGATGTATAACAACGGTGAACACAATCCGCCTCATTTCCATGCATCATATCAAGGATATTATGCTACCTTCAATCTTAATGGTGAGCTAATTGAAGGAGATATGCCAAAAAGACAGATTAAATTTATAGCAACCTGGACAGAAATTCACAAAGATGAGCTAATAGCCAATTGGGAACTGGCTATTAACGAAGAACCCTTATACAAAATCGAACCATTGCGTTAAAAGGAGTGACCACGATTATGAAAACGCCAGTATGGGTAGTTACCAACGTACAACCGCAAAAAGATTATACGCTGATCTTAACCTTTGCCAGCGGAGAAAAGAAGCTTTTTGATGCTCGCCCACTTCTTGCCAAAGCAATCTACAAGCCATTGAATAATCTCAGTTTTTTCCTGACAGCTAAGGCTGATTGTGGTTCCGTAGCCTGGAGCGATGAAATTGATATTGCACCGGAATATTTATACGAGTGCAGCCATCCTTTGCAGGTTATTTAAGCTGCTACTTAATTTTGCCAATGTAAGATTAGCAGGGATGGACTTACAACTATGGATAATTTCAGCAAGCAAATTTATGAAGCTGGAATTAATGATAGAAGAGCTGAAGGTAAGGCTGAATACATTAAAAATCTTACGTCTATATAGTGCAAACGAGGTCAGCAACGCTGCCCTTGTTTTTCTTATCTATTCCCATACATCTTCTCATAATAATTCTGATACTCACCATTAATGATATCTTTCCACCACTTTTGGTTTTCCAAATACCATTTAATGGTCTTTTTGATGCCATCGGCAAATTTTGTTTCCGGCAGCCAGCCAAGCTCATTATGAACCTTAGTCGGATCAATTGCATAACGCATATCATGACCTTTGCGGTCAGTTACGTGCGTAATCAAGTTCTCAGGTTTGCCAAGCTCCTTGCAAATCAGCTTTACGATGTCAATATTGCGCATCTCATTATGACCGCCGATATTATATACCTCGCCTACTCTGCCTTTATGTATAATCAAGTCAATAGCCTTGCAGTGATCCTCAACATAAAGCCAATCACGCACATTCAAGCCTTCGCCATACACAGGCAACGGCTTATCTGCCAAAGCATTCGCAAGCATCAGCGGAATCAACTTTTCCGGAAACTGATAAGGACCATAGTTATTGCTGCAGCGCGAAATTGATACCGGCAAGCCATATGTTCTGTGATAAGCCATGACAAGCAAATCTGCGCTTGCCTTGGAACTGCTGTAGGGAGAACTCGGCCGAATTAAAGCTTGTTCGGTAAACGGCTTAGCATCCGCCAAAAGCGTTAAATCTCCATACACCTCATCCGTAGAGATCTGATGGTAACGCCTGATGCCGTAATTACGGCAGGCATCCATCAAGGTTGCTGTACCCATGATATTAGTCTGCAAAAAAACGCCGGGATTTTCAATGCTGCGGTCTACATGTGATTCTGCAGCAAAGTTAACTACTATACTTGGATGTTCTTCCTCAAAAAGCCTGTCTAACGCTTCTCTATCGCAGATATCTGCCTGCACAAAGCGAAAGTTCGGCTTGTTCATCGCAGGCTTTAACGTAGAAAGATTGCCTGCATAGGTCAGCTTATCAAGGCAGATAATGCGGTAGTCAGGATGCTTTGCCAGCATATAAAATATAAAGTTGCTTCCGATAAATCCGGCACCGCCGGTTACGATAATGTTAATAAGAACGCCCCCATGGAAAAATCCGATTTATTTATGAACAAATCTAATACCTCGACTTGAATCTACATTTTGCTTGAATATATATTTTAGCAATCCCTAGCCATACAAACAAACAGTGTTTTTTCAAGGAAACATTCAAATTTTTGTTAAATACAATATTAGTTAAATTTCCCTTTATGAACCTCTCATAATATTCTATTTCATTTGAATGCCCGTTTGTTATATATAATGATTTCAAAATATCATAACCAATCCTAGCAGTACGCCCTATAGCTACAATTTGATAATTATCTTTATAGCTTTCAAATCTGCGTTTTATTTCTTCGAATAGAATAATTTCTTCTTTTAATTTTTTCGTTACACACAAAGAGCTCTCTCTATTCATATGATAGTAATACAAAGGCTTTTGCAAATACACAATTTTGTTCAACCGTGACAGTATATCAATAAAGAACAAAGAGTCTTCTCCGTATTTAATTTTTTCATCAAAGCAAATATCTGTTATTAATGCTTTTTTTACAACCTTATTACATACTGATGCTATAGCTGCAGTGGCAACGTCTAAATTTTTCTTGCAAAAAAATTTTCTATCTACAAATCCTTCTTTGAATTCCCTACATTTTTCTGTAGTTACATTATCACCAACAACAGAATAGAAATCAAAAATAAGTAAATCCGGATCGCCATATTTATCTAAGGTTGACACAATGCTAGTAAAATAATCAGACGGAATATGATCATCTCCATCTACGAACGAAATATATTCCCCATTAGCAATAGAAAGAGCTACATTTCTTGCACTGCTAACCCCACCATTTTGTTTGTGTATAACTTTTACATAGCTCTTATGTTTTCGCTGGTAATCATCTATAATACTACCACAGTTATCTTTGCTTCCATCATCAACAAGTATAACTTCTATTCCTGGTAATAAATTAGGTGTCACAGAATTCAAAAGGTTCCCTATATATTTTTCTACACAGTATATCGGTACAATTACTGATAATTTGATTTTGTTCATTATATAAGCCTCTATCCTAACTTTATTATACAATTCCGTATGATTGTCATTATAATTTTAAGCTTACATTCTGTTTATGACACATCCACCAAAACGAAAGCTTTCTTCTGGCATCAAGATTACTCATAACATAATCATACAAATCCTTATGCATTGCAACTACTCTATACATATTATCATTCCAACCACGTACAAAGTGATAGAACTCAACACTCAGCTTCCAGTCAAGCTTTTTATCAACAAAACCTAACGCAAGCAAATCTTTTTTCAAATTGCTTATTGCCAGTATTTTATCAAGAGGTTTTTTCACTCCACCTTTGCTTATGCCAGAATCATTAAATCTGTAATAATTGCCACAAAACGGCACTACTAATACTTTTTTAGCTAAATATAAAAACATACCGGAGCTGTAATTGTCTTCATGTACTACATTATCAGGGAACTTTACTTTTTTAGCTAATTCATTTTTATATAATCCGTTCCAAGCTAACGTCCATAACATTCCATTGAAATAATTTTCAAAAGCCTTATTTTGCTCATTATTTATTATTTTTATATCGCTAAAAGTAATCTTATCTTCTGTAACGCCATTTGTTTCGATTATTCCACACTTCACCATATCAGCATCATTTTTCATTGCTGCTTCCAGTAAAGTTTCATACATTTTTGTATCAAGCCAATCATCACTGTCAATATAGGAAATATAATCACCAGTAGCTATTTCCAATCCTCTATTTCTTGCTACGCTAAGACCTCCATTTTGAAAGTCATATACTTTAATTCTACTGTCTTTAGTAGCATACTCCTTAGCAATCTCTGCACTTCTATCCTTTGTGCCATCATTAACGACAATAACCTCCAGATTTTTATATGTCTGATTAATAATGGAATCAAGACACTGCGCTATATATTTTTCTACACCATATACCGGTATAATCACAGAAATCAACGGTTGCTTCATCTTGTACTTCTCCCGCTTATTTGAATTTAATAAAATTGAATATAATTATGCTTGACTTTTTATACCAGTTCTACTGTGCAAGCAATATTGTTTCATTATTTCTATTATAATATTTTACATCAAAAGTAATTTTCTTTCAATCTCAGTATCTGCCTTATCACAAGCTTCGTCTGCATATTTGTGATATTTCACCCTACGCATTTTCAAAAACGACTAATAAAATCAGCAATATGTATTCTGAGCATCTGCCTGCCAAGCGATTTTCCCTGCATATTTTTTCCGGGCTGAGGCATATCTGCATCAGCAAAGGCAGTGTTTTTGAGATATTTATAATACTTATCGTTAAAGCCCGGCTTTAAGACAAATTCCCAAGGTTTATAGCGTCCGGCATAATGCAAAACAGCAATATTGTTTCTTGCTTTAATAGCTGAAGCTCTAAACCTATTATTAAACAAAACCTTCGGCAATAAATCAAAAATAGGCGGAATTACATTCCAGGATAACGGCAATTCCTTCCAGTTATACATAAAGAGCTTGTTTAAAGCATCCTGATCATGGTGCGGAAAATTGCCTGTTGCAGCAAGCTCAATTACTTTACCGGAATAATCATTGGCACGCCACTGCTGTAAATCCATTATAACAACTCCGGAATTAAAGTACTTTTTATCTAAAGGCAAGCCAATAACCTCATGCTTCTGCTGCATCAGCCGTTTGGAAGCCATAATACCATAATCCGGCACAGCAGCTATAGCCTTCCCCTGCATATCAATGTTCCACAAAACAACTATGTCCTGCAGAACCAGCAAATCTACATCCAGATAAATTACCTTTTGCACATCCTCGGGCAATATATTGGCCATATCTAATCTAAAATATGCAGCCTTACTAATATGTCCGCTTGTATACAGCTTTTCAAAGCCCTTATATGCCGACAAATCGCAAACGACCAGTTCTGCGTTCTTACCATCAATTGTCTGTTGTAAACCTGTAATTTTTTCAGCAGTAATACCGTCACTCAACAAGAAAAAACGCACTTTGTTTGTTTCTACAGTATTCTCTAAGATTGACTCCATGACTACAGCTACATGCTGCGCATAATTATTATCTGCTGCTAATGCAATATTTATCGTTTTCATAACGAATCTCCTCGTGGTTTTTTATTTATTATACTATAAACAGCATCATTGTGCTGACTTTTTCACAATTACTAAGCCACAACTTATTTGCATTGCCGGCCAGACTATATTATAATAATTTTTAGATGATTTTATAAACAGAAAGGAAGTAACCGAATACATGTCTATTTATATTATAGCAGGCATCTGTCTTTACATCGCTTCTTATGCGTTTTATGTTACATTTTCTCACGGCCTTGGCCACAAAGCAGAATACTTGCAGCTGCGCAGATTTATTCCCTGCGCCATTTTAGCTGTGTTACCTATGTATCTAGTAAATGAGTCTTTACTCTCGCCCCAGTATCTGCTCAGTTTTTTGGTAGGTGTATCCTGGATAACAGCATATCCGCTGTTTTATTATCTTACCTACCACAAAATATCCTCAGATTTCGGATTTCATCTGGACACCGTATTCGGCTTATACATTATCGGCTGGCTTATTTCCTTAAAGCTGCTTGTACAAGCCTTTAACATTTTCCCGGCAATCACCTTGTCACTTATCTCTATTATGGAATACGTATTGCTGGCACTGCCATTATTCCAGGCTTCCTATTATCTCCTTTACGGAACCTGTGTAAATACCGGTGCAGTAACTATGATTTTTGAAACCTATACTAATGAGGTTATCGAATACTTTAAATCTATGCCGCTAGCCGTACGCATCGGCACACCAATACTTAACATCGCTCTGTTGGCAGGCTTTTTGTATTTCAATCTGACATCAGAAACAGTAATCACCGCTCCCCTATTGCCGAATTTGGCAATAATAATTGCGGTAACACTATTTTTAACCTATTATTTATGGAATACTAAAAAAGGTGTTTTCATCCGTACCGGTCTTATTGAATTAGTATTAGATGTTAAAGATTATCTTAAGCAAACAAAATCATATAAAACAAACCTTGCCAAACGCGTAGCTAACCTCAATGTAACACAAACTACACCGTTCTGCGAAAAACCGGCTACGTTCATTTTGGTAATAGGTGAATCAGAATCCCGTGACTACATGAGTGCCTTCTGTGATTATCCGTATGATACCACGCCGTGGCTGAAATCAAAGCAAGCATCGGGAAACTTTCTTCTCTATAAAAACGCCTATGCCTGCAAAGACCAAACTGTCCCCGCTTTAGAACGCGCTTTTACCGAAGTTAACCAATATAATGACAAAAAGTTTTACGAATCCTGCTCCTTTGTCGATATAGCGCGTAAAGCCGGCTTCAAAATTTCCTGGTTCAGTAATCAAAGCCATATCGGTGCTGCCGATACTGCGGTAACGCTGGTAGCAAATACTGCCGATACTGCAGAATGGACTAAGCTGCACCTAAATCAGGTACAATACGACGAAAGCCTATTGGGTTATTTGAAACAGATTGACGCTAATGAAAATAACTTTATTGTTTTTCATCTCAAAGGCAGTCACTTTAATTTCATTAACCGCTATCCTCAAGAATTTGCTAAATTCAGCAAACCAGATACCTACGACCTTATTCCCAACTATATTGATTCAATTGCCTATACCGACTATGTTTTGCAGCAGATTCAGGAATATGCTGCAAAGCATCTAAATTTACAAGCTATGGTGTACTTCTCAGATCATGCTACAATTCCTGATAAGCGTCGTTCACCAAATTTCGGTGGCTTTGCCAATGTCCGTATCCCACTATTCACATTTTTTGCAGACGAATATATTTCCAATCACCCTCATGTATATTCATCGCTAAAAGCTAACCAAGATAAATATTGGACTAATGATTTGGCTTATGAACTGATTTGCGGTATTTTAGACGTCAAATCAAATCATTATGACGAAGCAAACAGCTTAACATCCGCACAATACAAATATACTCAAGCAATGTTGAAAACCAATCTAGGTGAGCTTTGGATAAAAGATGATAAATAAAAGAGAGGCTAAGAACAAACTAACTTTGCAAATTAAAGAATCGTAAGAGTTTAAGTATTTTCTAAAATTTTTGTACTAAAAAACCAGTGGAAATTTACCTAATGGTAAAACTCCACTAGTTTTTCTATTTTAGGATAGCTTTTGTCCCAGTCTTTTTTATTTATTGATTAATTCTTGTTTACATACAATTACAGAATTTGCCGGAACATCCTTATACACAATAACTCCAGTTCCAATCACACTATGTCTGCCAATATGAACTCCTTTTAATATCGTCACATTAGTTGCAATCCAACAATCATCTTCAATAACTACTTCATCGGATTTAAATCCCTGTTTTGAAATTAATTGATCCGTTTCAGAATAACAATGATTATGATCGTAAATACTTACATTTTCTCCAAATATACAATTTGCACCTATCGTGACTTTCTTTCTGACTGTAACGGAACAATTGTTGTTAAAAAAGCAATTTCTTCCTATTGTCAGTTGACCATCCTTTTCAATACAAATATTAAAATTATCCCTAAAATGAAATTTCTCTGCTTTAAACTGTTTTCCATAATGCAGATTCCAACCTATCATATGCCATCTGCGACGCAATGTATTTTTTAATCTCATCATGTGTTTAATTATAAGTTTTAACATAACACTATACTCCATGTTTTGTATTAGTTCTGTAAAGATCAATAAGCTTCAGGTACTTGGTTAATGTATAGAAAAAATGCATAAAACACAATATAATTCCTAACGCACCATCACAAATACCATTTTTTAATATCAACATATGCCAAAATCCAAAAAAAGCATGTAAAAAGGCAGCTAAATAAGTGCTTTTTTTCTTATTTTTAAAAGCATCTTCAGCCCATATAGTAGTGTATTGATTAAACTTCGCAAGCCATTGTTCCCAACTATTGTATGTATAATGTCTAACATAACCATTAAGTACCTTTAATCCATCATCACACACCGGCTTTTCATGTACTTTATTAACCCAATGCACATTCTTTGTTTTGAATAAGCGTTGCACAAAATCAGGCTTTAAAACCCCATAATTAAATTCTTGTCCAAATGCTACAGATTTTCGTTTGAACGAATACTGACATGTTTTGCCTTGCTCAACAACGCTCTTTACGGAAGCTAAAAGTTCATCATTCATTCTTTCATCTGCATCAAGATACAGCACCCATTCAGTTTTTACATGCTGTAACGCAAAATTGCGCTGTGCCGCAAAGTCGTTATCCCAAGCACGATAAACAACCTTTGCGCCATTTTCTTCTGCTAATTGAACTGTTTTATCCGTACTGCCGGAATCAACAATCAGCACCTCTGCTGCTACTTTCTTGGCATTCTGCACAACAGCGACTATATTTTTTTCTTCATTTTTTGTTAAAACTACTACTGTAAGATTATTATTCATCTGTACTTGACACCTTTCAAGTGTATATTTCGTAAAACTCTCATTATATTCTACGCAGACACATGTATTATTATCATTGAAATAACCTATGCTTAGCAATAATTATACCATAGGTAAGCTTATACTGCATACAATTATGCGCAACCTCTTTCTTATGAATACTGAAATTGCATTCTAAGCGCAAAGTATAAATGTTATTACAGCCTATAATGCTTTATTTAGACAAAATAATCATAGACTTAACATTGATCTAGCAATTCATGATAACCTTAATTCTCTCTTAATTAGCCTTACATAAATTGTAAAATAAGGGTAAAATATCACTATCAGTATAAGCTGACTGGTCAATCAGAAAAGGAAGCGTTTATTTTTTTCCGTAATAATTCCATTTTTAAGCTTTGCTGAAACTATTTCATCTTAATGTTTATCTTAGAAGCGATTCTTCCTGAATGGGTTGGCGATGAAAACGGTATTATTGAAAACCTGCAAATGCTATGGCTCATAGGCGGTATGCTTTACTGTATCAAAACCCATAGCTGCAAATACGCTGACTGGAGCGGAAGCTCCAAGGCTCTTTGGAAAGCAGGTACAATTTACTTTTTCCTGCTTATTATGCGTGAAATAAGCTGGGGCCGCGTATTTTTTACTAATCCTGACAGTGGTATGATCCAGTACAGCCAAATGGGATTATACGGTAAGCTTGTACATACGTTAGTAGGTATATTAATTGTAACCATGTTAATCCTGCTTTATCAGGCACGTATATGGCGTGTGCTTTTAATAACGAAGCTGCCGGTAAAATCCTTCTCCCTCCTGCTGCTTTTTATTTTCTTTTTCTGGGTAGGCGAACGTACAAACTTCACCGGCTTTCACGGTCAGGTGGCAGAAGAGCTTGCTAAATCCGGCGCTTATATAATGATGTATATGCTACTGAAGGATGCAGATAAAATACTGCGCTTATTCTCATTGGAAACAAAATCTGTTTCATCCTATAATTCAAATTATATGAGCGATGAAAGCCGAATTTTGAACCTTCAAGATTGATAAAGCTCTTATATTAAACACCTTAATTTAAACATCATCAAAAATAGTCAGCTAGAGAAAAGTGCATCATTGCTCTTCCCTCTAGCTGACTTTAACTTTTTATATTTTTATTTTATCAAGAATCAACAACTTACCAGCGCCATAACCATATTCATCAGATAGAAAATTCTCTTTAACATCATAGTGAGGTGTTTTAATTCCCAATAAATCTATTAACGCATTATACATCATATCATTGGTAAAATAAACACCCTCATTATTCTTAGTACGTTTCACTATATCTGGATGAGCTTTGATATACTCATCAGAAAAATAAAAATATACAGGTACAGTTCCCATATCATCATCATACTTACCAGGAATATGCTTATTGTCGTTTAAAACAGATTCACCATGGTCAGAAAAATAAACGATATTAGAAACATGCCAATTCTGTTTAGCATATTGAAAAATCTTTTCTGTGATACAGTCATTATAGTACATACTGTTATCATAAGCATTTAGTTTTTTTAAATCAACAACTTTTCCATTATAATTGCTGTTATCAAATATCCCATACTTTTCCTGTGGATATCTATTGTTATATTCCCAATGATTACCATACAAATGGATAAAGATTACTTTTTTACCTTTTCCTTTGACCATCGATAATGCTGGTAATATTTTTTCATCATAAGAGCTACTAGCAGAACTATCACTATTCAACCAGATTTTCTCATCAGCACTATTAGCAATTAATGTTATAGGCGTATTATAAGAACCATATTGAGCCTGATTACTAATCCAATATGTTTTAAAGCCTGCAGCTTTAGCTATATCTATTAATGAATAAGATTTATCTAAAGTTTTATGATTATATTGACTTTTTTCTGTTAAAGCCTGCGATAAGGCTAACATTGTCAACGTATTACATGCATAGCCATTTTTCATAATAACAAAATTCTCTTTTGTTCTCTGAACATCCAACCAAGGAGTAGTATCTCTGCTATAACCATAAGCCGACATATGTTTTCTATTTTGCGATTCACCTATAATTACAAGGAATGTTTCATCTCCCAAATTATTACTGCTTGCCTCAATATATTTCGGCTTACCATTTACATCAAATCTATAAGCATTATACATCTGCACACTTTTTAGGTATTCTTTGCTCTCATGAATAATTCTGAGAAAGTAAGCATCATTTAGTTTTTTATTGCAGAAAAAGCTTATTAACCCTAAAACTAAAACAACACTTGCAACTACTTTCATGGAATCGAAGTTGTCTTTTCCCCCCCCACGTAAAGTGTAATTCAAGAAAATAATTATCAATAATGCAGCAAATATAATTGTGATATATACATGTATTGGTGCTGTACTTTTGAAAAATTCACCAATTTCGTTAATATTAGTTTGATAAACAGCTATTAAAGAATCTGCTGTAAAACTGTCTTTTTCTATAAAAGCATAACCTAAATTTAATAAATAGGGCAGTAATAATATAAACTGTACACCCGCAAATAACTTCGGTATATTTATATTAATATGTCTAAGCAAAAACATAATCACATAAAAAACACTAGTTATTCCTATAGATACAGTAAATTCATCCCAAAGAAATTCACCATTTACTTGACTATGCTTAATATACTTATACACAAAAGCCACTGATGTACCCATAATAAAATACATAACAAAAAAATTCACCATTATTTTTTTACTTAATTCCACTTTAGATAAAATATAGCTTATTAAGCTTGCTATAATTAAATACCTACGACAAGCAACCCATTTTAAAGATATATTATCCGCTAAAATCAATTGAGCTATTATAGGCAAAATAACAAACATCCCTAGCCAAAATATGTATTTTTTCATAAATCTTCTCCATTTCTAATTATCTCAGCGTATTTACAACCATACGCTGCCATTAGTATATTCGAAAAATTAACTTTGTTACTACACGCAAAACGCTGCATAAAGCGGTACTGACTTAATATTATTCTCAAAGCCAAAATTACGCATCGAAAGACGTATACTCTGCTTAATATCATATCGCTTCACAAACGAATCCAGACTTTTGGATTTCACATGAATATTCGCCTTACATTCTATAGGCACAACCTCTCCGTTTTGTACAATAACAAAATCAACCTCTGCAGTTGCCGTGCTGGTCCAATAATTAAGCTTATATCCATTCGCCTTTAACTGAATCGCTACATAGTTTTCCGTTAATGCTCCCATATATTGCCGAGCTGCTACCAAGCTTTGCTTCGTCAGTTGCAGTCGGCTGTTAAAAAGTCCGGTATCACTAAAGTACAGCTTAAACGAGCTTAAATCCTCATAAGCAGCCAAAGGCATTAACCCCTGCTCACACTTAGTACATTTTAGAACTATGCCTGACTGAATCAGCCAATCAATAGATGCTCCATAAAGCGAAGAACGCGCACCGGTACGAATAAGCTTATATTGAAACTTATTATTTTCCCTGGCAAGCTGCACCGGTAAAGAATCATAGGCTTCTGCAATCTTCACGCTATCGCCTTTGCCTGCATATTTTGCCATATCCGCTACATAAGAATTATAAATCAGGCGCTTCAGCTCATCTGCATCGCCATCATTCAAGGCAGCAGCTACAACTGCAGGCATACCACCGGTAAGCAAATAATCCTCATATAAATTCAAAGCTTCCTTGTGCAAGGCTTCTGGCAACGGCTTATTGGTAGTATAGCATTGGCGAATTAAATCTACCAGCATATCCTTATCCCTTGCCCAAAGATATTCCTCTAAATCTAATGGATATAAGTTTTCCAACTGTACCTTGCCCACTGGGAAGGAAAATTGCTGACGATTAATTGCTACGCCAAGCAAGCTGCCTGCCGCAACGACACAATATTCCGGAGCCTGCTCCGCAAAATACTTTAATGAAGTCAAAGCATGCTCACAGCTTTGTATTTCATCAAAAATAATAAGCGTCTTCTGCGGATAAATTTTTACACCATACTGTTCTTCAATAACCTTAATAATATAGGCAGGCGTCAGCTTCACTTCCAAATATCCTGCTAAAGCTTTATCCTCTTCAAAATTCACATAAACTGTATTTTCAAAGCAGCTTCGGCCAAATTCCCGAAGAATATATGTTTTACCTACCTGCCTTGCTCCATACAGCAGCAAAGGCAATCTATTCTTAGCATTACGCCATTTTTTTAGGCGCTCCATTATCTTACGGCGCATCGCTTCACCCTCTTTCTCTATATTTCTATATCCTTCTATATTCATCATTCTAGACTAGAAGCACCCATTCGTCAAGAAAAATGTAATTTATTGCACTTTTTCCTACGAAAAATTGTAATTTTTGACATTATTCCTAACGAATATCATACGCGTACATTGTTCTACTATACAACTACATTTAAAATGCAAAATAAGGAGCAGCTTGCGCCGCTCCCTACCTATTCTTCATACTTCTTTATCCTGCGCTGCAGCAAAACAAGACGCAGCGATAAAACAACAGCACTGCAGATTACGCCGATATCCAGGCTCTGCCAATAAGCAAAGGCACCGTTATTGAACTTGTAATCCAAAAGCAAGCCCACCGGCAGGCAAATTGCCCAATAGGCCAGCATGCTGCACCAAAATGTAGCGTTAACATCCTTATAGCCACGCAAAATACCCTGAATCGGCGCCGCGATTGCGTCGCCTCCCTGCCACATAATAGCGTAGATAATAAACACCTTCACCAGCTTAATAACATGCGGATTCGTTGTATAAATGAGCGCAATATACTCACGCGCCACCAGCTCTAGCACCATGTAAATTATAGCGATAAAAAGGCTCATCTCCAAGCCAAGTGCCGTGTAATCGCGCGCTCCCTGATAGTTTTTCGCACCATATTCAACGCCCACCACGATCGTCAGCGCCAGTGAGAAGCTCATGGGGAACATATAAATTAGCGAAGAGAAGTTAAGTGCCGCCTGATGCGCAGCAATCACCTCCGTGCCAAATTTGGCAATAAACAGCGCCACAACGCCAAAGATGCTCGTTTCCATAAAAATGGCCACGCCCATAGGCACGCCAATGCGCAGATATTCCGCCACCAGCTGCTTAACAGGTCGCACAAAGCCCAGCACATCGTACTGCTTGAACGGTTGCAGCTTCGACACCACCACCGCGAACATCACTAAAAGCAGCCAAAAGGTGATTCCCGTTGCTACGCCGGCGCCAATGCCGCCCAAGCGCGGCAAGCCCAGCTTGCCGAAAATCAGCACATAGTTCAGGAAGGCGTTGACAGGCAGCGCCAAAAGATAAATCTTCATTGACAGCTTAGTATAGCCCAAAGTATCTACAAGACTGCGCAACGGCGTAATGAGAAAGAACGGCAGCACGCCTATGCCTAAGCCGGCCATATACCAGAGCGCAATGTGATAAACCTCCGGTGCCAGGCCCATGCCCTGCAAAAACGGCGGTAAAAAGATAACGCCGCCGACAATTATCAGCAAGGAAAAGGCTACAGCCAACAGCATGCCATGACGTACTACCGTAGAGATTTTTTCTTTTTCGCCTGCTCCCAAAAGGTTGGCAATCAAAGGCATCGCCGCCAGCAAGATGCCTGCAAAGCAGGTCTGCACCGGCATCCAGATATTGCCGCCGATAGCAGCACCGGCCAAATCTGCATCGCCTGCCTGACCGGACATACTGGCATCAAAAAAGTTCATGCCCATAATCGCAATCTGCGTGCCGATAATCGGCAACATAACGCTCAGCAGACGCTTAACCTTGTCCTTATAATCCTTGTGTAAAATTTTTAGCATATCCTTACTCCCATTTTCCTTAATATAACAAAAGCCACACGGCTGCAAACACAGTCGTGTGGCGAAAAGATGACTATTGAATCAGAAAAAATCCACAACAATTTTTCAAATTTAATTTTAACAATAAGCAGCCTGCTTGTCAAGCTTACCCTTCTGCTTCTGCCAATTCGGAAAGATAAGCCCAACGATCCACCATCTCATCCAGCTTTTGCTGCACAGCCTCCTGCTGCTTCGTCAAATCTGCCAGACGGGTAAAGTCACTGCCGCATTGGTTGATTTCCGCACCCAGCATTTTCAGCTCTGCCTCGCTGCGTGCAATCTCCTGGTCAAGACGCTCCAGCTCCAGGCGCTCACCATAAGTCATTTTCTTCGTCGTAGGCTCTTCGGCAGGCTTTGCTACAGCCACCGGCTTAGCCTTAATAGGCTGAGCCTGCTGCGCGCTTTCCTCCTGCAGAGCTTCTGTATAATCGCTGTAGCCACCGATATATGGCTTGATGCTGCCATCCTGCTCCAACGCGAAAATCTTTTGCGCAAACCGGTCGAGGAAATAACGGTCATGGGAAACAGCGATAACCGCACCGGCGAAGCTGTCCAGATAATCCTCCAAAACAGAAAGCGTCGGGATATCCAGGTCATTTGTCGGTTCGTCCAAAAGCAACACGTTCGGTGCCGTCATCAGCACACGCAGCAGATACAGACGGCGTTTTTCACCGCCGCTGAGCTTGGACACCGGCACCCATTGCAGCTCCGGCGGGAAGAGGAAGCGTTCCAGCATCTGCGCCGCACTTATGCGCTGACCATCGGCCGTTTCAATATAATTATTCGCTTCCTTGATATATTCCAGTACACGCATATTGCTGTCCGAAAACTCGCTGTGCTGTGCAAAATAACCAATCTTCACAGTCTGGCCCACGCGCATTTCGCCGCTCGTAGGCTGCAGCTTGCCGGCAATAATATCCATCAGCGTTGATTTGCCTGCACCGTTAGGACCGACTATACCGATGCGGTCATTACGCAGCAGAATATAGCTGAAATCCTTGATATAATCCTTGCCGTCCCACACCATGCCGATGTTTTCCAGCTCGATGATTGTTTTGCCAAGACGACTGCTGACGGAGGACATTTCCAGATTTGCTTCCGCCTTCACGTTCTTTACTTCCGCTTCAATCTGAGCAAAGCGCTCCACGCGGTCCTTCTTTTTAGTACGGCGTGCTTCCGCACCACGGCTGATCCATGCCAGCTCACGACGATAGATATTGCGTAGCTTTTGCGCAGCAGAGGCTTCCGCAATGCGGCGTTCCTCTCGCTTTTGCAAAAACAGGCTATAGTTGCCTACGTAAACATAACCCTTGCCGCCGTCTATCTCCAAGGTGCGGTTAACAACACGGTCAAAGAAATAACGGTCATGGGTTACCATCAGCAAAGCGCCCTTGCGCGCCAACAGCTTTTGCTCCAGCCAGGCAACAGTGGCGTTATCCATATGGTTGGTAGGCTCGTCCAAAATCAGCAGGTCCGACGGACGCACCAGCACGCCTGCCAAGGCCACACGCTTGCGCTGCCCGCCGCTCAGCTCGCCCATCTGCTGCTGCAGGTTGGTAATACCCAGCTGCGTAAGCACAGCCTTCGCTTCGCTCTCCAGCTGCCAGGCGTATTTATCATCCATCTGCTGCTGCAAATCAAGCAAATGCTTTTGCAGCTTTTTGTTATCAGGCTCGGCTGCAGCCTGCTCCACCGCAGTTTCGTAATCGCGCAACAGCACCATCAGCGGCGAATCGCCTTTAAAAACCTGCTCCAGAACAGTTGCGTCTGCCTCAAACGGCGGATCCTGCGGCAGATATTCCATCACCACGCCGCCGGGAATCGTCAGCTTGCCGTCACCGGCCTCATGATTGGCAATCATGCGCAGCAAGGTGCTTTTACCGGTGCCGTTGACACCGATAATAGCATACTTGTCGCCCTCTTCTACGTTAAAGGTAATATTTTCAAACAACAATCTGTCGCCATAGCTGTACGACAAATCCTCTGCACTTAAAATCATTTTTCTTATCTCCCTGTAAAAAATTTACACTCTAAAATTATATCACGCCTGCGGATAAAAGTAAAAAGGACGAACTGCCAAGGCCCGTCCTTCATATTGCTATTTTACTGTTACCTGTAAATTTTTGTTTTCTTCCGCTGCGTCCTGCAACACCTGCAGCAGCTGCTCGCCATACCAGCCCAGCTTTTCATTGTCGGTAACGTTGGCAGGCACAACGATCTGCGTCGGCTCGGCAATTTCTGTCAGGCAATCATACAACGCGTCTAAATTGGCACCGTAATGCGCAGGCAATGCCAACGCGCTGCGCAGATATTTATGCAGCGCAGGCACGGAGGTCATGCGCTCAAGATCTAATGTGATTGTTCTCATGATAATCTCCTTATTTTCCGTAAAGCTTGCTGAAGGACTTGTAGTGATCGCAGGTGTAGTAAATCAGACCATCGTTGGAAAAGACAATGCGCTTCGCGTTACGATTGCCCTTCACATAATCAATGTCGCATTCCTTCCAGTTGCGGCCGTTTTTCTTCGGCAGCTTGCCTTCGTAATTGCCGTAGCGGTCGCCGCCGATGGATTTACCAGGCGCAACCTTGTCGAGTGTGCCTTTTGTCTGCCAGCCCAGCTTTTTGGCTTCGTTTTTCGTAATATAATTGTGCGGCAGGCGCTTATATTCGTTGATGTAGGCAGCAACGTGCTCCTTGTCGGTGTAGGCAGCGCTTTCACTGATTTTGATTTTGCCGCTGTTGGCCTTAACGTTGGCCGCAGTGTTTTGGCCGTTGTTGCTCTTGGTTGTATTAACAGTTGTTGTCTGGGTTGTCTGCTTATCGTTAGTCTTGGGACTGTTACTACCGCAGCCAGCAATTATGCTGACGCTAAGCAGCATCGCCAGGAAGAACGCTAAAAGTTTTTGCATAAGGATGCTCCTTTCTTAAAAACCACCATCATTATAAGCTCTTGCGATTACATACGAAGGCTCATAATAAGCACTGGCATTATAATTATCAATCACTTCACAAATAGGATTATTATATACCCGCAGCATGGCCTGAACGTAATCTTCATCAGGCTGCAACGTAGCAAGAATAAGACGCATATATACCTTGCCCATTGCAGTAGCCGCCGGAATCTGCTCGCATAAATTCTTATCAACCGCAGTGATATCAAAAGTACCCTGCTGCAGGTTATACTCTGTAATCCAATCAGCTTCAACCTGCATAGGATTAACACTGTGCAGCACGTTGGCCACGCTGATTAAATGACGCAGTTCAGCCTCGCCTATGGTATTAACCACATATGCGTTATGCTGCTTCAGCTTGCGGGCCACACGCTCCACCATATAACACATAAAGTACAAATCATTTTTTGTTATTTCTTCCTCAGGAAAGTAAAGGTTTGTCATAATGCATAACTCCTTACAAACTGCAGCGTTGCCAGAGCACGCTCTGTGCAATAAACAATCTGGTGAGTGGGATATTTGAATTTTACCAACACCCAAAAGGCTTCTTTGGTGATACTGCCATCTACGTAGCTTTCAATATAATCCCAAATTGTATCATCCGCCATTGGCCCTTCCACAATATCATAATGGTGTTCAATGCCACGCCTGCAGGCAACAACAAATTCCAGCCATTCATCAGTCATAGTAGCAAATTTTAGGATATTCAGTGTGCTGTCAGGTTCATAGCTATAGATATTCACTACATGCTTATTACGCTTAGTCAACGCCCAACGCTGCGCTTGTTTTTCTAAATTGGTACAATAAAAGCCGTAGCCAAAATCTTTATAAAAACCATTGGTCAATACTTTAGGATTTTTTACAATGACGTTGCTGCCATGGTAAAGGGTAAGATTAGAGCCCATTTTACATTCATCCTTTCATACTAGATTATAAAATAACTGCATTACTTAGTTTCAAGCAATGCAGTTACTGTACTCATTATACTTATTCTTCATCAATAGCAGGTTTCAATTTTTTCTGCAATGCGCTATCAAAATCTTTCAAAATTCTACCGAACACATCTTTTGGCTTTGTATTATCAAACTCATCTCTGTTCATTCTAGATCTATCATCAATTCGCGACCAAACGGCTTTCCCAGTTTTTGTATCATAAACATCAAACCTAACATTCACCAAGACTGTAGGAAAATTGCCACCACTAACATAATTGGTTTGCTGGCTAGTTGTAGTTACAGTAACAGGACCATTCGTTGTATAAATAGAATTCTGAGTGGTCACAGGAAAAGTATATGTATATCCATCCGCATACTGAGAGCCAACAGTATAGTTTTCAAGCTTTATATTAATTATAACATCAAAATTATCTTTAATATAACATTTCCTTTGTTCATTTGCGTCTATAGAAAATTCCGGTAAATCTTTTTTATTACTAAAAACGTAACCTTTTGAGGATAATTTTTTTACTAATTTATTGAAAAATTTTTCTTGATAAATTTCTTCTGTTTCTTTCTCAGAAATACCATTATTTAATTTTTCATTAACTTCATAATCAACAAAAACGTTCTTTACCGAAGAAAAATTATATTTTTTATCAACCCATTCTTGTTGTTGAGCTATAGCTAAATTACAAGCCAAAAATAATAATACTAATATGGAAAATACCTTTTTCATCACTAATCCTCCAAACCTATATTATTTATTTCATTATACCATATTTTGCAAATTCTATACATGCAGATTAATTACTGCTGTTAACTGCAATAATTTCACTCAATTCAATAATATCATCGAATGATTTTGCGGAACGTCTGAGATATTCATGACCACCATCTACTGCACAAGCGCCACAAGAACAAACTTTATAGTCATGAACAGAAAATGACTCTATTATATCGCCACATATTTTACACTTAATTGCATTTCTGATAATCATTACCTATCCTCCTATCTTCTTTTCATTATATCATATACAAAAATTCGGCGCACCATATCATGATACGCCGCACAACCAAAAGTTCACAAGTAATTCCTTGAAAAAAAACTCTGCTTCATGTTATATTATAGATAAAGAAGACAACCGCCCACAAGGTGGGTTGCCTAGGAAAAAAAGTTTTTAGAAAGCCACTTCTTAACCCGCAAAGTGTAGGAGTGGTTTTCTTATGTCTGGGTTATTTACAATATTGAAAAATAAATGTAAGTAATGCCAGAATGAACATTCCGAAGAGCATTAAGTCTTGGAAGGAATAGTTCTTCATAAGCATCACCTCGATTCCTGAGGAATTAAGGCAACACCATCCTGCAACACGGTTGTCGAAAACATTTTATCATAAATTATAGATTAAAGCAATAGAATGTTTGCTTATAAAGGAGAGCTGGCAATGCCAAAGAAAAAGACAGCATTGACAATAGAAGAACGCTTGCAGCAGGCGCTAGTGCCTGCGGAGGAACAGCCTTATGAGGTGCCGGAGAATTGGGCGTGGGTGAGGCTTGGAGCAATAGCTGAAATTGTTACTGGTGGAACTCCTAGCAAAAAGCACCCTGAGTATTATGGTGGAAACTTTCCTTTTTATAAACCTAGTGATTTAGATCAAGGAAGATTAACATATGATGCTTCTGAGTATTTAAGTGAAGAAGGCAAAAAAGTTTCTCGAATCATACCTAAAAACTCAACAGCAGTTTGTTGTATTGGCAGTATTGGTAAGTGTGGTTATTTGATGTGTGAAGGCACTACCAATCAACAAATAAATTCTGCTATACCTAAAATTAACAGCTTATGCTTTTATTATTATCTCTGTACGGAGAATTTTGTTCAGAATTTGCTTTCGATGGCTTCTGCAACTACTATAGCTATTGTTAATAAGAGTAAAATGGAAAGCTGTGTTTTCCCTCTCCCTCCGCTCTCTGAACAGCAACGCATTGTTGAGCGCATCGAAGAGCTTTTTGCCAAGCTCGACGAAGCTAAGGAGCGACTGCAGGAGGTTGCCGACAGCTTTGCCGTGCGCAAGGCAGCAATTCTGCACAAGGCATTTTCGGGCGAGCTGACAAAGCAGTGGCGTTTGGAAAACGGCGTGAGCGATGAAAGTTGGGAAGAGAAAAAGCTGGGGGAAGTAGCATTGTTGTTATCTGGACAAGATTTCCCTCCGACAAAATATAATTCTGATGGTAATGGAATTCCGTATATTACGGGAGCAAGTAACTTTGACGATACTCATATATTGATAAATAGATGGACAGATGAACCTAGCGTTATCGCACAAGAAAATGATGTTTTATTGGTTTGTAAGGGATCTGGTTATGGTAAAACGATAATTGCTGATTTTAAGGAAGCGCATATTGCAAGGCAGATAATGGCTTTGAGAGTTAAAGAAATAATAGATAACAATTTACTTCTTTATTACTTGCGAAACAAGAATAGGTTTATTAAAGAACAAGGACAAGGGTTGATACCTGGTTTGTCGCGTAAAGTTATTCTATCTTTAACGATAAATCTTCCCACCCTTCCCGAACAGCACGAAATCGTGCGCCTCATCGACGACCTGCTGGCGCGTGAGCGCGCAGCCCAGCAGGCAACGGAGCAGGCACTGGCAAGCATCGACCTGATGAAGAAATCCATCCTCGCGCGTGCCTTCCGCGGTGAGCTGGGCACGAATAAAGCGAGCGAAGCGAGTGCGCTGGAGCTTTTAAAGCAGGTGCTGGCGGAAAATTGAAGTTGAATAAAAATCAAGACCTTGGCAGCGGCAAAAGCTGATGCTAAGGTCTTTTTTAGCGTCTTACAGCGAAATACTTGGATACCCCGTAGTTGCTCATGCAAACCTTAGGCATTCCGGCTTACAGCTAACCCCAACCTTAGTCACGCCAGTCTGGGCATAAGCTAACCACAGATTTGTAAACACTACCGCGTATACCGTTCGGTAGAACTACGAAAAAATAGCTATTTCCAGCAAAGCGATTTAGCTTATTTAAAGCTTTTTGGTAAAACTTTTTCCCGAAAAAGTTTTTGTTTTGCCGCGCTTTCCAAAAAGCGCGAACCTTTCTTGCAGCTTCTTTCAGTTATGAAAGAAGCTGATGTTACGTAAGCGTTAAATTAAACCACGCCGGTGATTTTGTTTGCAGCTTGTCCGTAGCCTTGCAGCATCCCAAACTTTAAATTTACTTCAAGCTTTTACTCTGCTATACTATAATTGTACAAGCGTTGAGGAGGTGCAGTCATGCCATTGGAATATTATTTTATGCTGGCGGGCCTTGTCCTGCTGCTGATAGAATTTGTTGTGCCGGGCTTCGGAATTTTCGGTGTCAGCGGCATGGTGTGCCTGACAGTCGGCGGCTTTTACGTTTTGGGCGGCAATGCCTGGGCGGCGCTGGTGCTGTTGGCAGTGTATCTGTTTTTGGTGCTGGTAATTACGCTGCTGTGCGTGTATCTGCCCAAGGAAAGCAAGTATAATCCCTTTGTGCTGTGGACACGCCAAAAAAACAGCGAGGGCTACACCGGCGGCAAAAACTGGAGCATGCTGGTGGGCAAAAGAGGCACAGCCTTGACCACGCTGCGTCCTGCAGGCACGATTCTGGTGGACGGCAAGCGTCTTGATGTGAGCAGTCAGGGAGATTATATCGAAAAGTCTGCTCCCGTGATTATCGTGCGGGTAGAGGGCAGCAAAATTTTTGTAGAACAGACGAAGGAGTGACATTATGGATTTATTATTCAGTATGGTTTTCGGCAGTGGCTTTGCAGTAATTATTGCTATTGCCGGTATCGCTATTTTTCTTAACTTTGTGCCGTTGGGACTGTGGATTTCGGCAATCGCCGCCGGTGTTAACGTGGGCATCTTCAACCTCATCGGTATGCGCCTGCGCCGTGTGCCCGCGTCACAGATTGTGTTGCCGCTGATTAAGGCGAATAAGGCAGGTCTGGATGTAAACGTTAACCAGCTGGAGGCGCATTATCTGGCAGGTGGTAACGTTGACCGTGTTATTGATGCTTTGATTGCTGCCCACAGAGCGCAGATTGAGCTGAGCTTTGAGCGTGGCTGTGCTATCGACCTTGCGGGACGCAACGTGCTGGAGGCTGTGCAGATGAGCGTTAACCCCGAGGTTATCGAAACTCCGGTAGTAAGCGCTGTTGCCAAGGACGGCATTGAGCTGAAGGTAAAGGCACGCGTAACCGTGCGCGCCAACATTGACCGCTTGGTAGGCGGTGCCGGCGAAGCAACGATTATTGCGCGTGTCGGCGAAGGCATTGTAACAAACGTAGGCTCCAGCGCCGACCACAGCAAGGTACTGGAAAACCCCGATTATATTTCCAAAACAGTTTTGGATAAAGGCTTGGATGCAGGCACTGCCTTTGAAATTCTTTCCATTGATATTGCGGACGTAGATGTAGGCCGTAACATCGGCGCTGCGCTGATGACAGACCAGGCGGAGGCAGACAAGCGCATTGCTCAGGCACGCGCTGAGGAACGCCGTGCGATGGCTGTTGCCAAGGAGCAGGAGATGAAAGCGTATACGCAGGAAATGCAGGCGAAGGTTGTGGAAGCACAGGCTAAGGTTCCGACAGCTATGGCAGAGGCACTGGCTAACGGCCGTTTGGGTGTAATGGATTATTACCGTCTGAACAATATTCAGGCAGATACGCAGATGCGCCGCACGATTGCCGAGGTAAGCCCGGAGGGCGAGGAAAAGCCTGAGGGCAGTAAATAAGCGAGGTGCAGCTTATGGGCGGTTTATTTGACAGTGATTTAATCCCCCTGCTTTTTGTCCTCGTAATGCTGGCCAACGTATTTTTGGACAGGCGCAACCGCCGCCGCAGACAGCGGGAGCTGCCGCAGGAGCAGCCGCAGGAAACGGCGGAGCCGACGCAGGCAGAGCAGCAAACGCAGGCTAAGCCTAAAGATATTGCCGCCGAATTTGAACGCCGTCTGAAAAAGACGACGGAGGAGGCGCAGGCGCGCAAGCGTCAAAGCAGCCAAGGCGTAGTGCATGACGGAACGCGTGTGCGCCGTGATGATGGCAGCAGAGTTCACCGCGACGGCGAAGCACTGCATGACCATACCGGCAGAATTCACAGTGAAAACGAAGCCCTCGTGCATGACAAGGGCAAGGTTTATTACGATCCCCGCGGTGATTACAGCTATGATGAAGCGAAGATGAACGCTGCCGCAGCGGCGTTTAACGCCCACTACGCGCAGCAGGCGCAGCCTGCGCCCAAAAAGCGCGTCAAGCTGAAGCATGCGGCGCTCGTCAACGGTATTATCATGGCAGAGGTATTAGGAAAACCGCGCGCTCTTAACCCCTATGAGGAGCGCTGATTTAAAGATTCTCGCACACAGTAAGGAGATGTTGGAGAATGCTGGAAAAGCTGGATTTGAGTAAAAAAGTGTCCAAGGAAGAATACAACAGGCAGATGGAAGTGCTGGGTGAACGTCTGGGAAAGGCGCAGCGCCTGGCCCGCGACGCCAAAAGACCGATTATCATCGTGTTTGAGGGCTGGCGCGGTGCGCGACGCAGTGCGCTGATTAACGAAATGATGCAGCAGATGGATGCCCGTGGCTTTAATGTTTATTCCAGCGTGCGATTGCGCGGTGTAATGCAGGAACAGCCGTTTTTCGGCGCCTTCTGGAAGCGCTTGCCGGCGTTGGGACATATTGCCGTTTATCACCGCAGCTGGTATTATCTGAAAAACGCCAACGAGCTGGCGGATAAAGAGGATAACACCAAGTATCCTGTTGTTTCCTTTGAGCATATCAACAACTTTGAAAAAATGCTCACGGACGATAATTATCTTGTGCTTAAATTTTTCCTGCATCTGTCACCGGAGCAGCAAAAGAAAAATATCGCCAAGAATGCCAAAACACTGGGCAAGGCGTGGCGTGACCTGAATCCTGCGATTGATGAAAGCGAAGATTATGATAAATTTTTGCCGCATTACGAAAAAATGCTGGAGGCCACCGATACGGTAAATGCTCCCTGGCATCTGATTGCCGACGATGATCCGCGCAGCGCGCGTCTGGAGGTCTTCACCAAGATTGCCGATGCTATCGAAAAGGTCGTACAGATGCCTGTTGAGCCTGCCTCTGATAAGCGCACTGCGGCAACCTACGATGTGCTGAGCAAGATTGACGCCAACAAGGAGCTTACCAAGGAAGAATATAAGGAAAGGCTGGATAAGTACCAGAAAAAGCTGACACAGCTGCAGATTGAAATGTTCAAGGCGCAGATTCCGGTAGTTATCGGCTTTGAGGGCTGGGACGCTGCCGGCAAGGGCGGTGCTATCCGCAGACTGACGGCGGCACTGGACCCGCTGGGCTTCCATGTGCATCCGATTGCGGCGCCGAACGTGGTTGAAAAGCAGTTCCATTATCAGTGGCGCTTCTGGACCAGACTGCCGCAGCCGGGCACTATAGCGATTTTTGACCGCACCTGGTACGGCCGTGTTATGGTAGAGCGCATCGAAGGCTTCGCCAAGCCGCAGGAATGGCAGCGCGCCTACGATGAGATTAAGGATATGGAGGCGCAGTGGAGCGAGCACGGTATCGCTATTGCCAAGTTCTGGCTGCAGATTGACAAGGATGAGCAGCTGCGACGCTTCAATGACCGTCAGGCTGACCCCAATAAGCAGTGGAAGATTACGGACGAGGATTGGCGTAACCGTGATAAATGGGATGCCTACGAAGCGGCAGTCAACGAAATGCTGGTGCGCACCGACACCTCGTATGCACCGTGGACCGTGGTTGAGGGCAACAATAAATATTATGCCCGCTTAAAGGTTTTGAAAACAGTTATCGATTTGTTTGAACGTAAATTAGCAGAAAAACAGCAGTAAAATACAAGAGGATATCAGCGTAGTTTTGCGCTGATATTTTCTTAATACATTATAGATACTCGGAGAGGAAATGCTTTGTCCTGGATAATCAAAAACTATATTAAAGAAACAAGAGAAAATGAAACCGGTGCGCAGGTGTATCCGCCGGGCTTACGTCATCCGGTAGCGTTTATTTACCCCAACGTCTACCATCTGGGCATGTCGAACCTGGGAATGCACATTCTGTATCAGATGATTAACGAGCGCGGTGACAGCGCCTGCGAGCGCTTCTTTTTGCCGGATAAACGATTGCAGCAGGAGCATATCAAAAGCAAAACACCGCTGCTGAGCTTGGAAAACCAGCGTCCGCTGGCAGATTTTGACGTTATCTTCGTCATGCTGTCCTTTGAAATGGACTATGATAATCTGCTGACGGTGCTTGATTTGGGCAATATCCGCCTGCGGGCGGCGGAGCGCAATCAGCGCGAGCCGTTGGTGATTATCGGCGGTCCCTGTGCTACCTTCAATCCCGAGCCGCTGGCTGCTGTGGCTGACGCCTTCGTTATCGGCGAGGGCGAGGAAACGGTGCAGCACGTTCTGGATACCATCTACCGCGAGGAAAGCAAGCAAGAGCGTTTGGCGGCGCTGGCGCAGGTGTCGGGCGTTTATGTTCCCAGCCTTTATACGGCGCAGTACGATGACGAGGGCGATTTTACTGCCCTGTTGCCGCAGGAAGGTGCGCCTGCGAAGGTAGCGCGCCAGTGGGCGCGTGATATCGACGCTTATCCGCACACCTCTGCTATCGTGACGAGCGGAACGGAATTTGAGGATATGTTTATCGTCGAGGTGGCGCGTGGCTGCGGCCGTCACTGCCGCTTCTGCATGGCAGGCTACTGCTTCCGCAAGCCGCGTCCGCGTAAGCTGGAAAATATTTTGGCAGATATCGCCAAGCGTCCCGAGCGCACGAAAAAGGTGGGCCTGATGGGCGCTGCCGTTTCCGACCATCCGCAGATGGCAGAGCTGACGGAATACTTGGTGGAGCACAAGATACCGTTTTCCGTGGCCAGCATGCGTGCCGATATGCTCACGGAGCAGATTGCGCATGCGTTGGCACAGAGCGGACAGCGCACGATGACCGTAGCGCCGGAGGCAGGCAGCGAGCGGATGCGCGCTGCGATTAACAAGGGCATTACGGAGGAGCACGTTTATAATTCTATCGAATTGGCGGCTGCTGCCGGAATGCGCAACATCAAGCTGTATTATATGATCGGCCTGCCGGGAGAAGAGGACGAGGATATCGTTGAAACGGTGGAGATGATTAAACGCGTGCGTGCCAAGATGGATGCTGTGGGCAACAAGGGCGAGCTGGTTATTTCGGTCAACGGCTTTGTGCCCAAGCCCTTTACTCCGTACCAATGGGCGCCGCTTTGCAATGTGCGCACTCTGAAGAAGCGCTTTAAAATTTTGGGCGATGGCTTAAAGAAGGAAAAGCGCATCAAGCTGATTACCGAATCGCTGAAGGAAACCGTGGTGCAGTCCGTGCTGGCGCGCGGCAGCAGACGTATCGGCGAAGCGCTGCTGAAGGCGCATGTGGAAGGCCGCAGCCTGAAGCAGGTGCTGAAGGAAGAGGGCCTTGATGCCGAGGAGCTGGCGGAGCGCGAGCTGCAGGTAGGTCAGCCGCTGCCGTGGCAGCATCTGGACATGGGTGTGACGCAGGAGTATCTTGCGGCCGAGCTGCAGCGCAGCGAAAGCGGCAAATTTACGCCGATGTGCTTTGACGGCTGCCGTCGTTGCGGTGTTTGCCGGGAGTAAGGCTTAGACAGTGAAATAACTGCTGCTAACAAAAAAATTAAGCATCCCTACACTTTTTGCAGTAAAAGTGTGGGGATGCTTTTGTTGTTTTACGCTATAATGATGCTGAGGAACCCAGCTTTTGCTGCTTCGTAAGCGGTAACAACCCTTCCGTCTGCTCGCCGGTGCTCGCAGCCACCTCCCCTTATATGGGAGATATATTCGTTCCGCAATCAAGGGAGGGATATACATATGAAAAAGAATTTGTTTTTGGGCATGACCTTGGGGATGGCCTGCCTGCAAAAAAATTATCCCTGAAATGCAAAAAACCTGCTCTTTTCAGAGCAGGTCAGCTTGTAAGAATTAAGCCATAGCGTTGATTCTCTTTGCAAGTCTGGATTTTTTGCGAGCTGCAGCATTCTTATGGATAATGCCTTTGCGAGCTGCTTTATCGAGCAAACCGGAAGCAGTAGCCATAGTAGCTTGAGCGTCTTCTTTAGCGCCGGTTTTAGCCAGAGCCTCTACTTTGCGGGAAGCATTGCGGAGAGCTGCTTTAATCGGAGCGTTTTTAGCACGACGTTCTGCGTCGGTCTTTACACTGCGGATGGAAGATTTAATGTTCGGCAACGAATTTCACCTCCTGAATTTTCTTGTACTGCATTATTCTACCACGAATGCGAGCATTATGCAAGAGAAAATCACAAATATGCCTGCCTGTTCCTGTAAAAAATATTTTGCGGACGCTTGACCTGGAGCTGACTCCAAATGCTAAAATATAAGCAGAAAGCAGGAAAACAATCTTGGCAGGAGGTAAGCGGGATGAAAATAAACGAAGTAAGCAAAATGTATGACATTACAGCGGACACGCTGCGTTATTATGAGCGCATCGGCTTGATTCCGGCTGTCAACCGTAATGAAAGCGGTATTCGCGACTACACCGAAACGGACTGCAACTGGGTAAACTTTGCCAAATGCATGCGCACAGCAGGCATTTCGGTAGAAAGCCTTATTGAATATGTGGCACTGTTTCAGCAGGGCGACAAAACGCGGGCCGCACGCAAGGAAATTTTAATCGAGGAGCGTGCCAAGCTGCTTGAGCGCATGGCGCAGATGCAGGAAACGCTCGATAAGCTAAATTATAAAATTGACAATTACTACAAGTGCGTTGAATTTGAGGACACTAAACTGAAATAAAACGCAGTACGAGGAGAGATGGCGCCGAGCTGTCTCTCTTTTTAGTTTACAGGCTTTGCCGTATAATGGTATAATAATTAGTACTAATAAAACAGGCTCAAGCCAATATTGGCCTGAAATAATACATTTTAATGAAGGAGCAGGAAGAGTAATTTATGATTGAACAAAATCACATTCGCAACTTTTCTATTATCGCCCATATAGATCATGGCAAGTCTACCCTGGCGGATAGATTGATTGAATATACAGGAACGCTGAGCAAGCGTGAGATGGAGGAGCAGATTCTCGATTCCATGGATTTGGAGCGTGAACGCGGCATCACCATCAAGGCGCAGGCTGTGCGCAGCATTTACAAGGCGCGCAACGGCGAGGAGTATATGCTGAACTTTATCGACACCCCGGGCCACGTAGACTTTACCTACGAGGTTTCGCGTGCATTGGCAGCGTGCGAGGGCGCACTGCTGGTTATCGACGCTACTCAGGGCATTGAAGCGCAGACACTGGCTAACGTGTATCTGGCGCTGGATAACGATCTGGAGATTATTCCGGTTATCAATAAGATTGATTTGCCGAGTGCGGACCCGGAGCATGTAAAAAGGGAAATCGAGGACGTTATCGGTATTGATGCTTCCGACGCAGTTTTGTGCAGTGCCAAAACAGGCATTGGCATCGAGGACGTGCTGGAAGCAATCGTAGCGCGCGTGCCGGCACCGCAGGGCGATGCGGAAGCGCCGCTGAAGGCCTTGGTATTTGACTCCAAATTTGACGCTTACAAGGGCGTAGTTTTATATGTTCGTCTTATGCAGGGCCGTCTGCGCAAGGGCATGAAGATTCGCATGATGGCAACCGGTGCGGAATTTGATGTTACCGAGGTTGGTTACTTCAAACCCGGCATTGTCAATGTTGATGAGCTGGAGGAGGGCCAGGTAGGCTTCTTTGCTGCCAGCATCAAAAATGTTAAGGATGCACGCGTAGGCGATACCGTAACCGATGCCGATAATCCTGCCGAAAAAGCGTTGCCGGGTTACCGCAAGGCTACACCGATGGTATACTGCGGTCTGTATCCGGTAGAGAATTCCGATTACGATAACCTGCGTGATGCTTTGGAAAAGCTGCAGCTGAACGATGCTTCTCTTGTATTTGAGCCGGAGACATCTACCGCGCTGGGCTTTGGCTTCCGCTGCGGCTTTTTGGGCCTGCTGCATATGGATGTTATCAAGGAGCGCCTGGAGCGTGAATATAATCTGAGCCTGATTACTACCGCACCGAACGTTATTTATGAGGTGTTCCGCACCAACGGCGACGTTGAAATGGTAGATAACCCGTCTCTGTTCCCGGACCCGACTGTTATCGACCATGTTGAGGAGCCTTTCGTTAATGCAACCATCATTGTGCCGAAGGATTATGTAGGCGCTGTTATGGAGCTGAGCCAGGAAAAACGCGGTGAATACGATAACATGACCTATCTTGATGATACCCGCGTAATGATTCACTACGCATTACCGCTGAGCGAGATTATCTTTGACTATTTTGACCGTCTGAAATCCGCTACCCGCGGTTATGCTTCTTTGGACTACGAGCTGTCCGGCTATCGTTATTCCGATCTGGTGAAGGTAGATATCCTGCTGAACGGCGAGCCTGTCGATGCGCTTTCTGCGATTGTGCATAAGGAATTTGCTACCGTTCGCGGCCGTCAGCTGGTTGAAAAGCTGCGCAGCCTGATTCCGCGTCAGATGTTTGAAATTCCGGTACAGGCAGCAATCGGCAACAAGGTTATTGCCCGCGAAAACGTTCGCGCAATGCGTAAGGACGTATTGGCGAAGTGCTACGGCGGCGATATCAGCCGTAAGCGTAAGCTGCTGGAAAAACAGAAGGAAGGTAAAAAGCGCATGAAGCAGGTTGGTAGTGTAGAGCTGCCGCAGGAGGCATTCATGGCGATTCTGAAAATGGACTAAGGCTTAGCGCTTAGTCGATAGTGTCTGATAGATAGGAGCAATGCAATTATGATGATACAACTGCAAGGCTTGCTTTCGACAATCACATTTTTGGATGTTATAGATATTGTCGTCGTTGCCTATTTTCTTTACCGTTTGTTCCTGATGCTGAAAAATACCCGTGCCGCAACATTGGGCAAGGGCCTCATGGTGCTGATAGGCTTCACGCTTATCTGCCGTTGGCTGAACCTGCATGTTATCAGCTGGCTGCTGGAAAAGAGCATGACGGTGATTATGGTCGCCCTGCCTGTTGTCTTTCAGCCGGAGCTGCGCCGTGCTCTGGAGCAAATCGGCCGCGGCAAGCTGTTTCATAAGGGCAGCGAGCTGGACGAGCAGGAGCTGGAGGAAATGCTGGATTCCGTTGCTCATGCCACTAAGGTGATGAGCAAAAACAAGGTAGGTGCGCTGATGGTCTTTGAGCGTGCTACCGGTCTGGCAGAGCGTATCGAAACCGGTGTGCCGATTGACGGTCTGGTGAGCTCGGGACTGCTGCAGAACATTTTTGTTAAGGATACACCGCTGCATGACGGCGCTGTCGTTATCCGCGGCAATCGCGTTGTTGCTGCCTGCTGCCTGCTGCCGCTTACGGAAAACCGCAATCTGAGCCAGGAGCTTGGTACCCGCCATCGTGCAGCTATCGGTATGTCCGAGCAGTCCGATGCGATGATTCTTGTTGTCAGCGAGGAAACCGGTACGATTTCCATTGCCCGCAACGGCGAGCTGATGCGTTATCTGACGGTGGATGATGTGAAGGAAATTTTGCGCACGGCAATTTTCCGTCCGCATGCAGCAGTTAAGAATTCTTTGGTTGATAAAATCAAGAGCTTGTGGGGCGGTGAGAAAAAATGAGATTTTTGCAAAGGCTGGCGCGTAAGGAAAACCTGTTGGCAAGGATTATCTGCCTGCTCATGGCCTGTGGCCTGTGGGTATATGTAATGACCGACCAGAACCCGATAATCGAGCGTAATATCGAGGTGCGCCTGCAGCAGAGAAATCTGCCGCAAAATATGATGGTCTTTAATGCTCCCGATAAAATTCTGGTAAAGGTGCGCGGTTCGCGTGCCAAACTGAGTTCCGATAATCTGAGTGCCGAAATCAATGCTTCTATCAATTTGAAAAATATAACCGAAGGTCAGCAGAGCCTGCCGATTACGGTAACCTACTCCGGCGGCGAGATTGTATCCGTAACGCCTAAGGAGGTTTCCGTATATGTGGATACGGTAAGCGAGAAAAAGGTTCCCGTTACTACGCGTATCGTGGGCGCGGTGAACGGTGATATGACCATCGGCAACAGTATAATTACTCCGGCGGAGGTTACTTTGCGTGGTGCAACACATCGTATTGACAAGGTAAACCGTGTGGTTGCTCCGATTGATATCAGCAACCATACCGGCAGCTTCCAGACGGAAAGCGAGCTGGTTGCCGTGAGTGACGACGGTTACGATATTCCTAATATGAGAATTATCCCTGAGCGTGTAATGGTGCAGGCCAATATGGTAAGCCAGATGCATTCGCTTGATATTCCGGTTAAGCTGGTTATGAGCGGTGATTTGCCTGCCGGTATTATTGTTACCAAAACAGAGATTGTGCCGACAAGCGTTCGCGTTACCGCACCGCCTTCCGTGCTGAAGGAGCTGAAGGATGTCAAGACCAAGCCCGTGGATGTAAGCAAGCTGACCGGCAGTACTGTTGTTGCAGCTGAGCTTGATCTGCCGGAAAAGGTTATTCCCGAAAGACGTACGGTGCAGATTAAAATATCGGTAGAAAGGCAGAACTGATTTATAGATGAAGCTGAAAATAAATAATGTGCGTATCAGCCTGCGACAGGAGCAGATGCTTGAGCAGGCGGTGTGCCGTAAATGCGGCATACCGCGCGAGGCTTTGGGCAGTGTGCGGATAGTACGCAAGGCTGTGGATGCGCGCAAGAAAAATGATATCTGCCTCAATTACCATGTGTTGGCAGAGGTTGAAACAGGCGGCAGACAGGCGAAGCGCCTGCTGGCGGACCGTGATATTACGCAATATCAGGAGCAGCAGCAGCCGACGCTGGAGCTTGGCATACTGCCGCTGAGCGCACCGCCTGTGGTTATCGGTGCCGGTCCTGCGGGACTTTTGGCAGCACTGCAGCTGGCGGAGCATGGCTAAA
>ENA-OROK01000868-OROK01000868.1-human-gut-metagenome-genome-assembly--contig:-NODE-868-length-32972-cov-14.654950_pt1 | contig 32972 bp, 18 predicted proteins | sample MGYA00242127_ERZ509046 | MGnify/ENA primary metagenome ERZ509046 (study PRJEB26280, sample SAMEA2338728) | human gut metagenome | biome: human gut; feature: human-associated habitat; material: faeces... | reverse complement strand
GCTTTTCTATGGAATATCACTGATTATGAAAGAGAAAAGTAATGCGTCGGCCCTGTCCCTGCGGCGCTATCAGTCGGCATGGAGCCTAAATGTGGACTACGGCGGTTCGTTTGATAAAGACAAAGTCGACCCCGAACTCAACTACGGTGGTGTCGACCGCTTTTCGCAGCAGTTCAACCGCTTTTCCTCTGATGCCTCTTGGACGCTCACTGCCCGCAAAAGTGAACGCCTTTGGCTGAAAGCGCTCGACATTTCCGCTGCCTTTTCTGTCGAGGCCGACCGCACCAGTCGTACGCGCCTCGTGCAACTCGACCGCCAGACACCGGCATCTTTGGCGAGGGAAGACGGCGAACACGATGCTGTGCTCATCACGCCCAACACCTACACCGCCACCCAACTCGTGGAGGGGCTGCCCGTGAGCGCCTATACCAAAATCGCCGCCACCATCGCGCCTCCCTCCGTAAGTTTGACCGCGGCATCGCTGAGAGTGGGCGCCGATTGGCAGTTCGACAAAAACTACGGCCGCGGCCAGGTCTTCAACCCCCTGCAGCCGCTTTACCCCTCCGCCTCCTTGCGCTCGAGAGCCTATAGCGCCATCCCCGCCTCGCATCAGGGCGGCCTCTTTGCCGAAATCAGTGCCAGCCGCCCCCTCGGCAATTTCCGTGCCGACATCCAAGGCGGCGTGCGTGCCTCCTCCCTCTTCAATCTGCCAAAGAATCGTCTGCTCCACGGCCGCGTCTATGCCGACCCCCGCCTCAACCTTGGCTTGACTTTGCCGCCTCTCGAAATTTCAGGGCGCGACCTTACGTTGAGACTGACGGGCGGTGTTGGCTGGCACACGAAGATGCCTACGCTCAACCAATTATTCCCCGACAAGGCCTACCTCGACCTCGTGGAACTCAATTATTACCATGCCGTGAAGGAATACCGCCGTGTGGTGATGCAGACCTACGTGATAGACCCCACCAACACCGCCCTGCGTCCTGCACGCAACCTCAAATGGGAGGTGGGCATTGATGCCTCATGGTGGGGCAATCGCCTGACGTTGGCCTATTTCAAAGAAAACATGACATCGGGTTTCCGCCAGATGGCCGTCTATGCCCCCTACACCTATAAGCGTTATGATGCCTCGGCCATCGACGGCAATGCGCTTACGGGGCAGCCCGACGTGTCGGCGTTGCCTTACGACATACAGACCGACCTGCGAGCCTGTTACCTCACCGCCAACGGCAGTCAGGAACTCAAACGCGGGGTGGAATTTACGCTTTCCACGCGGCGCGTTCCCGTTGTCAACACCCGCCTGACCGTCACCGGCGCGTGGTTTAAAACCGAATATCGCAATTCGCAAGACGTCATGGAGCGCCCGAGCCGTGTGGTGGGCGGCAGTCAAGTCAATGTGGTCGGTATCTACCGTGATGCCGACGGATACATCCGCGAGATGACCAACACCAACTTCACCTTCGATACCGACATCCCCTCTTTGCGCCTGGGCATTTCGCTTTCGGCCCAATGCATGTGGCTGACAGCCAACCAGAGCATGCCGAAGGAAAACCGCCCCCTGCGCTATATGGACGCTTCGGGCACGGTGCATGATTTCACGGAGGCCGATGCTGCCAACCCTTCCCTCAGTTTTCTCGTGCGCACCTATAACCCCTCGCTCTACGACCGCCAGACCGTTCCATTTTCCATGAACGTGAATCTCAAGGCCACCAAGCGCCTGATGAACGACCGCCTGATGCTCGCGCTCTTTGTCAACAAACTTTGGGATGCGCATCCTGATTATGTGAGAAACAATTTCAAGATACGCCGTTATGTCACGCCCTATTTCGGCTTGGAAGTGAATATGAATATCTGAGGCGGCCGCATAGTCGGTTCGTCTCCAACAGGAGGAAGTGCAGAAAAACGTGGTCCGAAGGAAAACGTTTGGAAGGCCGCCCCCACACTCAAAAATTCAGAAATCATGCTGACAAATGTTTTATTGAAAAGTTGCTGGGTTGCTTTGGCCCTGCTGATTGTTTGCATCCCCATTCTGTTTGTAGCCTGCCAGAAATCCAATGACGACTACTATGCTGAAGCCCGTGTGCGTCTCGTTTTGCCCGACAGCCTCCGTTTGGAAAAGCTGCAAGGCACCGTCCGCCTGACGAATCTCAACAACAAGCAGTCGTTCACCACCTCCACCTTCCAGGCTGGCGAAGCCTCGCTCGAAGTGTTTCGAGGCGTGTATGCCGTCGACGTGGAAGGCTCCGTGCGCTATGCAGCGCCCGATGGCACAAATCAAACAGCCAATTTCCGTGCCAGCACTCCTTATATAAAGGTGCTCGACCATCCGTCGCTCGTCAGTCTGGACATCATTCTCATGTGAGCCACAGCAAACAGGTCGTCGCCATCCCTTAAACAAATCCCCCCCCATTCCGCGACATAATGAACACCCCACCTTCAACGTGCCTCCGTCTTTTGATATTCCTCATCGCCACCGTAAAATCCCTTGTGGCGTTAGCAGACGAAAGAGGCATTGACACCCTTTCTCTGGCAGAGCACGCCGATGCTTATCTCGACGCCTTGAAGCCCGTCGATGGCAATCCCGCGCTGGAAGTCCGCCGCTATGCCACCAGTCTGTCGCGCATTGCAGCAACAGCCGAGAACCACCATGCCGCCCGTCCCTTCTTCCACCAGTTGGGCCAGGGACAGAAAACGCTGCTTTTCACGGCCGACTCCCATTTGCGTCTCTCAGCGAACACGGCCGTTTGGGGCCTTGCTGAATATGCAGCGGGAGAGCGTCGGCGCGTGACATGGAACTCCACGGCCGATTTCCTCTTGCTCTATCCCTATGTGATGGCCGACACCTTGGGAGGCGACCTCACGTTTGAGCGTTACGCCTTCAAGGCCGGGTGGGCTTCGGCCTGGAAGAAAATAAAAATCGGCGCTGAGGCCCGCTTCCGAGCCGAACATGAATATCGAACGACCGACCCGCGTCCGCGCAACATCGTGACCGACCTCACGCTGCTTTTCGGCGCATCAGCCCCTTTGCTGGCGTCCCATGAATTGGGCCTGACTGGCGGTTTGCGCTTCTATAAGCAGACAAACAACGTGGCCTTCCTTCGTGAGGCCGGCGTCATACCCGAATACCACATGCTCGGATTGGGGATGGACTATAAACGCTTCTCCGGCAACAACGCCTCTGCCTATTATAAGGCCACGGGATGCGAAGTCGGCATTGACCTCGTGCCAACGGGCAAAAGCGGACTGATGTTCTCCACACAGTATGCCTATACCCCCTACCATCGCATCCTCCCCAATCTCAACGCCCTGCCCATCTCGGTGCTCGGCGTCCAGACGCTGAAGGGCGAGGTGGGGTGGAGGCAGGGCCAGCGCGATGGCTGGCTGCTGAAAGCGGCGGTCTGCCATGAACGACGAACGGGCAACGAGCAGATAGCAGGCAGTTCCAGTTCAACGGAATACCGCATCGTTGACGAACTGACCACCTATCGCGCACGGGCCACCACCCTTCAAGCCTCTGCCCTCTACGCGCAACAGCGCGACCACACCTCTTGGAACGTGGCCCTCTCGGCGGGCATCATAGACCATGCTGCGCACTATGTCTTTCCAGAACGCCGCCTCTCCTTCTCAAAAGCCACGGTGGAGGCCAAAGGCCAGTGGCAGCGCCTGCTTCCTCGCCGCAATCTGCTCTCCGTGAACGCTTCGGTTGCTTACCATGCCGCCCTCTCGTCGTCCATGCAGATGCCATACGTCACGATGAGCGATGCCAACATAGCTTTGATGAACCACACCTTCGCCTCTGCCTCCGCCAGTTACGTCCTCTCGCAGGCCGTTTTGCGTTGGGCCATGCCTCTCCGTCGCCATTTCCTTTTCATCGAACTCGGAGGAACGCTGGCGGCCAACGATGCCGACAACCGCGCCTGGTCGCAGCGCTTGTCCGTCGGCGTGGAGCTTTGAGGAAATGTGCAATATATAATAATAGAGGAGGGATTATACATTTTCGAATTATACATCTTCCTCCTTGAATTATGAATATTCTAAAATACCTAAACCCCAAAAATATGAAATCAAGAAAACTTCTGTCCTTGACCGCGCTCTGTGCGCTTGGCATGTCTTTCGCAGCATGCAGTTCCGATGACCCCGTCATTAAGGCCCCTGAAACGGTGGGCTTTGCCCTGTCGCTCGATATGCCGCTTAATGTCAATTCCCCCAAACTGACCGCCGCCAAGGCCGTGCTGACAAATGTGAGCACCAAAGAGCAGTTCGTGACCAACAATTTTCGTCTGAACGGCAGTCAGTACACCGACACTTTGACCCTGCCCATCGGCGTCTATAATGTGGCCGTCGAAGGCCAGATTGCTTATGCCTTCGATGATTCAACAACGGTGACCTCCAGCGTGAAAACCACCAGCGACAACCTCGTCGTTTCAAAATCAAATCTTGTTCAGGGAAAGACGCTCGCTTTGAACACCTATCATGCGCAAGACGGCCTGGTGCTCTCAGAAATCTTCTTCTCCGGCACGCTGACGCCCGAGGGCAAGCAATACAGCGACGACCAGTACATCAAGATTGCCAACAATTCCGATTCTGTGCTCTATCTCGACGGTCTGGCTTTCGTGGAGAGCGATTTCCTGACGGTCATCAAACACGATTATAAACCCAATATTCTCGACAAGGCCATGACGGTGGATGCCGTCTATATGTTCCCTGGCAGCGGGCGCGACTATCCCATTCAGCCGGGCAAAGAAGTCGTGGTGGCCATCAATGCCATCAACCATAAGGAATTCAACAGCAAGTCGATCGACCTCTCGTCGGCCGACTTTGAAATTTACGATGAAAGCAGCAATCCCAATTTCTCAGACACCGACAACCCCAACGTGCCCAACCTCATCAACTGGTATGACTATTCCGCCAGCTATTTCGGCATGCATAATCGTGGCTTCAAAGCCTATGCCATCTGCCGCCCAACGGTCGATGCCCAAACGTTCATCAAAAACTATAAGTACACCTACACCTATCTCTTCACCTTCGGAGAATATGCCTTCGACATGGACGGCGAAGCCTTCAAAATCCCCAACGATTGGATCATCGATGCCGTCAATCTGAGCGTTGCGAGCGAATACAAGTGGAACGTGACCAGTTCGGCGCTCGATGCCGGTTGGGCACATTGCGGCAGCGTCGACAAAGACCAGTCGCGCTATGGCAAAGCCGTCGTGCGTAAAAAGCAGAACGGAAAATGGGTTGACACCAACAATTCAACCAACGATTTCGAAAGCGATGCCCAGCCAACGCTTTTTAAGTAACTTGCTTGTAAATAAGGAAAAAGCAGGGGGGGAGGAGTAACGTCGGAGATAAGACCGGCAGCCTCCCCTTCCTCCCAATCAAAAATATGAAACTCAGAAAACATCTCTGTCTCTTGGCCGCCGCCTTTTCAGCGGCCGCCTTGCAGGCCCAGCAGTTGCCCTTAGACCCCCTCGTGAGAAGGGGCACACTGCCCAACGGTCTCACCTATTACATCGCCCACAACGCCCAGACACCGCAGGTGGCCGATTTTTATATCGCCCAGCGCGTCGGCTCCATTCTTGAAGAGCCCCGTCAGCGCGGATTGGCCCATTTTCTCGAGCACATGGCCTTCAACGGCTCGAAGCACTTCCCCGGTGGCGACAACGGACCAACCATCGTGAAATGGTGTGAGAGCGTCGGCATCAAGTTCGGTGCCAACCTCAATGCCTACACCAGTGTGGAGCAAACCGTTTACAACATCTCCTCAGCCCCCGTGGTGCGTGAAGGCGTGGTCGACACCTGCCTGCTCATTTTGAGCGACTGGAGTCACGACCTCAACCTCTCTCCAGAGGAAATCGACAAAGAGCGCGGCGTGGTGCGTGAAGAATGGCGCACGCGGCGGGCCGGCATGGCCATTCAGCGCCTCATGGAAGGCGCCATGCCGAAAGTCTATGCCGGGTCGAAATATGCCGACTGCATGCCCATCGGCAACATCGACGTCATTAATCATTTCCCCTACCAGGACCTCCGCGACTATTACGAGAAATGGTACCGCCCCGACCTTCAGGCCATCATCGTTGTTGGCGACATTGATGTCGATCGCGTCGAGCGGAAAATCAAAGACCTCTTCTCTCGCATTCCCGCCGCTTCGAATCCCGCCGAGCGTCTTTCCTATCCCGTGCCCGACAACAAAAAGATGATTGTCTACACCGCGGTCGACGCCGAGCAACCAACGGTCAACTTCACGCTCTATATGAAGCGCGACGCTACGCCGCGCTCCGAACGAAACACGCGCCAGAACTATGCCGACGGCTATAAGGCCGACCTCATTCGCCAGATGCTCAACGACCGTCTCTCCGCCATCCTGAAACAGGAAAACCCCGCCTTCCTCTCGGCCTCCGTGCGTGATGGCTCCTTCTTCCTGGCCGCCACCAAAGACGCCTTCAACGTCTTTGTCATGTGCCGACCCGAAAACGTCTTGGGGGGCATCTCGGCCGTGATGGCTGAAACAGAAAGAGCCCGCCGCCACGGCTTCACGGCCTCGGAGCTCAGCCGCGCCAAGGCAGAGCAGTTGCGCTATGCCAAAAACGCCTATGAGGAGCGCAACAACCGCCGCAACGGAAGCATCGTCGGTGCCTGCGTGAGCCATTTCACGAGCGGTAGCGAAATGCTTTCGCCCGAAGACGAATGGCAGCTTATGAAAGAACTCGATGCCTCTGTGACCCTGGCCGACGTGAATGCCGCCGTTTGCGAAATCATCACCGACAAAAATCAAGTCGTCACGCTCTACGGTCCCGACAAACCCTCCTTCAAGATGCCTTCGGAAAAAGACATCGTCAAAGCCGTCGAATCGGCTCAGAAGGCCAACCATGCCCCCTACGAAGATCCCTCGTTGCCCAGTTCGCTCATGGCGCAGACCCCGAAGGCTGGTAGCATCGTGAGCGAAACTCCCGCTGCGCACGGCTATACGCTCCTGACTCTCTCCAACGGCATGAAAGTCTATGTGCGTCCGACAACCTTTGAAGCCGACGAAGTCAACGTTCGCCTCTTCAGCTTGGGCGGCCGTTCGCTCTATCCCAACGAAGACGTGCCCAGTCTGAGCTATCTTGCGTCGGTCATCGGCGCCAGCGGCGTGGGGCAGTTTGACGAACTCTCGCTCGAAAAAATGCTGGCGGGCCACACCGTGAGTGTCTCGCCCTATGTCTCAGAAGAGACCGAGGACATCTCGGCCACCTCTTCGCGGGCCGACCTCCCCTTGCTTATGCAACTGACCCACCTCTATTTCACGCAGCCGCGCCGCGACGAAAAAGCATTCAGAAGTTTGATGAATCGCCAACGCGCCCTCCTGGCCAACCGCAATGCCAGTCCGAACGTCACCTATAGCGACTCCCTGCGTGCCATTCTCTATGCCGACCCCGCGCGGCAGCGCCCCATGACGGCCGAGCGCCTTGAGGAAGTCAGCCTTGATCGCATCATGCAGATTTATCGTGAGCGCTTTGCCGATGCCGCCGACTTCATCGCCATCATCAACGGCAACGTCTCCATCGATTCTCTGCGCCCCTTGCTCGCCACCTATCTGGCCTCTCTTCCCGCCACCCACAGCGTCGAGACCGTAGGTCCTTACGACCCCACCCTCCGTGCCGCCAAGGAAACCCACCGCTTCGTGCGGCCGCAGGCCACGGCCTCGTCAACAACGAGCATCTTCCTCACGGCCTCCTTGCCATACACGCCCGACAACGACCTGCGCCTTGACGCCCTTTGCCAGGTGCTCCGCATGGTCTACACCGAACAAGTGCGCGAGGAAAAAGGCGGCACCTATGGCGTGAGCGTGAGCGGCGATTTCCAGCGCTATCCCGAAGAGGGCGCGATGATGAAAATCAGTTTCCGAACGGACCCCGACAAATATGCCGAACTCATTCCGCTCATCTACAACGCCTTGCAGGAAATGGCCGACAAAGGACCACAGCAGGAGAAGCTCGACAAGGTGAAGGCCTACGAACTGAAAACCTACGGACAGGTGGAAATCATGAACGACTATTGGCAGGAGGTGATGTACAACCAACTCTTCAACGGCATTGACCTCGACAAAGACTATAAGGCACGCGTGCAGGCCCTCACCTCTGACGACCTGCGCCAGCTCGCCCGCCAGATTCTCCAGCAAAACCGCTGCATTGAAGTGACGATGTCTTCGAAATAAAAGATGCCTTTGTCCACTTATCAAAACGACTCAACGTGTGACCTCGGCGCCCCTTTGCGCCCATATTCAGAAAAACTCCCCACGCGGCAGCCCTCAAAGGCTGTGGCGGCGGGGAGTTTTCGTGTGTCGGCAGTAGGGGAGGGAGAGAGACACGGAGTAGCCAACGTTTTTTATGAAAACAGGTTCTGCTTTTATGGGGCTTATGAAAGAGAAACGGATTCGGGCTTTTGGTTGTGAGAAAAAAGAGGCGTATGCTTTCTTCTCTTCGTCACTTCAGAAATGCCCTGTGTTTGAGTGTCCGTTTTTTTCTCTCTAAATTACAAAACGGGCTCTAACAAATTGTTGTAAGAAAAAATGGAATGTTTTTTTGCCGAAATCCTTGGACGAGAATAATTTAATACATACTTTTGCACTTGATAAAGAGAAAAAACAGCGAGCAATGCAGCATTTTTTTGCTGCTATATGCCAACTATTAAACTCACACCAATTGAACTTCCTCCTCCCGTCACGGGAGCTAATTAGTAGACAACAATGAGATGTTTTTGCCCCATAACGCTTTGCATGCTTCGCTCTTCAGCGAAGCCTATGGTCGTTTGTGTTGATGGTGCAAAATTTACCCCCCCCCACTTTATTTGACGATTCAATAGAAAACTTTCAACCATGCAAGCCTGCCTTGCATTTGCATGCCAGCGCCGCATCATGTCCAAACCTCTCAGACATGATGCGGCGTTTGCCGTTTGCTCATGTAGTTTCTCAGTCTGTGGGGATGCAGCATATAACGATATATTGAATAATTAATATTTTTAATTTTTAACTAATGAGAAAATTAATTTCTATTCTTTCGGTGTTGCTCCTAATGATTGGAGGGAACACCGCAAGTGCGCAGTTTGCTTTCAAGAAGCTCACTGCTATTGGTGACCCCATCATGGAGGCCAGTCAACTTGAAGATGGAGGATATTACGTCCTTCAGAACTTTTATAAAGGTAAATATCTTAAAATCAAGGCAGACGGGTCTATGGTTCTTGGTTTTGAAGACGAGATTACACCCGATGATGCATCTGACGGACTTGCCGTATTTAAGCTTCAAAAGGATGAATCTGGATCTAAAACATTGTATCGGTTTGAATCTGCAAGAACAGGCTATTATATTCCTACGATTCTTATGAATCATCACACCACTGGTGAAGAAATTAAGGGTGCCGTAGTTTCTGAAACTCCTGGAACGTTTGAATTGAAAACCGAGGCAACTGTTGATCCCAACAAAGAAGACGATACGCCAGAAACGAAAACTGGCTATTTCACCATCAAGAATAGTTCAGATGACTGCTATTTGGATTTAAGCATGGGCAGTGATTTGCTGACTGGTTGGTATGGCAGAGATGACAGAGCTTGGTTTCGGCTTCGCAAGGTCACTTTGGATGAAAACCCTTCAACATTGCAGGTGCTCTACAAAACTGTTGTCAAAAAAGATGGAGCAGCCTTTTATACGGCTTATGGAATAGCCACAACAGGCGAAACCTATCGTTATACAGCACCCACCCAACTGTCTGATAACCTCGAGCTTTCCAGCCAACCAACAAATTTGGAAATTACGGCGGAGAATAATACGTTTGAATATAATTATACGAATAATGACGTTAATCTTTTTACGCCTGGACAATGGTATAGCCTTAAGATTAAGGATGGAGGCCGATTGTTGCAGGCTGTTGCAGAAGAAGAAGGCTTGTATGTAAATGCAGAATCTGGTTCAGACCTGAGTGCAGCATCCAATACTTATCCCAATTTTTTAAATGCGTTGTGGCGTTTTGAGGAATCTGGTTTGGGTGTTAAGATATACAATAAAGGAACGGGCAAGTATTTGAAAACAAATGGCAATGGCGAAGACAAAGCCAATCGCGTATCGTTTGATGATGCGGGAACAGTTTTCATCGTAAAACAGAAAGAAGGAGGTATTGCCCTTTATACTGCCGCAGGAGATGGCTATTTGGCCGCTTGCTGTTCGAATGCAGCATCTAATTCCAGCAACACTCGTCTCGGTGTTCAGCTTTTTGAAGGAACATCAGAATCCTCAGCCTCATGTATCATGCTTTCTGGTGCAGAAGAAGATTTATTGCCTGTAGGAAAGAAGGCTTTTGCGGACATGTTAGACGCCCTTTATGTCTATACCGAAGACAAGGTTTTGAAAAAGGGGGGTCATTATTCGGCATACCAAAGCTCCGCAGCTGCGGCAACAACGCTTGCCGATCTTCTTGAATATGGCGACAAGGTGGGCAGTGAAGCCAATCCAGAGGAGGACGCTTATTATCTCATTCGCAATGTCAGTAGGGGAGCTGTTGGCACTAATGATGATATGAACAAGTATCTTTCTTCTGAATACGTATTCTGCGATAAAGAGGGCAATCTTCTGGACCAGGTCGGAACTGTCAAAAACGACAGAAACGTCAAGCGAACCAAGGGTGGAGCTGCGCTGTTGCCTCGTCTTTGGAAATTTGAGCGCGCATCGGAAGGCAAATATTATTTGCTGAATGTGAACACTGGGCATTATGCTGCTTTTGTTACGGTTGCAACGCTTGGAAAATTTGAATTTTCGTTAGAAAAGCCTCAGGAAACCAATGGGGTGTTTTATATTCATGCAACCGATACGAAGTTTAATAGCGACAAAAAGGTTACCAACGATAGTACGACCATGTTCTTGATGGGCATCAATGATGTTTATGTAAATGCTCAGAATGATATGCCAGCTGCAGACAAAGATAAAGGATATAGTGAGGTGGCTGGTTGGAATACCCAAACGGATGCTGGCAACTACTGGCAGTTTATTAAAGTAACCGAAGTTCCTCTCACCATCAAAGCCAACGACTACACCACGCTCTGCTTGCCGTTCAATGTCAAGCTTCCCGAAAATTCTGCAGTGAAGGCTTACTACGCAAGCCAGGCAACTGGAAACGTTCTGAAGTTGACGGAAATCACTGGCATCATCCCAGCAAATGAAGGTGTGATTCTTCAGAACACGAACAAGTCTGAGGCTGCAAATATCAACCTTACCATTACACCAGAAGAGACAACGACTCTCACTGGTAATCAACTTAGGGGCGTAACAGCCAAGCGTGAGGGATATACCGCAAAGCAAAATTATGTGCTTGCTAATGGCAACAAGGGCATTGGCTTCTATAAGGCAAACTTCACCGCAATCGCCGCTAACAAGGCTTATTTGCCAAGTGAGAACATCACGAACGCTCAGGGCGTGATGATGGCCTTCAGCTTCGGCAACGAGGTGACGGGCATCGACAACGTCAACGCTGCCGCTCCTGCCGCCAAGAAATACTACGACTTACAAGGACGCCGCGTGCTCTATCCTGCCAAGGGCATCTTCGTCACGGAAGACGGACAGAAAGTCCTCTTCAAGTAATCTAATCATTACATCTATAACTCAATAAAACTACAAGAAATTATGAAGAAAGAATATATCAAGCCAACGTCAGAAACTGTTAACCTCTTTCCCGAGAGCGCAATGATGTCTCAATCTGAACTGCGTATCAACTCAGATGAGGGCGATGCCATTAACGATGTAAACCAAATGAAGTCAAACCATCAGGGCATTGGCAAAGGATTGTGGGACTAAATCATCCCCGATATAGTTTATTTGAAAAGAAAAATCGGGCACTCCGTTGGGGTGCTCGATTTTTTTTGTGCGGTATGGTGCGGGAAACGAGATGCTAACACGCATAGTGTGGATTTCTTGTATCGCTCAAAAACGAACCGATTGCCAGACAGAATTGTCGCCTCAGAATCCCCCTCCTATTTCTTTTCCCGATGTGCTTTACAAGTCGTCTACTCGCGGCCGAAGGTAGCACGGCTCGCGGCCGGAGGTAGCTCGACTCGCGGCCGGAGGTAGCTCGACTCGCGGCCGCGAGTAGCCAACATCTAATACAGCCCAGTGAAGCAGCCCCTCTCTCACTTTTTTTCTTCACAACTTTTTACCCCTCTCAACCCAATTTAGCGTCCTTCTCCCTTGGTTTTGTAAAATCGCGTCGGTTGCGTTGCCTGTTTTTCTTTGTGTCAGTGTTTGTTGTCGCGCCGTCGCCCTCGTTGTATAGGTTGGAAATATTAAAAAAGCCGTTACCACGCCTTTGACATCGAAATTTATTATAAATTTGCAGCGTATTTATATAAACTTAAAGAGTTTGTTGATGAATGCAGGTGGCAAACGCCTCGGAAAGTCCCCCTCGGGGGGCTCGGACGTAGGCCTCGCTCCCCTTGTGTAGCCCACGGAAGGGGATGCCGCCAAGCGTAGGCCACGAAGAAGAAAAGAGAAAATACAAACCATTGATATCAACAACACTATGTTTGAAGTAAATCATCAGTCACCCACCAGTCTGGGCGCCCAGCCAACGGCCGACGCCACGACGCGCCTGAGCATTCAGGCACGCAGCTGGCGGCAGTATCTGGTTTCAGCAGCCCTGTTGGCAGCTCTCTTCGGAGCGCCCGCAGCGGTTCCCACCGCGGCGCAGGTGCGCCCGAAAAGCGCAACGCAGCAGCAGGCACGCCCTGTGGGCGGCAAGCGCATCATCAGGGGTACGGTCAAGGACGATGCCGGCCACCCGCTCATCAGCGCACACGTGCGCGTGAAGGGCGCGGGACGCGGAAGCGTGACGAACGCCAACGGCCAGTTCTCGCTCCAGGTGCCCAATGGGAAGGTCACCATTGAAGCCTCGTACATCGGCATGAAGCCGCGCACCCTCGTCATCCCCGCAGGAACGGGCAACCTCGTGCGCGACATCATGCTCTCGGAAGGAGGAACGACGCTCGGAGAGGCCGTGATCACCAACGGATACCAGAAAATCGACCCGAGAAACAACACGGCGGCCATCACCAGCGTGAAGATGGACGACATCCTCATGCCGAACATGACCACCGTTGACATGGCGCTCGAAGGACGCATCCCAGACCTCGTCTTCACCAACAACTCGGGAGAGGCGGGAGCGACGGGACGTGTGCGCGTGCGCGGAACTTCAACGATCGTTGGTAACCGTGAGCCGCTATGGGTGCTCGACGGATTTGTGTTGCAAGACCCCGTGGACGTTAGCACGGAGCAGCTCAACGACCCCGACTATATCAACTATATCGGTAACGCCATTTCGGGTATCAACCCGGAAGACATCGAGCGTATCGACGTTCTGAGAGATGCGGCGGCAACGGCCATCTATGGTACGAGAGCTTCCAATGGTGTGATTGTCGTGACAACGAAGAAAGGTAAGGTGGGTCCGCCCTCCATACGCTATTCGGGACAGACAACCATCACGCGCCGCCCGCACTACACCGACAGCAACATCAAGCTGATGAACTCGCAGGAGCGCGTGCAGTTTGGCAAAGACCTCTGCTCGCTCCACTATGCCTTCCCGAAGAACATGCCGCTCGTGGGCTACGAAGGTGCGTTCTATCGTTATCAGACGGCGCAGACCAATTATCAGGAGTTTCTCAACGAGGTGCGCCACTATGAGACGGTCAACACCGACTGGTTTGACATCCTGACGGAAAACGCCGTGACGCAGCAGCATTCGCTTTCTATCTCCGGCGGTTCCGACGCCACGCGCTATTATGCCTCTGTGGGCTACATGCGCCAGAACGACGTTATCAAGACGCAATATGTTGACCGCTACACCATGTCCATGAACCTCATGACGAAGTTCTCAAAGAGCTTCAGTGCCAACTTGCGCATCAATGGCAACGTGCAGAAGAAAAACCACGTGCCGTCGGAAGTGGGTGTCATGGACTATGCTTACCAAACGACGCGTGCCCTGCCGTGTTTCAACCCCGACGGCACCTATTATTACTATCAGCGCCACGCGTATTCCGTTGGCAACAGCCAGAAGAATTCACGTCTCTACAACTATAACATCCTCAACGAAATCGACAACTCGTCGAGCCTCTATAACGGCAACACCATCTCGGTCAACGGCGACCTCAACTACCGCCTCGGAAGAATCGCTGACTTCACGGCGGCCGCTTCTTACAGCCGCAGTTCAACGGCGCAGTCGAGCTGGTTTGGCGAGTCGACCAATTATGTGGCCATCCTCAAAAACGGCGAGGCATCAGAGAAGCCGATGGAGGGCGAAACGGGACTTTGCGAACTGCCTTATGGCGGCGTGTACAACACGAGCAACACGATCTCTGAGAACATGACGGGACGCTTGCAGGCCAACCTCCATTATCTCACGCCCGACCGTCGCCACCAGATGAACGCCACGGCGGGATATGAAGTCAACGTGTCGAGAAGTTCGGCCGTTTCCGACGAAACGCGCGGATATTTCAAGGACCGCGGCATGAAGTACATGTCGATGACGGGCGACGACCTCTCGGCCTTCCCGCTCTATAAAAACTGGCTCGCTGCGGGACACCGCACGCTGACGGAGGGAAAGACAAACACGTTGAGCGGATATCTCAGCACGTCGTACACCTTCAACGATATGGCCACCATCGGATTGACGGGACGTTTCGATGCCTCCAACCGCTTCGGCAGCCGCAGCAACGAGAAGTTTAACCCGGTTTGGACTATGTCGGGAAGCTGGAACATCCGACGCACCTTCTGGGGCGACCCGTTTGCCTATAAGGAGGACGACAAGGAAGACGTGCTCAACGACTGGAAATTCCGCATTTCTTATGGTTACACGGGTAACATGCTTGACGGACAAACGCCCGACTTGCTCTTGAAGCTCGGTACGCTCGATACGTATTACGGCGAAAACGTTTCCTACGTTTCTTCGCTCCCCAACCCAGAACTGAAATGGGAGAAGACGAGCGACCTCAACATGGGTACGGAGGCTTCGCTCTTCGACAACCGACTGACGTTCTCCGTTGACTTCTGGTGGAGACATACAACGGACGCCATCACGGGCATCAACGTCTCGACCATCAACGGCGTGAAGACGTTCCACATGAACAGCGGAACGCTCAATAACCACGGTTTCTCCTTCCAGTTGAGCGGATACCCCATCAAGAATAAGGACTGGCAGCTCTATCTCTCAACGACTTATTCATGGTCGACCAACAAGGTGACGACGAGCACGAGCGACACCTACACGATTGACGACTATCGGAACGGAACGGCCGTTGTCAACGGCAAGTCGATCGGCACGTTCTGGTCTTATCAGTTCCTCGGACTGAACCCCAACAACGGTACGCCGATGTTCGACGATTATGAAGACCGCAAACACCTGCTTGCTGGTCTCGCCCTGGGCGATGTTGTGCAGCGCGTGATGGTGGAGAGCGGCAACCGCGACCCGAAATTCACGGGTAACCTCTACGCCACACTGACCTGGAAGCAGCTCTCGCTCCGAACGAACTTCAACTACCGCATTGGCTCGAAGGTGCGTCTCTTTAAACTCTATTCGCCTATCATCTCGGGCGTTTCTTCCGACAAGAATGTGCGCCACGAGTTTGTTGACCGTTGGCGCACACCGGGCGACGAGAAATTCACGAATATCCCCGTGCTTCTCAGCCCGAGCGACCCTGTCTACCAGCATTATGCCCAACACTGGAGCAACGGACTGGAGGCGAAGCTCGACAACATCCAGGCTTTCGCATCGAGCATCTGGGACATGTATGACCTCTCAGACCTCCGCGTTGTGCCAGGAGACTATCTCCGCTTGAGCAACATGTCGCTCTCTTACAACTTCAAGGCATATCAGCTGAAGCGCACGCCGCTCAAATCGCTGCGCATTGACTTCTCAATGACCAACGTCTTCACCATCGCGTCGGGTAAGCTCCACGGACAGTCGCCAACGCAGGCCGGATTTGCCTCGGTCAACCTCTCTGAGCGCCCGGCTTACACCATCGGTCTCAATGTTTCATTCTGAGGTTGAAACTGTTGGAAATATGCACATTTAAGTAGGTGGTCAAAATTAGTTCAAACTGGTTTTTCCCCTGCTTTGACACTATAAAATATTTTTGAATACCTACTTATAATATAGGAATCAAACAATGAGAAAGATATTATTACCGATGCTCATGGCTGGCGTTGTCTCCTTTGCGGGGTGCGACGACTTCCTGAGCGAATATTCGCAAGACAAGATTGTGGCCAAGAAGGTGCAGGACCTCGACGAACTGCTCCTGGGCGACGGCTATCTGCAAAGCAGCGCCATCGCCAGCGGCCCGAGCATCACGAATCCGGCAGGATTCTTCAACATCATCGACGACGACAGCAACACGGGGCGCGACATCGACACGCTGAGCGAGCGCTCAACGTTTGTTGGCAAGGCGTGGGTGCAGTCGCTCATCGGCATGTATGGCTATTTCGGATGGCAGCAGGATGTCGGCACGAACTACGACGGAACGGTTGTCAGCGACGACGCCGCCACGTGGGACAAGCTCTACAAGCATATCAACGTGGTCAACGTGATGCTCAATGAAATCAAAGACCTCCCGCATGCCACCGACAAGGATTTGGCCGATTTCTATCGCGTGCAGGGTGAGGCCCACTTCATCCGTGCGCAGATGTATTTCACGCTCGTCAACCTCTATGCCAATATGTATGAGGAGAGCAACTGCGAAACGAAGATGGGCGTGCCTCTGAAGCTGACGCCCAACGTGGAGTTTAAATTCAAACGCGCCAGCATCAAGGCCATCTACGACCAGATCATCGACGACCTCACGAAGGCTGAGGATTTCCTCACGAAGAGTCCGCAAAATTCTGCACACTATCTCCACCGCGCTTCAGTGGAGGCGGTCGACGTGCTCTTCAGTCGCGTGTATCTCTACATGCAGAAATGGGATTTGGCCGCTGAAAAGGCTCAGAAGGTGATGAAGAGCCAGAATTTCTATCTGGCATCGCTCTCGTCGTTGGGTCCCAACGCGACGTATCTGACGAGCGAAAACAGCGACGTGATTTTCTCGCAGGGATCGAACAACCTCTCTTCAACGTATGTCTTCACGGGACGCCCTGGCGACTATTGCGTATCGAAGGACCTCTACGACCTCTATGACGACAAAGACCGCCGCAAGAGCTGCTTCTTTGGCACGTACAACAACGACAGCCTCTCTATGGTTCATTGCGACAGCATCATGCTCAAGGGTAAATATGAACGCGGAAATAGCCTGCGTGCCCACGTGTCGGATTGCTTCACGCTGCGTGTTTCTGAGGCCTACCTCAACCGCATGGAGGCGCTGGCCATGATGGGCGGCGAGCATGAGGCCGAGGCCAACGATTTGCTCAACAAATTCCGCGCTGAGCGCATTGATGGTTATGTGGCGCAGAATTATACGGGCGAAGAACTCGTCAACCAGATTCGCACGGAGCGCCGCAAGGAACTTTGCTTTGAGGGACACCGCTGGTTCGACCTCCGACGCTATGCCGTTTGCGAGAAATATCCTTACACGAAGACCCTCGTTCACGTTTACAACGTCTGCAACGACTACGGATGGAAATACCCCTACACGCTGGTGCTCCCTCCCAACGATCCCTCTTACACGTTTGCCATTCCGAAATCGGTCATCGACTTCTTCACCGACGGTTCGATGCCCACCAATCCGCGATATAAGCGCGACCCGCTGGAAGGCAAAAAGAAATAATTTCATGATTTCAGAAAAGAGAATATGTATATGACAACAAGTAAAATGAAATATGTGTGCCTCTGGCTCTTCGCGCTCGGCTTCTTGGCCGCTTGCAGCGATAGCGAAGACACGTTGTCGAACAGCATCGACTTCAGTTCGCCCTACGAACTGAAAGACAATCCCGACAGCCCAGTCGACCACGAACGCTATCTCATCTACAAGGAATATGGCGTGCCCGTGTTCTTCAACGACACCGTGGGCAACGTGGTGACGGGAAAAGACCTGCAGGGCAACGATATTGTGAAGACGGAGACCATCGACCTCAACTGGAGCTTCCAGTCGCACGACGGCAAGAGTGTGAAATATTCCTACACCTACTATAAGACCGACGAGGAGAAGATGAAGGCGCTTGAGTTTGCAAGGGCTTATCTCTCGAAGGCCAGTGTCAAGATGCGCCCCTTCTGCATGCTCTTGGCCGACACGGTGAAGCAAAATAGCACTTCCCTTAGCTATCGCGACGGATTTCGCTGCCTACTGGTTACACACACCAGCAGCTACGACGAGTTTCAGCGCGACTCCGTTGCCAACCAGATTCTGCAGAGCATGGTGCTCTCGCGTGTGAAACTCAATAGCAACCTCGTTTCGCGCTTCGGAGAAGTTTCAAACCGCGACAAGTTTTACGGACGCCCCTGGGTTAACGATGGGGTCAACGGTGGATTGGGTTGCGTTTGGGAAATCAAGCACGAGGGTATGTACTGGAAGCCCATGAAGCTCTTTGATGAGGGCGTGGCAGAGGATTACATCGCTTTCTCCTTCAAAACCCACGTGACAACGGTGGAGGAATTTGAAGCCGAGCGGGCCTCCATCATCCGCCAGATCGGAAAATACGGCTTTATCTGCGGCAACACCGACTATCGCGGACAGCTCGACCACGTGCAGAGTCCGGGAAGCATCTCGCAAGACCTGACGTTCTACGTGCAGACGATGATGAACACGGGACGGGCCGAATTTATGAAGCGTTACGGCGAATCGCCGCTGGTCAAGAAAAAGTTTGACATCCTGGCCGATTACATCGAAAACGAATTACTCATCGACCTCAACTACTAAAACAACCCTCTCGAAAATGAACAAGATAATGAAAAAGTGGGGAACGGCGGTCTTCACCGCCTTGACGCTCTGCCTCGGCTTCAGCGCTTGCGCCGATGATGACGCCATCACGCTCAACACGGCTTCAATCAAAGAGGCACCCGATTTTGTTGACGCACGCGACGGACATGTTTACCATTGCATCCAGATCGGCGACCAAATCTGGACCACGGAAAACCTGGCATACATGCTCCCGCTGGCCTCTGCCGATGGATGCGTGACCTGGGACGAGAAGCAGGACATCGACCCCGATAGCCTCGTGGTGGACACCGCCAACATCGTGGTGGTCATCTCCGATGAGAAATACAAGGAAATCTATGACGGCGTTGTCAACGACCCTGGCCACGACTGGCCAACGGAAGTGGGCACCGACTCGTTGCAGTTCCATCTCATGTTTAATAACTTCTATGGCGAAATGTTTACGCAGGAGCAGTTCACCAACGTGTTTGTCAACGACCCCGTGATGGCACCTTTCGGCAAACTCTTGCTGGAGCGCCTGGAAGTGCAGCGCCTCGTTGAACGTCAGGATTACATCGACCGCCTGACGGAATATAAGAAGCAAATTCCGCTCAAGCATTATGCCGCTGCCGAAAAAGCCAACGGCGGCTATGTGGCTGAAAACGGATTCCTCTACACCTACGAGGGTGCGCTCAAGGCGGTGCCTAAGGAAGGCGGATGGCGACTGCCATCGGATGCCGACTGGAAGAAACTCGAAATGACGCTCGGCATGCCCGCGTCGGAAGTTGACAACATGGAAGCATGGCGCGGACAGAGCCTCGGCGACGCCCTCAAAGCTGGAGGGGCAACAGGCTTCAACGCGCTCTTCTCTGGTTGCAACGGCTATCAGCGTACGCAGGAAGACCTCTTCATTAAAAAGGAGGAAGGGGCCTATTTCTGGTCATCTGACAAGGGCTCATACACCGCGAAGGAGGATGCTGGTGAAGACGAGAAAGGCGATGAAGACGGAAAGGTCAACGTCGTCTACGAAACGGGCATCATCCGCCAGCTCGCCATCTATTCTTCAGGCATCTGGAGAGGAACAACGCGACTGGAAAACGGATACCGCGGTATGGCTTATAGCGTGCGCCTCGTCAGAGATGCTAAGTAATGGATAATAGTTTTTAGACTAAAGGGTGTTTCTAAAAATTCCGATTTAAATTTTCTAATTTAGAACCATCCTATAAAAAAAGGCACGTCTCGACGCCCGTCCCAGGGAGGGGGCGTGCCTTTCTCATGGAGAATAAATACACAAAACAACAAACCAACTATGTCATCATTCAATCTCAAAAGAACGCTCCCCCTGCTCTTCGCCGCCGCCATCGCCACTGGCGCATCGGCACAGGTGGAACTGCCGAAGTGTGAAACTGCCCGCGTCTATGGCGACACGGCGCGTCTCTCCGTCATGAAGTATGTCGGCACAATGGAAGAAGCGCAGGCCCTTTCCAAGAAAACAAAGAAACCCATCTTCTTCAATTGCTACGTCTCTTGGGCCACCACCTGCGTGGCTATGGACCAGTATGTGTTCAGCAACCAGGCGTTTGCCAAGACGATGGATAAGAAATTCGTCAACCTCATCGTTGACATGCGCAGCAAAGAAGGCCGCGAACTGGCTAAGAAATATGGCGTGCGCAGCTATGCCTACTATCTCGTGCTCGACGCTCAGGGCAACGTGCTCCAGCGCATCCAGGGTGGCAGCAAGCTCCCCGATTTCCTCCAGAACCTGGAACTCGCACTCAGCCCGAAGACTTCGCTCGCTGGCACGGAGGCTAAATACAAAAGCGGAAAATATTCGCGACAGGAACTCTTCAACTATCTCAACGCTCTGCGCGTGGCAGGACTTGATTCCACATGGCGCGCCGTTGCTCCGGAATACATGAAGGGGATGGCGTGGGCCGACTATGCGAAGAAGGGCAACTGGATGTTCACGAGCGTCTATCGCAACCGCAATAATGAGTTCTATCCTTATTTCCTCAACAACAAGAAGGCGTTTCTCGCCAACAACGAGTTGTTGCAGGTCAACAACAAATTCGAGTCGATGCTCACGCCGGCGCTCCTCAGCTATGCCTGTGGCGACGTGGCCTACGACAAGGCCGACGTTGAAAGCTACCGACGCGACCTCCACACCTTCAATATGCCGGATTCTTGCGCCTGCCTCGTGCTCTGCGACATCGCCGATTTGCGCGGACAGGGACGCATCGCCGACCTCATCAACTATATGAAGACCTCTGGCCGCTACCTCGACAAATATTACGGCATCCGCGCCAACATCGAGCAGACGTTTAAATTCCCCAATGCCACGGCAGAGGAGAAAAAGGCGCTCCTCGCTTATTTGCAGGAAGCCGTTAAGCGCGAAGAAGGCACCAAGGTGGGCATGCGCTTGCGCAGCTTCGTCGAGTCGTTGGCCAATGCTGGCAAGGGCATTACGTTTGCAACAGGAACGGTTGCCGACATCCTTGCCAAGGCCAAGGCTGAGGGCAAAATGGTGTTCCTCGATTGCTACACCACTTGGTGCGGTCCTTGCCGCATGATGGCTAACACCATCTTCACCAAAAACGAAGTGGGAGAATATTTTAATAAGCATTTCGTTTCCTACAAGCTCGACATGGAGCGCGGGGAAGGTCCAGCACTGGGCAAGAAATATGGCGTGAAGGCTTTCCCGACTATGCTCTTCATGGACGCTGAGGGCAACGTTCGTCACACCATCGTCGGCTCGAAGTCGGCCAACGAGCTCATCGAGGAAGCCAAGACTGCCTTGAAAAAATGATTTTCCGCAAGGACGGAAAGGGGCGGGCATGCCGAAACAAACCTCGGATTCTCGCACTCTTCTGAAATTTCCTTGAACAATAAAACAGGGCGCTCTGATAGAAAAAATCAGAGCGCCCTGTTTTATTGTTTTCAGAGAATGTAGCCCATTTGCATTTGTACTTCAGCCCCTCTTCTCACTCTCCCATTTTGAAAAGTGGCGAGCTGGCCAAAGCCGTCATGGAGGGGTAGAGTAGGTCGGCCCCTGCGTCGAGCAGGATTTGGTTGTTGAGCGGGCCCGTGTTAACGGCAATGGTGAAGATGTTGGCGGCCACGCCAGCCTGTACACCCAGCGGTGCGTTTTCAACGACGATGGCCTCCCAGGGGTTCACGCCCGCCTTTTTCAGTCCCATCAGATAGGGCTCCGGATGGGGTTTCCCGTGATGTACGTCCTTGCTCGACACGACAAGCTCGGAATGGAAGAAGCCAGGATAGCCCGTTTCAAGGCGTTCGAGAAGCGATTTCTGTCCGCTGCCCGTCACGACAACGATGGTCAGACCGAGCGATTGAACCAGGCGGAGAACGTCTTCAGCGCCTTCCATCTTCGGTGCTTCGGGACAGGCGTTGAAGAGGCGGCATTTCTCCTTGTAGATCTGCTCGATTTCTTCGGGCGTCGCGTTGCGTTTCCAATAGCGCTGCGTGAGGATGTTGATGGTGGCGTTTCCTGTGCGTCCCTCATGCAGAAAAGCCTCCTCTGGCGACATGTCCAGGCCAAACTCCGTGCAGACCTGTGCCCATGAGCTGGCATGGTTGGGCATGGAATCGAAGAGCACGCCGTCCATGTCAAACAAGACGGCACGGGGACGGAAATCCGCAAATCCCGTGCGCTCCTTATAAGCGGCAACGGCTGCCGCTACAACCTCACGGGAGGATGCGGCGGCAGTCGTTGTTGAATGGTTTTCGTTTGTCATATTCTTTAGCATGAGCCGAGACGTTCACGGATGGCTTTGCTCTCAGCCTCGTAGCCTGGTTTGTTGAGCAAGGCAAACATGTTTTTCTTGTAGGCTTCTACACCCGGCTGGTTGAAGGGGTTCACGCCCAGAACGAGACCGCTGATGCCGCAGGCGCGTTCAAAGAAATAGATGAGCTGTCCGAGATAGTAGGCGTTGAGCTCTGGCATGACGAGGCGCAGGTTGGGGACACCGCCATCAACGTGTGCCAGCTGTGTGCCGAGTTCTGCCATCTTGTTGACCTCGTCCACGCGCTTGCCCTCGAGGAAGTTCAGGCCGTCGAGGTTCTCCTCGTCGTGTGGGAAATGGAGCGTGTGGGCCGGCTGTTCAACAGAAAGCACGGTCTCGAAGATGGTGCGTTCGCCGTCCTGAATCCATTGGCCCATGGAGTGGAGGTCTGTCGTGAAGTCGACAGAGGCAGGGAAGATGCCCTTGCCGTCCTTGCCTTCGCTCTCACCGTAGAGCTGCTTCCACCATTCGCTCATGAAATGGAGCTTCGGCTGGAAGTTGGCCAAGATTTCGATTTTCTTTCCGGCGCGGTGGATGGCGTTGCGAACGGCGGCATATTGGGCGGCGATGTTTTCCTCGAAGGGAACATCGGTGCCAGTGGCTTTTTCCATGTCGGCAGCACCCTTCACGAGCTGGTCGATGTCGAAGCCAGCGCAGGCGATGGGGAGCAGGCCGACGGGGGTGAGAACGCTGAAGCGTCCGCCCACGTTGTCGGGGATGATGAAGCTCTTGTAGCCTTCCTTGTTGGCGGTCAGACGGGCAGCACCCTTCTTGGCGTCGGTGATGGCAACAATGACCTTGCGGGCCATTTCTTTGCCGCGCTGTTCTTCACATTGCTTCTTGAGCAGGCGGAAGGCCAGGGCCGTTTCGGTGGTGGTGCCGCTCTTTGAAATGTTGATGACGCCGAATTTGCGCGTCTTCAGATATTCGCAAAGTTCAGAGAGATAGTCTTCGCCGATGTTGTTGCCTGCGAAAAGGATGACGGGGTTGCTGCCGTTGTTGGTCAGCCACTCGAAACTGTTGCCGAGGGCCTCAATCACGGCGCGGGCGCCCAAATAGCTGCCGCCGATGCCAGCCACAACAATCGTGTCGCAGTTTTCGCGGAGCGTCTGGGCCGTTGCCTTCAAGTCGGCCAAGTGTTCAGCGGAGATGCTGCTTGGCAGATGGAGCCAACCCAAGAAATCGTTTCCGGCGCATGTGCCAGCTTCAAGGGCTTTCTGGGCTGATTCAACTTCGGGGCGCAATGCTTCAACGGCGCCTGCAGGCAGGAACTGGGCTGCCTTTTCTGATTCCAAACGGATATTGTTTGCCATAATTTATACAGATGATTTTGTTTTGTTCTTGATTTTCTCGACAAAGTTACGGCAAGGCGTGGAGAAGGCAAAATATTTTCCTTTTTTTTACCGTTACTTTATCCCATTGATGCCTCGTTTGACTGATTTGAGAGACAAAATGGGTCCTGCCACTTCGCCGCCCGAGGGCGTATGATTGCTGGTGGTCAAAAAAGCCTGGCCGTCCTTGGCCGTTTCTCTGATTTAATTGCTACCTTTACACTGATTTTTTAAACGCCTATCATTATGAACCAAATATCAGACTCTTTCAACGGCTTGATGAAGGAAATTTCAGAACGCCGTTCCGTTCGCCGATACACTGACGCGCCTGTTGACGACCAGTTGCTGAACCGCTTGCTCGAGGTTGCGGGACACACGCAGACTATGGGAAATTTGCAACTTTACAGCGTTGTTGTGACGCGCTCGGAAGAAAAGAAACGCCAGTTGGCCCCAGCTCATTTCAACCAGCCGATGGTGACGCAGGCCCCCGTGGTGCTCACTTTCTGTGCCGACTATTGCCGAACGACGGCCTGGTGTGAGCAACGTAAAGCCACGCCGGGGTATGGCAATTTCCTTTCGTTTGTTAATGCGGCGACTGACGCACTGCTCTTTTGCCAGAATTTTTGCACCCTGGCCGAAGCAGCGGGGCTGGGCCTCTGCTTTCTCGGCACAACGATTTACCAGCCTTTGCAAATCATCAATGCGCTCCAGTTGCCGAAACTCGTCATGCCCGTTGCCACCATCACGTTGGGATGGCCCGATGAGACGCCTGCAACCAGCGACCGCCTGCCGCTGACGGCCATTGTGCATGAGGAAACTTATAAGGCGCCGACCGCTGAGAGCATCGACCGCGATTATGCCCTGAAGGAAAGTTTGCCGGAGAACAAGGCCTTTGTGGAGGTCAACAAGAAGGAGACACTGGCACAGGTGTTTGCCGATGTGCGTTACACTAAAAAAGACTGCGAGGCCATGAGCGTGGAATTGCTCAAGGCTTTGAAACAACAGGGGTTTATGGGTGTTCTATAAATTAGCCAAGTCAATCCTAAATAAAGAATCTCCATTAAGACTAATTTATAGAACATCTCTTTATAGATTAGAGGAAAAATGAAAAGCGAAATGAAGGGGGCGGACGTTTCAAGGAGACGTCGCGCCCTCAAGAAATGGTGGCCACGCTTAGTGGCCATTTTTTGCATCCTGTTTGTTTGGTGGCACGTGTTCCGCCCCGTCACCTTCAGACAGACGGCTTCTGCAACCTGCCTGGTGGAGGCCCGTATGTGGTATGTGGCAGAAAACGGCGCTGGCGATTCCGTCTGCATCGCTGTGACAGACGGACACACCACAGACGCGGAAGGGCGCCTTTGCCATGTCGACACGGCATGCGTCTCGGGCGTGTTTGTCTCAGAAAACGGGCGGTTGGTGGTTCCGGCATCCGTTTTTCTCCAGGCAGCCGACAGTCTGTCCGCCGACTCCGTCCGCTCCCTTCTCTTGAAAGAAAAAGAGCGCCTTGGCGTGTTGGCTGGCGAGCAGAAAGAGGCCGTCAAAGAATTGGAATATTATGCCCGCACCCATTCCGTGGTCGACGACGGATACAACGATGTCATGCGTTACGGCAGTGGGGTGGAAGCCAGGCAGAAAGATGTCGACTCGTTGCGTTGCCTCATAGATTCCGTTTTAGCTGGGAAGTATTTAAAGGTGCATCTGCGCCACGAAACCTCTGTCGCGTTTGCCGAAGTGCGAGGATGGATTGCGCCAGGGAAAGCGGAAGTCAAGAAGCAACGGATGGCGGCAACGTGCATCAGGAGAAACAAGCAACTGGCGTTGCTGCAAACGGCAAACGGGAGATTACCGCAAAATGCGTCGTTCGTCTCCTTATATAATAGGGGGGAGGAAACGCGGTTTCGCGTGGGCTATATGAAGGGCAGGGCATTGCCCGACTTGCTGCCCGAAAACGTGGGCAAACAAATGCCGCAGAAGGTCACCGAAGGCCTGTTGCAGATTGACAAGCGTGGCGATGCCGTTGGTCTGACGGTTGGCGGACGCTCATGCCCGTGGCTGGCGGTGCGCAAATTCTGCTTGGCCGGCGGTGCGCTGGCGTGGCTTTCCCGTGATGCCTGGATGGCCGTGTGCCAGATGTTGCTGCCTGCCAACGACCGTGTGCAACCCCTCCAAGACACCCTTTCCGAGTGGCCGCAAAACATCCGGTGGCGACAGACGGAAAACCGTTATTTCCAAGTCGTGACCGATTCGACAGGTCTGTTTGCCGGACGGATGGCGGAAGGCAACGCCTGTGGCGTTGGATTCAAACGCTATGCCGATGGCGGGGAATATTACGGAATTTTTGAGAAAGGCATGCGCCAGGGAGTTGGCACCTACACCGACACCTTGCAACGCGTCTATACCGGAGCGTGGACAGCCGACACCTTGCCGCAGGGCCAACTGCAAGACAGTGCCGCGCGATATTCCGGCATGTTTAATGCCAAATTGCAGCGCCACGGAGCGGGCATCTGTCACATTGCCGGACAGAGCTACTATTGCGGGCAATGGGACAGCGACCGCCGGCAGGGCTTCGGCTTTGCCGTGGGCGAGCGCCACATGGTGAGGGCCGGCATCTGGAAGAAAGATAAATTCCGAGGCGAGCAGATGGTCTATACCTCCGACCGCGTTTATGGCATCGACATCTCGCGCTATCAGCATGAAATCGGACGAAAACGCTATGGCATCGACTGGAAACGCCTGCGCATCACGCGCCTCGGCGTGGCCAATACGGCCCGCATCCGTGGCGAGCAGAACTATCCCGTCACCTTCGTCTACGTGAAGGCTACAGAAGGCACCACTTCGTCCAACCGTTATTATGCTGCCGACATCGCCGCTGCACGCCGCCGCGGATTGCGCGTCGGGGCCTATCATTTCTTCTCGACACGCACCCCCGGAGCAATCCAGGCCCGCCATTTCATCAAAACGGCTCGACTGAAACGAGGAGACCTCCCCCCCGTGCTCGACGTGGAACCCTCCGACAGGCAGATAGAGGCTATGGGCGGCCGTCGTGCCCTCTTCCGCGAAATGGCAGCCTGGCTGAAAGTCGTACAGGCCCATTGCGGCACAATGCCCATCCTATATATCAGCCAGACCTTCGTCAACAAATACATGGTTGACGCCCCCGCCGCCCTCCTGCGTTATCAAGTGTGGATTGCACGCTATGGGGAATACAAACCTTACGTACACCTCCTCCTCTGGCAACTTTCGCCCTACGGACGCGTGGCCGGAATACAGGGAGAAGTTGACATCAACGTCTTCAATGGCTCCCGCAAGCAATTCCAACGCTTCGTAGCGGCAAATGGCGTGCGCTGAAATCTGCGGCGCGGCGGGCAAAGGCAAGGACAGCGCCGCCATTTGCGGCAAAAAACAAAAAGGCGGCCAAATTTCTTGCAAATAAAAGCCATATTTCAAGGTTTGTTCGTATTTTTGTAGGTGAAAGGGCCGCGTTTGGCAACTGTATTTGCAACCAGCGCCATATAATACAGAATATATGCGCCCTCCGCTCCACACAAGCAGACAAAATTAACACAATAAAATAACGACATACCATGACGTTAATCAAATCAATCTCAGGTTTCCGCGGCACCATCGGTGGCAAGCCGGGAGACACCCTCAATCCAATTGACATTGCAAAGTCAGTATCAGCTTACGCAAGCCTTCGCGAACGCGTAGTTGGTCCGTATCGTCGCAAAATCGTAGTCGGCCGTGATGCCCGTATTTCAGGCGAAATGGTTTCACACGTTGTTTGTGGCACCCTCATGGGTATGGGCTTCGATGTGCTCAACATCGGTTTGGCTTCAACTCCAACAACTGAATTGGCGGTTACTATGGAACGCGCCTGTGGCGGTATTATCATCACGGCCAGCCACAACCCACGTCAATGGAACGCTCTGAAGTTTCTCAACGAGCACGGCGAGTTCCTTCCTCCAAAAGAGGCCCAGGAAGTCGTTCAGCTGGCACGCTCTTGCGACTTCAGCTTTGCAGACGTAGACAACCTCGGTTGCTACACCAAAAACTTCTATTTCGACCAGCGCCACATCGACCTCGTCAAATATCTCGAGCTCGTTGACGTTGAGGCCATCCGTAAGGCCAACTTCCGTGTGGCCATCGACACAGTCAACTCTGTCGGCGGCATCATCCTCCCGAAACTCCTCGGACAGCTCGGCGTTACGCAGGTGACAGGCTTGAACACTGAGCCGACTGGCGATTTCGCACACAACCCAGAGCCTTTGAAGGAACACCTTTCAGACATCCGCAACCTCATGCGTAAGGGACACCACGACGTTGGTTTCGTTGTTGACCCAGATGTCGACCGCTTGGCGCTCGTTTGTGAAGACGGCAGCATGTTTGGCGAAGAATACACGCTCGTTGCCGTTGCCGACTATGTGCTCCAGCACACACCGGGCAACACCGTTTCCAACCTCTCTTCAACCCGTGCCCTCCGCGATGTCACAGAGAAATATGGCTGCACCTATACGCCAGCAGCCGTTGGCGAAGTCAACGTTGTGACGAAGATGAAAGAAACAGGGGCCGTTATTGGTGGCGAAGGAAACGGCGGAGTCATCTATCCTGCCGCACACTATGGCCGCGACGCATTGGTTGGTATCGCCTTGCTGTTGACCTACATGGCCAAGACCAAGATGAAGGCCACCGAGCTTCGTGACTCCTTCCCGAAATATTGCATTGCCAAGAACCGCATCGACCTCGACCCGAAAACCGATATCTACGCTATTTTCCAGAAAGTTAAGGATCTCTACAAGGACCAGAAAATCACGGATATCGATGGCGTCAAAATCGACTTCCCCGACAAGTGGGTTCATTTGCGCAAATCAAACACTGAACCGATCATTCGCGTATATTCTGAAGCATCCACCATGGACGAAGCCGATGCTCTCGGCAAGCAGATCATGGACGTTGTGTATAGCATGACAAAAGAATAATTCTTGGGATTTCCCCATAACACCATCAGGTTCAAACGCGTTTGCTGCCCCAACAAAAAAAAGGTGGCAAGCACGTTTGAACCATTTTTCATTAAAGGAGGGGCAGATAGACACTTATAACAAAACTCTCCACCTCCCAAACAACACACAAAACATGGAAAAGAAAAAAATATTGATGTTTCTTCCGACCCTCTTCCCCGCCATCGCAGGCGCACAAGGGCACTACAACATCGTCTATATCATGACCGATGACCATACGGCGCAAATGATGAGTTGTTACGACAAGCGCTACATCAGTACGCCCAATCTCGACCGCATTGCTGCCGACGGTGTGCGCTTCGTCAATAGCTATGTGGCCAACTCCCTCTCCGGTCCCAGCCGCGCCTGTATGCTGACGGGAAAGCATTCTCACAAAAACGGATTCACCAACAACGAACACGGCATCTTCGACGGCTCGCAGCAGACCATGCCAAAGCTCCTTCAGAAGGCAGGATACCAAACGGCATTAATCGGGAAATGGCACCTCGTCAGCACGCCGACGGGATTCGACTATTACGACTACCTCCCTGCGCAGGGCAACTATTACAACCCCGACTTCATCAACATGAAGGGAGAGACCTATCAGGAGAAGGGCTACCTCACCAATATCATTACCGACAAAGCCATCGACTGGTTGGAAAACAAGCGCGACAAAAACAAACCCTTCCTCCTGCTCATACACCACAAGGCCTGCCACCGCAACTGGTTGCCGGAATTGAAATATCTGCACGAATATGAAGACCAGACGTTCCCCATCCCCTCCACCTTCTACGACAACTATGAAGGCCGCGTTGCTGCCGGAGCGCAAGAAATGGAAATCGGCAAACACATGGACATCATCTACGACACGAAGATGTATCGTCCAGGCCTCAATACGCCGCTAACGGAAAACTATCTCAACATGGTGGGCCGCATGGACAGCAAAGAACGTGCTGAATACGACCATTTCTACGACTCCCTTTCAACCGACTTCTGGCAACGCCATCTCGAAGGCAAGCAGCTCGCCGAATTTAAATATCAGCGCTATATGCGCGACTATGCCAAAGTGGTCAAGACCCTCGACGACAACGTTGGCCGCACGCTCGACTATTTGCGCGATGCTGGTTTGATGGACTCCACCCTCGTGGTCTACACTTCCGACCAGGGCTTTTACATGGGCGAGCACGGATGGTTCGACAAGCGCTTTATGTATGAGGAATCATACAGCACCCCGCTCGTCATGCACCTTCCGAAGGGCTTCAACGCCAAAGGCGACATCAAGGAAATGGTGCAGAACATTGACTATGCGCCAACCTTCCTCGCTCTTGCCGGTGCACCGATTCCCGACGACATACAGGGCAAGTCGCTCCTCCCGCTTTTGAAGGGGCAGCACCCGAAAAACTGGCGTAAGAGCCTTTACTACCACTACTACGAATATCCCGCGGAGCACAGCGTGAAGCGCCATTATGGTGTCAGCACTGCCGACGGATGGAAACTCATCCACTTCTACAACGACATCAACGAGTGGGAGCTCTACAACCTGAACACCGACCCTGAAGAGTTGCACAATCTCTACGGAAAGAAGGGTTATGAGGCTGTCACCAAGCGTTTGATGAAGGAGCTTGTCAAACTCCAGAAGCAGTACGATGACCAAGACGCTTTGAAGTTCAACAAAATGTAATGGCAATCTAAGCAGTGGTGAAAAAGATAGGTTGTTCTGTTTTTTCCCCCATTACTTACCATTGCTAAATGGGGGCGTTCTGAAAAACGCTGCATTCAGACCACACACCAAAAAAAAAGGAAGCCCCGGCACAATGCTGGGTCTTCCCTTTTTTGATGAGACGGGATAGGGGAGGAGCAAAGCTCTTTTCTAAAACGCGCCCCGAATTTTTAATAAAAAATGAGTTATGAAAAGTGGCACATTATGTGCACGCATTTTCATAACTCACTGAAAGTTAATTACGATTGTGGACCAGGAGGGGATTGAACCCTCGTCCAAACAAGGAAATAACAAGCTTTCTACATGCTTATCTTTGCTTTGAGGTTTTTCGTGTCGCAACAAGGCCAAAGCCACCCGCGCTGCAACCTTATCTTCTAAGTGTTTCGCCACGCTTGCGAAGCCAAGACGTGACTATTCCCGATATAATAGCACCGCTGAATCAAGACGCTTCGGAAAAAGAGCTCTTGAGCGATGTCTCGTTCCAACAATCGTTAGTCGGAATTAAGCTGATGTACTATACTTCGATCAAGCAGCGAGAGCGTAGTTGTTTTCGCCAATTAAATTTTTGAAAGCCGAGATTATAGTGCCCACCTTCAGGCGCACTGCATGCTTACCTGCCATTTCTACCTGCTGTCAAATCCAGTCTGGCCCGAAATGTTTGGTTCGCAAATTTACGGGTTTATTTTTTACGGGCAAAATTTTTACGTCAATTTTTTTTACGGTGTTTACGATAAGTGGGGTGGGCCGTGGGCGGACAGAACCTGGGGGTTCAATCCTCCGTCTGGCTTCTTGCTCCTTGGCTTTCGCAAGAGGTCTCAGGGTTTTCTCTGGAACCGATGCGTTTTCATGGATGGCTTTCGCTTCCTTCGTATATCTGACAAGCAAGCATGGACACTATCTTTTCGAGATGGACCTTGTCCGTCTCGTCAAAGGCGTTTAATTCGCAACTATCGATGTCTAACACGCCTTTCACCTCGCCGCCCGCCATTATCGGCACGACGATTTCGGAGCGTGAAGAGGAACTGCAAGCGATGTGGCCCGGGAAAGCGTCAACGTCGGGAACCACCAGCGTTTGGCGTTTGGCCCAGGCTGTTCCGCAAACGCCACGGCCCTGGCGGATGCGATAGCAGGCCACGTCGCCTTGGAAGGGGCCTAGGTGCAGATGGTCGCCGTCGACCACGTAGAAGCCGACCCAGAAAAAGGAGAAGGCTTGGCGGATGGCGGCGGCAACGTTGGCCATGACGCTGGTTTCGCGGCGCTCTCCTGAGATGAGCGTGGCGATGTCTTCTATGAGGTGTTCATAGCGCGTCTGCTTGTTGGCCGTCGGCATGGTTTGTATTTCGAATGACATGAGCTTGGGGATGTTAGAGGGGTGTTTGGAAAAACAGTTTGGAGGACGCAAGCGAAAATGGCTGGTGTTTCATCTTTTGCACAACTCCCAGAAGGCCACGGCAGAGGCGGCGGCGACGTTGAGAGAGTCTACTCCGTTTGCCATGGGAATCTTGACCACATAGTCGGTGCTTTCAATCACCTCGCGTGTGAGTCCGTCGCCCTCGGTGCCCATGACGATGGCCAGCCGCGGTTCTGCTTTCAGACAGGGGCTGTCGAGGGGGATGGACTGGTTGCAAAGTGCCATAGAGACGGTTTTGAAACCAAGTTTGCCCAAGGACGAGACGGGCGCTTCGAGCCACGTCCACGGAAGAAGGAAAACGGAGCCCATGGAGACGCGAACGGCGCGACGGTTGAGCGGGTCGCACGAGGTTGTCGTTAGCAACACGGCGTCGATGCCCAATGCGGCGGCGGAACGGAAGATGGCGCCGATGTTGGTGGTGTCGACCACGCTGTCGATGACCACGACGCGGCGGGCGCTCTGGCAAACATCTTCAACGCTGGGCGGGGTGGGGCGGCGCATGGCGCAAAGCACTCCGCGCGTGAGCGTATAGCCCGTGAGACTGGCAAGCAGTTCTCGCGGCCCGGTGTAGACGGGGATGTCTCCGCAGGCAGCAACGATGTCGGCAGCGTCGCCCTTGATGTGGCGTTCTTCGCAAAGAAGCGCCAATGGTTGGCATCCTGCGCTGATTGCCACGCGGATGACCTTCGGGCTCTCAGCGATGAAGATGCCTTTCTCGGGATCCAGGCGGTTGCGCAGTTGGGCTTCCGTCAGTGTGGAAAAGAGTTCAACGCCCGGCGTTTGCAACGAATCTATATGTATGACTGGCATTGGCGTGGAGGATGACAGTAATGGCTGGAACGCGTTCCAGCCATTAAGTAATG
>ENA-OROK01000861-OROK01000861.1-human-gut-metagenome-genome-assembly--contig:-NODE-861-length-33129-cov-4.941344_pt1 | contig 33129 bp, 29 predicted proteins | sample MGYA00242127_ERZ509046 | MGnify/ENA primary metagenome ERZ509046 (study PRJEB26280, sample SAMEA2338728) | human gut metagenome | biome: human gut; feature: human-associated habitat; material: faeces... | reverse complement strand
TATAATTTTGACTAGAATAGAATTTATTTTTTGATTAAAATAATCCATAGCAAAGCTAGTATTCACCTAGGTTTTAGAATATATTGTTTGACTAGAAATTTGACTACAAAAAGATTATTTATCTTTAAATATATCCTTTAAAAAGGCTTAAAGATATGATATCATTTAGGCATAAGGTAAAAATAATATCCGAAAATACGTATTCATAGAGTTTTTAACTCTATGAAATATATTATCTAAAGAATATATTATTCCCAAGAAATATATATTCATACTAAAAAAAGAGTACTTAGTACTCTACCATCTATAACCAGCTATATCATCTTTAGAGAAAGTATAATCTAAAGACTTATTATAAGCCTCTTCATAAGACCTTTTCTTCCAAGTATAATCTTCATTTAACATATTAATACTATTAACTCTAGGACTTATATCCTTATCAGGATATAAATATCCTAAGACATTTAATTCATAAATAGTCTTATTAAATTCTTCATTATCTAAAATATCCGTATCTATAATCTTCGTAAAACAAGAAATTATAGGAACATTTAAAATTGCTGCATACTGATAAGCCCCTCTCTTAAGAGGACGTATCTTTCTATAATTAAACCACATTTCTTCTTCTGGATATATTAAGATTATATTCCCATCACTAAGAATCTTTCTTAAATTCTCTTTAAAAGTCCCCGCTAAATACGTTGGACTCTTACTAACCGGAATAGTATTCGTATAATTCATTAAGAAACCTAAACTACCAGACATGGCTAAATTAGTATCTTGAATAACAATATATAAATCTTTCTTTAAGACCTTCTCTACTAACTTTCTAATAATAAATGTATCTAAAGGATTAAAATGATTACTAGTAATAATAGCACCCTTGCTTAAATCTAAGTCTTTAATAGTTTCTAATCCCTTAATAGTTATATCTTTATCTAATAATTTCATATACTTACTTATAGTCATATTAGCTATCATATGTTTAATAGTATAACTAAACTTCTTACTCTTATTCTTATAAAACTTATTAATTAACTTCGTAATCTCTTCATCAGACATTACTGCATCATTAACTTCTACTTTTCTATTAAGTTCTTTATTAATAATATTAGTTTCTATATTCTTAATAACTTCTTTTTTAGAACCCCCAATAATCATAATCTCTCTTCTTTCCCACTATCAAATACACTCTTAAAAGTAACATCATCATTAACTATCTCTCTACATCTTCTAATCATAGAATTTAAACACTCATCATCTTTCTTCTTATCTTCTAAAGTATAATTATCTTTAATCCTCTTTATCTCTTCATAATATGGTGTTTTTTTAGCATATTCCCAGAAATATTTCTCTCCAGCTACATTATCATAATGCCAAGGTTTCTTAAATAAATTAAAATGAATTATCCCGGGATTATCTATTAATTTATTATCTTTAGATACTGTAGCATTCCATCTATTATCTATTAATAATTTCTTATTCTTTAGAATAGCATTTATATAAGATTGATCAGGATCAACATTTCCAAAATTATACTTCTTAAATAGATATAAAAACTTTTCTGCAAAATGATGTTCTCTTAAAGCTTTCATATCAAAAACTAACATCCCTGAATTCATATATTCTTTATAATTTACCCCTACTCCATTAGTAAAATAATTAGTAATATCATCCATTCCTAAACAAGAAGTCTCTGTACATCCCCCTATGTAGTTAGCACCTAAGTCTATATTATATAACTTACTAATATCATCTAATACTAAAGTATCACTATCTATATATATAGCCTTATCATACTCTTTAAAACAATCGGGAATAAATATTCTAAAGAAAATAGCTAAACTAAAATAATCTTCTCTTAGTCTAGTCCCTTTCTTATCAGTAATTGTTCTTAGTCTCTCATCCATATTATTAAACATAATCTTAGCATAATCAGTCTCTAAACTTAATATCTTATTCTTATTTTCTTCACTTAACCCATTATTAACTATATGAATATTATAAAAATACTCCTGACTAGCCTTATCTAATAAGGATTTTAAAGCTACACTTAAGAAAGGGGCAAAGTTATCATCGATGGTAAAAAACACTGGTATTATCTTACTATTTTGCATTTTCCACTCCTTATATTCTCTAAGTAACCAATCAAACTCATGACAATTTAAAATCTCATGAACTCTATCAATCTGCCAAGGTTTAACCTTCTGCGTCTTTATCACTGGGAAGAATTTAAACGTCGTTGTAAAGTGTCTAAAGACTGTATCTTTCTGCATACTCTTCTGTTCATTATACTTCCTATCCACAATAAGCTTATGTTTACAAAGAATATTTAAAGCACTCTGATCAGGTAATAACATTTTTTTACTAGCGCACAATTCTCTAGCCTTCTTTAAGATATCATTCTTCTTTAATAAATCTAAATTAAGAAGTAATACTCCTGAGTTTAAATAATCCTTCTTAAAGATATTCTTCTTATAAATATGACTACCATAATAATCTAAAGCTCCTACTACTTCATAAGTACTATTATCTATCTCATAAAACTCTTTAAAACTCTTATAAGCTAAAACATCCGTATCTAAATACAATATCTTCCTAGGTAACTCTACTAAATCAGCATATAATCTTAACATACAATAAGGAGTAAACAAGGTATCTTTATTCGCCTTACACTCATTATTCTTATAGACATCACTCATATCAATAAGACTAACCTTACTATCTTTATTAACACTCTTCACTAAAGTATCTAAACTATATATAAACTCTCTATCAATCATCTTATAATCTAAATAATTCATAGATAAAACATAAATATTTAAAATACCCTTTTCTACCTCTAAAATAGACCTTATCGATAGATATAACCCATCTTTAATATTACTATCTCCACAATATAATAAATTCATTTCTACTCCTCTATATACCCTATTAAATAAGACTTATATTTCTTTAAATAAAATTTATCTTCTTTAGTAGTATCTATATCCCTAATACTCTCTAGAGTTAATCCCCTCATCTTTAAAATAGCCTCTTTCTTAACCCATATCTTCGTAAAAAGATATTCCTTATCTTTAGAATTCTCTATTAACTCTCTTTCTTTAGAATTAAAGAAGTACTTAACAACCCTAGGTCTATAAGTAAATCTTTCTATATCAATTCCTACTCTTCTTGTAGAAGTTACTCCTACTACAACATTATCCTTATCACTAAGACTAAAATAAATATTACTATTCTTAAAATAAGGTTTACCATTCCTAGTCCTTAAGACAACCTCATCTTTAAGATTATTATCCTTCTCTATTAAATTAATTAACTCCTTAGTAGTTATATTTTCTTTAATATATAACTTCATCATTACTTATTTAAATAATCAACAATATCTTTAACCGTCTGTAAAGTCTTAATATCCTTATCAGGTATTGTTAAATGATACTTATCTTCACATTCACTAATCAAAGTCACTATATCTAAAGACTCTAACTCTAAATCCGTCATTAAATTAGACTTCTCACTAATCTTTTCTTCCGGAATCTCACAAACCTCACTAATTAATTTAATAACATCACTAGTTAATATTTTCATTATTATCCTCCATCACTTTATTTCTTAAAATCTTATGATTATTATTTTTCTTAAATTCTCTTGTTCTTAAAATACACTTACTAATCTGATGATTCTTAGGAACACTCTTATTATATCGATAAATCAAATTATTAAAGTAAGTAATATTTCCTAAATACTCTTCATTAGGATATATATATGCTACTAACTGATTATTTAAAGAATCTACTATTACCTCACATACCCCTTTATCTTTTAGGAGTTTTTCTTCTATCATCTCTGGTAAGATATTCTCCCCATTCGATAAGATAATCAAATTCTTTTTTCTCCCCGTAATAAAGAGAAACCCATCTTTATCAATATATCCTAAGTCCCCCGTTTTAAACCACCCATCGCTTAAAACTTCTTTGGTACTTTTAGTATCCCCATAGTACCCAAGCATCACATTCTTACCCTTAACAAGAATCTCCTCATCAACAACTTTTACCTCAATATTCCGACCAACTAAACCAACCGAACCATCTTTACCATAGAAATTACGATTAACAGCCACAACCGGACTACATTCCGTAATCCCATACCCATTTAATATTTCAATCCCAATACTGCGAAACCACTTAACATACTTACTGTCTAAATAAGCACCCCCACAAATAAAGTATTCTAAGTGCCCCCCAAACTCATCTCTAATTGTTTTAAATAACTTAGCCCGAATATCAATACCAACTTTTAAAAGACTATTAGATAACTTAAGTCCTAATTTCAACTTCTTATCTTGTTTAGTCCGACGAGCCGTAGCCCATATACTCTTATAGAAAGTTTCTATAAATACCGGAACTACAAACATCGCATTAGGACTCGCTATCTTCATTTCTTTTTGTAAAGACTTAAGACTACTATTGATAAATATAGTCTCATGATAATAAAAAGGTTTTAAAATCCCCGTAATAAGTCCAAAAGAATGATGAAAAGGTAAAACCGCATAAACAGATCCATTTGGCTTAAAAAGACTAGCTAAAGACCATATATCAAAACAAATATTCTCCTCACTTAACATAACAGCCTTATTAAAACCAGTAGTCCCCGAAGTAAAGAAAATCACCCTACAATCCTTAGGATTAGTAAATCTAATAAAATCTTTCTCACTCTTATAAGTATCAATCTCTTCAATAGGATACATCTTACTACCAATCCCACTTAAATTATCACAATACTCTTTAGAATAAAAACAAGTATTAGTATTCGTATTCTTAAGCATCTTCTTTATATCATTAGAATCCAAATCTTTATCAATAATAACCGCACAATTCCCACTGATAACAATACTCATAAATATTACTAAAAAATCATAAGAATTATTTCCAATAAGTCCTAAATGTTTATTATTATAAAGATTAGCCATATAATTACTAACTAGTCTTACCTCATCATAAAACTCTTGATAAGTCTTAGAAACTCTAACCTTATTCTTATCTAAATAAGAAAACGCTATATCTTCTGGATTTAATATACTAAGATTCATTAACTCCTTAAAAGAACTAATCTTAGGATTCTCATAATAAGCATAATTTTTCTTCATAGAATATCTCCATCTCAAACTATTTTATTATACTATCTAAAAATGAACTGAATGTGAAATGCAATTTAGTCATTAAGATAGCTGTTATCTAATTTACCCTAATATTTCAAAAACACTTCTAACTTTTTTATAAATCTTCATCTTTTTAGCATACTCATATAATTTTAAAGTATTTTTCTCTTTACTATAAAAATATTTTCTAAGAGCTTTATTGGCAAGTTCTTGATCTAATCTATTCTTATTTTTAATAACATCACAAATTGTTCTTTCTAAATCATAAACTTTGATAAGATTTCCAGAATCTAATCTATAAACAATTTCCCCCAAATTCAATAATTCTTTCTTTGTATAAAAGAGATTCACATTATCAACTTCTTGAAGACTTCCATTATAACCAGAATTAACTGTAATATCATACTTAATTGGTAGCCTATCTGAAAAGCCATATAAATATAAAGCAGTCATATTAGAATAAATAGCATTTTTGCTCTTATTTTGTAAAATTGCTAAGTCATCTGGCAAACTATTAGTCCTTACATATAGACCTCTGCTAACTCTTTCGATAACATTATTATTTACTAATCTTGTAAGATAAACGCTTGGAATATTATTGTCAACAAGATCTTTATTTCTAAGAAAGCCATTATTAAAAAGATTTAAAATTTTGTTTTCGTAATTCATAACTTTGTTCCTTTCACGATTATATTATAGCCAATTTAATCGTATTTGCAAAAATTTTTTTGGAATTTTTGCCTAAAATACGGGATTTTTTCGAAAAAGTACCATTTATCTTTTCATGCGGGAAAAGATAACACCAAAAATGCCGATATCTTTTCCTGTGAGAAAAGATATTGGTATTTATCAATCGAATTTAATTATCAATAGGTAATTTAACTATAACCACAGTCCCTAAACCCACCTTGCTTTTTATCTCAATACTTCCTTTATGAAGTTCAATAATTCTTTTAACTAAGGAAAGACCTAGACCATTTCCCTCTTCCGAGTGAGACTTATCAGCCTTATAAAACTTTTCAAACACAAATGGTAAATCATCATCTGGTATTCCTATTCCCTCATCCTTAAATTTAACCACATACCAATTATCTTCCAGACAACTAGTAATATACAAAGACTTATCCTTATCACTAAACTTAATCGCATTATCTAAAATATTAATCCATACCTGCTCAATACTATCCTCATTAAGACATAATTTATAATCTAAAATATCTAAATCTAATTCTAAATTCTTCTCTTCAATCTTTTGCATCTCTAAAAGAATAGCTTGTCTTATTTGTTCCCCGACATCATAATTACTCTTATCCGTTAAAATACTTTGCTTTTCAACTTTCGATAAATATAAAATACTATTAGATAAATTAGAAAGACGCGTTGCTTCTTTAATAATAATATCTAAATACTTATCTTTTTCTTCTTTAGTCAAATTATTATTTCTTAACTCTTCAGCGTAATTTTTAATTGAACTAATAGGAGTCCTAAATTCATGGGAAAAATTATTAATAAAGTCATTTCTTAAGATTTTAACCCCCTCTAATTCTTTAGCCATCTGATTAAAATCATGGGAAAGACGTCCCAAAAACTTGGTCTTATTCTCGCTAATTCTTACGGAGAAATCACCTTCACTAATTTTCTTTGTCGAATTAGATATCTCCTTAATTCCTTTTAAGATTGGTCTTCCAATTAAGATAGAAGCAATAACCCCAATTAGAACAATCGCCATAAAGACCAAAACCCAAAACTGCGATTGATGAAAATCAATCATATAATCCCAACCTAATATTTTATTCCCGATAAAAATCAAAAAACTCAATGCTATAATAATAGCTGCAAAAGTAAGAAACGCTAAAGCGGTAAAATAAAGAGGCAATTTTTGATTAGTTTTTATATCAATATCCCTTTTTTTATTTTTTTTCATTCTTAACCACCTTATACCCTAATCCTCGCACTGATTTTATCTCAAATTCTGGATAATTTTCAAACTTGCGACGAAGGCGATTAATATGAGCATCGATAGTACGATCATCACTATTAGATTCATAACCCCATATCTCATCCATCAGCTGATTTCTAGTAAATATTTTATTCGGATAAGAAAGTAACTTATAAAGAAGAGCAAACTCTTTTTGCGTTAACTCCGTTACTTGTTTACCTCTTCTTACTGTCATAGCATCACAATCAACAACCAATTCTCCAATAACAATTTTCCTTTCTGCTAAAATTTTACTTCTTCTTAATAAAGCCTTAACTCTTAAAAGTAACTCTTCCATTTCCAAAGGTTTAGTCATATAATCATCAACCCCTGTTAAAAAAGCAATCCTTTTATCTTCCATCAAACTCTTAGCCGTAGTCATTAAGATAGGTAAATTTTCTTCCGTTTTTCTTACTCTTTTCGTAAATTCATACCCATCTACTCCCGGTAACATTAAATCTAAAATAATCAAATCTATATGCACATTATCTAGGACTTCTAACCCCTTTTTCCCATCTAAAGCTGTATAAACAATATATCCCTCGCGTTCTAAATTCTTCTTTATAATATTAAGTAAATTAACATCATCTTCCACTACTAAAATATTTATCATAAATACCCCACTTCTAATAAGCTTATTGTATCACAAGAAAATAAAAAGTCCTAATTCTTCTTTAGGACTCTTCTAAATAATATCGGTTTACCACTACTTAAGAAACCTTTATTCAAAATATCAAAATAATCATCATCAAGATACACCGGTAATAAATCTAACTTCTCTAAGACAGTTAATAAGTCCCTAAAATGAATAATCTTAAAAAGACTTCCCACTCTCTTCTCATAAACTTTTCCCTTCCCAGGAATTCTTTTATACACACCATTAACTTCTTCTAAAGGATAAATAATTAATCTATAGAAAAATAAATCATCAATATACCTAATATCATTAGTATCACTCTTCACTAAGATACCACCACAAACACTAAACTCTAAACTAAAATAATCTACATCTTTAAGACTATCCAAAGTCTTTAAAATATCCTCTTCAACCCCATTAATTCCCGTATCAAGACTATCTATATCTCCTAAGACTAAAGCCTCTTTAAAACTAATACGACTCCTATTAAAACTATTTCTTATAACATCCTTATCCTTGATTAAATAATTCTTATAAACCCCATTCTTCTTTAATACTTCTTTAATTTCACTTATCTCCATTAATATCACCGTTTATTTATTTAACCATATATCTCATTATTTGACAATATCAAAAAGAACCAAGTCTTAGGTTCTTCTATAAAAACATACTCATATATAATGGCAAATTAATAATTTTATCTCTTGTACTGCCAATATTCTTACTAGACAATTTTATTCCTTGTTCTAAATGCCAATTATCTATTAAAGAATTTAAAGATTTTGACTTCGTATTATCAGCAGCCTTCACTTCTACAGCTGTAATTTTTCCTTGATATTTTATAATAAAGTCTACTTCTAAAGTTGAATTATACTCAAAATAATAAAGCTTTTTACCCCTCTTATTAAAGATATCTGCAATAATATTTTCGTATATAGCTCCTTTATAAATACCAAGATTACCATTAATTATCTCTAGATTAGTCCCATCATCAAGCATTGATACCAATAACCCCGTATCTTTCATATAAACTTTAAAAACATCTTCTTTACTAAATCCCTCTAATGGAGCTTCTGGCTTAGATAGATTGTAACAAAAGCTTATTATTCCGGCATCCGAAAGCCACTCTAAAGCCCCTTTATACTTTTCTGAAGTAGCTCCTTTATTTACCAAATTATATCTAAACTTCTTATTTTCTTGGGATAAATGTTTAGGAATTGAATTAAAACAATCTCTAATTTTAGATTTATCATTAATACTTGCATATTTTACAATATCATCTTTATAATCCATAATAATATTTCTTTGGAGTTTCAATACCTGTTCAAAATTATGATTATTTACAAAGTCATCAACAACTCTAGGCATCCCGCCGACAACAATGTATTCTTTAAACAATTCCATCATTCGCTTATGAATACTATCTGGTACGGTTTTCTTACTAATATAAAATTCTTTTAGATAATCGATTGCTGCCTCATCAACACCATTTGCCCAACAAAACTCTTCAAAATCTAGCGAATTCATATCTAATCTTTCAACATACCCAACAGGAAAAGACACTACTCTATTATAAGTTATTCCCAGTAAAGACCCAGAAGCTATACAGTCAAAATCTTGATTTTGAGCCAGAAATTTCAAAGCCGTAATAGCATTCTCGCACATTTGAATTTCATCTAGAATAATAATTGTCTTACCTGGAATAATCAAAGAGTTAGGAACTACTAAAGACATTTTCTTAATAATCGTTTCCGTATCTAAATTACCATTAAAAATATCTATATAACTAGCATTTTCAATAAAATTAATATATATAACTTTCTCATAATATTGATTAGCAAAAGTCTTTAAAATATAAGTTTTACCAACCTGACGCGCTCCAATTAAAAGCAAACAATTATTCTGATGATTTTCTTTCCATTCAACTAAATTTTTAATAATTTTTCTTTTTAACATCTTCATCACCTAATCTTATTATATCACTATTTTAATTTTTTCAAAGGAATATCATCATCGAGCATCAACTTTTTCAAAGGAATATTACTTTATCCATTGCTTATTTTTTAGTCATTTTACATTTTGGCTGACTTTCATTTTACATTTTGGCTGGTTTTCATTTTACATTTTGGCTGAAGTTATTGTAAAAAATTAAAAAAAGGACCTAAATTAATAGATCCACTCTTTCTTACTTATTAATCTTATAAGACTCACCATCAATATTTTTAAAGGAATAATCAGTCTTTTTCTTAGGAAGCTCCATTTCAATATCACTATTAAAATCTAACTCATTATTTTCTAACTTCTCAGTAGCTTTTTTATCTTCAATCTTACTAAAATCAAAGACATTATCTTTCTTATCTTTTAAATTCTCTAAGAAAAACTCTTCAAAATTACTAATTTCCTCATCTTTTAAAACGGGAATCTCTGTTGTTGTCTCTTCGATTACCTCTTCTTTAGTATCTTTATCATCTTTAGTATCTTTATCATCATCTAAATTTTTATCATCAAAAGATATTCCCTCAAAAGTAGTCTCTTCCTCTTTAGGCTTCTCTTCCTCATTAAAAGTAATATCCTCAAAATGAGTTTCCTCTTTTTCTTCCTTAGGACTTTCCTCTAAATCTTTCCTCTCTTTACTATTTAACTCTTCTTCCTTACTATACTTCTTAGCATCTCTAAGCGCCAAAATAAGCGTAATAATAAACAAAACAATAAAAATTCCAATTAATGAAAACAATATAATAGGAAAATTACTATTACTATACAAATTATTGATAAACTTTTCCATCTAAGCACCTTCTATTCTCTTTTAGATTATCATAAATATTTACTTATTGCAACAAAATTCATAAGTATTTTGGTCCCAACAAAATAATTAATAATACCAAACATAAAAATAAAATACTAATACTAATGATTTTTACTGGTATCATACTAACTATTCTATTCTGATTAGCCTTATCTATACCATCAATATTCTCTAAAATCTTATTTACATACTTACTAGTCTCTTTACCACTAAGCATCAAAATATCATCACTAAACTCATATTCTGGTATCATTGTAACCAAATTACTTAATACTTCTTCAAAACTATTATATCTCTTCATTAAGTATTTTATTTCTTTCGTTAAATCATTATCTAACTCGCCAACTACTTTCTTAAAGACTAAATAATTATCCTGATTATACTTAATCCCTAGTAAATATAATTCCAAAACCTCCCTTAAACTATCTAGAATTATCTTTTCTCTTTTAATTAACCTATTATTAAGAATTAAATCTTCATAAAGAAAATGAAATAACACCGTAAACAAAATACTTAAGATTAACCCATATACCGGTATTAATAATAGTAATATAAATAAAATAAACTCTAAGATTAATCTTGTTATTAAGAAGATATTAATATCTATCTTATTACTACTACCTAGTCTCTTAAACTTCTTCTCTAAAGAATTAATATATCTCTTTGGATATAACATATAAATAAAACTATTCATAAGAAACCTCCAAAATATTCTTAATTACATAGATATAAATACTATAAAGAATAACAATAACTCCCATTAAATATAATCCCTTATTATTCATAAGTTTCATAAAATAATCTAACTTAATAAATAGTCCAAAGACAAATACTAATAAAGGAATAATTAATACTACTAAGAATAAATAATTATAAACATCAATAACTTTAAAGATATTATTCTTCCTCGTATAATCCCTATCCATCTTCTCTAAAATATAACTAAGTGCTTCTTTATAACTAATATTTAACTTATTAGCAACCCTTAAACTATCACTAAGATACTTAACTTCTTTAATCCCACTTCTCTTATAGAACTTATAATAAGCATCTTCTAAAGAAATATTATTCCTTAAGTCTTTTCTCATCTTTAAAAGCTCATCTGTAATATCCCCATCTAAAGAATTAATACTACTACTTAAAGCCTCATCAATCGCCTTACCTTTTACTAATCCATAATAAATATACTTCGTACTAGAATAAACATCATTAAGAATTCTATTCGTTCTTTTAATATATAAATACTTCCAAAATAAGTCCGGTAAGAAATACCCTATCAAAAAGACTAAAACTAAAATAATTAACTTAGCCGGAATACTTCCTAAAACCACACTAACTAACGTAACACTAAATAACCCGATTAAAATTAATAACTTAATAGTAAAATAATCTTCCGGACTAACCTTATCTTTATTAATCTCTAAGATATACTTATCATACTTACTTGATAATCTATTAACTAACTTATATCTTGATAATCCCTTACTAAGACTATGAATAAGTCCCCAGAACTTCCTATCTATCCTTGATAATAAAGACTCCTTATTCTCCTCAGATACCAAACTAAAACGATTAATTCTTCTTGCCATCTTTAAAGTACTTGCCATCTTTATTAAGAATATTCCTATCAAAAGAACAACTATTAAAATAACTAACTGGATAACATACATACTAACGCTCCCCAAAGATATCATCTAAAGAATTATCACCAGAAGTCTTAACTCTCTTATAGATAGTATTACTCTTCGGATTAAAATTAAAAGTCCCATCTTGATAACTAAATACCTCTCTTAAAGAATTATTATCTACCTCTCTAATCGAAGTTACTTTTATTCTCGCATTCTCTTGTCTTTCCAGATAAATAACCATATCAAACCCACTATAAATACTATTTAAGATAATATCTTTCCCTAGATTATTATTCTCTAAACTAACATTAGTCACTATATTATCTAAACTAAAATCTCTCGTATCTAAAGAAGAAATAATCCCATCTCTCGTATTTACTAACTTTAAAAGACTTAAAACATCATCTTTAGAATATACCATATAATTAGCCCCCAAAGACTTTAGGATGTCTATATCACTAGTATTTACACTCAAAACATTCTTATCATTAGTACCATTATACCCAATATATAAAGTTCTTTCATTCTTAGGAATAAACTCCATCAAAGCATTAATCAAAGTCTTCTTCCCACTATTCTTCTTCCCACAAACTAAAATATTTAATTTTAACTTAACAGAAGCCTCTAAGAATCTTGCCATATAAGGCGTAATAGTCCCTAGTCTTACTAACTCATCCGGACTTTCCAAAGTCTTATTACTCTTAATAATCGTTAGAGAAGGACTACTTACTAAAGGCGTATTAAGTAATATAAACTTTGTATTATCTTTCGTTTTAAAACTAAGATAAGCCTCATCAAAATTAAGATTTAAATCATTCTTTGAAGCAATATTCTTAACTGTCCTTAAGATATGATCATCATTAATAAAAGAAATACTCTTATCTTCTAAATACCCATCACTTCCTAAGACATATACCTTATCTGGACCATTAACAAAGACCTTGGATACAGAAGTATCTCTCATAACCTCAGTTAAAGGTCCCATTCCTAAGATTTCATTATCTAAAAGATTATATAGGTACTGTTTCTCTAAAGTCGATAGACTAAGATTTCTCGTATAGTAGTCTACTTTCCCATGAATATCATAATTATTATCATTATTATAATCATCAATAATACTAAAAGTAATCTCACTCCTTAACTTATCTAAAGCTTCCTTATCTTGAAAAATCTCATAATCCCCTAATCTTAAAAGATTATTATTCTTAATATTAAAAGCACTAACTAAAGACTTACTCATTAGATCCTCCTACTATATCTGCTGCCAAATTAAGTAAAGCCGCATAATCACTCTGAAAATTCTTAATTAACCTACTATTCAAAGTCGCTATTTTTCCATCCATAATTAACTTCTCTATATCAGGCATATAAAACTCGGTCGACAAATGATAATCAATATTAGCTTTTATTATATTCTTAATATCATACATACTAAAATACTGTTTCAAAGGATTAATACTCTCATTCAAAAGAATCCGATATTTATTAATATTTAAATTCTTAAATAAAGTTACCAAAGTTGCTACATTCTTTAAGTCCATCGGACAATTAGTAGTTACAATAAGTGCTAAATCACAAAAGTCTAGGGCAAACACATTTACCTCGTTTAATACATGACTCATATCTACAATAATAACATCATATATAAAAGAAGCCTTCTCTAAGATAATATTTATTAAAGAATTACTAACTCTATTGAAGTCTCTGGGATCAGTTGATGCTGGTAATAAATCAATATATTTATCATAGGATACAACATAGTCTTTAAAATCATGATAAGTATTATGCTCTATATCATAAAGCATATTACAAATATTCTTCTTATAAGGCGTATTAAGAATAAGCCCCAGTCCTCCACTAGTTAAATCTAAGTCTACTAGTAAAACCTTCTTATTTAAGCTTTCAATAATCCCTGCTAAATTAGTCGCTAGAATAGTCTTACCTACCCCGCCTTTACCACTCGTAATACAAACAACTTTTCCTTTGCGTAAATTTTTCATAAAATTAAATCCCTCTTTATTATCTATAATCTAAAAAAATTATAACACGAGATTATAATTTAGTAAATTAGAAAAGCAGAATAGCGATAACAATATTTTTTCATTCGTATCTATAATCTTTAAAACTTTATGGTATGTTAAAATATCCCAAATTAAATGATTTTTTTAATTTTATCATTTAATTTGGAATATAATTATTTAATTTCTTTTATAATATTTATAATTTTAAATACAGAACCCATTATATCATCATAACTAACGTTCAAAGCATAAGGATGACCATTTTGATAATTAGCCCAATTACTTTTCAAAATTTCACTAGTATTTATAAATTCATATCTTTCATCAAGTTCATCTAACAAATATTCTCTTTCTCTTCTTTTAAACGTATTAAAAATAGCTTTTCTTAAATTAGCCTCATTAATTTCTTCATTCATTAATATGCTTATATCATAAAAATCCTTTGCTCTCGTATCATTTTCAGTATCCTCAATTAAAGTTTCAAATTTTTCAGCAATTATAGTCTCCTTAGTAAAAGCCATAATCTTGATATAATTATCATCAAACATACTTTTATATTTAAACTCAATCTCTCTTGGAGTAATAGGATCTTTTATTGTAATATCTATCTTTAAATTAACTCTTAAATCCTCCTTACACCCCACTATTGCCAGTCTAATTCCCCCATATTTATCTTCTAATCTAATATCCTTAAATCCCTTTATCTCATAGATAATACCATCATCCGTTTTAATAGATAATATTTCTTTAAAAACTTTCAATAAACTATCAGGTTCTATTTCCAGTCCCTTAATCATTGTATCCATGTCTTGAGTAGTTCTTCTGTCTTCGCCAAAAATAGCCGCTAATAATAAACCACCTTTTAAAATAAAATTATCCCTATATCTACTAGCAGATATTCTATATAGTAATCTTTCGAAAAAATACATTTGTAATAAATCTTGAGGCATTACTTCTAGTTCTTTAGCTTTTTGATTTATTTTAGCTTTCAAACTCATACTATTCATAAAAATGCCCTCACAAATTTACTTACTTTTTCTTCAATTTCTAGTTCTCTTGCATACTTAAGAAGTTTAAAAGTATCATGTTTTTGAACTTTATAATACTCATTAAAAGCATACTTTATATAATCAAAATATAAATTATCCTGACTTTTTATTAAATCACATAAACATCTTTCAATATCATAACAACACACAACTTGTCCCTGTGGACTTTTAATATAAGTTTTACCTAAATCAAAGATTTTTTCATCAACATAATGTAATTTAATTTTATTGTTTTTTTGCAATATTCCCCCATAATTTTTCTTCACTGTTATATCATAAATCATTGGTACCATTTCACATAAATCCCAGAAATATAAGGCTGTAAAATATGAAAAAATTGCTTCTTTACTTCCATATATTGCCGTGAAATATTCATCAGTCAAATTATTGCTTGTATTATATAATCCTTTTTTTACTTTAACAATTTTTTCTTTTGCTAGCAATCTCTTAACAGCTGATTTGGGAATATTATTTTCTTTTAAGTCGTTATTTGTCAACAGTCCTTTATCTTGAATCATTTCCAATATTTTATTTTCATTTGTCATAATCTATAGTCCCTTTCAAACATAATTATAACATAAAAAGCCAGAATATTCCAAATTAAATGATTTTTTTAATTTTATCATTTAATTTGGAATATTCTTTATTAATTTTTTCATCAATCTTTGAAATTCATAAAACATAAGAGGTGTCTTATATATAGAATGTCCATCTTCAAAATCAATTATAGCTGGCTCTTTTAAACTATTAAAAACTCTTCCTACCGAATATAATTCAAATTCTTTCTCATTAGCAAACTTATCCCATATCTACTATCAACACTAAAACTCATATAACACAATTTTAATACATATGTAGGCATATGTCATTACCCTAATTTTTCTGATTTTGGCGGAGGGCTTATCGCCCTCTGAAAACCCCTTCGAGGACTTACGCCCTCGATTTTCTCTTCCTTGCTCTTACTATCATTTTCATTCTTCTCATCTTTATTTTTCTGCTGGGCCTTGCTTGATTAAGAGCAAGCAAGCGGCCCTTTATTCCGTATTTACTTTACTGCATTTTTAACTGATACGGGTCGCTTTTTGCTCCTGTACCTTTATCAACTTGGATATTAGATTTCATAAAAAGCACCGGGCGAACCGCGCCAGTAATGCTAGCACGGTTGCTGTAGACACCGCCGCCCCTGAGCACACGGAACACACCATCAGCACCAGCCGAATAAGGCGCCAGTGTCCATTGAACATTGTTTGCATCAAATAAATAGTCATTTCCTTTACAATCACTAAAATCTGAGGAATCCCAATTATATAGTTCTTTTGCTAGACAAGCTGCTCTATCTTTGGTCGTTCCGCCACTGGTAGCATAACCATAATCACTTGGATACATTAAGCCAACTTTTCCTGTCCATGTTGTTGGTCTGCCACTATATACTGTTGTTCTTCTTTCATATCCATACCAATGACTTGCTAAACCATTACTTGCTGAATTATAAGTATTAGTCCCGCCTAAATTCCATACAACTTCTTCAATGGCATTTCTGGTTATATCATTTTTTAAGCCGGTTGAAGTGAAATCACATGAAGTTGTGGCGTTATTTCGACCATAATAACAAGTTCCACTCTTAGCATTATAATATAATGATCCACCGACTGACTCACTATCATAACCAGGATTTAATAGCTTCATCGCATCAGCATCAGTCCAATCATTAACACCATAACCATTATTTACTGATGAATCAGAACTGTCCCAAGAATAATTGCCTAAAGAATCAGCTCTTATAATCTTAACCAGATTTTCTTTAGAGCCATCAGACTTAGTTACATTATTAAATACGCCTATTATACGCCATAACTCACAAGTATCAGCTGTTGGATTATTATGATCACTACAGTTAAAGTATACATAATTATTTGGATTAGCTCCTACATACCTTACATTTTTATCGGTATCATCACTAGCAAACATACTACTATTTGTATTTACCGCTTCATTTATAACATCATTTACTGAATTCTTCTTGGTCTCAAAATAAATATTACATTTCGTTCTCTTAGTCATATTAGTTAATGCTATTCCCCAAGCATCCTTATCCCAAGAACCAGTAGCATTATTATCACAAGAAACACTCTTTACAACATAACCATCATTCTTACCAGGAATTGTATTAGAATACTCACCATTTATATAAGCTCCAATTACCACATCACCATGAATAAACTTACCAACTGTTGTCTTAACAACTTCAGCATCCTTAGAAACTGTAAACTTTGAATAAGCAAAATAAATCCCCGCTACTACAGCCAACACACAAGGAACACCAATGTAAAAATATTTTCCATATTTGGTCAAATTTCTTTTAAATTTTAAATTTTTCAAATACTTATCTTTGTCAAATTTCTTCATAATTACCATTTTCTACTTTTTATCTAAACTAACTATATCATAAAAACAACATTTTTCATAGTTAAGATTTTATCAACTTAACACCTAGTAACAAACATATTAAAAAAAATATTTCAGCTTAAATGACTATTACCATATCACTTAACCTGAAATACCATTGCTCTCTATAATTTAACTAAATTCACTTTAAACTAGCCCCATTATTACTATTTAACTTCTTTAATTCTTTAAAATAAGTATATATGTCTTTACTTATTACCTCTATATTTCTTTCATCTTCAAGATAACGAGTATAAAAGATAATCTTACAAAAGTCAACTTCATTCCTATGGATTTTAACATTTCAACCCTATGGATTTTGACTTTCTATTCCTATGAATTTCAAACTTTTATTTCTATAGATTTTATTTATACCATTCACTTACTATATCTACAGAAGTGCTTTCAGGCATAGGACTAGGTAAATCCATATCTACTATCACCGGAATATTAAAAGCTGTTCCAAAACACAAAGGCATCCCCGACCTTAAAGTCTTAACTTTCTCTAAAGTATTCTTATTAACCGCTGCACTAATCTTACTAACAATATCAATATCATCAGGATGATGTAATCTAAGTACCAAGAAATTAGTACATTGTGACAAAGAAGTTGCCGACAACTCACTAGGTCTTTGGGTAATAAGTCCCAAAAGTATCCCATATTTTCGTCCTTCCTTAGTAATTCTATCAAAAATATTATAACCCAATATCTCATAATCATGGTCATTCTTCACATAACGATGAGCTTCTTCCATTAATATATGAATAGGAAAACTAGCCCTTTTCTCCAAACTAGTAACATAATCAAAAAACATTTTTCCATAAATCTTCGACAAAGTCTTAATCATTCTATCATCAACCCCATTCAAATTAATGTTAATAATCTGAGCAACTTTTCCCTCTTTAGTCGTAAAGAAATTTCTAATATACTCATCCTTAGAAACCACTTTATCAAATTCAAATATTTTCTTATACTCACTATTAATAATTGAATTCAATCTAATCTTTAAAGTATTTAACTTATCATACTGATTACTAGAATTTAACACCCCCTCATTAAGAAGTGAAAAATCTAATGCATTTTGTAAATCATCCAAAGTATAAATAAAATTAGGTTCTATTTTTAACTCATTCAAATCAAAATTCAAAAATTGTTTAATAAAATCAGTAATAAGTCCAATAGCATTCATCTTTCCTTGACTATCAATAAGTAAACACTGTCTTAAAGTCCTATCATATCCTGGTTGATGAATAATAGTATCTAAACTAATATTAACTGTATTATACTTAGTCAAAGCCGCTATTATCTGGTCTCTAATCGCTGCTGCAGGTTTTCCACAAGATAATATATCCATAATCGCCGATGCTATTATATAGTCTTTATACTTCACTGTATTAGGATCTTTACTATTAAAGATATAGGTAAGTCTTAATGTATTTTCTATTACTGGCATCACATTATAATCACTAACACTAAGTAAAAGGGCTAAATCATCTACTCCTAAAAAATAAGCAGGAATTTTAACTTCAATATCTTCTTCCTTTGGACTAGTAGAATAACTCTTAAACTTTAAACCTTCAATTCGATCAATCCCTTTAAAAGCTCTTTTATACTCTCCAAAAACATCAAAGACTATAAAATGTGAATTAACAGGTAACTTATCATCATTACTATAAAACAAATTTTGAAGTAGTCTTGCCATCGCACAAGACTTCCCAGAACCAGTATTTCCTAAGACAGCAAAATGTCCACTAAAAAATTTATTCTTGTCCGCAGTCACTTTATAATTATCATATATTAAAGACTTTCCAATCAATAGATTAGCTTTATTACTATAATCTTGACTTCCTAATAAGTATTCTACTTCTTTTTTATTAATAACTCTAATGGAACAATTACTACTAGGCTTCTTAATTATCCCTGCTATAAACTTATTATCTTTGATTTCTCCAATTAATAAAACTTCTATTTCTTTAATAGATATATTAATTATCTCTCCCACCAACTGTTTACTAGTATCACTAAATACTAAATGATACCCAATTAAATTAGTCTCCGATTTCTCCATTCTATTTTCAACATAAATATAATTATCTACTACTCTTATAATCTTTCCAAACATATGAACCACCTTTATATCTTATAGAAAAATTATATCAAAAATAAAAAAAGAAGTATATACTACTTAACTTCGTATACACTTACTTTTTTCTTGTCTCTTCCAAGACGTTCATATTTAACAGTACCAGCTACTTTAGCATATAAAGTATGGTCTTTGCCCATTCCAACATTTGTTCCTGGATAAATCTTAGTTCCTCTTTGACGATAAATTATAGCACCAGCCGTAACAACTTCTCCATCACTAGCTTTAGCACCTAATCTACGACCAACAGAATCTCTACCGTTTTGAGTAGAACCTTGAGCTTTAACGTGAGCAAATAATTGGATATTCAATTTCATAAAATTCATTTTAATCCTCCTATTTTGATATTTTTTGGATAATCACTTGCCAATTCTTTTAACATATTTAACATAACATTTAAAAGTTTTTCGACAACCTCATTATCACTAACGACAGTAATTAAAACATTACCATCTTGAGTATCATATTTAATTTTATCTTCTGTTAAGGCTAAAATATCATTAATTGTTGTTGTAACTATACTAGATACAGCCGCACACACAATATCTTTGCCATAAGTATCATAGAAAGCATGCCCCTTAATACTAACACTTTTAATTAAATTATTAGATACCACATAGTTCACTTTTATCATAATTACTTAACATTAATAGACTTAATAGTAACCTTAGTATATGGTTGTCTATGTCCTTGTTTCTTACGATATTTCTTCTTAGGTTTGTACTTAAATACAGTAATTTTCTTTTGTCTTCCTTGTTTTTCAACAACACCAACAACGCTTGCATTTTTAACTGTTGGATTACCAAATACTTCACCAGCCATAAGCACTTCATCAAAAGTAACTTCTTTGCCAACTTCAGCATCTAATTTTTCAACATAAATAACATCGCCTTCAGAAACACAATATTGTTTTCCACCTGTTACAAATATAGCTTTCATATTATCCCTCCTTATAAATTTAAGACGCGCCCTTAAGGTGGTTATCAAACTCTTCTAACCTTTTTAGTGCGGTTTTAAGAAAGCCTTAAAACGATTAATATTCTACCAAAGTATTAATCACTTGTCAATCAGCTTTTACAAGACTTTCCTCACTTAAAGCAATTAAAAAAGATGAATTTAATCATCTTAATTAGTTTCTTTTTCTAACACTTTTATTTCATCTTTTTTAGCTTCAATATACATTACAAAAGATAAACATAAAAAGGTTAATAAGATTACAGCCCCTACTATACAATAGCCAATAGCATTCAAACTATCTGCTCTTATTCCTAGGCTTATAAAGCCACTTCCCAAGACTAGTCCAATTGTAAATATTAATATAGCATAACACATTAATCTATCATTATATTCTTTGCGTTCTTTTTTTGACATATTGTATCCTCCTATTAATAGGATACCATATTTTAAAGTTAAAATAAACTTAATTGTGAAGTTTCTGGTAAACCATCTAAAACTCCCAAAGTTCTTAATTTATCAATAGTAGTTGAACTTACTTTTCCTCTACTTTGTAAATCTTCAATACTAATAAAAGGTTGAATATTTCTTTCCTCAATTATCTTCGTAGCAACTGAGTCTCCTAGACCATCTAAAACTTTGAAAGGACAAATAAGTGTATGCTCATCTCCAATAACAAAGTTCTTTCCATCACTCTTTTCAATATCAATATTAGAAAATTTTATTCCCCTCGCCGTAGCTTCTAAAGCTAATTTTAAAGTTTCTAATAAACTAGACTCTTTATTAGTAGCATCATATCCTTTAGCCATCAATTCCGCCATTTTAGCTTTAATTGTATCATAGCCTTTAACCATAACTTCTAAATCAAAATCATCAAATCGAGTTGAAAAATAAGAAGCATAATATATTATTGGCTTATGTACTTTATACCAAGCAATACGAAAAGCACTAGTTACATAAGCAGCCGCATGGGCTTTAGGAAACATGTACTTTATCTTCGCGCAAGAATCAATAAACCAGTCTTCAACATTGTACTCTTGCATTAGTTTAACATAACCTTCCCACTCCTCATGGTCTTTAGGTTTTGAAGCTCTTCCTTTACGAACAAACTCCATTATCTTAAAGGCTTTAAAAGGTGGCAAACCTTGATACATCAAATCAACCATAATATCATCACGACAACCAATTACCTTCGAAAATGGTACCACTTTATTAGCAATTAATTCTTGGGCATTACCAAGCCATACATCAGTACCATGCGACAACCCAGATATTTTAATTAACTCCGCAAAAGTCGTTGGTTTAGTATCTTTAACTAATGAAATAGTAAATGGGGTTCCAAATTCAGGTACTCCTAAAGTTCCCGTCTCACACATAATCTGTTCCGGAGTTACTCCTAAAGCTTTAGTAGAAGTAAAAATTGACATAGTCGCTTTATCATCTAAAGGAACCTTAGTAATATCATCACCCGTTAAATCTTGAATCATTCTTAATTGAGTGGGATCAGTATGACCTAAAATATCTAGTTTTAAGACATCAGCATCGATAGCGTGGTAATCAAAGTGGGTTGTTCGCCAAGCACTAGTAGGATCATCAGCCGGATATTGGAATGGTGTAAAATCATAAACTTCCATATAACCAGGAATAACTACAATGCCACCAGGATGTTGTCCGGTTGTTCTTTTAACGCCCGTACATCCCATTGCTAAACGCTCTATTTCCAAGCTACGCATAATAATGCCTTTTTCTTCACAATAACCTCGAACATAACCATAAGCCGTTTTTTCCGCAACAGTTCCAATGGTTCCCGCACGATAAACATTATCAACTCCGAACAATACTTTCGTATATTCATGAGCACTAGCTTGGTTTAAATCCGAAAAGTTCAAATCAATATCCGGAACTTTATCAGCATTAAATCCTAAGAAAGTAGCAAAAGGGATATCTTGACCATCTTTTATCATCGGAATATCACAATGAGGACATTTTTTATCTGGTAAATCAAACCCACTTGAATAAGTAGATCCTAAAGGATTACCTTCTTCATCATTAAATATACTTAATTTACACTTACCACAACGGTAATGGGCAGCCAAAGAGTTAACCTCAGTTATTCCCATCATACAAGCAACAAAGGATGAACCAACCGACCCACGAGATCCTACCAAGAAGCCCTCATCGTTAGAGTGTTTAACTAGTTTTTGAGCAATCAAATAAATAACATCATACCCCGCACCAATAATACCCCCTAATTTCTTCTTAGCTTCTTTATCTAACTCCTCATCATTAGGAATCTCTTCTAAAGTATCTTTTAAATATTCTTTAATATAATCTTTAACAGAATTATATCCTCCAACAATAGTCTTATGTAAAATTGCATAAATCTCTTTATCTTTATCCGTAATACTCTCATCTTTATTAACATAATAAGTTATAGCCTCTTTCAAAGAATCACCATACAACTCTTTAGCTAATCTATCTTCAATATGATAAGGTAATACCTCCCCATACCAATCTCTAGCTTTCGTATAAACCAGTTCCGTCATTGTCTCTATAGAATTAGGTATCTTCGGTGCAAATGGTTTAGGAGTAGCAATAATTACTTCGATTTCTCCTACCATCTCAGCAATCTTATTTGTATTCGTAACAACTATCTCATAAGCTAACTCTTCTCCCAGAAAACTAAACTCCTCTAACATCTCATCCGTTGTCTTTAGATACATATTAGGAACTTTTAACCCTTTTCTATTCAAAGGATGTAACTTACCATTAAATTTCTGATTAATAATAATCTCTCTATAAATTAAATCCTCTTTCGTTAGATTATGAACATCACCCGTTGCCACTACTGGTTTACCTGCTTCTTTAGCTACTCTAATAATCCTCTTCAAATAGTTTTCTGCTTCTACTTCACTATTAAACTTTCTTTCTGGCCCAATCAAATGAGAAAATACACTAAGTGGCTGAACTTCTATATAATCATAGAAACTCATCATATTAACTAACTCCTCATCTTCGAGACTACCAGCCTTCTCAAAGATTTCATTATTTATACAAGAAGACCCAATAAGTAACCCCTCTCTTAGATTATTTATCTCTCTTCTTGGTATCTTCGGTTGATCATTTTTATATAAGTACTTCGTATTAGCCATACTAATAATCTTAAATAAATTCTTTAGACCTCCCCTATCTTTAGCAATAATAGTCACATGAAAAGGATAAGCAAACTTAACTAAACTTTCTGTATCTATACTAGCTACTAATTTCGTCGTCGTCGAAATATTTTGGGCATCAAATTCTTTACAAAACTTATAAAAAGCATAAGCCGTTCCCTCGGCATCATAATCAGCTCTATGATGTTTATCTTCATCCCAAGGAATATTTAACTTTCTAGTTAAAGTGCTAAGTTTATGATTAGGCCAATCCGGATGTAACATTCTTGCCATACTCATCGTATCTAAAACAGTCGCCTTAAATTCTCCTAGATTATATTTATTACAAGCCGCCCTCATAAAGGAAATATCAAACTTCGCATTGTGAGCAACTAACGGTAAATCCCCAACCCAATCTAAGAATTTCTTCGTAACAACATCTTCATCTTCTTTACCCTTTAACATCTCATCCGTAATATAAGTTAAATCTGTAATCTTCTGAGGCAAAGGTCGATGAGGATCTATTAAAGCATCAAAACGGTCTAATACTTCATTATTTTTAATCTTAACAGCTCCTATTTCAATCATCTGATCACTACCAGCATAAAAACCAGTTGTCTCCGTATCAAAAACTACATACTCCTGGTCTAACAAATTATACTCTTGAAGATTAAAAACCACATCTATATCATCATTAACAACATTAAGCTCAGTCCCATATAAAACCTTAAAATGGTCTTTAGCATCTTTTCCTTTATTCAAAGCTTCAACCGTATGATATAACTCCGGAAAAGATTGGACACAGTTATGATCAGTCACGGCAATTGCTTTATGTCCTAAGTTATAAGCATACTTTACTAATGCTTCTGCCGGAATAACCCCATCCATCGCACTCATCATCGTATGCGTATGTAACTCAACTCTCTTAACTTCTGCCTCATCTTTAGCTTTACTATCTTTAGAAGCTATATGCTCCATATTGCGAACAACAAGCACTAATTCTTTCGCATAGTTATCAAACTCAACATTACCATGAACCCGATACCAAGTCCCTGCTTTCATCTCCTCCATAACACTTAAGAACTCATCATGATCTTTTTTAAATATTTTCACTAAGATACTATTAGTCTTATCACTAAACTTCAAAGTAATAATATTGATTTTCTCTTTCTCTAAAGTCCCAATCTCTCCAAAGATAAACCCTTCAACCACAACATTACGCATCTCACCCATAATCTCATTAATCGATGTAATCTCCCCATCAATATGTTTACCCATAATAATTGGTGTTTTCTCTTTTACTTTAACTTCTTCATGACTAGAAGCAATCAAATTCTTAATCTCTTCTTGTTTAGTCACACTAACTACTGTCGTAATATTAACATCTCTAATTCCATAAAGCTCTAATTTACTCAACAAGACTTTCACACTATCTAAAATCATCTTTTCTTCGACTTTAGTATTAACTTCAAGCACTAGGATATCATCATCTAAAGTAACATTATTATCAACTACCCCTATCAAAGAGGGTTTCATCTTTGTAAAATCATTTAAAACATACTTAAAAATCTTAATAATCTCCTCAGGATTTCTCTTTTCTTGGAAAAGTTCTAAATTAACTTTAATATTCCCATTTATCCCTCTTCGACCAGCCATCCAAAGTCCATCGATATCTTCCGGAATTACTACCTCAGGTAAAGCCATCTTCACATTAAATTCTCTTTTTCTTTCGTTTAAAGTAACATCTATAATCTTATAACCTTTATATTTCTCTAAATTAGTAATTCCTATACTCTGTAAAAACAACTCTTCACTACTCATCATCTAACACCCTAATTCTATTGATATTTATTTGATATTTATCTAATCTTCTCGCTACCGTCCCCAAAACATATACTAAGTCTCCGACTTTAAAATTATTTAAGTAATTAATATTCTTTGGAAACAAAACTAAATCCATCTTTCCAGTCTCATCACTACCCAAAAGAAAAGCCATATCTTGATTACTCTTAGTCTTAATCTTCTTTATCTCGTTAACAAGAAGTATCATATTAATACTCTTCCCTAAATACTCTCTTATTCTTTTAATTTTTACTATCTCTTTATTATTATACTTACTAGCAGGATGATTACTAACATAAAACCCATATACGGCATATTCCCTATCCATTAAACTCTTCATATCATCCGCATATTCTTTTAGAATAGGTCTTTCTATCAAAGACTCATCTAAGTCTTTAACAACAAAAGCATATCTTAAAGCCTCATCTAGTCCCTCTAACATTGTCCTATGACTAAGCTTAAATAAATCTAAAGCTTTCCCATCTATTAAACTCTCAATAACATTTCTCTTAATCCCTAGTCTAAAGAATCTTACTACTAAGTCAAAATAATCTTTATATATCCCCTGTATTTTCCTATCTTCTAAAATAACCTTAATCGTATTAGACCCAACATTTCTAATAGTATTAAGAGGTAACAAAAGATAATTATTCTTATGTAAATACTTATCCGTACTAATATTTATATTGGGAAGTAACACCGTAATATGCATTCTCTTTGCCACATTCAAATACTCTTCCGTCTTCTTACTATTGGATACACTCATATTAAGAAGCCCCGCTAAAAAAATCTCCTTAAAATGCACCTTTAAATAAGCCATCTGATACCCAATCAAAGCATAACAAACTGAATGAGCCTTATTAAATCCATAGTTAGCAAACTTCAAAATCAAATCATATACCGCTTCCGCCTCACTCTTTTGATATCCATTATCCATCGAACGCTTAATAAAATCACTCTGAGCCTTGATTAAAATTTCCTTTTTCTTTTTACTCATCGCTCGACGAATATTATCTGCTTCCGCCATACTAAAACCAGCCATCGTTACTAAGATTTGCATAATCTGTTCCTGATAAACAATTATCCCATAAGTCTCTTTTAAAATCGGCTCCAAAGCTGGCACAATATAAGTAACTTGACCCCCATTTTTTCTCTCGATAAATAAATCAATATTATCCATAGGTCCCGGACGAAACAACGCCACCGCTGCATATAAATCTTCAAAACACCTAGGCTTTAATTTTAATAAGAAATTTTTCATTCCACTAGATTCAAACTGAAAAACTCCATCCGTATCTGCCAAACTAAATAAATCATAAGTATCTTTATCATCTAAAGGAATATTATTAAGATTAAAATCACTCGGAAGCTCTCTTAAAATATCATGAATAAAATGTAAGTTCGATAAAGCTAAGAAATCCATCTTTAGAAAACCTAACTCTTCTAAATAATTCATCGTCAAGCCTGTATTAATCCCCTCACTAGTCTTAACAACCGGCATCACTTTATCTAAAGAAACTGATGAAATAACCACCCCGGCAGCATGAACCGACATATGTCTCTTTAAACCTTCTAATTTCATAGCAATTTTATAAATCTTCTTTAAAACCCCATTTTCTTTTAACATTTTACTAACTATTGCCTTACTTAAATTATCTTTTAAAGACATCTTCGAATCAATATTACTAATAAACTCATCTATTAACTTATTATCAACAATCACAAGACTACTAACATCTCTAAGAACTTGTCTTGCTTGTAAAGTCCCATAAGTCGTAATCGGAGCCACATTAAAAGTCCCATAACGACTCCTAACATACTTAATCATATCTTCTCTTCTGATATCTTCAAAGTCCATATCTATATCTGGCATCGTTACCCTATCCTTATTTAAAAAACGCTCAAATAAAAGATTATACTCTAAAGGATCAACATTCGTAATTCCTAGGCAATAACTAACTAAAGCTCCTGCAGCCGAACCACGCCCCGGTCCTACTAAAATATCATTCTTCTTCGCATACTTAACATAATCATAAACAATCAAAAAATAATCATTAAACCCCATCTTATCAATAACATCTAACTCATATTGTAATCTCTTTACATATCTTTCCTCTATGACATTATTTAATCTCTTCTTAAGCCCCCAAAAAGCCAAACTATATAGATAACTCTTACTATCTCTACTCTCATCAAAAATAGGAATATATCTTTTAGATTTATCAATTCTTATATCTATTTTATCTATAAATCTCTTTATTCTTAAGATATCATCACTCTCTAAGATATCTTCATAACAACAATTTTCCTCATCAAAAGAAGTATCCCCAATTTTCTTAAGATATTCTAAATAAACAGTATCTTCCTTTCTTAAAACTCTAATCTCTTTAAGAAACAATAAATTATCACTAAGAATTCTAAGACTATTCTTCTCTTCTAAAGAAGTATAACTAAAATAGATATCTTCTTCATCTTTAAATCTCTTTACTTCTTCCAAAGTCTCTTTAAAAGAATAAGGAATAACTACATAAATATTCTTACTCGCAAGAATATTATAATCTAAAACTTCTCCCAAAACTATCTTATTATTAATCTTAACTAACTCTAAATAGCCATCATAATCTTTAGCATATAAATAGAAGTCTTTATTATCTAAAGTAACTTTAAGCCCTATCAAAGGCTTAATATTATTAAGAAGACAATTATCATAAAACTCCATAACTCCATTCAAATTATCATCTAAAAGTCCCAAAGCCGTAATATTATTAATCTTTGCAAACTCAATTAAGTCTTTTATCTTAATCAAACTCGAAAGCAAAGTATATTCAGTCTTTATTCCTAAAGGATTATACTTCATAATATCACCACCCAACAATTCCTAGTATAACATTATATTTTTTAAAAGATAAGTCTTGACTTGAATAATTATTACTATATCACAAGAGAAAAAAAATAACACCTATAAAAGTATTATTTATTTGTATTTTCGTAATAATTTCTTTCCTGTAATTTTTCTAAAATATAATCTAATTCATCCAATTCTTCACTATCAAGTTCATAATTATTCATGAAACGTTCTACTAATAAGCTTACCTCTCTTAAAGAAGAACACTCACTTATATCAATATCATATCTCTTTAAGACACTTATCTCATATTCATCTAACATTAAATTCTTATTTATCTTTTTTAACATAATTATTTATTAAACTTCATCTCATTAGAAGCTATCCCTCTATTATGTTTAATCTCTTCCCATTTCATATCTTTGGTAAATAGACATACTACATTAATTGGTATCCAAGTTAAAATGAATACGGCAAATAAAGCAATCGCTGAAAGTAAATTCTTAGCTTTTCTTTTATTATATTTTAAAATAAAGATACTAACAACAACCCCACTAACATAAGTCAATATCATAAATATCGCTCCACTTGAGAAAAGCGATGAAAATATATCATATAAACGAATATTAAAAATTCTAAAGAAAATTAAAGCCACAAACTCAACTAAACAGATAACCTGAACAACTGGTGCCACAAAATTCATAAACATATCAAATGAAGGCTGACTTCCCGTCTTAAAGAAATGACTAAGTAAATCTTTCCAATAGAGTTTTAAACACTGTAAACATCCAACTGACCATCTTTTTCTTTGCTTCCATGAAGCCTTAAACTCTACTGGTTGCTCATCATAAGTAACCGCATTTTCCACAAAAGCAATTCTTTCATCTCTTAAAGCACATAGTGCTGTAAACTCAATATCTTCCGTTAAAGTCTGCGTTGGAAAGCCCATCTCTTCAATAAGTTCCTTTTTAACCATAAAACCCGTACCATTAATCGAAGCATTTTGGTTCATTGTCATACGTGCCTTACTAAAAAAGAAATTTTGCATATAGTAATAAAGTGAATAAGACCCACTTATCCAGTTGTCACTTATATTCTTACTATCTCTAAATCCTTGAGCTACCCGATATCCACAGCATAAAGTATCATTCATACGAGCTAAAAAATCTGGATGAATAATATTATCAGCATCAAAAATTATATAAGCATCAATATCTTTACGATTCTTTAACTTCTTAAAAACATACCTTAAAACTTCACCCTTAGATTTAACTTTTTCCTTAACATCAATGACAATTGCCCCTGCTTCCTTAGCCACTTTAGCCGTATTATCAGTTGTATTATTAACCGCAACATAAACCTCAAATAACTCTCTTGGATAGTTAGAATCCAAAACTGATCTTACTAAGTTACCTACAACCGCCTCTTCATTACGAGCCGCTATCAGAATTGCAAACTTACTTTTAGCTTCAAAAGGAACAATCTTAAACTTTCTAGGCTTAAGAAACCCATATAATCCTGTTAAAGTATAATAAAGTCCATAAAATAATGTTAAAGTAAAAAATATATAATAAATTGCTTGCCACATAAAATAAACTTCCTTACTAGTTATACCACCATTGTATCTTTTTTATTTAATTTTGTAAAGGTTATATCGAAGATGATTAACTCCTAAACTATAATACTCTACTTCTCGATTATCTAGTTTTTTATGATAATATATCTCACAATAACCATTATTTTCTTGATAATAATACTTATTTCCAAACTTATCTTGTAAACATACTCCTCCTAGATAATCCTGATTCAAAAGATATTTCATCGTCATAACTTTTTCATATCCATAGACAATAACTTCTACATTAGGTCTTACCCCATATCTTTTAATATACTCTTCTAACATCTCTTTTATCTGACTTCTCGTAAGCTCTAAAGATAAAGTAATCTTTTTAACTCCCATTCTATGTAAAAATGCTATTGTATAAGAATTAACAACATTAAAAGAATAATCTGTATGAATATTATCTAATAATAATCCCCCCAATTCTCCTACTAATACTAAGTCTTTAGACTTATCATACTCCTTAACAACATTAGAATAAGCCCTTATATATTTAGTCTTTTTATCTGTACAATAAACATATTTATATCTACCAGGGCTCTCTATTTCGTTATCATAATGTATATAAGCATTAATATTCTTAGAAGCCTCAAAGTCCGAAAGACTTACATAATACTCTTCTTCTTTAGAAGATATTTTTCTTAATCTTTTCTCATCTAAACAACTTATAGCATTTCTCTTAATTTCATTTAAGAAAGTAAGAGGTATAAAAAGATTATCATCCATATCAATTTTTAACTCATCAAAGGAATAAACACTATTCCCAAGTTTATTTAACTTATCTTTAATTGTCTCTTTACTAGTCGGTAACTTACTAGCAATCTCCGGTGTATATTCTTTTATAATAACACTATTCTTCCCATCACTAATTCTAAAAGACATTACCTCATCCTTATAAGCCTCAAAAGCTCCTTTAATTTTAACTTTTCTTGGATTTTCTTTAATATACTCTTCTATTTCTTTTTCAATATACTTAGAAGAAGTTAAATAAACATCACTATCTAAAGAAACATCCCCCTTCACTAGAATACTAATAATATCATCTTTAGAAGCTTCTTTAACTAACTTACCATTTAAGTAAAAGTCATTAACTAATACCCCTATTTCTTTATCCTTAGATTTTATTCTTAAACCATCATTAATATGTAGTTCATCACTAAGTCTAATAAGAATATTTTTCCCCTTTATCTTAATAACATTCCCAATCTTTACCCCAACATTATTAGGTTGTTTTCCATTAATTACATCATTATTAGAAACATTATTTAAGTATCCCAAAGTATACTCTCTATTAAAGACCTTTTTTAACTTTCCCAAAATATCATAATTAATAAAAACTTTACCTGTCTTTAAATAACTATCAATAGCATCCCGATATAACTTAGTTACTAAATAAACATACTCTCTTGATTTCATTCTTCCTTCAATTTTAAAAGAATTAACCCCCATATCTATTAGGTTACCAATACTACTAATAGCACACAAATCTTTCATTGATAAAGGATATTTCTTATCTTTATTTAAAACTTCATTATCTTTAGAAAGAATATCATAAGGAAGTCTACAACTACCAGCACAAGCCCCTCGATTACCACTTCTTCCACCAACTAAACTCGAAAATAAACACTGTCCCGAATAAGAAACACATAAAGACCCATGCACAAATACTTCGATGTCTAATCCTGTTTCTTCTTTAATTTTCTTTATTGTTTCTAAATTAGTTTCTCGAGCTAACACAATTCTTTTAAAACCAAGCTTTTTAGCCACCATAGCCCCTTCTAAATTATGAATATGCATTTGGGTCGAAGCATGAATTTCTAAATCAGGAAACTTCTGATGAATCAAATCATACATTCCTAAGTCCTGAATTAGAACAGCATCTATCCCATTTTGATAAGCAAAACGAACAAAATCAACAAACTCCTCAACCTCAGACTCATAGACTAAAGTATTACAAGTAAGATAAACTTTAACTCCATAAAGATGAGCATAATTTATCGCCTGCCCTAATTCTACATCATTAAAATTTTTCGAAAAAGCTCGAGCGCCAAAACGACTTCCCCCTAAATAAACGGCATCGCAACCAGCTTCAATCGCCCATTTTAAGCATTCCATATCTCCAGCGGGCGCTAATAACTCATATTCCATATTACTTTTCTTCCTTTCAAAAAAGAGTTTAATAACCTTGTACTAAACCCTTACTTTTTATAAGCATACAAACGATGTACTTCCTTAATTGATAATGGGCGATACTCCCCAGATTTCAAATTACCTAACTCTAAGAAACCATACTTTTCTCTCTTTAACTTAATAACTTCATGATTAACAGCCTTAAATAAATTCTTAACAATATGATTACGTCCTTCAGTAATAACTACTTCAACAATATCAACACATTTAATAATATCATGTTTTTTAATCTTAACCCGTAATGGTTTACAAAGAACGCCATCAATAACAATTCCCATCTTTAACTTATGTAACTCTTCCATAGTTAAATTACCCTCTATTTTAGCAACATAAGTCTTTTCAACTCCATTCTTAGGATGCATTAAAATATTAGCTAAAGTTCCATCATTAGTTAAAATCAAAAGTCCTGTAGTATCATAATCAAGGCGACCAACTGGATATATTCTCTTATTAGTAGCGATTAAATCGGTAACAACTTTTCTTTTAAATTCATCATTAACACTACAAATATATTCTCTGGGCTTATTAAGTAAATAGTATTCATAACTTTCTTTCGTAAGTTGATGCCCATTAACCGTAATAATATCCTCGCCACTAACTTTAGTTCCTAAAGTCTTAACAACTTCACCATTAACAGAAAACATTCAATAGAGAAATAT